>Ga0105092_10000134_pt1 | contig 34993 bp, 25 predicted proteins | sample PPLLak2March2015_FD_87021 | JGI IMG/M metagenome (GOLD analysis project Ga0105092, IMG submission 87021) | Freshwater sediment microbial communities from Prairie Pothole Lake near Jamestown, North Dakota, USA - PPLs Lake P7 Core (1) Depth... | ecosystem: Environmental > Aquatic > Freshwater >... | reverse complement strand
GGGGTAATAGTATTTATATTTATATATTTCAAATTCAGAATAATCTTGATAAGCAACCCGGATTTAAACTACTCCATTACCCCTTGCATACTACAATTAACCGAATATCTCTCTATAGCAGTTATAAGCAGATGAATTTGCGGAATATATTGAAACATTCTTACCTTCATCAAGTATAATTACATAGAAAACAGATAATTCTCCAATCAAATCAGCAGCAGTTCTTTTTATTAATCCGCTGATAAATCAATAATTTTTCCAGTTAGTAGAAAAGAGGAAAGCATGAATAAATTTATTTCGAACCGCAGAAAATTTTTACCGGCAGTTTTATATACTGCTATTATTTTAGTTTTTTTTCTGGCAGTTAATGGTGACAGGCAGGAAGCAATAGCTCTATCAGACCTACCGGATTCTTTGAAAAAACCGGTAACTGATACTTCCAAAGTAATTGAATTTGAAAATATTAAAAGTCCTGTCAGGATGGAAGCAAAAAGTCTTAATGAAAACATAGGCTTGTCAGTAGGTGGAGCTAAGGATATTAATAACTTCAGGAAAAATATTGAAAACGGTTATCTTCCTTCGATTGATGATATCACTTATGAAGGTTTATACTATGATTATTATTTCGAAACAGGCAATGATGAATCAAAATGTAATGAACCATTCTGCCCGGCTTATACTTGTGCAGTATCAAAAAATCCAATCACACAAAATGAAGAATATTTTTTATCTGTTGGCTTAAATTCAAATATAAAACAATCTGATTTCAAGCGGAAAAAATTGAACATAATTATTGTACTTGACAGGTCCGGTTCTATGGGTTCCAATTTCGCAAAATATTATTATGACAAGGTTAAAAATAATGAAAACAGTTATGAATATAACACAGAGGAAGAAAATAAATCTAAGCTTGAAATTGCAAGAAAAACTGTTGCTAATATTATTGATCATTTATCTGAAGAAGATAAATTTAGTTTTATAACTTTTGATAGTCAGGCAGAATTGGTTACTCCATTGACCGGGTTGAATGAACTTGACGTACAAAAAGTCAAAAATGATATAATGGCAATTACTCCAAGAGGCGGTACTTATCTTTCAAAAGGTTATGAAATGGGTGTACAGCAATTCGCCGGTATTGAAATTAATAAAGATGAATATGAAAACAGAATTATACTTCTTACCGATGAAATGCCTAATATTGGAGTGACAAATGAAACCGAACTTCAATCCATGACCAAAAGTGCTGCTTTAAGGGGTATTTATACAACAATTATTGGTATAGGTATCGATTTTAATTCAACACTGACTGAATTTATGTCTAAAGTGCGGGGTGCAAACTATTTTTCAGTTCATTCAAGTAAAGAGTTCAAAAAACGGCTGAATGATGAATTTGATTATATGGTCACTCCTCTTTTTTTCAATGTAAAATTAACATTAATATCCGATGGATTTGAAATCCAAAAAATTTATGGTTCACCCGAAGCAGATGAATCAACGGGTGAGGTATTGAAAGTCAATACTTTATTCCCATCAGATAAAGATGACGAAGAAACAAGAGGAGGTATAATATTAGTTAAGCTGAAGAAAAATAATGGCAGCAATGAAATAACATTAAAAGTAAACTATGAAGACCGGGAAGGTAACGAACTATCAAACAGGGCGAAGATAAAAATGACAAATAAGACAGCTGACTATTTTGATAATACAGGTGTAAGAAAAGCAATATTGCTGGCAAGGTATGCTGACCTTATGAAATCATGGCTCGGAAATGAAAAGAGTATCACAAATAACGAGTATGTGCGGAAAAATGACAATGCATTCATTTTGAATAATGGTAAAGTAATAATGCTAAATAAATGGGAACGGTTATCACAAAATCTTTTTGTACCGGGTGAATATAAAGAGCTGTTCGGTTCATTTGAAAAATATTACATTTCGGAATCTTATAGTATTGGAGATACCACACTGAACAAGGAAGCAAAAGTGCTTGATAAGCTGATTAATACAAAGTAACTATTAAAAGGATAAAGAAACAATAAGATTTTAATTTATTATTACTTTATTTAAAAGATTTGAATATTTAACATCGTAAATTATCCATCTTACAAATGGATGTAAAGTGTCACCAGACATTTTACATCCATTTGTTATGTAAGAAAATCAATCACGTAGTTAATAAATGGCAATTCATTTAATAATAATTTTACAAATTATATCCGCATTTAAGTACAATTACTTAGAAAAATAAGTATTTACTCAGCTCCGTTTTAAGCAGTTCTGTTGATTTACTGTCCTGCAAAATCCTTTTATGTTTGTCATGTTAATCAGAAAAGAGGAAAACATGAAAAACATAATATTAAATCACAAAAAGACATTTATTGCAATTCTGTTCATTGCTGCTGCAATAATTTCATTTCAGATATTCCGTGAGGATACGGAAAACATAACAAATTGGAGCCCTGATAACAAAGATAATACGACTAATACAGGGACAACATATAATGAACAAATTATGCCTAATATGATGATGCAAGACCCTGCCGCATTAAATCAAACTACAACTAAGAACGATATATCAAATAGTACTATCGGTCTTTCTGTCGGCGGAGCTAAGGATATAAACAATTTCAGGAAAAACATTAATTATGGTTATTTGCCTAACATAGATGATATAACTTATGAAGGTTTATTCTATGATTATTATTTTGAAACAGGAAAGCAGGAATCAAAATGCGATGAATTATTCTGTCCTGTTTATACATATGCGGTTTCAAAAGATCCATTGATAAATAAGAATGAATACTATTTATCGGTTGGCTTGAACTCAAACATTAAGAAATCTGATTTCAGGCGGAAAAAATTAAACCTTATGGTTGTACTAGACCATTCCGGCTCGATGGGGGGAAGATTTGACAAATATTATTATAATAAGTTTAGCGAAAAAAGCAGTAATTACAAATTAAACCAGGACGATAATATAAAGACCAAGCTGGAAATTGCAAAAGAAACAATTGTTGAAATATTAAAACACCTGAATGAAGATGACAGGTTTGGATTTACGATTTTCGATGATACCGCCCGGGTAATTATTCCTTTAACAAATGTTGATAAACAGGAAGTTCCGGTTTTAAGAGAAAAAATCTTATCTGTTGAAACCGGCGGCGGAACATATCTTGAAAGCGGGATTAAAACTGCTTCTTACCAATTTGATTATGCAGATGCAGGAAAGAAAGGTTACGAAAACAGAATGATTATTCTTTCAGATGAAATGCCTAATATAGGATTGACCGGTGAAGATGAATTATTGGAATTAATAAAAGGCGCAGCAAAAGAAAAAATTTATACATCATTTATAGGAATAGGAATAGATTTTAATGCAAGCTTAACAGAAGCTATTTCTAAAGTAAAAGGGGCTAATTATTATTCTGTTCATTCATCCGGTGAGTTCAAGAAGAGGTTAAATGATGAGTTTGATTATATGGTAACCCCGCTGGTGTTCGACCTGGAATTATCATTAAAATCCGAGGGGTATAAAATTGTGCAAATTTATGGCTCACCCGAGGCAAATTTATCGAGCGGTGAAATAATGAAGGTAAATACTTTATTCCCTTCTGAAAAAAAAGATGAACAAACAAAAGGCGGTGTAATAATTATAAAGATGAAGAAAATTTCCGATGACCCAAATATAACTTTGAAAGTAAGCTATAAAGACAGAAACGGTAAATTATCTTCAAACAGCAAAAATATAAGTATGACAGGCAATAATAATGAATACTATGATAATACAGGTATAAGAAAAGCAATACTATTAACAAGATATGCAGATGTAATGAAGCTCTGGCTGGGAAATGAAAAGAACAGAAAAATTAGTAATATAAACGAAGCAGGAGGCTATAAAGAAAAAAATTTCATTAATTCAGACGGAAAGAAAATCCAATTAAATAAATGGGAAAGACAATCAAATACTTTAACCATAGCCGGTGAATATAAAGAATTATTCGGCTCATTTAAAAAATACTTTGACGCAGAAATAACAGCTATTGGAGATAAGACATTGAATGTAGAATCTAAATTACTGGATAAGCTGATAAATACAGATTAAAAAAAAGTAAATAATTATAAAGAGAAAACAGGAGGTGCAAATGAAAATTGCAGAAGCATTAATAAGGCGGGCAGACTTCAACAAGAAACTAGCTGAAGTTAAAAACCGGCTTTCACAAAATGCAGTCGTACAGGAAGATGATAGACCGGCATTTGAACCGGTAAAATTGATGAGGGAAATGGACTCATTGATATTGAATCTTAAAGAACTTGTACGGAATATTAACAGGTCAAACTCAAAATATGCATTCAATGATGAATTAAGTATATCAGATGCAATTGCTGAGAAAGATGCTATAAGAATAAAGATAAATATTCTTCAAAGCTTTCTTGATGCAAATGCTGTTAGATTTGACAGGTACAGCAGATCGGAAATTAAAGTAAGAGGAACATATGAACCGGAAGTATTGAGAAAAGAGATAGATGACCTTTCAAGAGATCTCCGGGAACTGGATATAAAACTGCAGGAACTCAACTGGAAATATGACCTGATTGAGTAGGAATTACAAATTCTTGCCGGATTACCCGGCAAGAATTTAATTTATTGAGTAGCATTTATTTTACAGAAGCGGGTACCAACCTTTCCATGGGGTATCATGGAGCCCAATTATTCCAAAGGGGCTGAGGAACTCAATTTACAAATAATGCCCAATATTGTGCATTGAGCATTGCGTATTGCACCAGGTGTGCAGCTTAAATCGTACTACCATGTGCCGGTCTGTATCAAAATGTGAGGGTGGGAGGAGGGATAAATTTTATTTGAATAATAAATTCCATACAGCTTCAATTTCCAATCCCCTAATCTGCAATATGCAATCTGCAATATATAATCTTCAATCTGTAATCTTTAATCTGTAATCTGCAATCTGTAATCTGCAATCTTCAATCTGTAATCTGCAATCTGAAATCTGCAATCTGCAATCACCTCATTTCTTTCCTCATTGAATCATTCAACTAAATATCAATATATTTGCTGAAATTTAATACAAATATGAAATATATAATCGCATCATTTATCCTAATTTTAACAATAACAACAATGAATAGCTGTTCATCAGACAGTAAAGAAAAAGGTGAGGTAACATCACCATCAGGCTTGAAATATGTAGATGAAATAGTCGGTACAGGTGCTCAACCGCAAAAAGGACAAACAGTGACCGTACATTATACAGGTACACTTCAGGATGGCAAGAAATTCGACAGCTCAAGAGACAGGAATGAGCCGCTTAAATTCAAGATCGGCTACGGGCAGGTTATTCGCGGCTGGGAAGAAGGAATATCGACCATGAAAGTAGGCGGTAAAAGAAAGTTAATTATTCCGCCGGGACTTGCATATGGTGAAACGGGTATGCCTGGAGTTATTCCTCCAAATGCTACGTTGGTTTTCGATGTGGAATTGCTTGATGTGAAGTAGAGTAAGGAGTGCTCTTGCATAATAAACCGGCATAAGACATCTTTTAGTTTATAATAAAATTAATAATTTTAATAATTTTATCGGAACTATTTGTGTCTCATGATTTAATTAATTTGAGACAATATTTATTTTTACTTGCTTTTCTTTTTCCTTTTTTCATTATATTGAAATTACAAAGTTTACATTGCTGTATTATCTTTATTATCATACAGGATAAGTTGCAATCCGCTTATTGAACCTACTTGAACTGACGCAACTAAACCTGCAGAATAAATACAGAAATTTTATCCGTTTTTTCTTATTTAAGAATTAATTTTATGTAAAGTAAAATAATCTCGTGTATAAAATAAAATCAATATTTATTGTTTGTTATTTATTATTTACTGTTTGCTTATCAAATGCACAGTGGGTAGTACAATATAATCCTTCAACATTAAATTTACAGGATGTTACATTTATAAACCGCTATACCGGCTGGGCGTGTGCTGATGGTGGAGACATCGTTAAAACCACAAATGGCGGGTTGAACTGGGTATTGCAGTATCCTGGAGTTAGCGGAAAAATATTAACAGGCATACATGCAGTAGATTCTCAATACGTTTATTGTGTGGGCTGGTGGCAGACTATACTAAAAACAACCAATGGAGGGACAAACTGGCTCATAATACGGAACGGTCAGCAGCCGCCCCCGCCTGTAGGAAGTTTCTATGGAATATATTTCTTAAACAGAACAACAGGATGGATGCTGAGAAATGAATATGTGCTTAGAACTACAAATGGAGGCAATACTTTTGATTCAACTCATATGAATTATGGTTATTTAAGAGATATTTATTTTAAAGATGCTCTCACAGGGGTAATGTGCTCTGATGGTGCCGGGATATTTAAATCAACTGATGGAGGAATTATATGGAATCAAATGATAATACCACAGACTTTAACTGAATCGCCTGATTTTTATAAAGAGAGTTTTAAAAGTAATATTGGATGGGTTATAGGAAGGGCTACAAATACTCCCGGTCTTGGACCAAATGTATGGAGAACAACAAATTTTGGGACAAACTGGGATACAATAGGCAGAGTGCCATATCCTTATACGCATGAAAATTATTGTGTTTTTTTCTCAAGTGTAAATACCGGTTGGTGCGGCGGTTCTTACGGTCATATTTTTAAAACTACGAATGGCGGATTTAACTGGTATGAGCAAATAGTACTAAGTAACAATTTTAGAAATGCATTCTGGTTTTACAATGATTCAATTGGCTGGGCAGTTGGGGGAGCCGGTCAAATATTAAAAACAACAAACGGCGGGACATATGTAAGCATTGAAAACATTTCAGAAGAGATACCTTCTCAATTTTATTTATATCAAAACTATCCAAATCCATTCAATTCACAAACTACAATTGAATTTGATATAAAAGAAAAAAATAATTATAAATTTATTATTTACAATTTAATAGGACAAAAGATAGATATTTTACTAGATGAAACTTTAAATTCAGGAAAATATAAAGTAGGATATGATGCAGGAAAGTTGTCTTCCGGAGTATATTTTTATACTATCAGTTCAGCAAAATATAAAATTTCAAGAACATTTATCTTAATAAAATAGAATGGAGGAATAATTATATCACCACCGGATTAAAAATCTGTTACATTTGAGCACATCAATAAAATATTTTTTAGTTATTATAAATAATAGCCAAAAAATACGGCAGTACAAAGGGTTCCATCTCGCTTGCAGGCAAATAATGGAATATAATCCCGTTTTTCGGGACTATGCCCTTTGTCTGCTTATACAAATGTAATTAAAAATCTAATTTTTTAAAAATTAAAAACAAAAATGAAAATATTTAAAGCAATAACAATTATTATTCTTTGGATTGTTTCATTACAGATTTCATTTGCTCAATTATACAATCCTTATGGATATACTTGCACACAAGTAGAAAATCCTCCGGAATTAATGCAGCCGTTGACTGGCGGTCAGCATAAACCCGAAAGAGTAGATTATAGCGGTATACCAAGTGAAGCTGTTTTTCCGGTGTTGGTTGTATTTGTTCAGTTTAAAAATGACCCCGGTCCTTATGTTGATTATTGGCCTTCATCTAATGCCGGTCCAACATTTATGAACCAAATAATAGCTACTTCCAAAAACAATAATTATGGTTCGAATTGGTGGGATGCATATGACGAAAACAATGCGACACTGAGCGACTATTGGATGGAAGTGTCCCGGAAACATATGCATATTGTTGGTCAGGCAGTTTCAGTTGTCTTAGATGAAGAATATACTTATTACATTTCTAACCCTGAATATGATGGAATAAAAAAAGTTAATGACGCAATATATGCAAAATTACAGTCTTACGGAAGTGCTATTAACTGGCGTAATTATGATAAATGGTCAGGTTCATATGGTTCATTCACATATGGGGATGGAGACGGCTACGTTGATATGATATATAAAGTCTTCCGCAGTCATAATCCACATTTAGGAATGCCCGCTGGAGGGATTGCATGCCTTTACGAATCTTATTCACAGGGAGCAAATTATTTAATATATAACCAGGGTGGTCAGCAGATTAAAATAAATGCAGGATTTAGCAGTATTGGTTCGGGAATTACAATATCCCCCGGTTTCGGCGGCAGTGAAACAGGAGATGATTATCAAAGATATAATCCTATGACAAAGCTTGGAACTATTAGCTTTTCAGAGCATGAACACGGACATTATCTCTTTGGGGATATTCATATGAAATATGGAAAGATGAGCGGTGCCAGTGCAGATAATGGTCTTGATGAATTTCTTAGCCCTTATGAATCTCTTTTAATGGGTTATATAACTTCTGAAGTTGCTGATTTCAGTAGTCCATCTCATACACTAGACGATTATTCATCAAGAAACTCTACTCCCCCGCAAGGTGAAGTGATTGAAGTTCCCATTAATGGAAGCAATGAGTTCTTCCTGATTTCTAATAGAATGAAAGAATCAAAATATGATGTTGTAATGTGGGGTGATACAGCGCATGATAATCCATACAGGGTATTTTCAGCAGGTGAGTCACCAATTTATGGCAAAGGTTTGTATATATATCATGCAAGACCAAACAGTTTAGGATATCCATATGGAGCAGCTATCGACCAGGAATGTGCAGATGGATTATTCAATTGGAGCTATGTAGGTATCCAGTATCCTGATTGGAACAATGGACAGGAAGTAGCATATTATAAAAGGACATCGGTATCATACTACAATGATAATGGTGGTGATTTTTCCACTTTAAGCAATCATGACGGCAAAAGCATTATTAACTGGTTTGGAATTGGAAAAAGGCATGTAAATTTGAACGAAGACGGAACAGACAGAATTCATACAAATTTAGAGGAGGTTTGGACTTCCCGTGAATGGAAAGGTGACAGATGGGACCCTTGGAAACTTGGTTATAATGAAATATTTTCTCCGTATTCAAGCCCATCAACAAAAAACTGGAATGGAAATCAAACAGATATTTTTATTTACTTAGAATCTCAAAATGGAAATACTGCTAATCTAAAAATTTACAAAGCAGGTGAAGGTGAATATACTGAAGAAGACATACTTGCGCTCACTCCTCCTTCCAGACCCATGATGTATCCTTATTTTTCCGTTGTTGAATGTAATGGACAATTAGCTCGTCCGCAAATTATTTGGGCTAATAACAATGAGCCTGATATGATAAGATATGACCAGCAAGGAAGAACTTATAAACTATACAACATATGGAGAGCAGCTACTTCATTACCTAATTACCTCCCGGTTGATTATATTTTGATAGATACTTATAAAGATTATACATATCAAAATGGAGACACAGCATCATATATTGATCATTACGCTGAAATAAACTGTAATTATCTTTTGCCGGGTTCAACATTCTTAAGATATCAAGTTGAAGCTGTAGACAAAGATAATATGATATCAGTTAGATCTGATTTTATTAATGTATACTCTATTTCTACTACTGGTAATAATTTTATATTGCCACAAAAGTATGAAAATTCGATTTCAAACTATCCCAATCCTTTTAATCCATCAACAGAAATAAAATTCTCAATTGCAAACGCATCAAATGTTACACTTAAAGTATATAACCTGATTGGAGAGGAAGTCGCTGTATTAATAAATAATGAATATAAAGATAAAGGAAGCCATAGTATTAGTTTTGACGGCTCAAATTTAGCGAGCGGTGTGTACTTTTATAAATTAGATGCTGGATTTTATACTAATACTAAGAGGATGGTTTTAATAAAATAAAAAATCCAAAAAAGGGACTGTCTTATAGAAATATACCAGCCCCTTTAATTTTATAACTTTATTATTTATGCTTCTTCTAAAGCTAATTCTTTTGATTTTGTTTTCTCCAGTGCCTGCTCCAGGTCATAAATTAAATCTTCAACATTCTCTATACCAACCGATAAGCGTACTAACCCGTCAGTAATTCCGGCTGCTTCCCTGCCTTCTTTTCCAAGAGAAAAATGCGTCATGCTAGCCGGGTGCTGTATAAGTGTTTCAACACCGCCAAGGCTTACTGCAAGTGTGCAGACCTTAACCGAGTTCATCAGAATTTTCCCTGCTTCAAATCCGCCTTTTAATTCAAATGATATCATCCCGCCATGGCCTTTTTGCTGTTTCAAGCCTATATCATACTGTGGATGGCTTTTTAATCCGGGATACATTACCCATTTTATTTCCTGGTGAGATTCCAAGTATTCCGCAATTTTCAAAGAATTTTCACAGCTTCTCTGCATTCTTATAGAAAGTGTTTTAATTCCTCTGTGCACAAGAAATGAATTGAACGGGTCAATTACTCCGCCAAGCTGGTTAAGCACTTTTCTGAAACTGACATAAGTTTCTTCATCTTTAACTACTATTATACCGCCAACAACATCGGCATGCCCGTTAAGAAATTTGGTCATGCTGTGCATTATCACATCAGTGCCAAGAGCAAACGGGCTCTGCAGAGCAGGGCTCATGAATGTATTATCGACAACAACTTTAGCACCATGTTTGTGAGTAATCTTTGCAATTTCTTCCAAATCGGAAATAGCAAGTGTCGGGTTACCGGGTGTTTCAATAAACACAACTTTTGTATTGGGACGCATTGCATTTTCTATTTCATCCAGTACCGAGCTGTTAACAAATGTTGTTTCAACTCCGTACTTTGCCATAATGGTTTTAAGCAGTGTAACAGTCGGTCCATAAACCGCAGATGAACACACAACATGGTCGCCTGATTGTGTTAAGCTTGCAAATATTGTATGAACAGCCGCCATACCGCTTGCACAGCCCAGGGCTTTATGTCCGCCTTCAAGCTCCGCCACAGCATTTTCCATTGCTTCTACAGTCGGATTAAGCATCCTTGTATAAATGTAGCCTTTCTGCTCCCCTGCAAAAAGTGAGCCGCCTTGTTCTGCCGTATCGAAACTGAATGTGGATGTCTGGTATATGGGGGGTACTACTGGATTAAATTCATAATCGCCAATTCCGGCATGTACACAAATAGTATCGAAGCCGGTCTTTATATCTTTTTTCATTGTATGTAAGGGTTATTAATTAAGTGGAAACCAAACGGTTTCAATATTAGATAAAATACTCTTAATAAATATGAGCTCAGTTCTTTATCCCGATTTTTTCAGTGGTCTTCTCACAACATAATATCCGTTCAGCTTGTACTTACCGTAACATACATTATTAATTATATTATCACCGTTATCTGCCTGCCTTGTTCCGGACCACCACGCTAATGCATAAATATCGTTTTTTATTTTAACAATCGATTCAAAAATTATTACATGCCCATTCCATATTATCAAATCACCTTTTCTGGCGGATTCGGGCTCGCTTATACCCACCACCGGAAATATATCTTTGAACCTGGAAGTATCAACAAGGTCTTTTGTGAGTGCATTAACGGCAGGAGTTTTAAAACCGGCTTTATAAAGTATGTTTAATGCATAAATATTGCATTTTGTTGCTCCTTTAAGCACAATTTTCTTGTTTATCCAGTATAAATAAGTAGTATCAACCTTCGGAGAGTACATTTCATTTTGCTGTTCTGTCTGGGCAACATTAATTATTGCCGCTCCCTGTGATTCTTCATATGTGGTTTCATTGGTAGTTTCGGTTGTAGTTTCGGTAGTTGTTTCTTCATTGGTATAAGAACCTCCGCCGCAGGCGGCGATGGTTAATGCTGTTAACAATAACGGTAAAAAATAATATTTTTTTCTCATGCTTTCAACCAGGGTTATACAAATCTAAATGAAAGCTAAGTAATATACAAATCAATTAGATACACTGTTTAAGGGAGAAGGTAAAGTGTGACAGGCATGGTAGTACTTCGAAAAAAATGGGTAAATTGTTTTCTAAATTTTTAAATCTTTCAATTATTTCTCTCATACAGAATTTTGCAATTCTTAAGAATTATGTTTCTAAAACCAGTATCAACATCATTAAGAAAAACCAGGTCAATACTATATAACCCGGCAATATCATCAAGCTTTTCATAGAACTTTTCAAGAGTTTTTAAGTCCGGCTTTCTTGAATCGACAGCAAAATCAAAATCGGAATTTTTCCCGGATGTTCCTTTAGCCCTTGAGACAAATAAAAGTATTCTTGCATGATTTAAGTATTCTTTTATTACAGATGCTGAATTATTTAATATTTGTTTTTCTCTCTCACTCATAACTATTGTAAAATAATAAAAATTACTGATAAATAATTCTGCAAAAATTGTGATTATATATAGTATTGGAAGTGTTTTACCCGGCTTGCTGTGTCAGCTCTATCAGTTTTTTTGAATTTACAATTGCGTACCCGTGCTCATCATTATTAAAATACACATAAAACTTTTTTATTTCTTTATGCTCAAGAATAAAATCTGCCCACCACTTCATCTGTTCATCAGAGTATAGTGATGCAAATAATTTTTCAGGACCATGAAAGCGGATATATGAATGCTCTGCTGTGAAAACATGAGCTGTAGGCCAGGCAGTGGAATCGGATATTACAAAAGCAATATTGTATTTTCTTAATATTCCATAGGTATCTTCATTAAACCATGTCTCATGACGGAACTCAATTGCTATATCCGGATTATAATCTAATTTCTTAATTTCACCCGTAAAGAAATCTAAAAATTTTTCGAGGCGTTCGTTATTGCTCTTTAAAGAAGGCGGAAGCTGAATCAGTATTGCACCAAGATGTTCACCAAGCTCTTTTACGTTTTGCAGTATATATGTGATTACTGACCTAATTTCATCATCATCGAGCACAAGTCTTTTGATATGGCTTATAAACCTGCTGAGCTTTATCGTGAATACAAATCCTTCCTTTGCTTCATCATGCCATTTCTTAAATGTACTTAAAGCCGGTGTGCGGTAAAAAGATGCATTGAGCTCCACTGTCTTAAAATTTTCCATGAAGTATGTAAGCTTCTCACGTTCCTTCACTTCCTGCGGATAGAATGTTCCATTCCAGTGTTTGTAAATCCAGCCGGATGTGCCAATAAGGATTTCCATATTTACTCTAACATTATTAAATACAAATAAGTTGTGGGAATAATGGATTTGGTCGTTTATTTAATTAAAGAAATCCAGCCGGAAAGAAGAGTGGAAGGCAATCGTATGCCAGGTTTAAGAACATAATACAAAAGCCGCCGGTTATTCTTAAACCGGCGGCTTTTTTCTTTTGGAGATATTACATTATATCACTATCGTTTCACTTTTGACATTTCACTTTTGACGTTTCAATCCAATTACTTCTTATCATCGTCCATCACTTCAAAATCTGCGTTCTCAACTTTTTTATCATCCTGCTGTGTCTGTCCGTCTTCCGGTTTCTGTCCCTGTGAGCCAAATCCTTCCTGTTGCTGCTGACCTGCTCCGGGTCCGCTGCCTGTTGCCTGTGAATACATCTTTGTCGATGCTTCGTTCCATGCTGCATTGTATCCTTCGATTGCAGATTTTATTTCATCAATATTTGTACCCTTCTGAGCTTCTTTCAGCCTGTCAATAGCAGTTTGTATTTTCATCTTTGTCTCGCTGTCCATCTTGCTTTCCATTTCCTTAAGCTGTTTCTCGCCCTGGAATACCAAGCTGTCTGCCTGGTTCTTAATATCAACCATCTCGCGTCTCTTCTTATCTTCACTTTCGTGCTCTTTGGCATCCTTCTTCATCTTTTCAATATCTGCATCGTTCAATCCGCTTGAGTGGGTTATCTTAATTGACTGCTCTTTTCCGCTTGCTTTATCTTTTGCTGCAACATGCAGTATTCCGTTTGCATCTATATCAAATGTTACTTCTATCTGCGGTATCCCTCTTGGTGCAGGCGGAATCCCATCTAAATGGAATCTTCCGAGTGTCCTGTTATCAGCAGCCATTGGTCTTTCACCCTGTAATACATGAATCTCTACTGAGGGCTGGTTATCAGATGCTGTTGAAAATACCTCTGTCTTCTTTGTCGGAATTGTTGAGTTAGCATCAATCATCTTTGTAAATACACCGCCAAGTGTTTCAATACCAAGTGATAATGGTGTTACATCAAGCAATAATACATCAGTAACATCACCTGCAAGCACACCACCCTGTATACCGGCACCGATTGCCACTACTTCATCAGGATTTACACCCTTATGCGGCTCTTTACCAAATAATTGCTTTACCATTTCCTGTACTTTTGGAATCCTTGTTGAACCACCAACAAGTATTACTTCATCAATCTGGTTTGCATCGTAACCGGCATCTCTCATTGCTTTTTTGCATGGCTCAACTGTTCTCTGGAATAAATCATCAGCCAATTGCTCAAACTTAGACCTTGATAAAGTTATATCAAGATGCTTTGCACCTTCTGCTGTTGCAGTAATATATGGTAATTTTATATCTGTCTCTGATCTTGATGAAAGCTCTATCTTTGCTTTTTCAGCTTCGACTTTTAATCTCTGTAAAGCCATCGGGTCTTTTCTAAGGTCAACACCTTCCTGCTTCTGGAATTCATCAGCCAGCCAGTCAATTATTCTCTGGTCAATATCGTCACCGCCAAGGTGAGTATCACCATTGGTTGATTTAACTTCAAAAACACCTTCGCCTAATTCAAGAATAGAAATATCAAATGTACCGCCGCCAAAATCATACACTGCAATCTTTTCATCTTTTTTCTTTTTATCAAGTCCGTATGCCAAAGCTGCTGCAGTTGGTTCATTGATAATTCTTTTTACATCAAGTCCTGCAATTTTACCGGCATCTTTTGTTGCCTGCCTTTGCGAGTCATTAAAATATGCAGGTACGGTAATAACCGCTTCTGTAACTTTTTGTCCTAAATAATCTTCAGCAGTCTGCTTCATTTTCTGAAGTATCATCGCTGAAATCTCAGGCGGAGAGTATATTCTATCGCCTATCTGAACTCTTGCTGTATCGTTTTCTCCCTTAATAACTTTGTAAGGTACATTTTTCATTTCTGCGGTAACTTCATCGTACCTTCTTCCCATAAATCTTTTTATAGAATATACAGTGTTATGCGGATTAGTAACCGCCTGTCTTTTAGCCGGCTGTCCTACAAGGCGTTCACCGGATTTTGTGAATGCAACTACCGAAGGAGTAGTTCTGGTACCTTCAGAGTTTGGAATAACCACCGGGTCATTGCCTTCCATCACAGCCACGCATGAGTTAGTCGTACCTAAATCTATGCCTATTATTTTTCCCATGGTACTGGTTTTCCTTTCTTCTTCACCGCTTCAATTAACGGTGGTTTATTATTTTTGTGTTTAATGTTTTTATTTCTTCTTTAATATCGAATTCTATGTTTTCAGGAATTTTATTATTTTTATCTAAATACTCGTATATTTCTAATGCTTTTTTATATCCCTCTTTACTTTGCTTAATATCTTTTTCTTCTTCAAGCATCTTTGCCTCTTCAAAAATCAGCTTACCGGTATATGCAGCATTAATATTGCCGTTCTCTTTATTCAAGCTGAATATCAGTTTTAAATCATCAATATCTAATTGCTTTATCTGGTCAAGCGAAAACCCTGTGATTAATTTAACTGCATCTTTTATCTCTGCTTTTGCCGTGAAAAAATCTTTTTCATTTACCAGGTGCATTATCCTTAACAGGGCAGCAACCATCATCTGGATTTGTCTCATCACATAATCTTTTTCAAACATGAAGGTTGTGTTTTATAAAATAAATTTGGTGCCGTAGAGTATCCCCAACGGCACCTTTAATTACCCTTTATTTAACTAACATTATTTAATTATATCAATCTTTAACTATAAATTCTTAATCTGCAATCTGCAATTACTTAATTTCTATCTGTTTTTCAACTACTTTAGCTTCCTCTGATTTTGGAAGTGAAATTACCAATACTCCATCCTTTGATTCGGCAGAAATTTTATCTACCTGGATTTCTGCGGGAAGAGTGAAGCTTCTGGAAAATGAACCGCCGGTTCTTTCAATTCTGTAGTAGTTCTTGTTTTCGTCTCTCTGTTCGGATTTTTTCTCACCGCTGATTGTTAATATGTCACCTACAACTGAAACCTTAACATCTTTTTTATCAACTCCCGGAATCTCAGCATGTACATATAAGTTATCGTTATCTTCGGTTACATCTACTCTTGGAGTAAAAACATTTGTGTTAAAATTGAAGTTCTTTCCCCAATCGGTAAAGAATGGTGAATCGAAATCTTCAAAGAATTTTTTTAACCTGTTGTTTATGTTTGCCATCTCTTTTGATGGTGCGAATTTTACTAATGTCATTTTTTATATCCCTCCTGTTTTTATTTTTTTATTTATTCTATTGACAACATTTACTACAACCATCGTGCCAGGATGAAAATGTCATTAAAATAGAATAAAAAAGGGATTTCTGAAATTTGACTTTTGACAAAATGTCAAAACAATGGAAATTATTGCAAACATACTGCAAGATTGTCCTATTTTTTGACATTTTGTCAATGATGTGATTAACAAATATTTAAAAAAATGTACTCATTTTATTTATACAAACGTGACTTAATAATTCACCTTACGCAAATCATAAATCAATTTGCAGCCAAAAGAATAAACAGGTAATTTCAGTTCAAGACCTCACCCCCCTTCCCCCTCTCCTATGATAGGCGTTAGGAGAGGGGGAGTTCTTTTTACTTTTAAGATTTTATTATTACTCAAGTTCTATAATTTTATGTCTCCCCCTCTCCTCTCATGTATCATAGGAGAGGGGGAAGGGGGGTGAGGACATGAACTGAAATTAAACACAAAAATTAAAATATTTTCCGTTTTTATACTTTTGCATAACGTGACTTAGTAACTAAATTTCATTAATTTTGAACACACATAATAAAAGTAAATCTTAATTAGAGAAATATGAAAGAAATAGTTTACACAAAAGAAGCACCCGAACCAATCGGTCCTTATTCACAGGCAATTAAATTTAATTCCAATCTTATTTTTACGTGCGGAATAATAGCAATAAATCCACAAACAGGAAACCTTGAAGGCGGATATATAAGAGAACAAACTCACCAGGTTATGAAAAATCTGAAGAATATTTTAAATGCCGGCGGCTCCGATATTTCAAAAGTTATTAAGACTACAGTATATCTGAAAAATATGGCGGACTTTGCTGAAATGAATGCTGTATATGCTGAATATTTCGGAGAATCAAAACCTGCACGCAGTACAATTGAAGCCGCACGTCTCCCGAAAGATGCATTGCTGGAGATTGATGTTATTGCGTATGTGTAGAGTTCGGAGAGTTTAGAGAGTTCGGAGAGTTTAGAGAGTTCGGAGAGTTTAGAGAGTTTGGAGAGTTTAGAGAGTTTGGAGAGTTTGGAGAGTTTGGAGAGTATCCTTCCTACTTCCCAAGTACAACTTGGGAAGTAGAGGAAACTTACCAACTCGTAATTCGTCATTCGTAATTCGTCATTCGTAATTCGTAATTCGTAATTCGTAATTCGTCATTCGTAATTTTTACGGTCATCCAGTGGTCACTCAGCGGGCAGTTTATGTTCATCCAGTGGGCACTCTATGGGCACTTTCCGGGCAGGTTTTGGGCAGGAGTTTTTAAAAAATGGCTGTAACTAATTGCAATATAAGAAGATAACTCCTGACCAAAGTGTCAAAAATGGCTCAAAATATGGCGATTATAAGCAGGAAATAAGGTTATCGAAAAACTACTCCTGCCCACGGATTTTTGGGAAAAAATAAACAAAATAAACGGTTTATTGTCGCTATAATGTAAGAGTTAATGTAATACTTTAAGGTATTACCGGCTCATTTAAACTCACACCCCCTTAATCCCCCTCAAGGGGAAACTGCTTTCTATATTAATCCTCTAATCTGATAAATTTGATAAATCTGATGAATTTGATAAATTTCTCTACGCACTCGAAACTATTTTTATGAAAAACTTGACAAGCGGTAATCTATGTATTAATTTTATATAGTAGTGGGAGTTGCTGCAAAATATTACTCACTGTCGTTCTTTGTCAATATCGAAATCATGATTATCAGGTCGTGAAATTAATTTATCCGAAGCTTAGCTTCAGGGTTAGATAATGAAACAAAAAAAGATAAAAATGAAAAATTTGAAAGTTCGGGAGTTGTGAGTTCGGGAGTCGGAGAGTTGCGAGTTGGAGAGTTGTAAATCCTCCAGTCATCTTAAGCTAACGCTTGCTTTCCTGCCTCTGAATTACAAACTTAAAGAACTTAAAGAACTTTTAGTCTATTGTTTCAGGGATTGGGATTGTGAAGTTAAATGTAGAGCCTTTTCCGATTTCGGATTCAAGCCAGATATGTCCGCCAAGCTTTTCTACTATCTTCTTGCATATAGCAAGTCCGATGCCTGTGCCGGGATATTCGTTATAATTATGAAGACGCTGGAAGATTACAAATATCTTATCGGCATATTCAGCTTCAATTCCAATTCCGTTATCTGATACAGAGAACAGCCATTCATCTGAGGTTTTCCTGGAAGATATTTCCACGACAGGAGAGATATCACGCTTGAACTTTATTGCGTTGCTTATAAGGTTCTGGAATAATTGTGTAAGCTGAAGCGTATTGCCATAAACTGTCGGCAGTGTTTCCGAAATTATTTTTGCTTTGCTTTCTGTTATTGAAGTTTTTAAGTTATGCTTTACTGTCTCTATAACCTTGTTGCAATCAACAGGTTCTAAAGGTAATTCCTGAGTATTGACTCTTGAATAAATTAACAGGTCATTAATAAGTGTCTTCATCCTCACAACACCGTCAACAGCATAACCGATAAATTCATCGGCATCAGCATCAAGCTTGCTTTTATATCTTTTTTGCAGCAATTGTATATAGCTTGCAACCATTCTTAAGGGTTCCTGCAGGTCGTGAGATGCAACATAAGCAAATTGCTCAAGCTCTTTATTTGAGATAGAAAGCTTTTCGGCAAGCTGTTTGAGCTTTTCTTCTGCCGACTTATGTTCGGTTACATTAATTAATACGCCTGCCATGCTGTCGGCTTCATTTTCCTTTTCGGATTTTACAAATATCATATGGTCTTCAAGCCAGATATAAGTGCCGTCAGCCCTTCGGCACCTGAATTCAGCATTAAGAATACCCGGTCTGCCTGCATCAATCCACGCTTTTGTCTTTGCTTCCAGGATTTTAAGGTCACCGGGATGCACAATAGAATTAAAGAAATTTCTATTGCTTGTAAACTTATTTGCAGGATACCCGAGAAGCTCTATTACATTTTCTGAAATAAATTCATTATTACCGCCGGTCTCATATAACACTACATCAGGCAAGTTTGATAATAATGTCGCTAACCTGAATTGAATTCTTTGCAGCTCTTCATTGGCTTTTTTGGTTTCAGTAATATCTCTTTGTGTACCCCATGCACGTATAACCGAATCGTTTTCGATTATACCAACAAAATTATTGATGAAATATTTTAAGTTACCGTTCTTATCAATTTCCTGCGACTCGGTATTATTGAGACGGTAACCTGACTCGGCAAACTTCCTGAAGAATTCAACATTCTTCGGGTCGGTATCAACCATCAATTCTTTTAATCGTATGCCTACTATTTCTTCGGCGGTATTATAACCATACATTTTAGCGACAGTATCGTTGCACTCGGCAAGATAGCCGTATTTGAATGCATGTTTAACCTGCTCATCATAAGGAATCTTAGTAGGAATCGGTTCGAGGAATTCAAATCTCCAAATACCTTCGGTACTTTGCTGAACGAATGCCCTGTATCTTTCCTGGCTGTTACGCAATGCTTTTTCGGCTTCTTTTCTTTCTGATATATCACTGTATATGCCGTAAACTCCTATTTGATCTTTTCCAAGAGTGATCGGATATGCCAGTATTGAAACATCTACTGCACTGCCGTCTTTTCGTTTTCTTATAGTTTCTTTATGAATGACCTCACCTTTTAATACAAATAACGACATTTGTTCACCCTGCTCGGAAAGATTTTCTGGAACCAGGATAGTATTTATATTTTGGCTCTTTATCTCCTGAAGAGTATATTGGAACATTTTTTCAAAACCTTTATTAACATCAACAACATTATCTTCATTATCAATTATTACAATACCTTCGGGTGAGTTTTCAAACAACTGCTGGAAATATGATTTTTGAAGAATAAGTTCTTCTTCAGCTTTTTTCCTTTCGGAAATATCGCGGTAGTTCACAACAAGTGCTTCAATTGTCGGCTCTTCAAGTAAATTAGATGTTGTTGCTTCTATCCACAGCCAATCATTGTTTTTATGCTTAACTCTTAATTGCAGATTAACAATTTTGCCCGGGTATTCAACTATATCACGAAGTGTGCGTATTGTTAGTTTCCTGTCTTCCGGATGAATAAGGTCCATAACATTTTTATTTATATATTCACCCGGATCATATCCAAGAATTCTGTTTGCAGAAGGACTTGAATACATTATCAATCCTGTTTTATCCAGCAGGGCAATCATATCTGCACTGTTCTCAATTAATGCCCTGAAGCGTTTTTCACTTTCTCTTAATGCTATTTGTGTACGGTTCTGTTCGGTAACGTCTATACATATTTGATTAATTGCCTGAAGATTTCCCCTGGCGTCAAAGTCAGCATAAAGATATGTATCAAGCCATACAACTTCTTTGTTTCTGTTTATTATCCTGTAGTCTATATGCTGTGTGCCTTTATTTCCGTTATTAGACCACTCTTTATAAAAACTAAATACTTTTTCCCTGTCATCTTCATGTATCATATCAATAAGCTCTTTATCAGAAAGCTTATTAAATTCTTCCATAGTATAACCTGATTGCCTAACAAACTCCTCATTCACATATTCATAACTCTGGTTTTCATAAATTATTCTTGTAACTGCAATCGGGGCACTTTGAGCAAGGTTCTTATATTTCTTTTCACTTTCCAGCAGAGCTTCCTGCACGCGTTTTCTTTCGGTTATATCATGGATAATGCAGAATAAATGTATTTTACCGCGTACATCAATTGGTCCGGTATAAATTTCAACATCTCTTAACTCACCTGATGAAAGCTTATTCTGGAATATGAAATAAGATGCTTCTTCTTTTTTTGCCCGTTTCAAATCTTCAAAAAGATTTTCTTTTGACTTTGTAAAAATATCGCTGAAGTTCTTTTCTTTTATTTCTTTAATGTCATATCCATAATATTCGCAGGCAGCAATGTTAGCATCAAAAACAGAGCCCGTATCGGGATCCACAAGCAGCTTTACTGCCTGGTTCTTTTCGAACATCGCCCTGTAAAGCTCTTCTCTCTCGCGGATAATCTCTTCAGTAATTTTTCTCTCGGTTACATCCCTGCAAATTATAAATAACTCATCGGGCTCACCATGTTCATCGAATATTAGTCTTGTTCTTTCTCTTACCCAGATTATAGTACCGTTTTTCTTTTGTTTCCGGAATTCCAGCTCTGTTCTTTCATCTCTATCTATGAAAATTTTATTTAAAGTCTCAGACACTATCTTTGTATCTTCATTAAATACTACAGAAAGAATATCTTTTCCTATCAATTCTTCTTTTTTGTAACCTAAGTATCTTGCTCCGTAATCATTTACTGATTTTATTATACCTTCTCTTGATATTGAGAAATAAATATCAGGAGCACTATCATAAAGATCCTGGTATCTCTTCTCACTTTCAAGAAGTGCTCTTTCTGCTTTCTTCCTTAATGTAATATCCCTGTTTATACTTACAATTGCACGCTGTCCTTTATAATCAACAATGGCTGCATTGACTTCAAGGAACATTTCTGAGCCGTCTTTCTTTTGATGAACATTTTCACTTCTGAGATTTTTTCCCTTTTGAAGAGTTTCTTCAACATATTCTCTCGTCTTTTGAATATCTTTGACAATAGTATCAAGAGATAAGCCAATAAACTCAGCCCTGCTGTAACCATAAATATTGCATGCACTCTGGTTCACATCAAGTATAATATCATCTTCAGGACGGAATATTATTATTGCATCATGAGCGTTTTCAAACAAGCCGCGGTAATCTTTTTCCGATTCCCTTAACGCATTTTCAAGCTGTTTCCTTTCGGTAATATCATTTGCAACTCCTATCATGGCAACCACTTCACCTTTATCATTTTTCACGACTGAAGTGGACAGGAAGATTGGAAATTCTTTTCCTTCCCTGTTACGGTTAATCAGCTCACCCTGCCACCCGCCTTGAAAAGTTGCTGTATCAATTTCATTAAAAATTTCCTTCGGATTCTTTTGTGAACGTATAATATTTAATGACTTTCCGATGAGCTCTTCAAAGCTGTAGCCGTATACTTTAACAAACGCTTCATTAACAAAGATTATTTTTCCATTTAAATCCGTTATGCTTACGCATTCACTTATGCTTCTGACTGCCTGGGCAAGCATGCTTATTTCTTTTTGTGACTTCTTTCTTTCCGTTATATCTCTTACAAAAGCCTGGATAACTTCATCACCAAGAAGTTTTATTATCCTCATGCTCACTTCAACATCAACTATTTTTCCGTCTGCCCTGGCATATTGAGTTTCAAACCTTGTGCCGCCGTTCATTTTAAGGATTGAATTAATATCCGAAATCATCAAATGTAAATTTGGCGGTACAATATCATTATATTTAAGTGAATACAACTGCTCTTTGTTATATCCAAGCAATCTGCATGCTTCATCATTTACCGAAAGTATATCTCCGTAAATTGACTGGACAAAAATAGCATCTGTAGCATGATCAAAAAGGTTTCTGTATTTTGTTTCACTTTCTTTAAGCGCATTCTCTGCTATGCGCCTGTCACTTATATCAGTAATAATTAATACAACACCCGTTACATTTCCTTTTTCATCTTTTAATGGAGCTGCACTATGGTCAATATAAATTTCATTTCCGTTCCTGGAAATCAGAATTGTATGGTTGATTCTTCCAAGCACTCTTTTATCGCGGATAACCCGTTCGGCAGGACTTTCGATATTCTCTTTTGTATCTTCGCTTAATAAAACAAAAATTTCAGACAGTCTTTTGCCAATGGATTCCTTATAAGACCAGCCCGTGATAGATTCAGCGACCGGATTCATAAATTTAATTATGCCATTTTCATCTGTAACAACCACTGCATCACCGACACTTTTCAGGATTGTACCAAGCCATCTTTCATTTTCCTTAAGGCGATTCTCCATCTTATGCTTATAGAGTGCCATTTCAATACTTGAACGCAGATATCTTTCTTCAAACGGCTTAAGTATATATCCAAGCGGTTCGGTCATTTTGGCACGCTTAAGGGTTTTGTCGTCTTCGTATGCTGTAAGATAAACTATTGGAATGTTATAATGCTTGCGGATTTCTGCAGCTGTTTCGATACCGTCAATTTCGCCTTTTAAGACTATGTCCATTAAAACAAGGTCTGGTCTGTATTTACCTGCTTTTTCAATTGCATCATGCCCTGTAAAAACAACATCAGGTACCGAATATCCCAGATTCTCAAGACAATTCTTAATGTCCTGGGCTATGATACCTTCATCCTCTACAACCATTATCCTTGCCGGTTCCAAGTTAGTCTCCATTCTTTAGGAAATTATGAACCGCCAGAATAAAAAAACTGGTTATTTTTTTTGGCAATCTCTTAAAATTTAATTCAACAGTTATACAGAAAATCATTTTTAATGGGTTGGAGTTTATCTCATCAATATTAAAATATTTATATCGCTCCTATTAGTTCCATTGTGCATTTTTTACATTATTTCAACATTTTCGTCTTACAAGTTAACAGTTTGACGTTACATCATCAATACCGTATATAAGTTAAATCTATTCAAGTATTTACACTGCATTAAGTTCAATAATTTCCTTAAATCCACCCGTTAATTGCACTATCCTAATACCTATTTTTAATGGATTTCTACCGTATTAGTTCATTAAACCTTTAATCTTTTATATTTAACTTTATTTAATTCTAAACTGTTAATTAAGATGCAACTTTGCACCCGCTTAATCCAAATATAATGAATATCATCCAATCCTGCAGTTCGCCTTCCTGGGGCGGACTTGAAATGACTGCATTAAATACATCAGTTATTCTTGCGGAAAAAGGCCATAATGTTTCTATCTTTTGCAGGAAGAACTCACGACTTGAAGATGAAGCAAATAAATGCGGATTAACCACTTACCCTGTTTTTAGCTCTAAAAGTAATATTTTTTATTCGATTCTTGAAATTTCCAAATACCTAAATTCTTCACATGTTGATGTTATCCATAGCCATATTTCACATGACCTGTGGTCAATCTCACCGGCTTTGTATTTATCCGGCAAGAAGCCAAAATTCTATCTGACAAAACATTTGGCAAGCGGCGTCGGGAAGAAGGACATCCCTCACAGGTTGTTATATAAAAAGCTTACGGGTATCTTTGCTATTTCTAATTTTATTAAAGACAATGTTATTAGTACCTGCCCCGTTAATCCAGCCAATGTGCATATTTTACATAATTCTCTTTCTGTTGATAAATATAATATAGCGGATTATAACACTAATTCTGTAAAGACAAAATATAATATACCTAAGGAAAATCTCGTTGCAGGAATGATAGGCAGATTCACACCCGGCAAAGGGATTGAAGATTTTTTACACAGCATAAAGCTGCTTGAAGGTAAGTTAAATTTTCCCGTTACATTTATTATTGCAGGTGAAGCAAGCTACGGAGAACAGGAATACGCCGAAGGAATTTTTAACTTATGTGAAAAGCTGGGCTTAAAAGACAAAGTAATTTTTCCCGGTTTTATTAAAAATGTACCCGAACTGCTTTCAATTTTCGATATTTTGGTTTTCCCCTCTCATGATGAATCATTTGGTATAACACTTATCGAAGCAATGGCTATGGAAGTACCCGTTATTGCAAGTAATAATTCAGGCATTCCGGATATTGTTAAAGATGGTGTAACTGGAATATTAATTCCTCCGAAACAACCTGATAAGATTGCCGATTCTTTATTTTACCTGCTGAATAACTGGGAGAAAAGGGTTTACCTGGGACAAAACGGAAGAAGATGTATCGAAGATAAATTTAATGCTGAAACAAACATAAAGATTTTAGAAAAGTATTATAATGGAAAATAAGCCAACAAAAAGAGAGAGTGCGGGACTTCTAATGTACCGGATAATAAATGGTTCGCTTGAGGTTCTTCTCATACATCCCGGCGGTCCCTTTTTCAAGAATAAAGACCTTGGCGTGTGGAGCTTACCAAAAGGCGAGCCGGATGAAAACGATGGTGATCTTCTGAAAACTGCAATACGTGAATTTGAAGAAGAAACAGGAATTAATCCGGAAATCAAAGATTATATTCCGCTTGGAACAATCATACAAAGAGGCGGCAAAACCGTTCATGCATGGGCGTTTGAAGGGAATATAGATGACAATTACACTTTAAAAAGCAATACATTCAAAACAGAATGGCCGCCTAACACCGGTAAATGGATGCTCTTCCCTGAAGTTGACAGGATTGGATTTTTCAAAACTGATGAAGCTAAAAAAAAGATAAAAGACAGGCAGGCAGCTTTTATTGACCGGCTTGAAGAACACCTTGAGCAATTACGAATGACAAATGACGAATGACGAATGTGAACCCCTGATTAACCCTGATTTATATGATTAGAATGATTAGACCTCGCTTCAATTAAAATTAATACTTAAATTTTATATATAAACCTGTAACACAGAGTTTACACTTGTCTGCAGCAGGCAGATAGTTCACAAAGAATAAAAAGATCACAAAGAAGTGCTTTTTTAAAAATAACCTATAAAAAATGTAAACATGGGCTTATATCTTTGTAATTAACAAAAATAATTTATATGCCTGTTATATTTGTAATCAAAAGAAGGTCTAATCATTCTAATCATATAAATCAGGGTTAATCAGGGGTTCAATTTGTCATTCGTAATTGATGTTTTCCTATAGGTTTATGTTTATATATTGTTTAGTTCTTAATTTTTTTGGATTTTTGTTTGTTTCATGTGTAAGCCGGAATTAAATAAAAGATATGGATAAATATTTTTCTAATATGTCTAATAACCTGAATCCTGAAATGAATGAAGAACCTTCAAAAGGGAAAATACTAATATCTGAGCCATTCTTAAGCGACCCAAATTTCAAAAGGTCAATAATACTTTTAAGCGAACATAATGAAGAAGGTACTGTGGGCTTTATATTGAACAAGCCAACACAGCTTAAACTTAATCAATTACTTGACGACTTCCCGGAGTTCGATTCACCTGTTTTTTTCGGAGGACCTGTACAGATAAACACATTGCAGTTTATTCACAAGGTTGGTGACTTAATAGAAGACGCCACAGAAATCGGAGACGGATTATATTGGGGAGGCAGCTTCGAATCACTTAAATATGTCATCGAATCAAACCTTGTAAAGCCCGAAGATTTCCGTTTTTTCATCGGTTACTCCGGATGGACTGAAGGACAGCTTGATAATGAATTGAAAATAAATTCATGGATTGTAACCTCCACTAAAACAGAAAACATTTTTTCCGACGAACCGGATAAACTGTGGGCAGAGATACTTAGAGGAATGGGTAAGAAATTTGCAATACTTGCAAGCTTCCCTGAAAACCCTTCAGTGAATTAAATAACGTCTTACACTAATACTTCCCGCTGTAAATATGTAACTACTATTGCTATGCCCTAACGTGTCAAATTTTTGACTCACTCAGAATTGCTGAAACCACAACTTCGTAAAAGTTGCAAAAATGTTTGTGACAAATTTTCCTCGCGTTTTCAATTAGCAAAAAAGTGTATTTTACAAATTATTTTTTTCTGCGAATGCTTCCTGTTTTCAACATTTTTTTGTAAAATTTCATGTCTAAATATTCGAATATCCCCTTATACAGCAATGGGTTATAGAATTTTAGACATAAAAAAATACTTTTCCGGACATTTTTATATCAAAAAATTATGTTATTTACTCAACTTGATAACTTAAAGAAGTAAAAATGGTAATAAAACATATAAAGAGATTAGTTTGACATTTTGTCAAAACATCACCGCTTAGAATTGGTATAAAAGTTGTATTGGTTTTACCGTGTTTGACATTGGTCTATAATATTAAATATCTCACTTCTTGTTTTTTATTATTTTTCAATTACAGCATAATATCTTTCCTGCACACCAATCCTTTACAAACTTAATCCCATTTTATTTGTACGGATTTTATTTTTATCTTCCCTTAACTTTGTATATGTTTTACGAATTTCGTAATTCAATTGTTTGAGCAAACGGAGATTTAAAATGAAAACTATCTGCACTCTCTTCATCTTTCTGTTATGTATTTATAATTCATATTCACAAACACCATATTTCAATTACCCTATAGATACAATTGTAAAAGATACATACTTCAATTACCGCAGCATGGTCAAATATGATAACAGCGGTTTTATTCATATAGTAAATACAAGACAGTATGATGTCCAGAGCAATACAAGGGAAATATTTTACAGGACAAATAAATCCGGTATCTTTGCTGCAACTCAGGTAACAAATAACTCCGTTGATGACAATTATATAACGTTTGGATTTGATTTGCAGGGTTATATTCACCTTGGCTGGGAAAGAAGAGATGCTTCTAATAATTTCCAGCTTATTTATGCAAGCAATCGAAATACTTCAAATCCTTTTGGTGATACCGTTTGGATTACAACAGGTGGATTAAACAAAGCAACTCCTTACATGGCAGTAGGAAAAGGAGACAGTCTTGTGCATTTTGTTTATTATACATTCGTAACCGGACAGGATAATGCATACTACAGAAGATATAATTTCATTACCGGTCAGTTGGGACCCGAAGTTTTATTAGGACCCGGAGAAGCCGGAAGCGAGAATGATATTGAAACAGCTGTTGACGGGTTTAATAAACTTCATATTGCATATTGTACAAATGCCGGCACAAACAGTGCGATAAAATATTTTACAAATGAAAGCGGAACATTGACTGAAATGCCTTCAGGAGTAACTACATACGTCGATTATCCTGAAATGACAATTGATAACAACAATGTTGTTCATATAATTTACAGGAATGCTAATGATAAAAGGATTTACGAAATACATAAGTCACCGGGCGGCTCGTTTTCAACTCCTTTCCCCATTACTGCCGCAGGGCTTGGAAATCCGGCTTACTGGCGTGCAATAGATACAGACGACAACGGAACATTATATGTAACTTTCCAGAATAGTTTATCATCTGCACCAAAAGGATTTTTCCTTGTTTACGGCAGCGGCACAACCTATAGCAATCCCATACTGGTTTTTGAAGACAGTACTGCAAGTTATAGCACAAGGGGTTCATCATCGGTTGCTGCAAGAGGCAACGGGCAGGTTGCAATTGCATTTGACCCTGCGGGTTCAAGAGGTGGTGATGTGGTATCCGATATTTTCATGAAACGCGGATTTGTAACTTCCGTAGGTATTGTTTCTTCCAATGAAACAGTTCACGATTTTAAGCTGTATGATAACTATCCTAATCCCTTCAATCCATCAACGAAGATAAAGTTTTCAGTAGCGTCAAATGTAAAACGTGAAATGTCAAACGTGAAGATTACAGTTTTCGATGTGATTGGAAGAGAAATTACCACCCTCGTTAATGAGCAATTGAAGCCCAGCACATATGAAGTGGAATGGAATGCAAGTGATTACCCAAGCGGTGTGTATTTTTATACTTTAACAACAGAATCATTTTCTGAAACAAAGAAAATGATATTGATTAAATAATTTATAAAGATAAAAGAACTATTACTGTAATACTGCTTTGAAAAATTCTTTCAGAGCAGTACAGAATCATTTTATTTATCAATATACAATCCACAAACCAACTATTCTTGTCCTGAGGTTTTTTGATAAAATACTGCGATTCTGATTATTAACTGCCAATTTTTCGATTTACAGTATTTTTTATACTAACAATTCCATACCGCAAACTCAATAATTTGTCTTTGCTTGGCAATACATAATTATTGTATATTTGAATAAGATTATTATAAAGCCATGTTAAACAAAGTAAAGATATTTTTCTTTTATACCAGTTCAATTATTTTCATAATATTTTTTTCATCATGCAAAGATGATACGGTTAGTGTAATACTTCCTGAACCGGATTACTCACCTATCTGGCCGCAGGCAGGTTACAATGCACAAAACACAGGCAATCCATATGCACCAAAGGTAAAATGCAATCCTGTTAATCTTGGACAAGTAGATTGGTATTATGAGTTCCCCTCAGGCAGTTATTCTGATGGCGCAGAGTTTTGTGTAGATTCAAAAAGCAATATTTATTTTTACTCACAGAATGACAACCAAATGAAGATATACAAATTCAGACACGAAGGAAGTGTAATTTGGGCTGTAAATGTATATGGAGTTCATAACTTTGCAAGTATATCATTGAACTCCGATGAGAGTAAAATATATTTTCATAATAATGCCGAATTTTGCTGTTATGATTCATCAGGCAACCGTATATGGGCTATAGACCCGGGAGGTGCAATGTGTAAGCCGGCAGTTGGAAGTGATGGAACTATTTATACTTCAATAAATAATGCGGTGTGCGCAATAAATCCGGATGGCACAATTAAGTGGAAAAGTACAGTTCAATTTAACAGCTATACAACATACCATTTTGCAATTGATAAAGATAATAATTTATATGTTGGCGGAAGAAGTATAACAAAGCTTGATAAAAATGGTAATGTATTTTGGAATTACCTGCCAAATTCACAGGATTTTATTACTGAAGGTGTTGTTATTGATGGTTATGGAAATTTATACTTTGAAAACTATAGGCAAAATGCAAACGAAAATGATTTATTCTCTTTAACAAAAGATGGAGTGTTTAGATGGTCTGCTATAACATATTGTAGACAAATGGTCCCGGCTATAACCAGTAAAAATTTAATTTATATAGTTAGCAGCGATTACGCAAGGGCTTTTGATACGTCAGGGAATTTAATTTGGGAATATAAAGACAGCACTTTAACGGGAGGGGATCCTATAATCGACGATGAAGACAACCTTTACTGCATTGGTGAAGATTGGAATGGGCGATTTGTTGCTAATTCAATAAACAATAAGGGAGAATTAAGGTGGTCTGCAAGTATTTCAGTTTTAAGCGGCTTACTTCCACGTCCTGCATTAATGCCTATGGGTAAAATGCTTATATCACCCAAAAGGGGTTTCAAAATTGCCTGTGTGAAATGAAAGATATTATTAAACTTTTCTTTTTCGATTAACAAAACAATATCGTACGGTTAATTTCACTTCTTCCCAAGTTCTACTTGCCTGTGCTGTGAAACAGTAGGGAAGGAACCTGGGTTTGAAATTGTATTTCAATTTTCTGATTTCTATTATATGAAGGAGTAAGCTAAGCTTACAATTCAATTCCCTTCCCAAGTACAACTTGGGAAGGAGATGACAGACCTGACACTGCCCTTAGCTTTATAACCTTCAAACCTTCCAACCTTTCAACCTTACAACCTGGTTTCCTACAAAATCCTCCGTATCATTTATGGGATTGCTTCGCTTTCCGTTAATTAAACTTCATCTTCTACTTTATAAACCTTACAAACTTTATAAACTTTACAAACCTAGTCTGAGCTCGCAATTAAAAGCAACGCAACCTTCCAACCTTTCAATCTTCAAACCTCATCTTTATCTCCACAATCTCCGGTCTGCTGCTGGTTCTTACGGGCGGTCCCCATGTACCAACTCCGCATGATACGTAATAATGGGTATTTCCAATTTTTTTATACCCGTAGCTCAGCTCGTAAATCTTTTTTGTAATAAAATTGAACGGGAACAACTGCCCGTGGTGTGTATGCCCTGAAACCTGCAGGTCAACGCCGTTATCCTGTGCTTCATGAAGCTTTCCCGGCTGGTGGTCCATTAAAATTATAGGGCAGTTCCTGTCAATATTTCCCATTAACTCATTCAGGGGCTTTCTTTGTTTACCGCCGAATCCCCTTGCACTCCTGTCTTCCCTGCCAACAATGTAAAAGCTGTCATCGAGGTTTACAATCTGGTCTCTCAGTTCAATTATATCATGAGCTACAAGGTATTTCACAGCCGGCTCTACTCCCCCGATATACTCATGATTGCCCGTTATTGCATAAACACCAAGCTTTGATTTTATCAGCTTGAGAATTTCACCGAGATTATATTTTATAACCGGCTTAATATCTTCATCAACAACATCTCCTGCAAGCAGTACTATATCGGCATCTATTGTATTAATCTTACGAACAATACGCCTCAATCTTGCATGGCTGATTATTGTACCTAAATGAATATCCGTTACCAAAGCAAGCTTAAGCTCTTTATACTTACCTGCTTTTTTATTGATTGGAATAGTTATTCTTTTTATACGCGGATGAACTGCATTGATAAATCCTATTGCTGTTGCAATCGTAACAATAGAAACGACAGTGATGAACGAAATAATATTATATTCCGGGTTATCGAATAAAGCTAAGTGGAAATCCGGGATGAGGAAATAAATTAATTTGAATATATCTATTACAATTAAGATGAGAAGGAAATACACCATAGCCGCAAGATACAAAGAGCCTATCCATATTATAATAGTATTAAAAAAGCTCTCTGACCTCCGCTCGAGGAATCTTCCAGCAATATAAGAGAGTGATAATAAAAGAAATAGGATTACATAATAAATTTTGTATTGGGTATATTGTGCAAGTGCCTGCCATCCGCGCAGGAAAATATAAAAATTTACCAGCCCGTATGTGGTAAATATTATTGTGAAAAATGTTATGAAGCTTCGTCTTCTGGATTTCTTATTATTATTATCAGCCAAATCAAATTATCAAATTTATCAGATTGTTCAAATTATTCAGAAGTTAGATGTTATAAGTTAATCTCACCCTTCCAACCTTTCAACCTTCCAACCTAATTCGTCATTTGTCATTCGTCATTCGTCATTGGCTAAACTTTTTCTATTTCTTTCTTTCCAAGCAATCCTGTGGGTTTAAATAATAATATGATGATTAAAATTCCGAAAGCAATTGCGTCACGGTATGTAGATGAGATATAACCTGAGACAAAAGTTTCAACCAATCCGATTATCATACCTCCAAGTGCTGCACCTGCAATATTCCCAATACCGCCAAGTACTGCGGCAACAAATGCCTTCAGACCGTATAATATTCCGATAAGCGGGTCTATCTTCGGATAATTTAAACCGAACAATATTCCGGCAGCAGCAGCAAGTGATGAACCTACTATAAATGTAAAGCTGATAATCTTGTTTATGTTTATTCCCATTAAGCTTGCGGCAGTCATATTAAATGATACTGCCCTCATAGCTGTACCAATCTTTGTTTTCATTACAATTAATCTCAATATTACCATAAGCACAATTGCAGTAATAAGCACAACAAGCGGATTGGAAAATATCACTGCCCCGCCGGCTTGTATTACAGGTTTGTTTTCTATCAATGTCGGAAATGATTTAGGGTCTGCGCCAAATACAAGCTGCCCGGTGTATTCCAAAAATAATGAGACACCAATAGCAGTAATTAATATTGTAAGCTTAGGTGATGAACGCAGAGGTTTATATGCAAGCTTTTCTATTGTAAATCCCAGCACAGCACATATAAACATTGAAAGTAAAAGGATTGCTAATCCATATAACAGGGATATATCGGTAGATGAAGTGCTGAAGCCAAAAAGTATAGCAAGGTAATAACCCGAGAAAGCACCAATCATAAATACATCTCCGTGGGCAAAATTGATGAACCGGAGGATTCCGTATATCATAGTATATCCAAGTGCAATCAGAGCATAAATGCTTCCAAGTGATAACCCGTTGAACAATTGTTGAATAAACTCAGTCATAAATTAATTGTGAATTGTGAGTTGTGAATTGTGAATTTGTTTTTAAAATGTGTAATTAAGTAATTTATTTTTTACCTTTTTTTATCGTTTTTCTTGCATGTGATAATATTTTTGTTATTCCCAAATACTCATTCATTAGACATTGAAGTTTAATTTCTTCAACAATTTTTGATTCTGCGAGTAACTCTAGCCAAAAAACAGTTTCATCAGCTTCTTCAACTACAATTGACAGTTTAGATGTAAATTCTGCGGTAGAGCGCTCCCGGCAAGCTGCCCGGTAATTTGCAGCAGTAGAAGTTGCTGATCGAAATAATTGAACACCAATCATTTTTGCTTCATCAGTTTTCGGTAAAGATTGGAATAGCTTTATTACTCTTAAAGCTAATTTTTTTGTCTTGGTTCTTAATTCTTCACTGAAACTCATATTAAAAATATTAAATTTTTAAAAAAATTATTTAGTAAACCGTAACTTAAAAATTCGGTTCACAATTCACAATTCACAATTCACAATTGTGTTATGGATTTACCGTTTCCTTATATTTAAATTTTCCGCCTTTGATTTCAAGGATGACTGCCGGTTTAATGGCATTCCGCTGTTCATTGATACTGATTTTTCCGGTAACTCCGCTAAAATCTTTTGTCTTTGAAAGCTCGGCTTTTATTTTATCGGCATCAGTTGAATTAGCCCTCTTTATGGCATCAAACATTATCAAACCCGCATCATAGGCTAAAAAGCTCATTGCATCGGGCATAATGTTGTATTTTGCTTTATACTTCTGAATAAAGCTTTGTACTTGTGGTGAAGGGTCTTCTGTTGATACATGTGTTGAAAAGAAACATCCCTCTAATGCATCTTTTGCTGTCCCTTCGGTCAGCTTTTCCGATTCCCATCCATCGCTTCCGAACAGGGGTGCTGTAATTCCTATCTCCCTTGCCTGGATTGCAATTAAACCGACATCAGTATAATAACCGGGGATAAACACACCTTCAGGATTCTTTGATTTTATTGCAGTTAACTGTGCTTTAAAATCCTTATCACCGCTTGAGTATGACTGCACTTCTATTATCTCACCGCCCGCTGCCTTGAACTGTGAAACAAAGAAATCTGCTAAACCTGTGCTGTATGCATTTTTAACATCCTGTAATACTGCAACACGCTTTATCTTAAGCGAGTTGATTGCAAACTTGGTCATTACCGATGCCTGGAAGGGATCAATAAAACACACGCGGAAAATATAATCTCCGATTGCCGTTACTTCAGGATTGGTTGATGCAGGCGTTATCATCGGTATTTTGCTTGACTGGCAAATCTGTGCTCCCGATTTACTGCGTGATGATGCTACTTCACCGATTATTGCCGAAACATTATCTTTATTGATAAGCTTCTGCACAACAATTGCCGCTTCTGAAGGCAGCCCGCGGTCATCGTATGTTATAAGATTTATCTTTTTGCCAAGTAATCCACCGGAATTGTTTACTTCTTCAACAGCCAATTTTAATCCGTTGGTTGAAGAAATTCCAAAAGTAGCTTCTGAGCCGGTAAGTGAACCGTACTCGCCAATTACTATCTCGTCTTTATTTTGTGCTTTGCATCCCGGAAGTAAAAAGCAGGCAATAACAATGATAGCAATAAGAGGAAAAAATATTTTTTTCATAATTAAATATTATATATTATAAGGATTTAAATGCTGAAAAAGGTAACAATTTAACTTATAATAATATTCAATTTTTTGAAGATAATCAATTGGAAAGAAATAGTTCAAAGAGTCTGGGAAGTTTGAGAGTTGGGAGTTGGAGAGTTGGGAGTTGGAGAGTTGGGAGTTGGAGAGTTGGGAGTTGGAGAGTTGGGAGTTGGAGAGTTCTGAGAGTTCTGAGAGTTCGGAGAGTTCGGAGAGTATCCATATCCCTCTTTCCCAAATTATATCCTCACCCCTCTTTCCCAAATTATATCCTCACCCCTCTTTCCCAAATTATATCCTCACCCCTCTTTCCCAAATTATATCCTCACCCCTCTTTCCCAAATTATATCCTCACCCCTCTTTCCCAAATT
>Ga0105092_10000132_pt1 | contig 35145 bp, 47 predicted proteins | sample PPLLak2March2015_FD_87021 | JGI IMG/M metagenome (GOLD analysis project Ga0105092, IMG submission 87021) | Freshwater sediment microbial communities from Prairie Pothole Lake near Jamestown, North Dakota, USA - PPLs Lake P7 Core (1) Depth... | ecosystem: Environmental > Aquatic > Freshwater >... | reverse complement strand
GGGGCTCCTGTGGGTCGTCTTCTTCCTGGGCATCTTCTTCCAACACCGTGACGATTGGCACCCCGAAGATGATTTTGACGGCATGGAGGGGCATCGGCCTGATCACCGGAAGGTTGCTTTTGTCTTCCCGCCCCTTTACAAGGAAAACCCCGCTTTTTGACAGGAGAAGGGCCATGCATTTGTTTATGTAGGCCACGACCATCTTCTCCACGACCTGTGGGGTGGGCTTGGCAAGGGTGTCGAGTCTGGCCTGCAACTCCTTCGGGTTGTACATCACGTGCTCCCTGGCCCAATCGGTTCCAGACATTCCGGCAACCTCGGCAAGTTCCCTCTCCAGGTGTCCGGCGTGCTCGGCCATGGCGGTGTAAATGAAAGACTCGGCCTCATCGGCTCTATACCCGGCCCGCAGGGACCCAAGCTGCCAGACGAAGTGTAGCCATCTGGGCTCGTTGTCGCCCCTGAACCTATCGTCCGGAAGCGGGTACACGTCGACGTCATCGTATCCGGGCCTGAGCCTGTGCCCGTCCTTGGCGTACACGTTGTGAAAAATGAACGGCCTCATCTCCTTGTGCCCGTCCTCTCCGAGCTTGTCGCAGAACGGGGCCCTGAGAGTCTGGGGCTTGTCTATGAAGGCCTTAAACCTGTCGACTATGTAGCTCGACTTGAGCTTCTGCATCTGCTCGGAGTAGGCCCTTGGCGACATGATCAAAAACGGCCATATTAGGTGATAACTATTCCCCCCGTTGGCCCTCGAGATTAGGGATATAACCGTGTACGGGTCTGGCTTGAATGCCTCCGGGAGGCTGCACATGTACCTCATCGGAAGACGATCCAGCCTCCTGTCCGGGAACAGCACCTGCATGGCCCTCTGTATGCTCTTTACGCAGTCGTGGAAGGGAAAATCCCGCTCGTATTTGGTGTCGAGGTCTATGAAGAATCTGTGCGGGAGCTCCTTGTCCACGTGTTCGCAGAGGCAGACCGCGTTCCCCCGAACGAACCTGTCTATAATGAACTCCTCGAGATCGTCCTCCTTCTCGAGGGGTACGCGGAAGTACTTAAAAGTCTCGATGTCGTGGTGGGTTGACCCCTCCTTGGGCATGCCAGACGGAAACTCGTAGTCCGACAGGTCGAACCGCCTTGCCATCCTGACGCAATTTGTGACGTCTTGATAAAAATATCACTTGCAAAAAACACGAAATGGAGCCACCATTAAAAAGGCCAAAGGTCGCAGACAAATTCAATTTGTTGGAGGCCGTCCTGGGGGAGCCAGCTCCGGCAAGAAAACTCCTTCTGTACATCGGATTTCGCGGAAGAAGGACACTTTTGCTGGTGACCAGGGCAATCAGATGGAGGTGGATGACAACAATCCACGGGGATGGTCTTTGGTCGGAGGACGTTCGGAGGGCAGACGCGCAACATTTTCACAAAAAGTGGCAGAAGGATTGGGAGTTTACGTGGCTATCGAGGGCCAAGGAAAGTCCCAATTGGGCACAGTGTGGCGAGCTGGGATATCTTGCCCTCGGACCACTGGGACTCCCTAAACTAGACGCGTTGATAATGGCGAGATGTCTTTACTACAACATAGACGACGTGATTTTGCTTATCGCCAAAATGAACACAAGACCCTCCAATTGGCGGTGGTTCGTCTGGGGGGACTACTTGAAGGCGGAGCCGAGGTATAAATACAGGGAAATCGCTGTAAGTGTGATATTCTCGGGAAATTCTTTTCACGAGGGAGCAAGGAGCAACGACTATCGTAAATTGGTCAGACCGGATTATCTGCACGGCCTGGAGCCATCATCATACGATCCACAAGAAATGTTTGTTAGCAACATATCCATAAGACGCAGGGACAAAAAATAATTTTTTTTAGGGTTTGGGGTTTTCGGTGAATCTGTTGTTCTGAACGCGAGAGCCGTAGCCGACGAGTTTTTCGAAAATGAGGGAAGAAAAGACTCGCATTCCCGCCCCGAAACAAGGCAGATTTCCCTCGAGGATGTAGAATTTCCAGTCCAGCGAACCCTCTAGCTTCAGCTGGATCTCGATTCGGATGTACTGGTTTTCGAATTTTTCCCCCCACGGATCCCACGCAAACGATACCCGGGATTGTTCGATGTTCTTAGGAAGCTCGTCCGGGTACTGATATTCCGGGAACGACACGTCCTGCCAAGGGTATGTCTTCTTGCTGTCCGTTTTTGTTGGCGATTTTTTTCTTTTCAGTTGCCAAAGTGACGCAATAAAATGGAAAATTTCTTACACATAGTCATCGGAGGAAATATCGGTTGCGGAAAGACAACTTTGGCGAAGAAACTCTGCAGCGAGCTCGACGCGATCTTCGTTCAAGAGCCACACGACGCGAAAGTTCTCGCGGCAAATTACAAGGATCCCACCCGAAACGCGTTCCTCACAGAGATATACTTTTTACGTGCCAGGCTCCAAGCATGGCAATACTTCATAAGAAATAGATCCAGACACGTTGTGGAGGATCGTTCCGTCTTCGAGGACGGGGTCTTTGCCAAGACCAGGCTCGAACGGGGAGAAATGACCCCGCTCGAATACGAACAATACATAGACCTTCTAGAACTTCATATCTCAATGGTAGAAAGACCAACGGTATACGTGTACCTAAAATGTTCCCCAGAAAAGTGCATGGAGAGATTGGCAAAGAGAATGGCGGAAACAAAGAAAGCCGTGGCCGAGACGGGAGCAAAGAGCGGTCCGGACACAGATCCCCTTATAACGATGGATTTCGTAAGGGATCTTGCAAAATCGTACGAGGAGTGGGCCACACGCGGATCTCGGATGGCCACGCTTTGGATGGAAGTCGATGTCGAGGAGGACTCGGATTATTCCGAGTTGTGTTCGAGTATTGCAAAAACCATCGTCAAGAACTCGCGACTGTTCATGTGCCCTTGTCACGTAAACTGGCAAAAATTTATTTAGTAATTCGGTTAAGAAGAGAATTCATTTTTTTCGGCAATCCGTCGTGCGCAAACATCACACCAGTGTTGAACAGTATCATTGTCCCGAGATCGTTCGTCACGCCCCCGATTAGTTTTTCCACCATCTTTATGCCGGCAAGAAGGATTGCCACCTCCACCGCGATGTCGAGGATGTCGTCGAATACACTGTCCTCCTGAACATCCGTCCCAGTGATCGTGGACCTGTGCAGTTGCAGCTTCTTTGTCACGTTGTCCGAAATGTATCCGACCGTGTGTCCGGCAGCCAAAGCAGTCAGTCCGGACGCAAAACCGGTAAGAGTGTCCATGAGTATCTAGATTGTGTTGCCTTCTTCTCTGTTGCCTTCAGAAAAAACGAGAGGAAGGCTGCCCCCCTTTGTCTTTGCGAGTTTCTTCTGCTCTGGACACCCAAGCTGATAGTCGGGAACCCGAATTCTGTTGGCCTGCTTGTCGAACGTAACATCTCCAGGAAGCCACCACGTGAATTCCTCGGCATTCGTCTTGAGCTTCCAGTTCTCCACGATGATGCAATCGTGGTCCCTCGTGTAAGTCTTCATCATCTCCATGACAGCATCTTGTGGTCCCAGCTTGGACAGAAAATCGTTGTAGACGTGCTCCAGGCTCCTCATCGTCTTCTGGCCAAAAATCACAGCAACATCCGCGTTCTCCCTCAGATAAGTGTTCAGGGCGGCAGCATACTGGGTCATCACGATGGCGGATATCTCCAAATGCCTTCCCTGGACGGCAACCGCGTTTAGCCAGGGGTCCTCGTGGGCCTTTCTCCTGTCTGCTATCACGTCGTCGAAGATTATCAGCACTCTCCTGGCCCTGTAGCCCTTCTTCGAGACAGCGATCGCCTTCTCCTCCGTCTGACTCGCGAACAGATTTGCGAGAAGGGTGGGGTTTATTCCTTGGTGGACCCACTGGTTCCCGACGATGGGCTGCCAGAATCCGTTCTGTGGCGTCTGGGTGCAGACGAGCGCAAGATCGAACCTGTCCCTGTAGAAGTACATCAGGAACTTTGCAAAAACCGACTTTCCTATCCTGCGAGATCCCACCAGGACGAGGAAGAAGTTCTCGGGCAGCACGTTTCCCGGATCGGTCGGGTCCCACTGACGCAACTCCACCTGCTCCCCCACGAACTCTGGCATTTTCTGCATTCCCCCAAACTCACACTCGAAATCGACGCAACTCTTTCCGTCTTTTTTTTTCACACGCGACTTGGGCTTCTGGATCATTGCCAAAAAAAATTTACTTTTATTTTCTCCCCAGAAGATTGTCTACCTCATACCCCGAGAAGAAATCCAGCTCCCTGGGGCCCATGGTGACGTCCGGGCAAGGATGGGGGGAGCTCCACATCTTGATCTTGAACGATATGGGGGGTCCCATGTTGTTCGCCAGCTGAATGTCGGCCGGGAGGATCGAGTGGTTGTTCGGGCGGGCCCAACGGATGTGGAGTCTGGTCAGGCGCCTCCCGTCGACGACGTTGCACTTCTGGAATATGTCGGTGATGGTGTAGCCGTCGACGTTCTTCTCGGGGTGGGGGCCGGTATATGGGTGAAGGGCCTTGAGCCAGTCATCAAGAACCCAGGGCAATACGCTCCTGGGTTCTGGCAGCAGATCTGGTGCACATGCCCAATACGTCGAGGCCCACCAGACAATGCGCAGGAAGGCAGGACAGTGGTAGACGAAGTTGTACGGGACGGCCAGAGTCCCGTCCACCTGAGCCTTTGCACGGTACATGGAATTCAACCGTGCTGCGGCAAAGAGGTCGTCGATGCGCTTGTAGCTTGGTGTTTCTTTGTACGGATGTTAAAATAAAAAAAAAAAACAAGCAACTTAGGAAAATTACGAAAACGAAAGAGGATGACGACGTTGTTCATCCACTTGCATGTCTGTTGGAGACGGTGGACGGATCGAATGTCGGCGTGCATTAGAATAAGTTCTCGCACGGGGACGAGCGACATGAGGTTGTGGAGTGGAGTCCAGTCTGTGGTCGGTGTTGGTGGGGGAAAAAAAACGCCCGTGGAGAAAAAAAAAACCTTTGGCGATTGTCGAGGCCACATCCAAACTGTCCGAGTAGAGCTTCTGGCGCTTCTCGGATTGTCGACACCACTCTGCCAACGAGCGGTGCTCCTCATTTATGGCCGCGAGGGAAACCAGTATGTTATCTGCCTCCTGCCTTGTGCGCTTCATTCGTGTTTCTGTAAACTGTGTGTAGGAAGCTGACGTCATCCAATTTTTATTCGTGTCAAGTTGACCAGTTGTTCACCTGCACACTTGGTCAACTTGACACGAGAGAAAAGTCGGTCGACTTTTCTCGTTACGTCACGAATTAAAAAAAAACAACAACAAACATGTCGTGGGAATACCTGATGCTCGAGAACACCACCGGCACTGCCCCAGCTTGGTACGGGGAGGGATTCCTTGCCAAGATGAAGTGCACCCCCGTCGTGTACATCGACTGGTCCCCGGCCGAGATTGCTCGCGACTGTGTGTCTTTTGAGCAGCTCGTTGCTGGGGGGGCCTGGGAGTTCATGCACGGTAACTCGGCCGTCATCCAGGTCCCCCGCACGGGATCTTACGAGAAGATCATCATCCCAGAGCACGTGCAGTATCCCGAGAAGGAGGACGAGTTCTCGGATGTGGAAGTGGCGGTGGTGGTCGAGGATGATGATTGGCCCACCGAGGAGGAAGAAGGAGAAGTACCCGAGCCCCCGTCCCCCAGCGAGTACCTTCTGCAGTCCGATGGTTCTGTTGCCCGGATGTTCCCCTCGTTGTTCGACTTGGATGTTTAAATAAATAAATCCTTTTCCGATTTCGAGTTTCTTGTTCCGTGTTTAAAAAAAAAAAAGCTATCGAAAGAATTAGTGCCCAACAAAAAAAAAAAAAACAAAGTACGAACCTTCCTTCTTCTCTCCCTCTCTCTCTCTCTCCCCCCTTATACCCCCTACTTACTTACTTACCTACTTATTATCTTACCCCCCCTATAGTCCCCCCCTTCCTTCTTCTCTCCCTCTCTCTCTCTCTTCCGCAGTTGCGCCGTTGTGCAATTGAAAATAAAAATAAAGACAGTTGCACCAATGACAAGAAGACAAGAAGACAATCATCGACAGAAGTGAAGTGCTGTCGGCATACAAAACAAAAACAAAATCCAAACACACCAAACAAAATCCGAGAGGACCACCATCAAGAATAAAATAAAAAGAAAATAAAACAAAATGAATGCAAGGTACGATATAAAAAAAAATTGTTAAAAAAAAAACCCATCACCACGCCAACATTAAAAAAAATTTCGTCGGCCGTGTCAGAAGTAGTTGGTGGTCCACTTGGCCTTCGGGTGGAAGAGCAGATGGTGGAAGAGGCGGAAGCCGACCTGGTAGGCGGGGAGGTTGGAGTCGAGGAAGTAGAGGTGCTCTTGCCCGGGGGAATTAAATCTTATCTTATATAAAAAAAAACAATAAGTAAAACAAAAACAAAAAAAAGCAAAGACAAACCTCGAGGTGGACGTAGGCGTCGGGGTCCGTGTGGGGGACCCCCCAGGGCCAGCTCTCGGAGGAGACGCGGATGGAGTCGGGGTCGAAGTCCTCGGGGAGGAATGCCGGCCAGCAGTAGGGGTGGCGATAAAGCGGATCGGTCTGCCAGAAAGACAGTCGTGCCATCTTTTTTTTTTGAAAATGTGTTTGTAAAAAAAAAGAATCGTGACGTATATAAAGGCGTTCGTGACGTGGACATGACGTCTGGACGATTGCAATGTACAATTGAGATTTTTTTTAAAGGATCTTCTCGACAAAGGTGTTTGGCGCAAGCATCCGTGCATGGTAGTTCTTCTCGCCCTTAGTCACCCTTGGGGAAAGGTCGCCAACAACCCAGGAATCAATCAACGGGAGCACGAGTCGGGGGAACATGCAGAGGTTCCTGTGCACCACGAATATCGACATTCCGTTGAACATGGTCCAGCACACGAGGTATCCGTGGGGGGCGTTTAGAAGCTCGATGTAGGTCTGGATCTGGGCAAAGTATTTCAGTGGGATATCGTCCACTGTTTCGTAGGGCTTGCAAAGTTCGGGACTTGGGTGGGCAGGGCATTTCACCTCGATGGGTATGAACATTCCGATTTCCTTGGTTATGCCATCCGGGGTTCCGCAAACTCGGTGGTTTTGTCCGTGCACGATGTTTTCGATGCGGCAGCAGGGTTCCCTTCCGTCGGTTTTAAAAAAAAACTCGTCAACTGCTGCAAGGGCCGTGCACTCCATGCACGTCCCCCAATGCATGTAGCTCTCCAGGACGTCTCCTTTTTTTTTCTCCACCCAGTCGGGTTTTTTAGTCTCGAGAAGCCTCTTTCGGCTGGTGTATTTGTCGAGCCCAAGAAGTGCCCCCACCTCGGACGCACATATGAACTGCTTTCGACGCGCGTGCCATTCGGGGGACCCCTTTTGGGGAAAATTCTCTATGACGAGGGATGCCGTATTTTCTAAATACTCAATTTTATCGTTTTCGTGCAGACATGGATCGCGAGGATACAAATGCGGCGTACGGAGCTCTTGGCGGCGAGATCTATTTCTTGTATAAGTGGCAAATTACGAAAAACGGAGTCAACCTCTCGAGCCCGGAGATGGTGCAGATGCTGGCCCTGTTTGGGAGCTCGGGGGTCTTGGGCGGGTTTCTCTCTAACTGGTTCTTCCCCTCGGCGTCTGTCATTGCTGCAATTGCGTCTGGTTTCGTTAGCAGTTGGCTTCTTCTGACGCTTTCCCAAATTTACGGGGTTGAACGATTCACGAAGGAAAAGGACGGAGAACAGAAGACCCACACGGGACGACTGCTGGCCTCTTATCGAAGGGGGTACGTCCCGTCCGAGAGGCACCTCAGGGATGTGAACGAGGTTGCAACTTTTTTTTAGGGCAAGACCATAAAAGAATATGGAAATCACAGATATTATCATAGTTGCGGGGGTGCTTTATTTGGTTCTCACGTACAAGGGCGGATACAATCCGATTTTTGACACGAAGAGAGACAGGGTTAAAGCAAATTTTTACGATTTCTACAGGAGGAACGGAGTCGACCTTTTGCGGGCAGAGGCCATAATAAAAGAACTCAAGAAAAGGGGATTTACTAAAATGATGCCCAATCCGTGGAAGAAGGATTCGGACAAATTCGAGGCGATGGCGGAACTCGAGACGTTGCTGTGGGAGGTGAAGAACGTGCCAGAAGATCTCGGAACCCAGGAGACCGACGTCCTCAAGCCCCAGATGAGGGGGGAGTCGCTATGGGCCAGACACGCCGAAAGCGACGACAGTTAAAAAAACGTCCGCCTACTTCCGCCTGTAAATAACAATTGCGGTGCCTATCAGGAATGCCCCAGCAACTCCGTAAAATCCCCAGTTGATGACCGAATCCCAGAACTCCTTCGACTCCTTCTCCCTCTTGATCTTCTGCTTCTCGGTCTCCCCGTACCAGATGATGTCCCCAGCATCCTTGAAGAAGTCCTTTATCTTCTTGCCCGCCTTTGTTTCCGAGAATTTCCAAATTTTCAGTTTGTGCGGCATTGTGTCAAGCACTTCAAGTTCTCATCAGAACGAAGAAAAATATCAATCCAGCAGCGAGCGCAAGGTACATGGCCGTTCTTCCTCCTCCGGTGCCCTCGGCAATGGTCTCCCCACCGTCGAATGGGGTCTTGCTGTCCGGATTCCTGACACCGCCACCATTTTCTCCCGGGATTCCGAGATTGTTTGGCATGTCTGCCCCCCGTACATCCGAACCCGTCCACCCCCCCAAAAGAAGTTTGTCGGATCTCGGCACGAAGTCTTTTGCGTATCTCCCATTTCCAAGCCGGGACGTAAACATATCTCGGTCAATTGGGTTTGTCATCTAAATTTGGTGTGTTTTGTTTTTTACAAAGACAAATAAAAAGCTGCTGCGACGACCGCCACAATTGCGATTTGTGTGCCAGAGAGCGTCCCGGCAAATTGAGCAGACGGTGACGTCACCGTCGCGTCGGAAGCCATAAGTATGCCCCCACGGACCGGGGGCTGGAAACCAAAATCGTCTTTGTCGTCGTAGTTTAGATCGAGTGCGTCGGGACCGTCGCTGATACCAAAATTTGCTTTACTGTTCCCGATGAGAGCCCTCCACGTGTCGAAGTCCATGTCCCTTGGATATTTGAATGGGGCGTTTCTAGTGCTTGCCCTGGATCCCCACCTCCTGGTGTTCGGGAGGTTCAACGCCCCAGTTGGTCTTGACGGGAGATCTCCTTTCATGTCGTATTTCTGTCCGATTGCGCGGAGTATTTCACTCTCTCCAATTTCGTCTTCCGTTTCGGATCTCGCGTTTCCCATTCTCATCGCCACCTCCTTCTCGCCGAGAAGCGGGGGTACGGATTGACGCGGATTGAAGTCTTGGATGACGTCCTCCTTTCCGTATATCTGAGAGCCGACGCCCCTCCCCGACATTGGCGCGCTTCCACCGCCGTCCTGCCACGCCTGGCTGTACGTCATCGGTGCATCTACGTCCGGATTAGGTGGAACCGGCATCGTACCAAACCCTCTCCTGGGTGCGTTTCGTTTCGTCATGAGGGTCATAACCTCGTCCACGTTGCTCGACCTGGCCGACTCCTCTTCGAGGACCGTGGCGTCCAGTGGCGTCTTTGCCTGAACCTGTGGAATTTTCCTCTTCATTCTTTTTAAAGAAATTACAAATTGTGATATCCCAAAAAAAGAATGAGTAGCGGTGCCGAATCGTTGAACATATTCGAAATTCCATTTTACTATTTGCAGTTGAACACTCCAGCCAAAAGGTTCCTCGGTTCTGCAATTTTGGTTGGTGGAGCACTTCACGTATTCAGGCCATCATCTCTCTTCATGGAGAGCGGTACTCCCAGATCGTGGTATTGGACAACCCCCGAGAGCGATCGGGCGTCTGCGACTTACGTTCCATGGTGGACAATTGCACTGGCGGCGGGAATCGTTACGTCAACTTTCATTTAAAACCATGGCGAGACAAGCGAAACAGTACAAAACAAGATTCGACCAGTTTTGTGACTATTGTTGCAGCTTCTTACACGAGGAATGCCCGGAGAGACAGACCCTGAACCCGGAGAAGCCGGAGCATCTGACTATTCTGTCCATGGTTGCCACGTTTCTCGGACGGTCCGACGTTTTCGAGGCCGTGGACAGGAGGGATGCAGCAATGTTAATGGCACTTAAAAAACAGACGTTTCCTGGTTCGTTTTTGGGTGACACCGAAATGACCGATCTTCGTTGGAGAAGACTCCAATGGCTTTGTATACTCTGTGTTTCATAATCACGGTTAATATTATAGTGTTTTTTTTTCTGTCCCGACTTTCGTTATTCAAATGGCCGAATTCACGGTCGCCGGAGTGAGCGAACTCCAGGCAAGGGAACAACAGCAGAAAATACAAGAGGAAATCGAGAAAGCTAACCAAAAAGCGCAAGCGAGGGCGGGTCCAAAAAGCGCCGCCAGACTGGAAAAGAAGATGGAAGCCGAGGTTAAGGACGAGGAGCTGCGGATCAAACGCCTTTTGGAAATTAGAATTATGAAACGATTTGAAGCGTTCCCGTGGCTTCAGAAGACCATCCCAACACCCTGCACGAGATCGAGCCTGGGAGAACTGAAGGAAATCGATATAAGCCAAAAAGTCGAGCTCGATCTCCAGGGTGCAAAGGGTCGTATAGCCTTTGGTGTCAAACAGGGAGCGTCGTTGGTCGAGGAAATGTGGGGAGACGGGAAGGAGATGACCTGGCTTCCAAAGAGCATGCGACTTAACCTCACGGGCCTCTCGCAGATCGTGGATGCAAACTTCGACAGATCGATTGCGCCACTCGTCGAGGAGACGGCCATAGAGAACCCAACTCTCGGTATGATGAGCCTGGAGATGAGGTGGGTGTGGACCTTCGCGACACTCGTCTGGGCCGTGCACATGAACAACATCGCGGGCGAGAAGCTCGCTGCTATGGCCGCCAAACCACCAATGGAGGCCCCAACATTTTCTTTCGCGACCGTTATGGAGCAAAAGAGTAAGAGCGACAAACCGAAAGAGTGATGGAATTGATAACCCTGATTATGGTTGTCCTGGTCGCATACGGAATACGGTACGTGGTCACTACTCAGAACAGGGAGGCCAAGATGCTATCGAGTCCACCGGAGACGCTAAACCCGCCCGAGGAGGATACCACTTATGACGCAAGCAAATTCCTACAGACGTCCAACCGAGACAAGAAGGAGGGGGCATTTGTAATATCGAGACTCTAAGAGACAAAAAGATCAACACATCAAGTGGTCCGACGTCACAATAAAAAACACCCCGAAACGATTTTTTTGCCTTTACAATTATATGTCGTGACCCTTCACGCCAGTTTGTCCTTTCGAAATTGTGACGTGTTCTTAAAATATCACAGTTGATACTTCTAGAATTTTCTGTCGAGTTTTTAACGCCTTGATTGAATATATAAAACCGCCAAGCCTATGGCAACGTAGATAAACCAGGGCGGAATTGTTCTCCCCGTGGATGCAGCAAACCTCTGCCCTCGACGATGGGGTCCTGGGTGATGCCACGGATCGATGTGTCGATTTTGTTCTTCCGGATCTGGCACAATTGGTTTTACGTCCTTTCCCCAAACCCAATTGAAATCGGTCATTATGTCGGGCTTAAAAAGCAACTGTTAATTATTTTTACACGAAAGGGCAAAATGGTTTTTAGGATTTTTGTTTACGTCACGAACAACAACAAAAAACAAAAAACAACAACAACAACAAACAAACAAACAAACACAAATCCGCTAACAAACAAACACAAATCCGCTAACTCTTATTCGTGTGAAACAGTATTTGACCACGGAGGAATGTTTTCGACCTCGGGCTCCTCGTCGTAGGTCATCTGTATGAAAATACCGTCGATGAGCACCGGTGGTGGTATCGGCACCGTGCTTACACCCGTCGGATCGACCGATACGATGGTTATGTTGAAACTGTCCGGAATTCGTCCACCGCTCCACGATACCGGTATGTCCATAAACGCGCCGTGAAACACCAGCGAAGTTGTGGGTACGCATATGTTGCTGGTTCCCATTCCCCTGCCGGCTGATATGTTTGTTGGTTCTAGGGCGTCTATGTATACCTGCAGGAACCCCAGGCCCCCCGGGAGGTTTGCCTCCATGCACGAGATTCGACAGTTCTTGACCTTTCCCGGGACGTGTCTTGGGAGCACCACCTGTGTTTTGTAAGTCGGTCCCGGTAGCCATATCGATAAGGTTCTCATACTCGCTCGTTGGTTCATTTCCTGAATCGTCCAAACACAACACAACAATATATAGTAGATGCAGAAATTGTTCCAGGGGATTTGGGGAAGCCTGAATTCGATCGTCAGACTCCCACAGACACTCGAGGCGATAATGATTGGGGGAGCTGTGCTGCTGGGGGTCTGCCTTTTGACCGTTTGTGGGGCCATCGCTTATAGCGTCGCAAGCGGATCTACGAACGTTACATCGGTGGCCGTCCAGGGACTGAAGGCGGTGACGTAATCTCGATATGTTTTTTTTTTTCTGCTTACGGTAATAATGTCGTTCCTCGAAGACGAATATGATAGCTGGACTTGCCCTGGCTGTGGGGCTGATATTACCAATATTGAAATGGGTCCTTGTTTTTATAATTGCTCGGTATGCGGTTTTGTGGTTGGCGGAACGTCTATTTTCTCTGTTTCCGAGTTTCGAGCGCCTAATTGCCCGGCTCGTAGATACGACACCGGTATCGGACCTCGCACTAAAGCCTCCACTGGAACTGACATTCGAGGAAAGTATCGGCGCACCTTCCACTACGCGGAGAGAATGGAACAATGGTGCTGCAGAGATCCCGAGGTACCAAGAGTAGATTTCTTCGTGATAAAGATGGAGGCCAGAAAATCTTCGATTTATCCAAAACTCGAGTATTTCACGATGGCCGATGTTTTCCGGGTTCTCAGGGCAGTTCATATGACCAGATACAAGGAGAATTGGAAGACGCTGCTCTGGAGGATAACCGGAACAAAACCGGACATTCCGGACCAGTCTCTGGTCGAGGCTTGCGAGGAGCGGTACTCGAGAATTAGTCGGAATCTTTCGATGGTAACAGAACCGGGACATTTCGGGTCTGATCCGTTGATTCTCGGGGCAAAGGGTAAAAGGAGAAAGAACATGCTCCACCTGAATTATATTCACAGGAAGATCATGGAATCGTTTGGGGTGTACTCCTGGCATCACGAGTTTCCTCTGCTAAAAAACTCTCGAAAAATCGTGGATCTTGACAGGGCGACTTCTGCTCTGTTCTCGACGCTGGATATACCCTTTTCATACAGCGTGTACCTTACCTTTCCGAAGTGCCGAATTAAAATAAGATGTAAGAAGAAGCGCAAAACAGCTTAAAGGTTTCAGTTGCACGTTTGGAATATTTTTTCTTCTGCTGGTTTCCGATAGATAATAAGGCAATATGGCAGCAGTAGGTCCCCCGCCACCACCAGCCGGACCACCACCTCCGTCCGAACAAGAAGAGTATTTCAGGAGATTTGAAGATTACGGGTTGGGAAATGTTAGGAAACCGTCGCTCCTCCGGTTCGCGTGCCAGCGACCCCCACAGCCGCTACCGATTGGTCAGAAGACCGCTTCCCCCGGAGCAAACAAAACCGATCTCATCTCGATGTCGAGTTATGGTCCGTTTTTTACGCCGATCGACGTGGACCTTCGGGCGGCGGCCGGTAACTTTCTTTTGGACGATGAGGATAGCAGGGGATACATTGCGAACAGTTTACCCGTCGGAAATCCGGTGAGGAACATTCTAAGCAGACCGCACCTCACGGAGGGGGAAAAAAAATGGTTCTGGGACTTCGCAAACTGGTTGGCCGGATGTCCCCAACACATGAATGACAGACTTCGTACGCCCTGGCTCAGAGACCATATGCTGTGGCAGAAGGGGGAAGCCAGGACCCAGGAGAATCGTCTCGAGACAATGGTTCCCGGCGATGACGTCTCCCTCTTCCTCGGCGCCATCGTTACCACGGCAAATCGATATAAATGTCAGTTGGACCTTCTCAAGACGGCGTTTTCGGGGGGACTGCAGGACTCGTTTCTTTACTATAAATACATTGTCAGGCCCGACGATCCAGCGCCACCCCCACGAGTCCCGGGGGCGCCCGCCCCCCCAGCAGGATACTATGCGGCTGGTGGAGGAGGAGATGTTTCCGGAGCTGGTGGATACGACGTTGGCGCCGGATTGGTAGACCAAAGTCCCCCGACCGCCACAAGACCACCAGCAGTTGCGAGCACGTCCGGATCTGCGTCATCGTTACCTCCCACAGAAACCCGACCGACGGAGCCAACAGCCACGGTTACGCCCCCCCCGAGGACAGAGACAACCTCCACGGTCACAGAGCCAACAGAGACGGGGGTTAGGGTTAGGGTCGCAGAGCCCCTCCCGAGTACCGAGACAGCCACCTCAACCTCAACCTCCTCAACCACATCCACCACCACAACCTAGAGAACGACGAAGCAAAACAAAAGATATATTTCTACTTTTTATCCCCAGAAACATCCGGGAGTCTCCTCCTCTTTCTGGATTTTCGGTCGTCTTTTATTTTTGAAACGCTACAGGGCACTTCGGTCAACGGGGGTTCTGACATTATCGGTTCTTGTATTGTTTCTACCGACGGGGCCGGCTTAGTTTGAACCTGTGTAGTACTCGCCGCCGTCGCTGTTGCAATCTCCGAGACTGAAAGTAGGGGTGGTGCTGTCTTGTGCTTCTTCTCCTTTGGTGGTTTTGCCTGTATCGGCTGAAACTTTAGTTGGTTTCTGTGGACAAACAGGCAGGGGCCGGCGACGGGCACCGTCAGGATCCGCTGGGCAACGCCGTTGATCTTGACGGGCTTCGTTCCGTCCGGCGTCCACGCTAACGCGGACCCGATTGCGAAAATGTTAGGTGTGGTTGGGTGGGTGTAAACTACGAAGAACCTCTGCCCGTCGGTTGGGTTTAGCCCAGAGGTATATGTGGAGAGCATCCAGTCAACAACCTGCCTTATGTTCCTGGGGGGTTCTACGCTCTGCGCCATCTTTGACAGCTCCTCCGTTCCAAGCCGTCCGCTGCCCGACACGGGAATGATGGTCGTCTTCCACTTTTTAAGGCCCGAATCTCCCTGTTCTCCGTCGGATCCGGAATTTTCCCCGACATCGGATTGTGGTTTCACCTTCTGGCCGAAAAGTGTTCTCATCTTCAGCTCGGGATCGAACGTCTTCCTGAATTCTTCCGGGCCCATCGTGTCGGGTCCTCCGAAGTATCGAACTATTCCAACCGGGTTCGGGGCCGCGCTTATTGTCACCGGTTCCTTTTCCGACGGCTTTCCGGCGTCCTTTCGGTAAAGAGAATCTCGGAAGTTTCTTACGAGTTCGTCGTGGTCCTCTGGGGAGAGCTTTCTGTTATCGCTGAATTCTTTCAGACCCGCAGTCGCGCAATCAACGGCGCAAAAGCACCTCCCCCAGCTAATTGTTCCGTTCTTCGACTTCTTTGGAATGCAGAAACTATCCTGGCCCTCTTTCAACACGTGACCGCACCACTGGCACAGCCTGAGTTTTTTCTTGTGAACTACGCTGAACATGCTCCCACCTCTGCCTCTTTTTTTGTTTTTTTGATTTCTACAGGTGACGTAACCATAATTTAGTATTGCAATTGGAAAAGGGTACCGGAAAAAAAACACAACCCGGACTTTGACAGAACTCCAGGTAAAACTTTCACGCTTAATCGACCATAACTGATGTCGTTTAGGTCTTTTTTGTAAATGTCTCAAGTGTTTTTTTTCTTTTACTGTTCTCTATATTACAAAAAATGAATGTGGGAGAGGGAGCAAACGGTTCCTCAGAAGGTTACTTTTTCTTGCAACATACCCGGCCGATTTCCCTCGCGGGACTCGCCTCTGGGCAGGTGACCGATTCGCCGCACTTGCCAATTGTGCAGAGGGCAAATCCACCCGAAGTGCCGGGCCTGACCGATGTTCAACCAGAAAGGACCGGAACGGATTTCGGGATGGACACCATCTTCAAATATACATCAAACGACCACGAGGTTTTGAAGACAGTATTCCTCTGCGTGAAACTAGCACCGCTTGATCCAGGAGCAGGTGGCAATACAGCAAGGTATCCAGACGACGTTTTACAACAATCGATCGAATGGGCAGAATGGCAGATAGGAGGCACCGTTCTCCAGAGACTTTGGGGGGACGAAATGCACGCAAAACAGCTGAGGTCTCTTATTCCGGAGGACCTCGCCACGGCCTACGAACTTCAGAGGGCAGGACTTACCGACGCCGAGAGGGCGGATCTAGCGGACCCGGCGCTGAATCCCGATGGTTTCTGGGTCTATCTGGAGATACCTTTCTGGTGGACGGAGACAGCCAACAAGCATTGGCATCAATACTCTTGTCAGCGAGCGACGAGACTCCAGATTCACTGGAGATCTCCGGACTATATTCTACAACAAAATGTGGCCAACACTCGACCACTACCACACGGTGGTGCGTTGTACATCAAAGACCTGTTTTTGCGATTTATGGTCAGCGCGCTGAGCACCGACGTGAAGAATAGCTATGTCGAAGCAGTAAAGGGTTTTGGAAGCAACGGTATTATGACTCTTCTAACATACGAACAGCGACAGGAGAACAACATTGTGCTCGCGGGAAGCACCGGAACACAGATTCAGATGACAAACTTCAACAAACCAACGTACTTGGTGCTCATAATGATCCGAAGAGAGGCGGACCTGCAACCAAACTATCTCAGAAACAGAAGATTCGTTTACATGCCGCTGAGTTCGTACTACTCGGACGCATCCGGACACAGGCTACACGCGAAGCTTACCGACCTGTTTGCAAAATACGCCATGAACGGACAGGAATTTCCCGGAGACCCAACCGTCAATCTATATTACATATTCCACTCTGACTATGCCGATGTGGTGCAATACCCAATGGGAAACATGGAATATGGAAGGCTTCAAAATCCTACTCTAACCATTGGGTGGGACGCTGCAATTCCGGAGAATTATCAGATCGACTTGTACGCCAAGTGCTACAACTATGTCCGTCTGGTCATAAGCTCCGAGGGAAGGTCTGGGGTTGCTCTGGAGCAACCGATCTAAACTTTCAGCGTTGATATATCGGGGATATCGTCTTCTTCTTCTTCTTCTTCGTCGTGGATGTTTACATCAACATCTGCCTCCTCCTTGCGCATGTATTGTTCCGGGGTGGTTTTCTCCCATTTCCATCTCATGTTGTTGAACGCGAGCTGTCCGTCTGACGCGGCCGAGAGCATCTCGTTTAGTTTGTCTTGGAATCCCGAGTAGTCAAGCCGAATCTTTCCTATGTGTGAGATCTCCATGTAACCGTGTACGTGAAGCCGGCCCCCGAACCTCTTCGACGGACCTATTTCAGTCTGCGATCTGACCTTTACCCCCCGGACGTCGTCCCAAGTGTGCGTGCCCTCCGGCCCCGGAAGAAATATCACAAATTTGGGGAAAACGTCTTCTTTCATCATATCCGTCAGGCACTTGCGGATTATCCTGTCGTATTCTCTTGCCTTCTGTGCCGTCTTGGGCCTGGAGTTTGTGTTAAACATGAACGAATAGTTTGAGTATTTCATCTTTGTCTTTGCCCCGTGCGTTGCCTGTACAGGCGCCGCACCAAGTGGGGCAAATTTTACATCAAAAGACATTTACGAATACACTGCTGCTGGAAAAGTGTGAGGCCATTCCCCCCCGAACTGAAAATTCCAAAGGCAGTCTTTGTGAACCAAGACACAGTACGGCCTTCCGAGTGCATAGAACATCCGGTCGTTGAGGCCGTCGACTATCGCCCTTCCGCACGCGGCACAGTTAAGGTTCGGCATTATCGTCATCACGTAGCATATCTGCTGGCCTTCCCTCGATTTTATAAGACCCTCTTTGATAACTCCTTGTTCAGCCATTTTTTCTGCTCTTCAAATTGGGAAAAAACCATGAGTTACATATCGGCATTCATAGCGGTGACTTCCATTGTCTTGTTTTACTTCCTGAGGCCGGCCGTGAAGAGGACTTCTGAGTACAACGTCCCGAAGATGGGAAATCCCGCATTCGTGCAGGAACCGTCTCTGACGTCTGTCGGGGGTCCGATAGACGACTTGTTTCCGGCGACTTACTAAGTAATTTTCTCGGTGTGTGGATACTGTAAAAAGGCATGTCGGCTGAAGACGAAGTTGTCGCCACATTTAAAGCTATAGATAAACGAATAGCCGAAACGGTCCCCGGAGGAACTCTGGTCCCGTGGGAAACCGAGCCGGCCGGCGAATTCGGCCTTGTACGACCGTTTAAGACGGAAAGGCTCGAAGAGCCTTCGATTCTGGAGAAGACTCAGGCAGCCAGACTGTTCGTACCAGCGGACGATGCCAATAACGTTCCGCGGGTGCAGATAGAGGTTGGAAAGAAGGACGTGGAGTTTGCGGATGAGGTGGCATACATGACGAAACTGCGGGCGTTCGACGACTGGGTTATACACACACATCTGGGGCATCTGGACTCCGACCAGAAGAAGGCGTGGTTGATGAAGGTCTACCCCGAAATCTTCAAGAGGATGGAGCAGTCAATAGACCTCACACACAAGACCCAACGAGACATTCAGAAACTGCTCATAGACGGACCCTCGGATCTACACGATTTGTGGAAGATCTTTCTTTGGGAGACCGAGCTGAGATTTCTTGAAGGAACCAATTATGCTCTCCCCGCTTGGCCGGAGGCAGACAGAGCGGACGTCGCGGGAAATAACCGGGCGAGGACGTTCCGCCGTGGACTATTCTCCGATATGTTGAGAACCTGGAGGCAGATTGTCAACCTCACATATGACCACGAAAACCGTAATAGAGCTGCTGACGGCTACGAGGTTTCGGCAGTCTCCCAGAGTCCTGGTCCAGTCGCGGCGACAGACCCACACTGGTTCTCGAGCAGAAAGAATGGAAAGGCAGCATGGAACGTCTGGAACCAGAACGCTGCTCTCGGTAGACCGCGGGCATTACCGGCCGAGATAAGGGCGGAATTTTTCGGAACCCCGAGGTATAGGTTCGGAGGGGGATTTGATGCCAATGCACGTGAGGGTCAGTTTGCAGTCCCGCTTGCGGCCCAGCGGCAGCTCGTCGGTGTACAACCCCAGGTACATGAGTAGACATAAAATCGGGGAAAAATATTTCCTCTTACGAACTTGGTCAAATAAGACTTTTTTCTACATATAATTGTGCACACCAAAAAGCAGATGGCCACAAACAAGAACATCTTGAGGGACCTCAGGAAATTGGACGAAAGTATCGGAAAGGGTATACGATGGAGTACCCCGGTGACCCTTACGGCCGCCGGTGCTCAAGCTGCCCAGTACGCGTTTGCCGACTATTCTCTCCCCGGGAGACTCCCGTACGCGGAGAAAAGGGCATTCGCCGGTCTAGCGAATGCCGAACCCCAAACCGTGGTGAACATCACAGAGGAAGACGTCGAAAGATTCAAGGATGTCAACATGGCCGTAAAGAAGAAGGCTTTCGACAACTGGGTGGGAAATCACTTTGCCCCTTACGACAACCCGGCCGCACGGGACCTGTTAAGAAAGATATACCCCGAGTGGTTCGACTCTATGAAAAAATCGGTGGAAGAGTGGCACAAACTGAAGAGTACGATAGAGAAGCTCAAACTTGTCGGGGCAACAAACAAGGAGGAACTGTATCTTCTCTGGCAAGCCACCGAAGATCATCATTTGGCGGCTTTCCTGGGAGGACAAGGACCCGTCCCCAGAGCGCTGGACGCCGCCGGCCTTGCTACCGCCAATGCAAATTTCATCAGGGGGGTGTTTGCCAAGAACGCCTTGACCGGTGAGGACTTAAACCGCCTGCATACCGCCGGAATCATCGACGGCGATGCGATTCAACCCGCCAACATTTTAGCCCACGATGCATATCGGCCGTTAAACGGCCGACACATTGCTCCCCATCTTTGGTAATCTTTTTTTTTTTCAGTAAAAAGTTATATTCAGAAAAGAGCGTAATGAAGCATAGTGGTCCCCCACCCTATCGGGTTTAGCACTCCGTCGAATAATTCCAATACGTCTGCCCCACCATATATTTCCATGCTTCCATCAACGCCGATCCAAAGACGTCCCCAATGGTAAGTTACCCCAGCCATGAGCTGGCTCCTGACGTAAATCGGGAAGCTGTGTGGAGTTGTTGGCCTGAACGATCCGGGAACTGGTGTGGAAGCGTCCGAATATATCTTTCCAACAGAGAGAGGCGTTCCGGCGGCCCATTTCTCTGGAATCTCGGTGATAACCGTGTTCCACTGGGTCCTCCTCCACGTGATGTTCACGACCTGGTCTGCCCACGGACCGTGGAACGTGTGCGAGGTCTCCTCGTAAGCCCTGAAAGCGTCGGGGGGTGTGTCAACCAGCCACCGATTCTGCAATCTGCTGTATATCATGTTCACGGTCACGATCCTCATAAGGTTCATCACGTGTCCCGCCGAGAACGGCATGTAAAGCCTGTTATTCGCAGTGCTGGCAACGCTCTCGTGTAGCATGTTGATGCGCTTGTTTATCGCGTTGTAGAACTTTAGCTGTACGTACTGGTCCTGTGCGGCGAAAGCCGGGGGGGAGGTTGAGGCGAATCCGGTGAAATAACTCTCGACCGGGCAGGCGGCCATGTTGATCAGCACTATCGGCGCAGATCCTATTGCCAGGTTGTTGTAATTTCCGCTGGCATCTAGATTGATTATCGTCTCTGCGAAGAATAGGCTGCGGTCTACGTATAGGGGACTCTGCGTTACGATCGAAGTGGAGGCGGTCTGGACGGCGTTTCCGCTTCCGTCTATTGCGAAAGAAAGTCCGTTTCCTGCCGTCCTCTCCAGCAGCAATTGTGGGGAAGTGGTGGTCCTAGAAACCAGCCCGGAACTGGTGCTAATTCCGTCAACGGTGAAAGCGTTTGCGCCGTTGTTTAGAACGTGAACGCTGTCGGTTGAATGAAAGTTGATGTCGTTTCCAGACGCATTCACCGTCCAGTCTCCGTTGTTTACAGTCTTAGTAACGGTTCCACCTGCCCCGTCGTTCTGAACTAGGATCTGCCCCATATACACGTTCCCAGATATACCGACACCCCCAGAAACGGTGAGAGCCGCACTGGTCTGAGATGTTGCAGCGGTGGTGTTTAGAACGTGCACCAGATCCGACGAGTGGAAATTCATGTTCCCACCAGAGCAGTCCATGGTGAGATTTCCGGCCAGGACATTGAAATCCACCCCCAAGAGAAGCGGTGTCTCCATGATCTTGAAACCTATAACGGCTATCGATCCAGCCCAGATGGCTCCAGCAACTCCGAGACCGCCAGAGACCACTAGCGCGCCAGTAGTCACATCAGTCGAAGCCGTTGTATTCAACACCTGCACCCTATCGGTCGAGTGTAGCTGTATGTCGTTCCCGTCGGCGTTAACGTTCAGGTCCCCCCCCGCCAGCACGGTGAAATTGACCTCGTTGGTTCCGTTATACAGCGTCAGGCCGTTGGAATCTAGGCTGTAGGCGAACACGGAGCCCTTCACCCCCACCCCTCCTTGTACAGTCAGGGCCGCGCTGCTAACCGACGAGGCCGGGGTGGTGTTCGCGACATTTAGCTTCGATTCAGCCCCAATTTCGACAATACCGCCGGTCGTGTAAGTTACCATTGATCCACCAGCGCCAGCTAAAAGCTCGTAATACTGCAGACCGTTATACACCCTGAGCTGGTTGAAGTTCGCACTCGGGCAGAAGAGGTGCTTTCCGACCCCGAGACCGCCGACTATAACGCACGCGCCGGTGGACGACGACGATGAATCGTCCGGGCTGTCGATTCTGAATGGTCCCTGCGCCATTATCCTCACAGCCCTTCCCGGCTCTGTCATTAGAATAAGGTCCCTCGATCCGGAATTATCACCGAGCGAGATTCCGGCCACTGTAAAGTCGTTACGCATAAACATGAGATGGGGTACGTTATCCGTCCATATGAGCATCGCCGCATTAAACGTCTTCCCCCCAGAGAACGTCTGCTGTCCGGTTGTAACCACGCCCGATTCTTCCGGACCCGCTTCTTTCACGAAAAGTTCGTTTCCGTTCAGAAAATAGAGCGGGAGTTGTGGTTCGATGGCCGATATTCCCGATATCAGGGCAGTTAGCTCTATCCAATTTCCAGTGTTTGGATCCTTTACCTGAAGCGTCGGGGTGGCCATACCGGGCGTTATCTGTGGGAGGTTCAGTGATAGGTTTGCATCCATCCTGCCTATCGTCTCCCCCCGGGCGTTTAGAACATAAAGAGAGTCTCCACCAAGTCTGCAATCACCCATGTGTTTCTATCGTACCGTATTATTAAAAAAAAAGAGCAGCCTCATGGGGGGATTTTTTTCTGGGCACAACCTAGACAAAAAAACTTCAAAATGGCCGGAGTTGTTACAAGTCTGACACAACCTTTTCAAACAAGCGCGGATCTGATGTACATGGGTTACGGGGCCGTCGGGGGGTTCGTCGGGGCTGTTGCGATGGCACACAACGAAACCGGGCAGATTCCGGCCCTCACTGGACGTTATACGGTAGAATCGGCCCTTGCCGGGGGTGCTGTTAACTGGCTCCTTCTCGCGAGCGGGATGGGTGTCGACAACCTAAGCATAGGAAAGGCGATGCTTGCCGGTTTCGCTGGTGGCTACATGTGGCAAAAAATGCTCAGGGCAAATGTTGTTGCATGGGGACTTCTGTAGGAAAGAAACTTTTATGTTGGAATAAAAAAATCGAATAATAAAGGGTCTTACCTCACGATGTCTATGCCGGGATTTCTAGACGACCTAGTAATAAAAAAGAAGAAGAGCAAGTCTTCGGACGACGAGAGTAAGACAAAGAAGAAGAGGACGGCCAAAAAAAAGAAGACGCCGGATACTTTGGAACTCCAACCTCCCAAAAGAAAATACACCAAGAGGTCCGCTGCATCCACGTCGCTAGCGGCACAACCGTATAAAGTCCCAGCAGAACCACCGAGGCCGGGGTGGCAAACTTCTTCGGCCTACTGGGCACGTGGGAGAGGAAGCAGAAGGGGGGGACGTGGAAGAGCTTCGGGCAGGGGGGTGTCGGCTCCAATGGTGCCAGGACCGATGACACCCATTCGCGTATCTCCACCCGATTTCAGGCAACCCGCAACACCGTCCAGGACAAACGTTCCCTCCACCCCGTCTGTGACGGGGGCCACAGAAAGTCCTGGCAGATCTCCACGCCGAAGTCCTCGTTCCGCGTCAAGGTCTAGGAGTGGTAGCCGTCGTGGTGCTGGTGGGGAGAGCACTAGTGGTGCTGGTGAGGAGAGCGTTATAATGCGAGATGTAAGTGGATTGGAAGAGTCGACTTCAGCGACAACGCCAAGACAGAGAAAGTCTAGGTCTCGGAGTCGTGGCAGTGCTGGTGAGGAGAGCGTTGAAATGCGAGATGTAGAGAGCATAATTGAAGAGTCTGGTGTTCGTGAGGATACAAGCCCGGCGAGAAGCGGATCGCTGGAGCGGGGTGAGAGGCGGGGCGCTGGGACCGGCTTTTGGGAGTCACCATCAAAGAGGGGGAGACCGCTCAGACGAGTAAGATCCCCCGAGTTGGAACCGTCCTCGTCCTCATCATCTTTCGCAGAAAGTCCGTCTTCTATTCCAAGTCCTCCGATTATTTCTCCACCAATAAAAGCACCCGAGCAGGCTCCCGCAAAATCTGGGGGTTTTCTTAGCTTTCTCACAAGGCCATTGGGTCTTTTTGGCGGAGCCCCAACCGAAGCCCCCCCACCACCAATCGTATATCCGCAAGTCAGCACGGTGTTTGAGAAAACATCAGTAGCAACGACCCCCCCCACCACAGTTTCCCCGATAGTCACACCTGCACCCCCCAGGAGGATCCCGGAGCCCCTACCGCTCGTAAGAGGCGAGACCGAAGCAGAAAAAGTGGCCAGAGAAGCGAAGATCAGAGAGGACCAACAGAGAGAACTTGAGGCAGAAAAGGTGCGTCTGGAAAAGGCTTTTAGGGAGGCTAAAGAGAAGCAAGAACAAGACAGGGCCAGAGAACTTGCGCAAATAACACAAAGAGAGGAGGAAAGATTAAGAGAGGAGAGCAACCGGAAGGCACAAGAGCTCAAAGCACAGAAAGTGAAAGAGCTGGCTGAGCAGAAGAAGAAGAGGGACGAGGAAGCGGAGAGGACGCGAGAAGAGCTACGGGCAATTGTAAGAAAGGAGAGGGAGGAGAGAAAGGCGAAAGAAATCGAAGATGTGAGGAGCCAGGTGGCTGAGAGACAAAGAATATTGCTCGAAGCAGAGCAGAAGAAACAGGCAGAATTAGAAGCAACACGAGAGGCGAGGCAAAAACAATTAAGGCTTGAGGAGGAGGCAAGGAAAAAAAAGCACGAGGAAGAGATGGAACGAGAAAGGCAAACTATGGCACAGAAGAAAAGGGAGGGAGAAGAGCTTGCGCAACGTGTAGAAGCCGAGAAGTTACAAAAGGAGGAAGAAGTCCGTAAGAAACGCGAGGAAGAAAACCAAAGAGCCCGAGAAGAACTTTCCAAAAAAGCTGCCGAGGCGAAAGAGGCGTTGCTTAAAGAGGAAGCCAAAAAACGAGAGGAGGCGAGGAAGAAGAAGGAGGAACAAGAGGCAGCAGCAGAGGAGGCAAGAAAGAATAAGGAGATCGCGGAAGCAGCGGCAAAGAAGAGGAGGGAGGAACAAGAGGCTGCAGCAGAGGAGGACCGTAGGAGAAAGGTAGCAGCAGCAGAGGAGGCAAGGAAGAATAAGGAGATCGCAGACGCAGCGGCAAAGAAGAAGAAGGAGGAACAAGAGGCTGCAGCCAGAAAGCAGAAAGAAGTGGCCGAGAAGGAGGCGCGTCTGGAGGCCGAAGCGAGAAAGAATGCTGCCGAATACAGGAAGGAGATGGAGGCACGGGAAAAGGAGAAGAAGGAAAAAGAGGAAAAAGAGAAAAAGGAGAAAGATGACAGGGAAGCGCAACTTTTGGCTGATCTAAAAGCGGGAGAGGAAGCAGCACGACAAACGGAGATCGAGTGGGAGGCGGAAGAGGAGGAGACCCGGAAGCGGAGGGATGAAGAGGAAGCAAGACAAACGAAGGAGAAGCAGGACCGGGAAGAAGCCGAACTGCGGAAACTTGCCGAAGAAAGAGAAAGAAAAAAAATTGAAGCAGAGGAGGCCAAGAAGAAGAAGGAGGCCGAGGCCCAGAAAAAACGGGAAGAGGGCGTATTATCCGTGCAGAAAAGGGCATCCAAAGAAAAAATCGCCTCTCTCGAACACGAAAAACTCCTGATGTCCGCGGGACAACCGGCAGACTATCAAGCCGAGCTCAGAGCTTGGCATCATCTCGTCATGCACAACGGGCATCCTTGGATTCACCTCCCTGGCCGGAAGTTCAAGCCAGTTCACCCGGAAGATGTTGCTATTTTGGATAAATATTCAGCCACCATTGGTCCGAGAGCGATAACAGCAGTAACCGCCGAACAAATGGCAACGCTCGCTGGATATGACAGAGAATTTCCGCTAATTTATCGCCCAAGGAGACCGTTCAAATCCGATGGCGGACGAAACGCCTACGAATATGCATTGTGGATCCATGCCAAAAACCTTGGATATTACGGCACGAAGGATTCGATCGGTGCGGATTTTGAAGTGTGGAAAGAGCCCGGCGGACAACGGCAATCGTTACCCGCAGCTCCGCCCTATCCAACAACACCGGACGAAGAATGGTGTCTCGGCCTCGTAAGAGATAGGGGCGTGTGGTATATAATGCTTCCAAATGCGAGGAAACGGGCTGTTTCTCTTGGGATCACAGAAAGACTCGCGAAATGGAGCAAAACAAGTGGACCGGAGGCAGTGACGGAGGGAGAAATAAAAGAAGCCGCCAGGATAAACGACTTCGATCCGCAGAATCCGATAGGTCATCACGGCGAGATTCCGAGTACGGAGATGCGGAAGGCTGGTGCCTTCGATTATGCAATATGGAGACAAGCGGTATATTACGGGTATTATAAATAGTGAGCACGGATATTTTGTCGAATGCCGTAAATATATATCTCTATGGAAGGATTCTTGGTGGACATAAAGAAACGCGGAAGACACACAAAATCGTCTTCGGACGAAGACGGTACCAAGTCCAAGAAGAGAAAGAAGCGCGTCAAGAAGGCCAAGGCGCACACCGGTGCGCAGTCTGAGAAGAGGTACACCGGGCGTTCGGTTACCGGGACATCGCTCGCTGCAAAGCCATATCCGATACCGCCAGCGCCACCGAGGCCGTACTGGCAGAGATCGTCCTCGTACTGGAGGCGCGGTCGTAGGGGGAGGGGTGTTTATGGCAGATTCGGCGGAGGGTTCCGACCACAATCGTTTGGAGGAGCACAAACACCAGCACCACCAGCAACACCGACGGCAAGTCCGATGCGTTCCGGAGGAACGGATTTTCGCGGTCCGATTAGGCAGTATGGATCGATGCTCCGATCCGAGCCGTCAACCCCAATCTCCCCGCTTGTCGCCACAGTGCCACAAATAAACGAAAGCCGAATATTGGCGTATCCAGAAGTTTACAAGAACGTTACATCGTCCTGGGCCCCAGCGGCAACATTCACCCAAGGCACACACCCGCTGAGCCGTTATTCGGCCATTCTAGAACAATACAGAGACCGTGTCCCCCCGATGCCACAATTCGGCGATCTTGCTTCTATTAGACGCATTTATCCCGATTTCGATCCCCTCAACCCGACTCCACATTTCGAGGATATATGGCATAATCCAACAACCAGGGAGCGAGATAAAAATACGGCGTTGTGGCATTTGTGGAGCTATGCCAGAAAATCCGAATACTACGACTGCACCCCGCGCCCCACAATTCCTCCCATCGCAGCCCCAACCGACGATATAACAGAGGACGAATGGAGGCGAATTGAGTTACAGGAGCGCGAAATACAGGAAGAACGAACGTTGCAGGAGATGAGAGAGATCGGCGGCTACAGCCATTAATCAGTTGCTCTGATCACGTCACAAAATGACCGAAGGGATACCGGACACTCCGTACCTGTGCGCTTACATCAATACACGCTACGCAGATGATGCCCAGACACAACCGAAACCCGAGCCGACCGTACCAAAGGAAAATCCACACGAATGTGGACGATTATACAGCATAGACGATTATTCGGCACCATTCGAAACCTATGCCAGGAAGATCTTCGACAACGTGCTAAACTGCTACCTGCCCTCGGACGAACCACCCTGTCCCAGGGATATCGCGATAGCACAGCAAGCTTTTTTCAGAATACTCGAAGAACGGGGACTTGTTATCGGCCAAAAAAAGTTTCATACGACTGTTTAAATAGATTTTTTGTTCTTCTCGATATCTTCGGCTTTCTTAGATATCGGGTAATGGAAATGAAAAACAGTTAATCGTGCGCACCGAGTCAGGTAATTTCGAGCTCTTCTCTCCAGATCTGATGTGTGCTGCAAACAAATTCAACAATAATCTTCCCCTGTCAAGACAAAGGTTTTGAATCTAAATCTCCCGGCTGGATAGTGAGGCTCGCAGCACCAGACAATAAACCGTACGCAGATACAAGGCTTTCTCCTGACCTGACAATCGTCCCATGAATGGCGCACAGTGATCGTGTGCGGAGGTTCCCACCACTCGTCCCACTGGGAGATATGCTCCATGTCGCAAGCCTTGGAAATGAAAATAAAGTTTCGCGAATTACAACTGCGCAACCGCGGGATAGGCAAGGCAGGCAGGCACCGGACTAAAACTAACCTAAAAAACGTGGCCAATATTGGGCGATTTCTAATATTTTTTTTAAAAATTAATAAATAAATATTTGTCAAATTTTTTATTTGTACATCCAACAGGTGATAAATTTGAGAATCGGTGCGGCCACGGATGCAGGTGCGCCGATGACCTCGAGTTCATCGGCGTGAAGACTGGTTCGGATGTATATAACATCTATGGATTTTTGTACCGTCAACCGTTCCAACAATTCGCACAGCTTCGGGTCGTGGCAGACTGGCGTCTGCTCGTCGAACCACAACAATATCTCTATTGTTGATGCTTCCACGTTTTCGGGCCAGGGATTTACAGCTGGATTGTTGAGCATCCAGCTGCAGATGAAAATGCTCTTGCCGATGTTGTCGTAGAATTTGATCTCATGCTTCTGCCTTTCGTGGCACCTCCGCCACACGACCCTACTCCTATGTTCTTCCATATAATTGTGCCGTAATCGCAATTGAAAAAAATTTGACGACACAACTGGAGTAAAAAATGGAAGACATCCCACGACCGGAGAGGCCACTGAGGATCGCCATAGGGGGGATGATAGGCGCCGGGAAGACGACGTTGGCCGAATTGTTGTGCCAAAAGCTGTCTGCCGTGTACATAAGAGAACCCACCGAAGAGGATATCCTCGTTAAGTTCTATGGTTCCCCGGGAGATTTCGCGTTTCTAAATCAGATAGCATTCCTTAAGAACCGTTTTAAGGCGCAACTCGAGAAACGCGAAGAGGAAAAAACCGCGAAGATAATAATACGCGACAGAACGTTCGAGGAAGATCTAATATTCACCGTGCTGATGTGGGAAATGGGTATAATTTCGGACCAGGAAATGCGGATTTACGGAGAGTTTCACTCTCTGCTGCGGCTAGTCTCCGAACCCCCGGATTTATACGTTATTTTAAAATGCGATATACCCGTCGCAATGAATCGTATTTCCCAGAGGTGTTCCAGGAACCCGACAGCAAGGTCTCTCTCGGAGGTTGTCTCAATCACGGCCGGATACCTCTCGGCGTTGGACGAGAAATACGACAGATTCAGTATTCACGGAAAGGACAGACCCAAATCTCTGGAAAAAACCACTTTCCTTGTGCTGAACAGCACCGGTAAAACACCGGAAGAACTCGCCGACAACGTGGTGTCCCTAAAAGCGTTTTTCGGAGATAAATAATTTTTTTGGTCAGTTGCATTTCTCTTACGTAATCGGATGGACAACAGGAAAGAGGACGAATCCAAATCGGCCAACACCACGGTTGCTATGGTGGAAGAGACCAAGCAAGTCGTGTGGCTCTGGGGTAAAAGCTATAGACATTGGTTGTATTGGTTGGCGCCTTTTACCGAGAGCGTATACGCAACCACGTGGAAGATGAACTCTGTGGATGGTAACAAATTCCTCGACAACATCGGAGACGTGGTGAATGTGGTGCTCTTTTTGAAAGAGAACCTTATCGGACCTAACAGCGACGACCCAAAACTACGAGAACTCGTACAGAGACTGTTGAAGATAAAAACCCTTAGGCGGATCATATTGGACTGCGATCTGCATTACAGCTCTTTCGATATATACGTGGACAATGTCAGGAAGCTACCCCTGGCCGAACTAGTAAATATAACGATTTTTGAAGTTTAATTTATTATTTTTGCAACTGTCAAACTGTTGTGACAAAATGAAAGAGAGAAAGGAAGAAGACGGGGTTGTTTCCATATCAGAAGGTGTCATCTCGGCGACCGACGGGGAGAACATAGCAGCAATAGATCCGGGCGTAAAAAGGAGCTGGATGTCTATATTTAAGAAGGCAGGGATTGATATGTTACAGAAACTATATGGCCGGAGCTACGAGACGGGCCACGCCCATCAGGATATATGCAAGCAGGTAGATAGGATGCTGTCAAAACTCAAAATGTGGGGTGTGACTACGGTTCTTGTCGAGACCACGCCCGCGTTTCCTGGATGTTGCGCAAGGGTGTCCACCGAAAACACCGCCGTGGAACGAAGCATCCGATGCCTCCTGTATCGATCCGGAATGACCGTCATTCCCATATCCAGCACCAAAATAAAGCGCGCCCTGAAACTGTGCAACCGAGACTACGCGAAGAACAAGAGAGCGGCTATACAGTTTGCCCGGGACCACTGCGTTGTGGACGTGGAGAGCGATCACGACGCCGACTGCTTCTGCTTAGCTTGGTGGTACTGCTGCCGGTTTTCCGCGGCAACAGACTCCAAAACTGTGGGGGGTTTCGGGAATAGATGTCGGAGTAGTAGGTGAGGTCGTCTCTATGGCTTTCGGTGTTGTTTTTGTGTCGGGTTTTGGTTGGGGCGGTGTGTGCTGCTCTTCGACCTTTGGCTTTTCGGGGGCGGGAGATTTTCGCACAAACTTGCGAACCTTAACCCCGCAGTCTGGACACGATCCGTGGGCAGCAGCCCTACTACCGGGTTTGCCTGTTGAGTGGGTCCAAACTATCTCCTTTACTTCCACGTCCTTTGGGTAGACCTTCTTGCGGCACTTTACGCAGTAAATCGGATCGGACATTGTTAATATTTTTCTGGTAGAAAAAAATAGGTAGGGAATATACGAATATGGACATACAAGAAGAGCTTGCCGGGCAGTCTACCGAAGCATTGAACGAGCTTAAGAAGTACGCCGAAGCACTCGTTCAGAACTACGACTATGCCGCTCGGAGACTCAAGCTTATAATCCAAAGCATCGAGACGGCTAATAACAACGGAAAAGCCAAAAACGATGTGACCAGTACAGACGTTGGGACATCCAGCTCAACAGAATGAAACCACTCTTTGCACTGGCATTTCGGATGTGAAGTCAGGAGACAACATTCTGAACTTTAGGGTGTCTCCTCGGCTCCAGAGTCAATATTCGTGGAAGCTCAACGTCTTCTCAAACTCGACCAGATTCCATTTGTACTTCAATTCCGTTTTTTTTGTCGACGTCACAACAAAAAACACCCCGAAACGATTTTTTTGCCTTCACAATAGTATGTCGTGACCCTTCACGCCAGTTTGTCCTTTCGAAATTGTGACGTGTTCTTAAAATTATAGAAAGTATTTGGTCAGTTGTACTCATCCGAATAAACAAAATATGGAGGATAAGGCCAGCGGGTGTTCAACAACAGAGAAGAAATGCAAGGTAATCTGGATCTGGGGACACAGAAGCACGCTATTACCCCGACTGATTCCCGACGGCGAAACCCTGTATGTGACCTCCTGGATCATGCACTGGAAACAGCCAATGATGTCGTTCATAGACGCAGACAACGTTTACATAGTCTTGTCGTATGAGAAAGGAGATTTCAGAAGCGACCCGGATTTTTGCCGGCTTCTACGTCTATTTACAGAGAACGGAAGAACGAAGCAAGTAATCGTGGATTGCGACTTTCACTATAGGTGCTTCACCGACAGATCGGATCCATTCGGAAAAGTGACACAGCCCCTAGAGGAGCTTGTTACCACGAGCTTAAACGATGATATGACCTTTGGATACGAAGCTCCAACAGACACAAAAAAAACTTAAGAAAGTTTATTATTATCCGTCCTGTGGTAGAAGGCCTAGCTGGAGTTTAATGGTTAGACCTTGTCTTTGGACATTGGTATATCAACTCTCTGGCGAATCAAAAATTCTGGACAGGACATTTTATTGTTTTTTCCCGATAATGAAATTTTGTCTCTGCAAGTCGCACATGAATCTTTCCTCTACGAACAAAACATCTCTGATGGTCGGTGGTTCGTCCCAGTGAAGGCCTGCCATAAGCGCCTTGTGGAGCACCTGCACGACTTCGTCTCGCGAGTTCTTGATCGCACACGTGTGTGCCGTCGAGTTCATGTTTTTTTGTGGCTATAAATGATGTCATTCCAACAATTGAGCAACTTTAAAATGAAAAAAAACGACAGTGTGGAAGCGGATAACGTCGAATCCTCGTCCTCGGAATGGGACTCGACATCGGAGGATGATAACCCAGACTTACCCGGGTTTAAGGTACCGGAAGAGAAGCCACGAAAGCCTTACTACGGAATGATGAATGAAACCGAAGAGATGGGGCCTTGGTGGTCGGAGGACGGTGGCCGAAAGAACTGTGCGGGACACATCGTGGAACTTGGCACGCGCGGTGCTGGCCTGTCTATGTTATACTGCGGGATGCGGTTTGCTCCGAGATGGGGGTGCCCGTGTGGACGCTGTGATGGTATATGCGGACCGGATGACGGTTGTCAGTGCGGGCCTTGTAAGTTGCTACAGCAACAGGCCCTCAGGAATTATCTAGGAACCCCGGCCGAACCGGATGAAACGAAGAATTAAGAGATATATATTTGTTTAAGTTAATCGTCGGGGTGCCATGGTGCTTTTTCTTGGGACTCTGGCGGAGGTTGGTTGTCTCGCTTGTAAGACATAGAAACCTCCGTCCAACGTTGTTGGTTTGTGTGTATATCCGCGATGCACTTTGACATGTACTGCAGCTCCTTGGCCTCGAAACGAATGTTCTGTCCGGAAAGGTATTTTATGAACTTGTCAAGGATTCCCGGGAGTTGCTCCCTTGCGTTGTCACTGTCCATATTTTTTTCCCCCACAGTTGTTATGGCGTGGCGAGGAGGCAATCCTTTCAAGTATCGCAACCTGGAAGTTACCTGGATATGGGGAAGCGTCGATTCTCTTCAGAAAATTCGCTCGATAATGAGTTCTAATAGGATGGACCAAGTTTATCTCGCCCCGTGGAACGGCAAATGGTGGGACGGATATATGGGACAGGACGTCATCGTATTCTACGATTCCAATGTTTCGCCGAGCGATCTGGAACAGCTTTTGGGAGCAGATCATGTACCGCTACCAACTATTCACGGGGGCATGACTTGGGCTGCGTGGACGAAGGTGTACATAATAAACAAGCTACACCCAACTCAGATCTATCCGATAGAGAAATATCCAAACATTATGAGACGAATAACAAAAATAATTCAAAACTCCGTCGATTGATGGACGGTTAATTTTTGTCCTTGTCTTCCGCTTTTGTCTCTTCTTCTTTTTTGTCTTCTTCCAGCGAGTCCGCATATGCTTCGGCCGCCCATTTGATTGCGCGCTCCCAGAAGCCCTTCAGCCACACATCCACCGAAGCCTGGTCATTTGGGCACACGGTCGAGCTGTATGCCTCGTGAATCTTGTCCGATACCTTGATGTCTAGCTCCGGACAGCGCTGTGACATATGGTTGTTGTTTGTTTTTTTTTGGTGATTACGCAACAACAAAAACCAATTGCAAAATAAATGGCAACTGGTGGTGGTGGGAGTGATCCGGTGTTTGAAAAGAGCGTTCTCTGCAGATGCGAGGTGCCTTCGCAGGTTTTTGTCGTTAAAAAGGATTCTCCGAACAACGGCCGAACTTTCTATCGTTGCGGGTCTACATTCCTGTCGAACGGCGAGACCGACTGTAAATTCTTCAAGTGGAAGACGAGCCCCTGCGCTGCGGCAGACACACCGGGTTCTCCCAAAAAACGCAAATTACCGGACATTGTCCGACCGGTGGCAAAGAAAGCCGTTGGGGATAGAACTCCGGAGACGGCGGTCGCGGCGTCGGCTGATCGGACGTTGGCCTCCCTAATAACCCAGTCGGTATTACCCCGAGCTTCGGGACCCGTTCCTTGGGAACATTTCGCAACAACAAACCAACAATTAATGTCTGCCATCGTCGACCTTAAGAGATGCGTAGAAGTGATGGCGGTCAACTACGATAGCAGCTCGCAGACAATGGGCCGACTCGCGGGGGCAATCGAGAACATGATAGACGCCAGCCGTTCTCCTCCCATCCGCGATGACGAATTTGAAGACGAAGAGCCGCCACCACCCCCACCCCCCCCAGCACAGGAGGTTCAAAAAAAATAAAATGTATTTTTTTTTTACAGCGCTATCTGCGCGGGCAAATGAGACCAGTTTAGGGACTCCGAGTCCACGAGGTCCGAGGTCGAGAAGTGGTAAAACTCCTCGAACCTCTTCTTGCATATTTCGAGGGGGGGAAAGCGGAGTACACTGGTGGCCCGCAGAGCATTGGCGGCTATGACCATCTGGTCCCCCAGCACGTCCTTTATGAGCTGGTTGAAGGCCATTATGGGAGAAGGCTTGCACTTCTTGTGCTCGCACCAGAGGACGAAGAGGTCGTGGAAGAGGTTCATGTCGATCTCCAGACCATCGTTTGGGCTCCAGGCAATGCGGTAGTTGTTGGGGTCGGACATCTCCAGCACCGAGTAGTTCCTCCGGACGCAGCCCAGCCTGATGCACTCGTGGAAGTAGAGGTGCTCTATGGGCATCGTTGCCAGCTTCTGGGCAACCAGCATCGCCGTCCTGGGGTTCTGGGTTGTGCGGGCCTCCCTGACGCGTGGAACTCTGGTACGCTGGAGCCAGGAGAGAAAGCACTTGCAACCGCGCTTACTGGGAATCTCGATCTCCAGCCAGTCGTACGCAGATATGAAGTATTCCTTGGTCAGTATCCGGGGATAGTCGGTGCATTTCATGAAGGCCCACCTCCTCGCGTTCGGACCCACGTAGAGGATCTGCCTGGTGACGTTGTTGGAGGTGATGAAGATGTTCGAGGGAATCTCCACCTTGAACACGTCGATCCCCTTGTACTCGATGGTTTTCTCCAGGCCGGTCACCATCCCCTTCAACCTCGACGTCTCCTCGATGCTCAGGTGGTCGATCTCGTCCAGGTGGATCATGGTCTTTCCCATAAGGATTTGGTTGAACCGCTCGAGGACGGTCGTGGGGCCAACAACGTTGCAGTATGCCTTGCCAAGGTACTGCCCGAACACCTGCCCGATCAAGGTCTTCCCGACCCCCTCTGGGCCGACGAGTATCGGGGCTGTGAGGGTCTGCCTGTCTGGGTGCGCCATGATGAACGCGAACCAGTCCACGATGTAATCGAACGTCTTCATAGACTGGCTCGCGATCACGTTCCAGACGTACTCTAGGAAGGCGCGAAGATCGTAGTCTGGGGTGGAAAAGGCCCTGGACGACTCCAAGTCAACCTCGTTCCACGCAAAACCGGGCCACAGGTTGATTTCGTCGTTCGGAACTCTCTCCAGTGGGCGAAAAACCTGGTCCCGAATCGTAAGGCGGTCGCAGCTGTTGATCCAGACGGAGAATGCCGCCTTCTTTATTTTCCTTGGCTTTGCGGCCCTCCCATTCGCCGTCCTCCTGCGCGCTCTTGGGGGCTCCTGTGGGTCGTCTTCTTCCTGGGCATCTTCTTCCAACACCGTGACGATTGGCACCCCGAAGATGATTTTGACGGCATGGAGGGGCATCGGCCTGATCACCGGAAGGTTGCTTTTGT
>Ga0105092_10000131_pt1 | contig 35331 bp, 21 predicted proteins | sample PPLLak2March2015_FD_87021 | JGI IMG/M metagenome (GOLD analysis project Ga0105092, IMG submission 87021) | Freshwater sediment microbial communities from Prairie Pothole Lake near Jamestown, North Dakota, USA - PPLs Lake P7 Core (1) Depth... | ecosystem: Environmental > Aquatic > Freshwater >... | reverse complement strand
GGAACGGAAAGAGTTTCAAGTGTCCTTCGTGCTCCTGGTCTGGTGATGCTGATTTCAATGGTGCTAAGAATATTGCTTTATTGGGCCGCTATGTAGACCGGCCTGGAGGCTCGGAAGGGCTACCAAATATCAAGGTAGTCCTTTCAGGGCTACAGAAAGCCCACGGGCTTTAGCCGTGGGTAGTTTACCGCTCCGGTCCACTTGTCTTATAACTTGTGGAGGAAGATAGGGCTAACATACCTTGCGTTATCCGGCTTAACAACAGAATCATCAAAAGAATAAATACATTTTATAATATTCTATGTTTCGAAATTATCGGTAAAATAACGCTGAGGGTGAGATTTGAACTCACGAGGTGCGATGCACCACTGGTTTGCTTGTTCCGGCGTTCGAAGGATGTGGGAACCTCAAGACCAGCGCCGTAGGCCGCTTGGCTACCTCAGCACATCTCTGTTGCTTTCGCTCTGCTGCTTTTAAGCCTGACGAGTTGAATTGATCTTGCTTTGTTAAGCTTGACGGTCAAGCTCTCCGGAGTCAGACCTAATCGAGCAAAGATGAGCAAGCAATTATGGTTTTCTGTAATTGCTTATAGGTTTATCGCTCCTCCGGATAATTTTTATACCTTTCTCGCGTTCCTGATACCTATGCTCATCAAAGATGTCTCTCTTTTAGAGTCCGGTCAACTCTTGAATGGGCGCGATATTCTCATTCAAGGGAATAGAATCATTAAAATCGGTCGCGACCTGTCGGACGAGCCGGGCGAGGAGCTGATTGACGGACATGGTCAACTCGCCATCCCGGGCCTCATTAACGCTCACACTCACCTGGCCATGACATTGCTTCGCGGCTACGCGGACGACATGGAACTGATGCCCTGGCTGCAGGAAAAGATCTGGCCCCTGGAGGCCCGCTTGACCGAGGAGGATATTCGCTGGGGCGTGAAACTGGGCTGCTTGGAGCTGATTCGCTTCGGAGTCACCTGCTATAGCGACATGTATTACTACCCGGATGTGGCGGCTAATGCCACCAAAGAGACGGGCCTGAGGGCATTCATCTCCGGTGTAATCTTTGATATGAAGCCGGAGATGCTCGGTCAGGTTGAGCCTTTCGTCTCTCGCTGGAAGGGCGATGATCTGATCATGCCCACGGTTGGGCCTCATTCCGTCTATGCTTGTTCGAAAGAGACGCTGCTCAAAGCAAAAGAGATCGCCGATCGGCACGATGTCATAATCCACACCCATCTTTCCGAGACTCGCGAAGAGGTGGAAGGATCCAATCTGACAACGGGAAAAAGCCCGGTAGAATACCTGGACACTCTAGGAATGGCAAATGAGCGTCTTGCGGCTGCCCATTGCGTCTGGCTCTCCGAGCGGGACTGCTATTTGCTGGCGAAAGGTAAGGTTAATGTGGTGAACTGCACGGTGAGCAATCTCAAGCTGGCTTCGGGAATTGCTCCTCTTAATACTCTGATGAAGGCGAATGTTAACGTATGTCTCGGAACGGACGGCGCATCGAGCAATAATAATCTCAATCTCTTCGAGGAGATGAAGGTAACAGCCATTGTGCAAAAGAATGCCTATCACACCCCGGCGGCGTTTTCTGCCGAGCAGATCTGGCACCTAGCCACAGAGAATGCTTATCGGGCATTCGGCCTCAATCTGGGCCTCCATGCGGGCGCGCTGGCCGATCTTTCTCTCATCAACCTGAAAACGAGGCCCTGGCTCTATCCTTTCAGCAATATGGTCTCGCATCTGGTCTACAGCATGACCGGCGGAGTTGACACGACCATCGTCAACGGCAAGGTCCTCATGCGCGATGGGGTAATCCCAGGAGAGGCGGCAATCTTGGAAGAAGCACAAAAGCGCTTCAAGCGGTTGGTTTCGCTGGCCGAATAATTCCGGTTCATGTCTTTCTGTACGGCCTTTGGGAAGTCGGCAACTTATTTGGCAGCTCGTTCGCCTATCGCCGATCAGGTCCCCAAAACGGTCGATGAACCTGTCACGGAAGCAATCGCCGAAAATTCCTGACCTTTCTTTTCTTTTGGCCGAGCAGCGTTCTGCCTCCCCAAAATCCGCCGACCATGAGCAGCAATCCCGCTGCCGGCATCGTCAGCCATCCCAGGAACGAGTCATTTTGCACATGAATGAGAAGAGCCAGATCCTCGCTTCGCTCATCCCCGTTTTCCCCATTTCTGTAAGATATGCTGCACGGCAAGGGGTAATATCCCGGCGTGGCGTTTTCATCTGCATTAACTCGCAGCTTTGTAGAAACTGTGCCCCCCGGATCGATTCGCAGCCGCTCCTGTGAATTTTGCGCTTCAACAAAAGGCGGCAAGGGCTGTATCTTTATCTGAAGATCAACGGCGGTCTCATCACCGCGATTTGCCAAAACCGTCTCCAGCTCCGACTCTTTTCCCAGAGCGGCATTGCCCTTGATCTCCTCGATTTCGATCTTCGGTCCCTGCACCACATCGACCTGAATGGGCAGTTCCTGCCGTTCGTCCTCATAACTAAATGCAACATCCGGCACACTCTCGTCTCCGGTGGTGCTCACCTGCACAAGCCGCGAGAAACGAAGGCTCAGTTGCAGCGGATAGACGCCCTTTTGCGCTCCCTTGGCCAGGGCCGCAAAGCGGATGGACCGATTCATTCCCGGAGCAAAAGTTCCGAGCACCTGCGGTCCGGAAAGTACATCGATTCTGTCGTCTTGCGAGGAAAGCTCGGCCTCTACTGCGCCGGCATTGGCCGTTGATCTTTCCACATCAAGCGCATCCGATCCAGTGTCTGATTCTCCTGCATCATAAGTTGCATTATATGTTGCATTGTTGCGGAGTTCAACTGCAATCACGGATGGCCTGTCGATCTCCAGATTTCCGGAAATGGACGCGACCTCAAGATGAGGACCGTCTTCCGGTAGGTCGGACCCGCGGCAGCAGGCCGCCAGCAGGAAGAGAATGGAGAATATCGCCAGCGCTTTCATCAGCCTAATTGAATGACTGTTCCTTCTTATCTTTACTGCTGTGGCGGTTTGGCGAACCCATGCAACCTATTTTGCAGACGTGATCTGTAAAGCTTCCTCGGCACACAGGCCCTTGTGGACCACGCCGCAGATGCGCCGGGTGATGAGCGCAGGGTCTTCATGCTGGAATACATTTCTGCCGATGGCCACGCCTCGCGCCCCGGCCCCGATCGCTCCTTCCACCATTGCCAGAAGGTCCAGCTCGGACTCGACCCGCGGGCCTCCGGCGATGACGACCGGCACCGGGCAGCTCTCCACGACCCTGGCAAAACTGTCCTGGTCGCCGGTATAATTGGTCTTGACGATATCTGCGCCAAGCTCCGCACCCACCCGTGCCGCGTGGGCGATGTTCACCTCGGCGTATTCATCCTGGATCTTCCTGCCGCGCGGATACATCATGGCCAGCAGCGGCATTCCCCAGTCCTGGCAGTGGCGGGAAACTTCGCCCAAAGTTGAGAGCATGCGCCCTTCATCCTCAGCGCCCACGTTCACCTGAATGCTCACGCCGTCCGCTCCGATCTTGAGAGCCTCTTCCACCGTCGCTACCAGGACCTTGTTGTTGGGATCGGGGCCTAAAGCAGTCGATGCCGAGAGATGGATGATCAGGCCCAGGTCGCGCCCGTAGCCCCGATGTCCGAAGGCTGCCGCGCCCTTGTGCACAACGGCGGCATCGGCGCCGCCGGAGGCCACGGCATCGGCGATGGCTTTGACGCTGCGAATGCCCTTGATGGGACCGACGGAGACGCCGTGGTCCATGGGAATGATGACTGCATTGCCTGTGTTGCGGTTGATAATCCTCTCCATGCGAATCGATGTTCCTCTCAATTCCAGCACTCCTATCGTGATATATTTTTGTGATTTCTTTGTGATCTATTGTGAGATTTTTTGCGATGTATCAATTAGTACATCAAAGTTCAATTTAATACATCGATGGATTAGTTTGTGGTATTTATAGTTTCCCATTTTAACAAGCCTGAAATAGGGCAAAATGCCCATACACTATTGGTTGGAGAGAAATCATGAGTGGCTCTGAGTATGGCAGGAAAAGGCATCGCCGAGCAATGGGAATCGCTATGATCATCTCCCTGCTGGCGGCCATTTATCTTAATGTTATTTTGATCACTGCACTGGCAGGTACGGAAAACGGTGAGTTCTGTCCCACCTGCCCGGACTGGACCGACCTGGACGGCTGGTTGGCCAAGAAGGATGCTTACGAAAGGACTGAGATGAATAAGATGCTGCAGAAGGGACAGAGCGGGAATCAAAGCAGCGGCAATCAGCTCTCGACCACATCACTTCCTATAAAGAGCCCGGCGGATAAATATCCTGAGTCGAAGCTCTTCATCGATGCCGCTTCCTTGTCCACTACCACTGGGGCAGGGACGACGCTTCTGGATGTCAGGAGCCCGCAGGAGTATCAGAGCGGCCATATTCCCGGCGCTCGCAACCTCTACTGGAAGGACATGCAAAAAAGCGGCAGCCTCGATCCCGATCTGGCGACAAGTGCGCTCTGCAAAGCCGGAGTAAACAACAGCGATCGAATAGTGGTTTACGGCGGATCAGATGACGGTGCGGCTTTCGTCTTCTGGGCCTTGAGCTATTTGGGCCAAAAGGATGTCGGCCTGCTTGACGGCGGCATAGACGCCGCCTGGAGTGCAGGCGTCGAGCCGGACAAGACCAATCCGCTCGTCTCCGCCTCAAATTATGAGATGCACGTTGTTCCCTGGCTGCTGGCAACGCCCACGAATTTGCAGAGCTTCCTGAACATGTCGGATATTCAAATCCTGGATGCAAGGGACTTCGCCGATTTCGGTTTGAACAAGCTGACCAACTCCGCCCTTCCCATGACCATTGAAAACCTCTTCGATGACTCAAAGATCAAAGACGCGGCCACGCTAAAGGAATTGTTCGACCGGAGGAGCCTGAACAAGAAGGGAACTCAGATTGCTTACGGCACACCCGAGGCTTACCGGCTCTTCTACAGCCTCAAGCTTATGGGCTACAATGCCACGCTTCTGGAAGGTGACTGGTGGCAGCAAACGGAATGGGTGGTAAGCAATGTTCACTAATCTTTAAATAATTTTATAATTTTTATTATTTTTTCCCTACTTCTTCATTCCGATCTCGTTAAAGAAAGATAAAAACAATTCTAGCAGGACCTTTTTCACTCATCTCGCTGCCTGGTCCTTGAGCAGCGCCTCAACCGCCATCTCAATGGCACCCTCAGACCCAAGCTCCGGCTTCCAGCCGAGCCTCTCGATCTTGTCGATGGAGAGCATCATGATCATGACATCGCCCTTCCAGCCCCGGCCATTGACTCCGCCGGTGTACCTGTAATTGACGCCGACCAGACCCATCTTCTCGGCGACGATATCCGCGATACGTGTCACATCAATCGCGTCTCTGGAACCGATGTTGAAGACATTGGTCGGTTCGCCGGAGTTCTCGACCGCGTAGATCATAGCTTTGACGCAATCTTTCACTTCCAGGTAGGACTTGCTCTGTTTGCCTGAACCCAGGATCTCCAGCTCATGAGGATTTTGTCGCAGCTTGCGGATGAAATCCACCAGGACGCCGTGCGTGCCCCGCTCGCCCACGATGTTGGCGAAGCGATAGATCCACGACTGCATCTCGAAGGTGTGGCAGTAGGAAGAGATTAGCGCCTCGCAAGAGAGCTTCGAGGCTCCATAAAGCGAGATGGGAAGCAGGGGGCCATAGTCCTCCGGCGTCGGCACGACCGCAGCTTCGCCGTAGACTGTGGACGTGGATGTGAATGCGATGCGCCGGACGCCGGTCTTGCGCATGGCTTCCAGGATATTGTAGGTGGCAAGCACATTTTGCTCCAGATGAACGCGGGTGTTCTCCGCGCCCAGCTTTACATCGGGATTGGCGGCCAGGTGAAAGACCATGTCCTTTCCCGACACGGCTTTCTCCAATGCGGCATAGTCGAGAAGGTCAGCAGTTATGAGACTGAAATTGGGATTTTGGAGATGGCGCTCCAGAAACTCTTTTTTCCCGGAGCTGAAGTTGTCAAGGACGGTGACCGCGTTATTCTTGAGCAGTCGGTCCACCAGGTGGCTGCCGATGAATCCCGCGCCGCCGGTGACCAGAATCGACTTGCCTTCCAGCGTCTTTTGTGCATCACTGCTAGGATAATTTTTTTTGCTTTCAATACATTTTCCCGCATAATTCTCTTTATGATTCCCGGCGCTCTTCTGCGTATTTTCCTGCATCGATTCAGGTATATGGAATTCGACAAGATATAGCTTGCTCTAGCCGCTTCGGCCTGCTTGTTCAAGCTTGTTTGTTCTGGTTTTGCATGCACAAGCTTTGCTTGTTCCGGCTTGTCCCTTCAATTTTATCGGATTTGAATCTAATTGGATTTGAAGAATCTCCGGCAGAGGCATGTAATCCCTTTCACTTACATAACCTATTTATTGCAAGCTATAGTGTCTAAACGAGGGATTCAAAATGGCGAGAAAGATTTTGCTGACTGCATTGTCAGTTCTGGCACTGGCTGTCTTATGTTGCTCCGCCGTTGCCGCAGACGGGGCGAGGCTGAAGCTGGCCACGACCACCAGCTTGCAGGATACCGGGCTTCTTGATCTGGTTAAAGAGAAGTTCGATGAGAAGTATAATGTATCGCTGGATGTGGTTTCGGGCGGAACGGGAATTGCTATCCAGTATGGCGAGCGCGGCGATGTCGATGCTCTTCTGGTGCACGACAAAGAGCGTGAGCTGAAGTTCATCAAGGACGGGCACGGCCTGGAGAGGCGCTGCATTGCCTACAACTACTTCTACATCATAGGCCCCAAAGACGATCCCGCGGGCATCAAGGACATGAATGCGTCGCAGGCTTTCGCAGTGATTATGGAGAAAGGAAAGGCAAATGCCAACAAGGTTAAATTCGTGTCCCGCGGCGACAACTCCGGCACTCACTCTCGCGAAAAGCAGCTGTGGAAGAAGGCAGGGCTCAACTACTCCCAGGTTAACTCTTCCGGCCCCTGGTACATCGATGCCGGGCAGGGCATGGGAGCGACGCTGAACCTGGCCAATGAAAAGCAGGGTTACACGCTGACCGACATGTCCACGTTCATGGCTTATCAGGGCAACCTTACTCTGGTTCCTTTGATCGAGGGCGGATCGGATCTGCTCAATGTTTATGTGGCAATCGCCGTAAATCCGGCCAAGCATCCCGGCGTCAACTGTACGCTTGCCAACCAGTTCATCGATTTCCTTGTGTCCAACGAGGGCCAGGACCTGATCGCAGGCTACGGGAAGGAGAAATTTGGAAGGGCGCTCTTCTCGCCGGCCAGGGGCAACTGCACATTGATCGGCTGCTCGGATGGCGAGTGTGCCGCACCCACTGCCGCCTCCTGCGCAGCAGCTTAGGGACGGGGAAGGCCGACAGTATTCTTGGGCGAAAAGCGGAAGATGTGGTGAAATCGGTTGCAAGAGATCTGGGGCGGATTTGTCAGAGCCATTGATCTGATCATAACACTAAATGCGCAGGTGGTCGAGATCACCACCAGATCTCTCTATATTTCTTTATCATCCGCATTCCTGGCCGCCGTCATCTGCGTGCCTTTGGGCGGGCTCATCGAGTTTCACAGTTTTCGCGGCAAAAAGATTCTGGTAAACCTTATTCAAACCCTTTACAGCCTTCCGACGGTAACAGTAGGCTTGATCGTTTTTCTGCTCATCTCCCGCTCCGGGCCGCTAGGCAGTCTCGGCCTTCTTTTCTCGCCATGGGGAATGGTCTTCGGCCAGGCGATCTTGGTCAGCCCCATAATGATCGGCCTTACAGTTACCGCTCTTGCTGCGGTCAGTCCGCAAATCAAGGACACGGCAAGGTCGCTTGGCGCAACGGAGATACAGATCATCGTAACTGTAATTAATGAGGCCAGGCAGGCTGTGATGGCTGCGGTATTGCTTGGATTTGGCCGGGCGCTCTCCGAGGTGGGCGTGGCCATGATGATCGGCGGGAATATCCGGGGCTACACCCGCGTCCTCACCACGTCCATCGCTCTTGAAACCTCGATGGGAAACCTGGAGCTATCTATGGCTCTGGGAATGATCCTGATATCCATTTCGCTGGTGATCAATCTGCTTTTAAATCGAGTTCAGGGAAGATGAGAATGGCGTTCCTGGAGATAACCGACCTGAGAAAAACAGCTCGTCAGGGCCAGAGTTTGGTGGACATTTTAAAAGGGATAAATCTGACAGTGCAGCGCGGCGAGGTTTTGGCTCTCATCGGACCTACAGGATCGGGCAAGACCACTCTTTTGCGCCAGATCGGTCTGCTCGATGGGCCGACAGGAGGCCGGATTATCTTCGACGGTGTCTCCATGGCTGGTGCGGGCGAGAGGGCATTGCTGCAGGCGCGCCGCAGGATGGCTATGGTATTTCAAAAGCCGGTCATGTTCCGGGGCAGCGTGCAGGGCAATGTCTCCTTTGGATTGAAGGTCCGGGGCCGAAATGACGGGGAGCGTGTGAGGTCGGCTCTGCATGCAGTGGGCCTGTCCGGCTATGAGGAACGGGATGCTGCAACACTCTCCGGTGGTGAGATGCAGAGAATCGCACTGGCGAGAGCACTTGTTCTGCAGCCGGAACTTCTCTTGCTCGACGAGCCCACCGCTAACCTGGACCCGAAGAGCGCCAAGTCCATCGACGGGATTATTCAGAGCTTGGCAAGCGAGAATATCACGGTGATCATGGCCACTCACAACATGCAGCAGTGCAGGAAACTGGCGGACCGGGTGGCCGTGCTGCTGGGCGGGAGGTTGGTAAAATTGGGCCGACCGGATGAAGTCTTCGGCGACAGGGAAGTTTGCGATCAGATGCTTTGCAGTTCCGACGGCATATGAGTTTACAGTTCCGACTGTTTTTGAATCGAAGCTCTTTCAGGCGCATTCCAGGGCGGCTGCTGCCAAAAGATGCATTTATCTCCTCATAGTTCGTTAACGGAATCATAACATGACTGCCGACGAATTCGATGACGCTCCGGAGCCAAAAGATGAATGCGAGGATTCACTATTAACAGAGAGGCAGCTAAAGGTATTGAAGCTGCGTCTTCAAGGTCTCTCTCAGGCGGATGTAGCCGAACTCATGGGCACGACTCGCTCCAACATCAGCATCCTGGAGAAGCGGGCGCACCAGAACATCGCCAGGGCTGAGCGCACGCTGCAGCAGTGGATGATGATTCGTGCGCCCATTTCGCTGCGGGCATTGGCCGGGATAGACGTATTCGATCTGCCCAAGATGATTTTTGAGGCGGCGGATCAAAGGTCGCTGCGTCTGCCGGTCACATCTATGGATATCATCGTTCAGCTGCGGCGCAAAGCTCCCCGGCTCTTCAAAAAGAGGTCATTAGAGCATGATGCCCAGATTTTTGTTACGGAAGAGGGAGAGGTGCTGGTGGAGAGCCTGGGGTAATGGCAGAACCCAAGGCTCCGAAGATTCCGTATCCGGGCATCAATGCTGGTTAGATCTTATCATTTGTATGGTATTTCGTCAGGATTTTTTTGCTGGCAGAATTTTCATGCCAGAGATTGATCAATTGCCGTCGAGCCTAGCCCAAGGCGGCATCTTGCTTTTTTATTTTTTGCATTTTTTGTGGCTCATATCACTTGGGCCAGCATCGCAACTCATCTCGATTTTCCTGGCAGTAATGGCAGAACGGCCCTGCATCGGCCAATCTGCCGCAAGCGATGCATCTTTTGGAATCATTCTGACTATTTGCTGCACTGGTGTTTATACCAATCCACCATGTTAGCTGCTCTTTTGCATGAAACTCAAATCTAAAGTGATCTTATGAAAAGCCCTCCCGCAGCGGGCGAGATGGCCACGCGATCTGATTGCAGAAGCGTGGAAAGACTTGGAGGCAAAAGGATCTTTCCAATTCCTCGATCATTAATATCATATCTTAATGTATATAATCCATTGCAGCTTTCCGCATCCGTCTCATCCTGCATATCGCATTCTGGCGCAATTACTCCCATAGATAGATCCACATGCTGCTTATTCTTGATCGCAGGTATTTGTTTTGCCCTTTCGCTCGGTACAATCTGCTTTTTTTGGTCCGATTCACTCGCGGAATTGCTAACGGCTTGCGCGGCAGCTGCTGCTTTGCTTGGCTTCTTCTTAGTATTTGATTTGGCATTTGATCTCATACTTGAATCACCATTCTTTCTAAATCCCACTACCCTACCCTAAAATTATACAGTTGACATTTTGGACAAAATGCAAAGATCCAATGCCGGCCATCCTTCTGCGGTCCATAATCCTTGGAGCAGGAAAACAGCCCCTGCAAGATCTGCGATTGGATCTCAGCTCGCTTCCTTGATCAACTCTACGAACTGATCTCATCATCCCCACAGCACACTTTTCTGAAAGCCGCTTTTTTTCAAATTTTTATTCAAGCATCGCTTTAGCCAATTTTATGGAGGCCTTGGGGAAACGGCTGGAAAAGGAAGGAGGGACAGCACCTTTTATCCGTTTCCCGCTAAATACTAATGGGATTGTTTTGTATATGGATTTTATGACACGTATCACGAATTATAGCACAAAACGTAAACAACATGCAGACAAACCACCGTGACAAAATCGCCAAATGTTGTTCCTAAGGATTTTTTGAATATCCTGAAATAGTTTGCCGACATTTTCTGGTATTATCCGCTTCTTTCAACTTTATTAATAAAATCATAATCATCATAATCCAAAAATCATTTTTAATTATTTTTTTAAAGATAATTTAATCTGCGCCATTATTTTACGGACCATTTTCCTATTATAGCTTGCCGGATCATCGGTCCACCATCAAGGTTTTTTAATTGGATGCTTGATTTAGAAAAGGAAGATAGATATCCTTTGAGCGCATTAGACCGATGCGATATGCAAGACGATGCAGCTTCCGAGAACCGGGAACAGATCTTCGATTACGTATCGAGCTATCCCGGCTCTCATCTCAGGAAGATCGCAAGGGAGCTTGATATACGTCTGAGCACATTGAGATATCATCTTGATCATTTAGAGAAAAGCGGATTGATCGTCAGCCAGAAGCAGAACAATTTGAAGATATATTTTGTCTCCGGCAAGCTCAAGCCCGAGGAAAAGGCATTGGCTCCACTGCTTCAACAGAAGCGTTTTCGAGACATAATTCTGGTGCTGATAGAATCCCCCGGCTCCACATTTTCCCAGATTGCACAGCGGCTGTCCATGAGCCCTTCCACTGCATCCAAATATATCAATATTTTGGAAGATCGCGATGTGCTGTCACATGAAAAAGTTGGACGGCAAAAGAGATATCGCATAAAAGATGAAAAAAGTGTAATTGAAATCTTAAAAACGTACAAGAAGCTGATGGCCGATATGAGCTATGAGATTCGCATGCCCATGAATGCGATAGTCGGCATGACCAGCCTGCTCCTCAATGACAATATCACCCCGGAGCAGAAAGATTTCGTGGAGACCATCCGAATATCCGCCGATGCTCTGATGGCCGTTGTCAATGATATCCTCGACTTCTCGAAGATCGAGCGGGAGAATACGGGCCTTGAGATTCAAACCTTCAACTTGCGCGGCTCTATCGAGGATGCGTTGCAGTCGTTTGCCGAAAAAGCGGCGGCAAAGAGGCTGAATCTGGCATACGTCATGGATAAAATCTCGCCGAATGTGATCATCGGCGACCCGAAAAAGCTCAAACAGATCCTGGTTAGCCTGCTGGACCATGCCATAAATAACACTCGCAAAGGAGAGGTCGTGCTATTCGTTTCATCAGTTCGTTCCGATCCTCTGTTTGAGATTCATTTCCAGGTCAAAGATACAGCTCCCGGCATCCCTGCGGATGAGATTGATCACCTCTTCGATTCCGCCGTCAAGACCAGGGCGGCAAACAAGAGCAAAGAGATTTACCGGGATCTTGTCGAAAGCAAAGGACTGGTCGAGCTGATGAGCGGCAGAATTTGGGCGGAGAGCAAGATGGGCGAAGGGTCCACTATCCATTTCACCATCAAGACGAAGCACGTGCCCAACATCTCACCTCTGACGGGAGTGCAATTGCCTCTGGACGGAAAGCGAATTCTCATCCTGGACGGCAGCAAAACCATTCGCGATTTCCTGACCGCCCAGGCAATAGAGTGGGGCATGATCCCGGTGGCCGCTGCCGGGAACGGCGATGCATCCGGATTGCTCAACGCTGTTGAGCCGTTTGATATTGCTCTATTAGATGCGGGCATATCTCAAAATCTTGGCTTAGCAGCAGCCAAGGAGATAAGAAAAGCCGACAAGAGCTTGCCTCTTGTGGCTATGACGTTTGCCGGACAGCGGATCGACTCGGATCTTTTTGCCTCAACTTTAGCCAAGCCCATTCGACAGGCCGATCTGTTCAATTCTATTTCGTCGGTATTTTCCGGGCCGATCCTTCCAAGTTACGGCACGCCAAATCATCTGGAAAGCGCAAGGCCCGGCAGCATGCGTGTGCTCCTGGCGGAAGACAATTTATCGAACCAAAAGGTAATCCTCATGATGCTCAAGCGCCTGGGATATCCGGCGAAAGCCGTTTCCAACGGACGAGAGGCTTTGCAGGCGCTGGAAAGCGAACATTTTGATGTGGTGCTAATGGATGTTCGGATGCCTGAGATGGACGGCCTGGAAGCCACCCGAGTGATCCGCCAGCGTTGGGACGGCAAATTGAAGATCATCGCCGTTACTGCATATGCTCTCAAGGGCGACCGGGAGCAATGCCTTGCAGCGGGCATGGATGACTATATCAGCAAACCCGTTAAGATGGAAGAACTGGCGGAAATGCTCGGCAAGCACCAAAATGCATAGATATTGCATCGGTTCGTCTGCGCTATTTTAGCCTGCACCGTTTTTCTCACTCACTCTTTTGAAATCTGTTTAAAGCTTCAGGATATCGATATTCAATTGCTGCGATTGTGTACCATAGATCTTGTTTTCCATTTTACCACTCTTGTTTTCCGTTTTATCGCTCTTGAGATGTGGCAGAGCCGAGCAGAAAGGCTTATGAGAGGCTGGAAGCGTTAACCAGCTCTATTGCAGGCTCGTATCTCTTCTCTTCGTCGGCTTCGATGCCGTGGCCAGAGGAAAATTCGTCACATGGATTATTTTCGAATAGTTCACACTTTGAGCTATAATTCTCAAACTGTGCCATAAATAACTTATGCAAATGTGTCAATTACTGAGATGCAAACATAAGCGAGCATCCGGAAATGCGTTGCATCAGGTCGAAAGGTGTCAGATGCTTCGGTCAAGATCTTTTGGCTAAGATCTCGAAGAAGAACAATGACGTTGACAAAATGATTCAACCTTTGGATTTCCCGTGTAAGGATCGGCTGTGTTTGAGCAATTTGATCGGTACCGCGTACAAGACGGTTGAGCGGTTTGTTTAGGGGGTTTAACAAAATGCGTTCGTTGTCTCTTAATGAGATCGTGAATCTTGCGTCACAAAATGGTGTGAGCAGGAGAGATGTTGAAGATTTTTTGGATACTGTCGGGCAAGCCGGTACTGAAGAAGGTGCTTTATTGAATCTGTACTACGATGCACGTCTTTATGATTGGGATATTTCGACGGTGCAGGCCATAGAAGCAGGCATAAGGTCGGCTTATACGGAAGAGGCGGTGAACTTGGGCATAAATGAAAAGAGAATAGGAACGCCGCTTCCCGGTGCACATTACTCGTTATGGCCCCAACGTAATTTCTGAGCCCCGGGTGGGATGCATCAATTCCGAGTGCAGGATGACAAGGACTATGTAAGAATAATTAACTCATGGTCTATTTGAGTGGCGCGACCACTCCTGCCAATGAATTGGCGGGGATCTGCCTTGCATCCCCCTATGGATCACTATTTCTGTATTATTCTTTTAATGTTATAATATATTTCTCATATTAATATTCTCATATTAATATATTCTTTTCATACGAAAAATTCATCGCGGGGTGAATCGAAATGATAAAGCCTTCATGAGCTTTTGGACCGGGCCCGTGCTCGAAGGATGAAAATCAATATGCTTGAGGGATTATTTGGGAATTTGGGATGCAAGTCAAAATAGCGAATCACTATTATATCTCGGATTTTCGCTTGCGTTTAAACATATCTATTCTTATAAAAATTGGCACATGTATTGGTAATAGCAATTAATACATAGTATAAGCTAGTTAGTATACCGCTATGGTGTCCGTGCGTTTTTGCAAGCTCGCAAAATTCTTTTGCCGTGTTCCCGGTATCAGACGTAATCTAGTGAATAAAGTATCATCCTGCGATCGCTTCACGAGCGTTAATGATATCATATCCAAATATTCAGCCGACATCGAAGACGGACTCCTGCTTTCGCGAAGCGAGGATAAAATATGAAACCAAATGCCAAAGACTCGAAAATCAATAGCGCCCTCAAAACCGTCTCTGATTCTTCGCATAACGATTCTCTGCACAAAGACTCTTTGCATAAAGATAGTGCGTCCATCAAAAGCTACGAAAAGAAACCCAGATACGTTGTAGGAATGGGCGGGTCAGCCGGCTCTCTGGAAGCTTTTGAGCAATTCTTCCGAAACATGCCCGCAGACACGGGAATGGCCTTTGTACTTGTTACCCATCTCGATCCTACTCACAAGGGCCTCATGCCTGAACTTCTTGGGCGCATCACGAGCATGAAGGTGGTTCAAGCCAAAGACGGAACGAGAGTTCAACCGAACTGTGTCTATGTGATTCCTCCGAACAAGGACATGTCCATCATGCATGGAGCCCTTCAGTTGCTGGAGCCGTCCATGCCCCGGGGATTTCGGACACCCATCGATTTTTTCTTCAGGCATCTGGCCGATGATCAGAAAGAAAAGAGCATCGCGATCATCCTATCCGGAATGGGATCGGACGGCTCTTTGGGCCTGAAGGCCATCAAAGAGCGGATGGGCATGGTGATGGTGCAAGAACCAAGCTCGGCGAAATACAACGGAATGCCCTACAGCGCCATCAATACCGAGCTTGCCGATTTTATCGCTCCTGTGCAGGATCTGCCGGAAAAGCTGCTCAGCTATGTGAATCACTTTTTCAATTTAACCAGTGGACAGCCTCCTGCGGAAAAGAAGGTTAACGGCGCAATGAACAAGATATTCGCCCTTCTGCGGGCACAAACCGGAAATGATTTCAGCCTCTACAAGAAGAACACCGTCAACCGCCGTATAGAAAGGCGAATGAGCGTTCATCAAATTAGTAATATAAATCAGTACCTTCGCTATCTTCAGGAAAATTCAAATGAGATCGATTTGCTCTTCAAAGAGTTCCTGATCGGCGTTACCAGCTTTTTCAGGGAACAGGATTCTTTTGTCGCCCTGAAGGATAAAGCCGTCTCAAAGTTGCTCGAGAGCAAGAACACCGGAGACACTTTGCGCATCTGGGTGGTCGGTTGCTCCACCGGCGAGGAGGCATACTCCATTGCCATTCTTCTCAGAGAATACCTGGATGATCATGGGCTGGCGGGTAAATTTAAGATCCAAATCTATGCCACGGACATAGATAAAGAGGCCATTGACTTCGCCCGCCAGGGAAATTACCCTCTCAGCATTGCCCAGGATGTGTCGCCTGAGCGTTTGCAGCGTTTTTTTATAAAAGAAGATAACGGCGGCTACCGCATCAGAAGCGAGATCCGGGAGATGATAGTCTTTGCCCAGCAGAACGTTCTCACGGACCCGCCATTCACCAGACTGGATATGCTCAGTTGCCGCAACCTTCTCATTTACTTGAACTCCGAGACGCAAAAAGTGCTGATGCCCATCTTCCATTATTCTCTTGATCCGGGGGGCATTCTCTTCCTCGGCTCTTCCGAGTCCATCGGAGGCTTCAACGACCTTTTCCTTCCCCTGGACAACAAGCGGAAGATCTTCGAGCGCAGGGAAGCTCCCATCGCCCGCAAAACATTTGTGGAATTTCCCACGTCGCCTCTGCCCTACGGAGCCCGCCTCCAGGACGTTGTCAGTGCGCAAAAATTCTCCGGTGCCAGCGTCACCGAGATTGCCCAGACGCTCATTTTGCAGACCATCGCTCCTCCGGTCGTGCTCATCAATGAAAAGGGGGACATCCTTTACTTCACCCGGCGGACGGGAACGTATCTGGAGCCGCCTGTCGGAAAAGCGAACATGAATATCTACGCCATGGCCCGCGAGGGCTTGAAAGCAGAGCTTGGAATCGCCATTCGCAAAGCGATTACCGAGAAGACGAAGATAACTTTGCAGGGCTTGAAGGTCAAATCCAACGGATTGGAACAGATCGTCAACCTCACCGTCAGCCCCTTCAACGAGCCGGAGGCCATGCGAGGGCTCATGATGGTTCAGTTTGAGGATGTTGCAGCTCAAAGCGAAAACGTTATGCCCGCCAAGGGAAGATCGGTGTCCTCTTCCCGCATGAAGGCTTTGAACGATGAGCTGGGGAAGGAACTGCAGTACACGAAGGAACACCTGCAGACGGTCCTCGAAGAGATGGAGACCTCTCAGGAGGAGCTTAAATCCGCCAATGAGGAGTTGCAATCTACCAATGAGGAGCTGCAGAGCACTAACGAGGAGATGATTACCTCCAAAGAGGAGATGCAATCCCTAAATGAGGAGCTGACAACTCTCAATGCCGAACTGCAGTCCAAGAATGAGCAGCTCTCGGAAGTCAACAATGACATGAAAAACCTCCTCAACAGCATGCAAGTTCCCACCATATTTCTGGACAACGACTTGAAGATCAGGCGTTTTACTTCGCAGGCAACCAAGATCGTCAGCCTGATTCAGGGCGATATTGGACGTCCTCTCACAGACATCGTCTCCAATCTTCGGCAAGAGGATCTTGCCAGAGACGTAAATGAGGTACTTCAGACTCTCGTGTTCAAGGAGTCTCAGCTGCAGACCAAAGATGGGGACTGGTATATGATGCGCATCATTCCCTATCGAACGGTCGATAATGTCATCGATGGCGTTGTGATGACCTTCTCAAATATCACCGATTTCAGAAGGATGGCGGAAAGCATGGCAGAGCGCACCGAATACGCAGAGGGCATCATTCGCACGGTTCGTGAACCTCTGCTGGTGCTGAACGGCGATATGAAAATTCTCTCTGCCAATCAATCATTTTATCGGACATTCCACTTGACGTCCGAGGAGACCGAAGGAAAGATTCTTTATGATCTGGGGAGCGGACAGTGGAACGCTCCTGCCCTGAGGCAGCTTCTGGTAGATATCCTTCCTCAAAACACTCAGATCGAGAGCTTCCTGGTGGAACATGAGTTTCCGGGCATAGGCAAGAGGAGAATGCTTCTCAATGCACGACGAATTGTGCAGGAAAGTTCCCGCAAGCAACTGATCCTCCTCGCCATAGAAGATATCACTGACCGAAAAGAGCAGTCCCAAACTGCCAACGGGGCAGGGCCATGAAAAAAGAACGAACTGAAACGAATCCCGGAAGAGATCTGCGCCGTCAGGCGGAGGAGCGCCTGAAGTACCGCAAAGACAATGCTGGCGGCTTTGCAGTTGAGGGGAGCAAAGACGCTCTGGCTCTGGTCCATGAACTGCAGGTTCACCAGATTGAGCTGGAGATGCAAAACGAGGAGCTGAAGCGCACCAAGCTGGAAGCGGAAGATGCTCTGGCGAAGTACTCCGACCTCTACGATTTTGCGCCTATCGGCCTATTCAATCTGAATGAGCAGGGGATTATTCTGGAGGTCAACCTGGCGGGAGCCACGCTTCTCGGAGTAGAGAGGCGCAATCTGACGAACAGGAGCTTTTCGAAGTTTGTTGCGCTCAAAGATCGTGCCTCTTTTGATGATTTCCGCAAGAAGACATTTGAGACCTCCGTCAGGCAAACTTGCGAATTAAGCCTCTTGCGGGATGGAGTGCCGATTATCTATGCCCGAATTGTCGGCACGGCCACGTCTGATTTACCACCGGGCGAGAGAGAATGCCGGATTGCCATAGTCGATATAACGGAGAGCAAGAAAGCCGAGTCGATATTAAACCGCTATCAGCTTATATCCAAACATGCTCGTGACATCATATTCCATATGAGCAGAGACGGCAGCATAATCGAGGCCAATGAGGCTGCAATAAAAGCCTACGGATATACTCGTGATGAGCTGCTTTCCAAGAACATCCTTGATTTGAGGCCTCGTGATGCCAAAGAGAGCGCATTTATGCAAATGCAGCTCGCCGATGCCAGAGGTCTGCTCTTCGAAACCTATCACATGTGCAAAGATGGCAGCGTCTTTCCGGTGGAGGTCAGCTCCATTGGAACAATAATCGAAGGTAAGCGCGTCCTTTTGAGCATTATCCGCGACATATCGGAGCGCAAAAAAGCGGAAGAGGCTCTAAGACAGGCGAAAGATGAGTTGGAGCTGAAGGTTTTGGAGAGGACTGCCGATCTCGAGAAGATCAACAAAGCTCTGCAGAAGAGTGAGGCGCAGTACAGGCGGCTTGTGGAGCTGTCTCCTGATGCCATCTGCGTTCTAAAGAGCGACAAGATCCTTTTCGCTAATGATGCACTGGTAAAACTTCTTGGGGGATCAAATCGAGAAGAATTCCTGGGCCGATCTATCCTGCATTTTGTCCATGAAGATCACAAGGAAATGGCCCGGGATCGGATAAATAAGATTTTGGAAATGAATGAGATAAGTGAGACGGCAGAGTACAAATTTATCCGGATGGATGGCAGAATCGTCGAAGCCGAAGTTGCATCGACTCCTATTGTTTTTGAAAGCTATCCCGCCGTTTTATCCCTGGGCAGAGACGTGACCGCCCGCAAACAGGCCGAGGCGGAGTTAAGGGCGGCCAAAGATGCCGCAGAGGCTGCGGTTTTGGCCAAATCCGATTTCATGGCCAACATGAGCCATGAGATCCGCACGCCCATGAATGCGGTCATAGGCATGACCTCTCTTCTCTTAGATGATGAAAACCTGGCACTTGAGCATAGGGACTTCATCGAGACGATCAGAACGAGCGGCGATGCGCTCATGGTCATAATAAACGATATCCTCGACTTCTCGAAGATGGACCGGCAAAGGACCGTGCTGGAGGAGCAGCCTTTCAGTCTTCGCAACTGCATTGAAGAGTCCATCGACCTGGTGGCCGTTCAGGCTAAAGAGAAACGGCTGAATCTGTCCTATGTAATCGATGAAAACGTCCCGGAGACAATATTAGGAGACCCGGCGAGGCTGCGTCAGGTACTCATTAACCTGTTGAATAACGCAAGCAAATTCACCAATAAGGGAGATGTCAAGCTTTCCGTCTCTTGCACGGATATTTCCAAAAATCACGAGATTCATTTCGCAATTCAAGATACGGGGATCGGCATTTCTGCAGACAATATTGAAAAATTGTTCAAACCCTTCAGCCAGGTCGAGACTTCCACAACACGAAATTATGGGGGGACGGGCCTCGGGCTGGCCATAAGTAAGAAGCTCGTGGAGCTGATGGGCGGCAGGATTTGGGTGGAAAGCGTTCTTGGAAAGGGCTCGACATTCCATTTCACCATAAACACGCTCGCAGCTTTGAACGATGCGAAGCCTTTCATGAATATTATTCAGCCTCAGCTTGTGGGCAAGCACGTGCTGATAGTCGATAATAATAAAATCAACCGGCATATCCTGGGTCTTCAAGCATATTCTTGGGGTATGGTGCCTTTGATTGCATCTTCGGGCCGAGATGCTCTTAGCTGGATTAAGAGGGGTGACGACTTTGATCTGGTTATCCTTGATGGCAGCATAGAGGATGACGATGGATTGTTGTTGGCCAAGGAGATGCGAGAATTCAATAGGGCTTTGCCGTTGGTGCTTCTCACCTCCTTGGACTATAGCGAGACCTCTGATATTTTTACCGCAGTTCTCGTTAAACCGATAAAGCTCGCTCAATTGTATGTCGTCCTGCTTGAGTTATTTGCCAAGAAGCCGGATGGAGGATCTTCTCATGCAAGTGATGATGATGCAAGTGATCGTGACGCAAATGATGATAACGCAAATGCATCGGTCCATTCGCCGCGCATCCTTCTTGCTGAGGACAACACATCAAACCAAAAGGTTGTTATGGCGATGCTCAAGCGCCTGGGCTACAGAGCCGATCCCGTCGCCAATGGAATAGAAGCCCTGCAAGCCCTTGGTCGTCAGCATTATGATATCGTCCTTATGGATGTCAGAATGCCTGAGATCGGCGGCCTGGATGCCACGAAGATCATTCGTGAGCGCTGGCCTGAAAATGGGCCGAAGGTGATAGCGATAACTGCCTACGCCCTGGAAGGCGATATGAAGAAATGTTTGGATAGCGGTATGGACGGCTATATCAGCAAACCTGTGAAGATGAGCGATCTGGAAGAAGTATTGAACAAATATCGGCCCGCATTTAAAGAGTGACAATATTCAAGAATGGAGAATTGGCGGAAATGCTCAACAATATTAAAATAATTGGATATTTTTCATTTTATTTCAAGTAAGCGAGTCGGACAAGAGCAAAGAGTCAGGACCAGGAGCGATAAATAGATGGATGCTGCCACGAGGCAATCGGGAATCGATATTGTAGGTGTAATTCCCTGGGGGACGCATTTTTGCCAATTTTACTATACCAGCCAGGATCTGATCGAGACTCTCGTACCCTATTTTCGGGAGGGGTTGAAGGCCGGCGAATTTTGCATGTGGATAACCTCGGCTCCTTTGCAGGTCGATTCGGCCATCAATGCCCTGCGTTCAGCAGTTCCCGACCTGGACGATTACATTGAAAAAGGCCAGATCGAGATCCTTGATTGCAGTCGTGGGTACCCGCGATCCTGGGAATTCTCCGCGAATGAAGTGTTCGGGGGATGGGTGAATAAGCTTGAGGCGGCGTTGCAGCGAGGATATGCCGGCATGAGGATCTCTGCAAACATCTTTTGGCCGGAGAAAGACGATTGGAAGAACTTCGCTGAATATGAAGCAGCCATCAACAACGCTATCGGCCGCTTTCGTATGATGGCCCTCTGCACATATTCCCTTCCGGAATGCCGGGCACCGGAGATTCTGGACGTCGTCGCCAACCATCAGTTAGCCCTGATCAAACGCTCAGGTGTTTGGCAGATCATCGAGAACTCCACTAATAAAAGGATGGAGCAAACGCTGCAAAAGCGCGAGGAAGAGTTTCACGAGCTTGTCGAGAGAACCAGTGCCACGCTGCAAGAGAGCGAGCTGCGCTATCGAGATCTCTTCAATGCAATGACGGAAGGCTTCGCACTTCACGAGATCATCTGCGATGAATCGGGCGAGCCGGTCGACTTTCGATTCCTCGATGTCAACCCTGCATTTGAGCGTCTCACGGGATTGAAGCGCACAGACTTGATCGGCAGGACACACAATGAGGTACTGCCCGGAGATAGCCCGCTGTGGGTGAAGGCTTACGGTGCCGTGGCATTGACCGGCGAGCCGACCCAATTTGAGCACTATTCTCCGGCGCTGGGCAAACATTATCAGGTGTTTGCCTATCGCTCTATGCCTCTTCAGTTCGCAGTTATTTTCATGGACACCACCGAGCGCAAGAGAAAGGATGAGGAATTGCGCATCAATCTGCTGAAATATTCCGCCCTTTTTGATTCATTTCCTCTTGGGATCACAGTCTCCGATCAGGATGGCCGGATTCTGGAAGCTAATAAAGAAGCAGTGAGGCTTCTTGGCGTTCCTTTGCAGGAGCATACGAGCCGAGAGATCGACGGCGCAGAATGGATGATCATTCGCCCGGACGGCACGCCCATGCCGCCCGAAGAGTTTGCCAGCGTGCGTGCCCTTGAAGAAAAAAAGCGCGTCGAGAACATCGAGATGGGAATAGTCAAGAGCAGTGATGATGTTACCTGGATCAATGTAACCGCAGAACCGCTCTCCCTGGATGGGTACGGCGTAGTCGTTACCTATAGCGATATGACCGAATCCAAGAGGATGAAAGACGCGCTGCGGCAAGTGAATGAGCGCTTAGAGACGGCTTTGCAGGGAGCTGGGGCCGGGACTTGGGATTGGAATGTAATAGACAATAGTATCGCGTGGTCCCCGGAGCTGTTTGAGGTGTTCGGCATCGATCCAAAGAGCAATGCCGCATCTTTCCATGTGTGGAATAGCGTTCTGCATCCTGAAGATAGAGACGGAGCCAATTCGAGGATCAAGCAGGCAATAACGGAGCATACGGGACTTGATAGCATTTACCGCATTGTCAGGCCCGATGGCAGCGTGCGCTGGATAAACGCCCTTGGAAGAGGAATTTACGATCATGACCGCCCCGTCCGGATGATCGGAATATGCATCGACATCACGGAGCGAAAGCGCCAGGAGGAACGGCTCTCTAAGCTCACCCGCCTCTACGCAGTGCTCAGCCGGGTGAATGAGATCATAGTGCGAAAACAGGATGTTGAGTCGCTGTATTCCGATGTCTGCCGGGTTGTGGCGGAAATTGGCTCTTTTCCGCTGGTGTGGATTGGGCAAGTGGAAGGCAGGCGAGTGTTTCCTGTGGCCTGTGCGGGCCAGGCGGTTGACTATCTCAAAGGGATTCGAATCGAGGTTGATGGCGAGTTTGGCAGCGGTCCGACGGGCACCTGCATTCGCGAGGAAAAGGCTGTAACCAATGACGACTTTGACTCCAATTCGGCCACACTCCCCTGGCGTAAAGCGGCTTTGCGTTATGGGTTCCGTGCTTCGGCCTCATTTCCCTTGCGCTGCCGGGAAAGTGTGGTCGGCGCTCTCACAATCTATGCCCTTGAACCCAAAGCCTTCGATGCCGAGCATGTCGAACTGCTGGAATCTCTGAGCGCAGATATATCCTATGCTCTGGGCGCTCTCGATGATGAGCGGCTCCATCTCCTGGCCGAAGAGGATTTGCGAAAGAGCGAGCAACGCTTTGCCACTACGCTGGCCAGCATTGGTGATGCAGTCATTGCAACCGATAATGACGGTAAGGTCACCTTCATGAACCACGTGGCAGAAGAGCTGACGGGATGGACTCTTCAAGAAGCAAAGATGCAGCCGGCTAAACTTGTTTTTGATATCATCAATGAGTACACGAGAGCCGAGGTCGCCGATCCCATCGCCAAAGTGCTGGAAAAGGGAGCAATTGTCGGTCTTGCCAATCATACCATCCTTATAAGAAGAGACGGCTTAGAAGTTCCAATCGATGATAGCGGAGCGCCCATAAAGAACCGGGACGGAAGCATCAGTGGAGTCGTGCTTGTCTTCCGCGACATCACCGAGCGCAAGAGAGCGGAAGAGCAGCTCTGCCGCAACAACGAGCGGCTCGAGATCATATCTTACACTGCCAGCCGACTGCTCGAGAGCAAGACGCCCCGGCGGATCGTGAGGGATCTGTGCCTGAAGGTAATGAAATTCCTGGACTGCCATGTCTTTTTTAATTATCTCATTGATGAGCGGGAAGGGCGCCTTCACCTGAATGCATGGGCAGGCATCCCGGAGGAAAAGGCCCGGGAGATTGAATGGCTGGAATACGGCGAGGCCGTCTGCGGCTTGGTGGCTCAGCAGGGCTGCAGGATTGTGGCCGAGAATATCCAAGAGACTCTTGACTCAAGGGCGGAGCTGGTGAGATCCTTTGGCGTCAAGGCTTATGTCTGCTATCCGCTGCTGGATCAGGGCAAAGTTATCGGCACGCTTTCTTTCGGCACCAGTTCGCGCCGTTCATTTAGCGAAGAAGATCTGGGGATGATGAAGTCGGTGGCGGAGCAGGTCGCGCTCGCCACTGGCCGCATCAGAGCCGAAGAGGCCTTGCGGGAGAGCGAGGAGCGCTTCAGATTATCTCTGCAGAACGCGCCTGTTTCGGTGGCCGCTCAGGACAGGGAACTTCGCTTCCTCTGGGCATACAACCAGAAGACCGTGAACCCTGTCGAGGTTGTGGGAAAGACTGATAGGGAACTGTTCGAGCCGCAGGAAGCTGAGCACTTGATTGAGCTAAAGCGCCGGGTACTTGAGACTGAGTCGGAGGTTCGCGAGCAGATATGGTTCATGCGTAGCGGCAAGCCGATGTTTCTCGATGTTTTCCTGGAGCCGATTCGTGATGTGGCGGGAAGAGTTACAGGCATCGGGATCGCCACTGTTGATTTGACGCCGATGAAGCTGGCTGAGGAGGCTTTGCGCGAGAGCGAGGCGCGAGCGCGTCTGGCAGCCGAAAACGGCGAGGTCGGCACTTACACTCACGACTTCATTTCCAACCAAAGCTACTGGTCTCCTGAACTCAAGAGGCTCTTCGGCTTGATGGCGAATGAACCGTTCCTTCTGGATGCGGATGGAGTGCCGATAGCCGTCCATCCCGCGGACCGCCCGGCCTATCTGGCAGCCATGACATCGGCCAATAATCCCTACGGTGATCGAAACGGAGTCTTGGAGATGGACTATCGCATCGTTCATTCCGAGGGTCATGTTCGATGGCTGCGGGTCCGCGGGACCACGGAATTCGCGGGAGATGCAGATGCCGGGAACCTGTACCCCTGGCGCGCGTCAGGCGCTGTGGTCGACATCACAGAGCGCAAAAACTTCGAGGAAGCGCTCCGCAAGGCCAAGGATGAGCTTGAGCTGCGTGTCCAGGAGAGGACCGCTGAGTTGAATCGGGCGAAGGTGGAGCTGGAATGCTCAAATGCCGGGCTGAAGGCGGAGATTGTTGAGCATGAAAAGACGGAAAAAGCTCTGCGCGAGGCCAAGGAACTGGCAGATGCAGCAATTCAAGCCAAATCAGAGTTTATGGCCAACATGAGCCATGAAATCCGAACTCCCATGAATGCGGTAATCGGCATGACCAGCCTGCTTCTCGATGGTGACGCATTGAACGAAGAGCAAAGAGACTTCATCGAGACGATCAGGATGAGCGGCGATGCGCTCATGGTCATAATAAACGATATTCTGGATTTCTCGAAGATGGATCAGGAGAAAACGGTGCTGGAGGAGCAGCCTTTCAGTATTCGCAGATGCATTGAAGAGTCCATCGACCTGGTAGCGGTTCAAGCCAACGAGAAAAAACTGAATCTTGTTTATTTAATTGATAAGAACGTTCCCGACGATATATTAGGAGATCCGGCGAGATTGCGCCAGATACTTGTCAATTTGTTGAATAATGCAGTCAAATTCACATCGGAGGGCGAGATCAGACTTTTCGTCTCAGAAAAGGCAGTCTCGGATAAGGCATTTTCCAAAAAACACGAGATTCATTTCGCAATTCAAGATACAGGGATCGGCATCTCTCCGGAAGATAACGAGAAATTGTTCAAACCATTCAGCCAGGTCGAGACTTCTGCAACACGCAATTATGGGGGCACAGGTCTTGGGCTGGCCATAAGCAAGAAGCTCGTGGAGCTGATGGGCGGCAGGATTTGGGTGGAAAGCGTTCTTGGAAAGGGCTCGACATTCCATTTCACCATCAACCTTCTCGCAGCCCCAACAGATGCGAAGCCCTTCTTGAATATCATTCAGCCTCAGCTTGTGGGCAAGCATGTGCTGATAGTCGATAATAATAAAACCAACCGTCATATCTTGGGTCTTCAAACATATTACTGGGGAATGGTGCCCCTGATCGCGTCCTCGGGCCGGGATGCTCTCAGTTGGATTCAGAGAGGGGACGACTTTGATTTGGCTATCCTTGATGGAGATATTGCCGATATCGACGGATTAGTGTTGGCCGAGGAGATGCGAAAAATCAGCGTTACTCTGCCGTTGGTGCTGCTCGCCTCTCTGGGCCGGAGCGAGGCCCCGGATATATTCACTGCCGTTCTCACCAAACCCATCAAGCTGGCTCAATTATTCATGGTACTGCTCGATCTTTTCGCCGGTAAGCCAATGGAAGGATCATCTCAGGTTAGTGGTGCCGATGAGAATGTATCGGTTCATTCACCATCGATTCATTCACCACGCATCCTGCTCGCCGAGGACAACTCATCAAATCAAAAGGTCGTTATGGCAATGCTCAAGCGCCTGGGCTGCAGCGCGGACCCCGTTGCCAATGGAATAGAAGCCCTGCAAGCCCTCGGTCGCCAGCATTACGATATCGTGCTCATGGATGTCAGAATGCCCGAGATCGGCGGACTGGATGCAACGAGGATTATTCGCCAACGCTGGCCGGATAACGGTCCCAAAGTGATAGCCATAACAGCTTCTGCCCTGGAAGGCGATATGAAGAAATGTCTGGATAGCGGCATGGATGATTATATCAGCAAACCTGTGAAGATAAGCGATCTGGAGGAAGTATTGAATAGATATTGGCCAGGGTCTAACGGTTGCTAGTATCTCATTACTAATTATTTTTTATGGTTCGCACTACCATCGAGTCAAGCATTTTTGGATCAAGCATCGCTCCGATCTTTGCCAACTTATTTAATTATTTAATTATGATTGACTGATTATTTGGCATATCTAATATAATATATTTCGTTATTAATTTCTTGTGAATAAGCTTAAATATAATTCAGTACTATCAGTTGTATGGTTTAATGATTGGAAATTTTGGCGTCAGTGGGCTGCATATTTTGCTGGCAGAAGATGATGCATTAAATATGAAAGTCTTGCAGCTAATGCTCAGGCATATGGGATGCTCTGTAGATACGGCTTCAAACGGTTTCGAAGTCTTGTTGGCCCTTGAGCGGCAGTCGTATGACATAATCCTGATGAACATCTGCATGCCTCGGATGGACGGCCTGACGGCTACTAAAATTATCCGCCAACGACTGCCGAATGAGCGGCTTAAGATTATTGCATTAACCGCCAGCGGCTTTCAGGGGTTTCGGGAGAAGTGTCTTGAAGCCGGCATGGATGATTATGTAAGCAAGCCGGTGAAGATGGGTGAACTTGCCGAGATGCTGAGAAAATATTGGCCCTTGCATTATGACTGCGATTGGAATGGGTTAAGGAATGCGATATGCGCTTGTGATGCACGCCGGAAAACTCGTTTATTCGATGTTTAAAGTGCCTGGAATCCTGGCCTATCAAAAGAGATTGATAAGATAGGCGACTAGAGAAATCAGCAGCAAGGAGTTTTCATACAGCACTTTTTGCCTTCACGCACTTCTATTAGATTGCTCCCATTAGATTGCTCCCGATCAGTTTCTCCATGAACGAAAAGAATCCTAATAATAGTTACCGATCATGCCGAGATTTCGAGAATATTTAATATTCAAGGAAACGAAAGCGGCAAAATCAAATGGTAGGCGCTTTGGGAAAACATATTTCAGGAAAACATATATTTGCTTTCCATTGATATGATTGTATTGATGGAGCATCTATGGTTTAGAGCACGATTTTCGCTTGCAGCGATTCTGATCGAGTTAATTTTATTTGCTTGGATTCTATCTTGCCCGGCCTTCGCCTACGGCAGCAGCTCCGAGGATTTGATAGGGGCCTTCTCAATGCAGAAGACCATCAAGCTTGCCGGCAGCAGCGAGTGCTTTTCTTCTTCGGATGCAATCGATCCGCTGGTTCCACCACAATCCCAGGCAGCCGGTGCTGGTGCCCTGGCTGATGATCAGCCGCCAAGTCTGGCCGGCTTTGATTTTGAGCCGACGACAATCTCATCGAGATCGGATCAGACCGTCAACCTAACCGCCCACATCATAGACGACCAGAGCGGCCTGTGGGCATCGGCTGTGTATTTTGAGGCACCGTCCAGCAGTCAGACGGCAGTGGCGCTCTTTAATTCGGGAAACCGGACTTCCGGCGGCTCGAAAGACGGCATCTACACGGTGCGTATGCGTCTTCCCAAAGACGACATGAACATGGTAGAAACCGGCTACTGGCAGCTCTTGAATATCACGTTAGTGGACGGAGACAACAACCACAGAATCTTGCAGTCTGATGATCTGGCGCGTCAGGGTTTGCCGGTCAAGTTACTGGTTGTCTGACTGCAATTGCCTTCGAGGTCAAATCGATGGCCCAGAAGGCTTGTTTTGCTGCCGCGGGTTCTATTCACCCATAATCTGCACGATTATCTTTCGATGCCGTGGCCGGTTGTCCAGTTCCAGGAAGACGATTTGCTGCCAGGTTCCCAGCATCAGTCTTTTCCCGGAAAAGGGAACCACCAGGCTCGGACCGATCAGCGAAGCTCGAATGTGCGAATGGCCGTTTCCGTCATGCCATCGCAGGTTATGAGCATAATCGATCTCCTGGGGCGCGAGCCTCTGCAGGGCATCGCCGAGGTCCGAAGCCAGGCCGTCCTCGTATTCGATGGTCGTCACGGCCCCCGTCGCTCCGGGGACGAAAACGGTGGCCGTTCCCGCTTCCAGGTCGGAGTCCAGGACTATGCCCTGCACTTCTTCAGTAATATCTTTCAGGTCGCCGCTGCGGGTCTCAAACTCAATGTATCTGGTTATGATCATGCAAATCAACTCGGTCTTGCTTTTTGCTCCAACTTCGCAATGTTTTATGCTGCTTTATGCCCGGCTTCGCTTCCAACTTCATTATAAGTCGAATCCGCATCGCTTCGGCTCTTCTTCGCTTCATTTCGCCGCGGCTTCGAACTCGCTCAAAAACTTATTTATCACCAGCCGAGCATATCTATTTCGATGACATACTACGCGACGGTCAGGCGTATTCTTATAATTGTCTTCATATTAAATTTACTTGTGGCTCTGGCAAAGGGCGGATGGGGGCTGTATACCGGCTCGCTGTCAATGACCTCGGACGGGCTGCACTCGCTCTTTGATTCCTGCTCCAACATCATCGGCCTGGTAGGCATCTCCCTGGCCTCGCGCCCCCCCGATCGGGAGCATCCTTACGGACACTCCAAGTTTGAGACATTTGCGTCTTTGGGGATTGCCGTTCTTCTCTTCGCCAGTTGCTTCCAGATAGTCATGGCTGCAACCAATCGCGTCCTCCATCCGGCTGTGCCGGAGGTCAATGAAATCAGCTTTGCCATCATGGGCGGGACGCTTGCTATCAATGTGGGCATCGCCGCATACGAGTACATCATTGGCAGGAGGCTGAAGAGCAGCATTCTGGTGGCCGATTCCATGCATACTCGCAGCGATGTCTATGCTTCTGTGGGGGTCATCGCCGGCCTGGTGGCAGTCAAGATGGGCTACCCTCTGGCCGATCCCATCATTGCTTTGCTCATCACCGGATTGATCATCCTGACCGGCCTTGAGATCATCAAAGACAGCTCCAAGATACTGCTGGACAAAGCTTTGATCGAGGAGAACGTCATCGCAAAGCTGGCAATGTCCGTGCCGGGAGTGTGCAGCTGCCACCGCATCCGAACAAGGGGAGCGCCGGGGCAGATGTATGTGGATTTGCATATCGGCGTGGACTCGTCTTTATCGCTTGAGGCGGCGCATAAAGTTGCAGAAGAGGTCGAAGACCGGATCAAAGGCTCCGTCGAGGGCGTGGAGGATGTGGTAGTGCACATGGAGCCAAAGGATTACTGCGAATTGAGCCGTGATTTGAACGGCAAATCGAATGATGGTCAAACCGGCAAAAGGACGGAGGAGGAATAAACAAATGAGTCAGAAGCTAGATCAGAGGATAGCGATCACTATTTCCGAAGCGGGAGGCACGGGGGCGAGGGCCTTTTCCTGCAGGATCTTGATTGGTGAAGATGTCGTATCGGAAGGGCAATTGACCCCGGTCGAATCCCAGCAGGTGCGGGAGATGGCGGCGCAATATGCCTCGCTCTTCCGAAAAGGCTGCGCGGTCAGGGAGGCGCAGGACTACCTCTCCATCCTGGGTGACGGGCTCTTCCAGTTATTCTTCGAGAAGGGTTGGCAGGACTTCAAGGGCCGACTCTCATCAGGCGGGGACCTGATCGTCGCGTCTACCAGTCCCGATGCTTTGCAGCTCCCCTGGGAGTATCTAAAATTCGCCGGTGAGGCGGTCGGTTTTAGCGAAAGGTTCAGCATAGTTCGCCGTCCGATGGCCGAGGCGGCGCAGACAGCCTCTCAAATCCAGAGCGCAAAGCTTGAGCCGGGGCCTTTACGCGTGCTCTTTGTGGCCTGCGAGCCTCTTGATTATGCTCTGGAGGAGCAGGGCTTCTTGCGGACGATGGAAGGCCGGGATGCAGTCCTGCAGATCGGCGACCTCGGCACGTTCGATGAGCTGAAAATGCATGCCAAAACTTTTCGCCCACACCTGGTTCATCTCGTCGGGCTGGCAAAGATTTCGAGCGGCAAGGCGCTCTTTGTCGTGCAGGACGAGGATGGTCGGTCGGATGCAAAGACCGGAACTGAAGTGGCAGAAGCTTTGAAGGGGTGCGGCGTGCAGTGTCTCATTTTCGGTGGCTGCCAGAATGATCACCCAGAATCTCTTGATCTGCTGGCCATGAGCGCGGCGGAGCATCTGCCTCTGGCTGTGGCCTGGAATGGTTCAGCAGCCTCAGCGGCTGCATTCTACGAAGCACTGGCGCAGGGCAAGTCCATTGGCGAGGCACTGGGAACGGCCCGTCGAGATGCTCGGGATTCATGCCTCAAGGAAGGAAAAGTCTGCGCCCTGCCGATTCTATACTCTTCCACAGATCAACAACGCATATTTGATGCCGACAAGACGCCGGGGGGCGCAACAAATTGGGATACTGTCAGGAATGTTCTGGAGCCTCTGCCGGGAATGGCAGAGGGACATGCATTCAATTTCGTGAACCGAAGACGGGATCTGCATCGTCTCCTTCCGGCTATGCAAAGCGGCGCGGCTCGCACGATTGTCATCACAGGAAAGAGCGGCATGGGCAAAAGCGCTCTGGCCACCAGGCTCGCCCGGCAGCTTGCTCTTTTCGGATATTCCATCATTCCCGTCTACAGCTCTCGAAATAATCCCTTGAGCGCAGCGCGATTCCTGGAGGCGGTCATCGGCTTTTTGACCAGGATCGGCAAGCCGAAGGAGGCACAGGATCTGCGAGACGCAAAAACGCCCCTGGCGGACAGGCTGAAGAGCGCGCAAAAATTGCTTAATGAGGGAAAATATCTGATCCTGTGGGACGGCCTGGGCCTGGAAGAGAAGACTGGCCGCATCAACGATGCAGAGCTGGCGGCGTTCTATTTGCAGACTCTGAAGGGAATGGAGAGCAGCCGGGCTATCATCACCTGCTCGGCTCTTCCCGCCGATGCATTGACACTGCCCAAGCGTGCCTGGGAGTGGCCGCTGTCGGGCCTGGCCGGGAGCGCATTTATCAAATTCCTGCTGCTGGACGAGGCAGTGACTGAGCGGTATCGCCGCGGCGAGACCGGCTACGAAGAGCTTTTCAAGCTTTATTCTCTGGCGGCGGGAAATCCCGGCCTCCTGGCTCCGGCCACGCAAGCGGCCAGGATCGGTGATGGAATTCAAAGCAGCGACGACATCCCGAAAGCAGGGCTCTCCCTCTTGGGCCCGGATTTGCGTCTCTCCTTGGGTCGGGCGGCGGTTTTCGGAATAGCCGTCAATTCTGCGGGCCTGGCGGCCGCAGCCGGGATCTCGGAGAGTGCTGCTGATGAATTGGCTGGGAAATTGCAGCGGCTCATGCTGGCTTATCCTGTGAGAAAGCTGCTCTGCGTGCAGCCCTTCCTCCGGCCCGGTTTCCTGGAGGCTCTGTTGCCGGAGGAGCGAGTCGCAGCGGAAAAGGCGGCAGCAGTGTTTCTGAGGGATCTGGCGGAAGAAGGACAGGCATCAATGCTCGGGCTTTCTCGGTTAGATGCATTGCTGGAGGCGCGGGGGCACTATCTTGCCGCTGGAGACACGCCGAATGCAAGAACCGTCACGAGCCGCATCAGCAGCTATTTGGTTCGGCGGGGCTACTATGCGGAAGTGATCCGGCAAAACCTGCCGATCCTGGGAATGGAAAAGCATCCCGAGCCTATGAACTGGATTGCGCAAGCCTTTATGGAGCTGGGCAATTTTTCCAAAGCTGCAGAATGGTACGCTCGCGCCCTGGAGAGCGGTCCGGATAGAATTGCCCTTCAGGGCCTGGGCATGCTCCTTCTCCGCCAGGGTAAGAACGAGCAGGCACGTGAGAGCTTTTGCCAAGCTGAGGAGATCTGCCGCGTCGAGGGCGATACAGCCGGGGTGGCGGCAGCGCTGCAGGGGCTTGCGTCGATCGATTTGCTGCAGAAGGACTACGACGCTGCCATGGAAAAGATGCAAAAAACCCTCGATATCTTGGAGAAACTGGGAGATCTGCGCAGTCTGTCCTCTACGCTGCAGAGCATGGCCATGCTCGACTTCAACCGCGGCAACCTTGAGGCTGCCCGGACCAGGCTGGCGCGGGTCGTGGCGTTGCTGAGTCGTATCGATGACCGGCCGAGCATGGCCGAAGCGCAATATGCTCTGGCCTCCATCGACTTCGAGAAGGGTGACTATGATCCTGCGGTAGAGGAGTTCCGGCAAGCCCTCCAACTCAAGCGCGAGATTGGCGAGCTGCGGGGGGAGGCGGCCATTCTGCACAACCTCGGCCTGATCGAGTCCCAGAGGGGCAACAAAGAGGCCGCCTGGGAGAATTTCCGAGGCGCTCTGCACGTCTACCAGGACCTTTGCGACAAGCCGGGCGAGGCGGGGGCCTTCTTCCAGCTCGGCGCTCTAGCCGTGCAGATGAATAAGATGCCGGAGGGCCTGCGCCTGATGGCTCTGGCCGCCGTGGTTTTAAGGAGCATCAAGAGCGATGAGGTCAAGAACGTCGAGCCGATGGTTGAGCGGTTGGCGGCAAAGCTGAGCTACAGCCAGGAGCAGTTTATGGTTATGGTGCAGGAGGTCTTGCAGAGCTATCTCAAGGACCGGGGCAGGGGGCTGGTGGAAAAGGCATTGGCGAAAAAATAACGCTGCTGGAGATCAAGCCGGTTTAGTGGCAATCAGTCCACTTTAGCCATGAACCTAAAGGAAGCTCATCCTTGATGATCTCTTCCAGTTTCATTTTATCCAGAGGCCGCTTTGTCGCGGCGGCTTTTTCCGGGGCATCAGTTTCTCCTTTAGCCTGGAATGCAAGGGCTCTTGAGATCATGGGCAACATCCTCGACTCTGCCTCGATCATGCAATAGCCCGTCCTGGCCCCTCCGGCACGGCGACCAAAAGCGAGCGAGACTATCTTATTCGGAGAGCCGCAAGTCGGTCCTCTGCAGCGCCTGGGGTCTCCCGGAGGGAATCCTCGGTCTTTAATAAAAATCCCCGGCGGATCAAGTGCCCTGATCTCCTCGATAAGAAGCTTGATCCCGTCCTCCTCGCCGTCGATGATTGCCCCAAAGCAGGTCTCTTTGACGTTTACGCTGTGTTTTGAATCATAGACCATCGAGGATACGTCAGATGGAAGGATATCGGTGCACTCGGGGGAGGTTATTACGTACTTTGTGACCCTCACATTGTCGCCTTCATATATTGCTCTCGCATCCATATCACGTTCTTGCGTTTACACCTTCTGAGCCGTGTCCTCCGAACTTGAAGAAGACTTATCCAGAAAATGCGCCGCCGCCGCGCCGAGGATGGTCAATCCAGCGCCAAGAGCAATAGCCGACCAGGAGAGCTGCAGCATCAGGAAGAGATTGACGACGATGCCTAAAAGCGGCAGAATCGGCAGCTTCCCCCAGGAAAAAGGCACCCGAAAGGGCCTGGCCAATTCCGGCCTCCTGTAGCGGAGACGTATCAGGGCGGCGTTGATGACCATAAAAGTCAGAAAGACTGTGAAATTGTTGACGTTGGCCACGAACGATATGTCCTGCAGAAAGACAAATGCCATGCACATTATCGTGACCAGGACTACGGCCGCCCAGGGCGTTTTGGTGCGCGGGTGAACAGACGCCAAAATCAAAGGAAGCGACGAGGATTCCGCCATGCCGAAGACGATCCTGGATGCCGCCAGGAGCATGAGCAGCACGGTGTTGGTGGTAGCAAAGAGCGCCATCACTGATATGGCAAGCGAGGCGTTCCGGCCCAAAGCGGCATGGGCAATATCGGAAAACGGAGCGGATGAGGTGGAAAGCTCCTGCCAGCCAAGGACGCTTGTGGCGCACAGTGCTACCAGAATATACAGAATGATGCTCGCCGAGATGGCCAGAATCAATCCGCGAGGAATGTTCTTTTCCGGATCTTCCGCTTCCTCGGAAAGCTTGACCATATCCTCAAAGCCGATGAATGCAAAGAATATCAGAGCCGATGCCTGAAAGACGCCGGAAAGGCCGAAGGGCATCTCCAGATAATTGACGCTGCCCAGATGAGGAATGCCGACAACTATCACAAAGAAGAGCCCCGCCGCCTCGATCAGTGTGAAGGCGATGGCGAACCTTGCCGACTGTTTGATGCCGGTGAAGATCAGGACGGCCAGGAGGGCCACCAGCACCAGGGCGGCAGGCAGAATTGGTGCCCCCGTCAGTGCCTGAAAGTATCCGGCAAAGCCCAAAGAGACGGTGGCGGCTCCGATTACGCCGCTGAATATGATCAGCCAGCCGATGACGAAGGCGGGAAAGCGGCTGAATGCCTGCGCCGTGTACTCATACTCGGCGCTGGCCCTGGGAAACATGGACGACAGCTCCGCGTAGGCCAGGCCGGTGAGGAGGGCGACCAGCGACGAGATGGCAAACGAGAGCCATACGGCGTTTCCTGCCAGGCCCGCCGCCTCGCCGATGAGCGCATAGATGCCGGCACCCAGGATTATGCCGATGCCGGACAGCGTGATCTCGAAGAGGCCCAGGACGCGTTTTAATTCCGCCTTTGCTTTCACAAAATAATCTTCGACTGTATACTATTTAGTGCTTTTCAGCTTTGAGTTCCTCTTGCTGGGAGATGCTGCGAAAACGCCTTTGTGATAGCAGCAGAGAAGAAGTAAAATTATATAATACAAGAATATAATATAAGAATCGCAGGATATATCTTCCAAGAGAACCTAAATTTGATGAGAGTTTATGGACCTGGAAAAATATGTGGACTTGGAAGGGTTTATGGACTTGGCCTGGAGCTGACTAAATTTATGTATGGTGTTAAAGACAAATTTCCCCATTTGCCGGAAAGGCTCTCCGGACTTAGAGAGCTTGCCTACAACCTCTGGTGGAGCTGGCATCCGGAAGGCAGAGCCGTCTTCAAGCTGCTCAACCGCCAGGGCTGGCATCTGAGCAATCACAACCCGGTAAAGATGCTCAACCGCATGGATAAAGAAGCCCTGCAAGCTGCGTCCCAAGACCCTCACTTTCTCAGGCACTATGACGCAGTCATGGCTCGATTCGAGAGCTACATGGACATCTCCCGCGGCTGGTTCGGTGAGAATATCGCCGATCCTAAGAAGCATAATATCGCCTATTTCTCAGCCGAGTACGGGCTGCACCATGCTCTGCCCTTTTATGCCGGAGGCCTCGGATTTTTAGCAGGGGATTTCCTGAAGGAGTGCAGCGACCTCGGCATCCCTATGGCAGC
>Ga0105092_10000130_pt1 | contig 35382 bp, 33 predicted proteins | sample PPLLak2March2015_FD_87021 | JGI IMG/M metagenome (GOLD analysis project Ga0105092, IMG submission 87021) | Freshwater sediment microbial communities from Prairie Pothole Lake near Jamestown, North Dakota, USA - PPLs Lake P7 Core (1) Depth... | ecosystem: Environmental > Aquatic > Freshwater >... | reverse complement strand
ATGAGAGATGAGAGATGAGAGATGAGAGATGAGTTGGGAGTTGGGACAAGTCGTGCAGTCTTGCAGTCGCGCAGTCTGATTGTCTAGCACAAGTTAATTGCCGTCTGCTTTAGCCTATTAAGAAATTGTCATTAAAGGAAATATGAAAACATTAATTATACTTGTATTTGGTTTGACTGTTGTTCTGGCGGGATGTGGAGGGGAAAAACCGGATACAGCCGGCTACAGGGCAGAAATTGAGAAATGGAGGTCGGAACGGCTGGAGAGACTTAAATCACGGAATGGCTGGCTAAACCTCGCAGGGCTATATTGGCTTCACGATGGAATGAATTCTTTCGGTTCCGACTCTTCAAATGAAATAGTATTTCCTGTCAATGCGCCACTTTTCATCGGAACTCTTGAACTGAAAGATGATACCGTTTACCTCCGGGACACCCGACAGCCTGTTCTTGTCAATGGTTTTCCGGTTTCCAATATAAAACTTGCGGATGATTCTTCGGATAAACCCTCCATATCGGAACTTGATTCTTTCGTTTGGACAATTATAAAAAGAGACAATCGGTACGGTATCCGGCTGCGTGACTTAAAAAGTCCTTTGATCAGGAGCCTCACCCATATTCCTCATTTTGAAACGGATGAAAAATATAGGGTCGTTGCCAGGTTTTTTCCTTATAACACCCCTGAAAAATACAAAGTTCAGACCATAATCGGAACTGAAGAGGAAAGCCTCGTACCGGGCGAATTGCATTTCAGGCTGGGAAGAAAGAATTATGTGCTGTACCCGTTTGCTGAGGAAGGCCGGTTGTTCCTTGTTTTCGGGGATAGATCAAATGGGGACGAAACCTACCCTTCGGGCCGGTTTCTATATATGGATGGCCCGGATGAGAATGAAAGGGTTATTGTGGATTTTAACAAAGCGTACAATCCGCCCTGTGCCTTTACTCCTTTTGCAACCTGCCCGCTGCCTGTGAAGAAAAACATCATTGCAATAAGCATTAATGCCGGTGAGAAAATGATCCATATTTCTTTGAAACCATAGATTAAATTCCACGAGGTAATAAAAGGCATGAAAGCAAGATTTTATTCCCTGTTACATTTCTGTTCATATTATTAATTATTTTTGTTCCCACTTTTCAATATCTACACTTTTCTTATGGCAATTGTAGGCACTATCCTTCAGGAAGTTATAAAAAAGAAAAAGGTCAATCTCGAGAAAAGGCAACTGGATTTTGACCTCCAGGAAAAAACCTTGTGGCAATTGCTGCAAAAAGCAAAAAATACTGAATTCGGGATTGATCATCATTTTAGCAATATCCTTCACTCAACTGATTTTATTCAGGAATTCCGGCATAATGTTCCGGTTTGTGATTATGAAAATCTATTTAAGGAATACTGGCACAGGTTATTGGAAGGTGAACCCAATGTAACATGGCCAGGGAAAGTCAGGTTTTTTGGACTTACCTCGGGCACTTCGAATGATGCCAGTAAGCGTGTTCCGCTTACCCGGGATATGATCAGGTGCATACGGCGGGTCGGTATCAGGCAGCTATTATCCCTTGCTGAACTTGAATTGCCTCCCTATTTTTATGAAAAAAGCGTACTCATGCTGGGAGGCAGCACCACCCTGGTAAAAATGGAGAAATACTTTGAAGGCGATCTGAGCGGGATCATGGCAAGCCGTCTGCCTTTCTGGTTTGACAGGTTTTATAAGCCAGGCGTGATTGCCAGGGAAAAAGACTGGAATATTAAAATTGACAAAATAGTAAAGAAAGCCAGCCAATGGGACATCGGAGGCATTTCAGGTGTTCCGGCCTGGGTCCAGATCTTGTTGGAACGAATCATTGAATATTACCATGTTAATACTATTCATGACATCTGGCCTAATTTCAGGGTATATACACATGGGGGTGTAAATTTTACGCCATACAAGAAAAGTTTTGAAAAATTGATGGGCAGGGAGATGTTTTACCTTGAGACTTACCTTGCATCAGAAGGATTTCTGGCTTACCAGCGGAAAAAAGATCATCCCATGCAGCTTGTTCTGGATAATGGGATCTTTTTTGAATTTATTCCCTTTAATGCACGGAATTTTAAGTCAGACGGCACCCTGGTACCTGATCCTGAGGTCAGGCTTCTCGATCAGGTTACCGAAGATGAGGATTACGCTATCCTGCTCAGCACCTGTGCAGGGGCCTGGCGTTACCTCCTTGGCGATACAATCCGGTTTACCTCGGTGAAAGATTTTGAGATAGTAATTACGGGACGTACAAAGCATTTCCTCAGCCTTTGCGGTGAACATCTCAGCGTTGACAACATGACCCGTGCAATAAGCGAAATATCGGAGTCAATGAATATCGACATTCATGAATTTACCGTGGCTGGCATTCCATATAAAAAACTTTTTGCGCATAAATGGTATATAGGAACCGACCAGCCTGCAGATCCGGGACAATTGAAAATCCTCCTGGATAAAACCCTCTGCAGACTGAACGATGACTATGCGGTTGAGCGTAAAGCAGCACTGAGGGACATCCTGGTTGAAATACTTCCTTCCAGGGCATTTTATGACTGGATGAAAATAAAGGGAAAAGAAGGCGGACAGCACAAGTTTCCAAGGGTGATCACCGGGTTGTACAACGAATGGGACGAATTTGTGCAACGTTATAAGTAAAAAATGGAAATTATCCTGGAAGGTATTATAACAGGACTCCTGTTAACAATTTTTGTCGGGGCTACCTTTTTTATGCTTATCGAAACCAGCATGACCCGTGGTTTCAAGGCTGCCCTTTGGTTCGATCTGGGTGTGTTGTCATGTGATGCCATAGTGATAACTGCTGTTTATTTTTTCGCTTCCTGGATCAACCGGCTGATGGTTCATGCAGTTTACTTTAAGATCGCAGGTGGTATTGCCTTCATTAGTTTTGGGATAAATTATATCGTTTCCAGAAGGCAGGGTGCCAGGTCGTATAAAGCTACCACACAAGCTATCAGGCTTGTTCTGAACGGATTTATTATTAACCTGCTGAACCCTGCTGTCGTAGTATTCTGGCTTGGAAGTGTTGCCGTGGCCATTACCCAGTTTAAAATGACAGGAAGGGAAGCCTTCCTTTATTTCGCCACCACGCTCATCGTGGTGGCCTGCACTGATATAGCAAAATCATACTTTGCAATTAAACTATGCCGGTTTATGAGTCCCCGGATCTTAAGAACCATTTACATTGCATCTGGCGTGCTGATGATAGGATTCGGTGTGCTGATTTTACTGAGATAGGGGAAACGGAAGAAGGGGTCGTGCAAGTCTTGCGGTCATGCGGTCGTGCAGGTCTGAAAGCGGATAGATGAATGTGATTTCCTGATTTAAAACCCCGGATATTGATTAAGATTGCGGGGTTAATAATTTCATCCCGAAATCTAATATATTTGCCGCTCTTGAAATAAACAAAAACTGATATGGAAGTTCTGAATTCTCCTTATTTTGATTATCTCCTGCTGCCTCTTTTTATATTCTGCCTGAGAATTTGTGATGTGACACTTGATACTATGCGGATTATTTTCATGACCAAAGGATACAAGAATCTTGCTCCTGTCATCGGTTTTTTCGAGATTCTGATCTGGATCGTTGCAATTAGCCGCACCATGCAAAACCTGAATAACAACTGGCTCTGTTATATTGCTTATGCAGGCGGTTTTGCAACGGGTAATTATGTTGGCATGCTGCTTGACGAGAAACTGGCTATCGGACATGAAATTATCCGTATTATATCAAAGATCGATTCCGGGCATATGACCGCCATGCTCAGGGAAACTGGCTTTGGAGTTACTACGGTCAAAGCCACCGGGATGGAAGGTGATGTTGAAATCGTATTTGTAGTGGTAAACAGGAAGAACCTGAAAAATGCAATTGAGATTGTTCAAAAGCATAATCCCAATGCGTTCTTTACCATTGAGAACGTCCATTTTGTAAACCGTCCCGTAGATAAGAATATTATTACGGATGCAACAAGGGGTGTGAGAATCTTTCCGTTTGGATAATTCTTTCACCGGTCAGACCGCAAGACTTGCACGACCGCCCGACCGCAAGACCGCACGACTTGCAAGACCGCCCAATCCCCTTCTTCCATCCTTCCTACATCTGCTTCAGCAGAAATCCGGAAAGCGATTTACCCAGTTTGGCATAGGCTTCCTTGATACCCCCTATCCCCGGGCATTTTTCAACTGAGACAACGGCCATTTTCTCACCCGAAGCCTTTGTAAATGTAATCTCAGCACCGATGTAAGATGGCTTTGATGAAACACCAATAAAATAGCCTACATCAGTAAAAATTGTATGTACAATCATCACATAGGCAGCATCATTACTGGTTTTACTGCAGGTCAACCCCTCTTTTTCCATGTATTTGTTAAACAACTCTTCAAAGCTTGGCTCGTAAGCGCCTGATCTCTTGTCAAACCATTCAGTCTTCCATTTGTCCCCTTTCCCGGCCTCTGCCTTATTTCCTTCTGCCACTTTTGATTCAATATAATCCGCCTCCTTGTCAAATTTTCCGACTGCCATATCGCTATAGTCATATTTTACCATAATCGATTTCTGACCTTTCAAAAAGTCAAATGATCCGCTCTTCACCTGAATTTTCTGAGCCTGTAGAATCAATCCAGCAAAGAAGATCTGGATTAATGAAAGAATTAGAATTTTTTTCATATTGAAATAATTTAGTTAAGAAATGGTTTACGGATTATATGCTGTTAAGGTAATAATTTTCCTGTTTTGTAAAATATGAAACTTGCTATTGAAAATTAATGACCGGTCCACGGAATGGCAACCTGTTTATTTAATATGACCCTGGGTGCAATCAACGGAGAGGATGAGCGATCAGAAATCAACGGCCTGCTTTTTTTTTCAGAATATATAACAGATTGGATGTCAGTTTTGTATTATCCAGAACTTCAAACTGAAAGCCTGATTTTTCAGCAATTTCCCGGATCATCTTTCCGGAAAAGAAATACAGACTGCTTTGTCTGGTTTTATTGAATCCGGACCGGGTTGAGAAGAATTCGGTAAATCGCGTACCCAGGTGCCTGCTTTCAAGGTCCTTATCTGCATCGCGGATCAGGATAACACCCCCGGGGTTTAATTGCTGGATACAGCGTAACAGTAAAGTCTCCTGTTCATTGTGGGGCAGATAGTGAAGCACATCGCTCAATATAAATACATCCGACGGCTCAAAAGGATGGGTTATTATATCCGCTGCAATAAAAGATATATTGTTATGTTTTGATATACAGTTGTTTGCAAGTTCAATTTTATCGTCATCATAATCAATGCCCAGAATTTGTCTCTTTTCCGAAACAAAGCTGAGCATATACGATAAATATCCGTATCCGCATCCTATGTCCACAATCTTTCCGCGCCGAGGAATAAACCGGTTATAAACTTCATAATTTTTCTCCAATCTGAGTTTGATACGGGTATACCATTCGATTACAGGACCTTTATAAATATAATTCCGTATCAGCTTTAGCTTGAAATAATCCGGGGTTTCAAGCTCTTCCCTGAGCTTTGGCCATTCCATCCGGTAATATTTTTGGACCAGCTTAGACCTTTCATGGTAATCCTTGCCAAAAGAAGTATCGGATAGCCTGATCCGCTGGCCTATCTTTATCGTAACCCTGCCTCCGCGAAGGTGATTTTCTCCTTTATTCATACAGTCACTGGCACCATGAATAAATACGGGTAGAATATCCAACCCCAGTTTTTCAGCCATCAGAAACGCTCCTTTATGAAACCTTTTTATTCCGGCATCCGGTGAACGGCTGCCTTCGGGAAACACAAGTATGGAATATCCAAGGGCAATGCTGGGTTTAAGCTTTTCCGTAATCTCCTCATATCCTTCCTTGACAGGGTAAAATTCCAGGAATCTGATCACCAGCGCATAAATTGGATTATTCCAGACCCACCGTGTGGTGATCACAATGATTTTGGGATGCAGCATGAGCAGGAGAAGAAGATCAATATGCGACTGGTGATTGCTTATAATCAAGGCTGGCCGTGAGAAATTCTCTTCATGGTTGTTCAGGATCGTCTTTCTGATATGTACCATGGCATAAACCGGCATTTTGCAGCTAAGGGCCATAAATTTGTGCATAATCAGTTTCTTTCGGCGGGTACGAATCGGCAGTAATAACACCACCAGGAGAACAAGATTAAGAAAAAGGCTTCCGGCGACAAACAAGCTAAAAACCAGGAAAGTAGACAGAATATCGGTAAAAGTAACCGGCAGTTTCCGCCTTACCCCTTTTTTTCTAACCAGCCATTTAAATAAAACCGGTTCAAGGGTAAAGGTGACAACCACAACCGAAAGCAAGCCAACTACCGATATCAGTGCGATGGAATGAAGTGACGGATGCTTTGCCAGAATGAGCACCCCAACACCAACAATGGTGGTGAATGAAGAAAGGAAAATCGATGTTTTATAGGACACTATTTCGCGATGGCCATATTTGTATTCGAGCAGAAATCCCCGCATCATCAGAATACTGTAGTCAACTCCAAGACCAAAAATAAAGGTCGATACAATAATATTGATTATGTTGAACTGTATTCCGGTAAATCCCATAAATCCAAGCGTCCATAGCCAGCTGACAAACATGGGAATTGCAGCAATCAGTCCGGTTTCAAATCTTCCGAATGCAAGGATCAGGGCCAGTGAAACAAAAACAAGACACAAAGTGACCAGCAGATCAAAATCTTTTCTCACATCATCAACCAGATCGGTTGTTATAGCCTGTCTGTCAATGACAATACAATTCTTTAGACCCTGAAAACCTTCATAAACCTGATTCCTGTTTTCATTTGTCACTTTAATCATCGAAATCAACAAAGTAAAATCCGGTGCTTCCGTGATAAGATCATTGAGAAACAATTCCCGGATTGGATCATACATACTGATATCCCGCGGAACAAAATCTTTTAACAGAAATTGGGAAAATTCAGTGAATGCCTCCGAATTAAATCCGTATTTTTCTCCCTCCCGGATCAGATTTGATTTAAGGAGGGCCACTTTTTCAGGAGACCAATAGTTCTTCCATCGGTTAATGCGCTCAAGTTGAATTGAATCATTCAACAATACCATGCCTACATTGGAAAATTTACTAATCACATTCCGTTTTTTTAAATCCTCCAGTCTGTTCAGAATAACTGAATTTGCAGACAATGCATGATCAAGGTTATCACCGGTTGAAACAACATACACTGATTTCAGGGATACATTGTTGATCCTGTTAAGATAAGCCTCGGTTTTCAGCAAACCTGGGGACAAATAATTGATCGAGTACATATCCGTATCGAACTTTGCCCTGCCGCTGAAAAAGATAAACAGGATCGTGATAACGAGGATAACTCCGGTTAACAATCGTTTTGATTCGAATTCCGTTGACGCAAATCTGATAACAGGATTTGATTTTTTGCTACCCGGCTTGTCTTTCTCCAATTTAATAAGATGAGGCAGAATTACCAGGGAAAAGAGCGCAGCCCCCAGAATGCTCAGTCCGGCAAACAGTCCGAGATCCCTTAATACCTCGGATTTTACGAACAGCAAGCAGAAAAATGCAGCCGCAGAAGTCAATGAACATATGACGATTGCCATGCTTATATCCCGGATAACCAGCTCAACGGAGCCTTTTGATTTATAAAGGCTGTAAAAATACAGTGCGTAATCCACAATAATTCCCAATAGTACGGAACCCAGGCCAAGTGCAATAGTGGACATTTTTCCCCGGGTGAAGTAAATTATGACCAGGGCTGCAATGCCTCCGAACACCGCCGGCAGAAAACTGATAAGGGGTATTGAAGCCTTTCTGAAAAACCAACCTATAAAAAGAAGGATTATTATGATGGCCACAGTAACTGTCAATGCAATATCTTCCTTTATCTGGGTGGCATTCCCCACTGCCACTGCCGCGGCACCATAATATTCAACCCTGATAAGATTGTTATGCTTAACGGTAAGATCCCGGAACAATTTATCCAGCTTGTTGAAAAAAGCAGTATTCTGGCGCGTTTCCCCGGGTGGATTTACCGGATCGGCAAACAAAAGCAAAGTTTTTTTATTATTCGTAAATATAAAACCGTTCAGTATTTCATATCCTTCCTCAATCTGAAATTGACGCAGTTTGGCCAATGCAAGTGAACTTATGCCCACCGGGTCCTTCAGAATATATTTCTTCAATGCAAAACCCGCCGGGGACATTAGTGTTCCTATATTTTTTTCAAGTGACTTATCAATCCTTTCAGGCCTCAGCAGGCTGTCAATTATCTTATAGTCGCTTTCTGTAAGAAATAATGGTACGTTTTCATAAAAAAGTTCCATTACACCTTCAACCTGGGTATCACGAACTCTCAGTGAAGTTGATTCTAGGTATGGCTTAAAAGCATTGCCGCTGAGAGAATCCGTAAGTTCTTCTGCAAAGGCAACAAGCCTGTCCGGATCAGCCATGCCAGCAGTATCCTTCATAAAAACCGGGATGATTAATTTGTTGGTCAACCTGGAATGGTTGATTATCATCGCAATCTCATCATTCTCCCCGGGAATGGATTTTGATATGTTTTCTTCAAGCGTAATCCTTGAGGCAAAGTACACAGCGAAAATCCCCCCGGCAATAATGAGGGAAAAGAATGTGAACCGTCTGACCTTAAAGAATTTATAAAGCAATAAAAATAATCCTTCCATGGTTTACACGATGGTTACGCGATTCCGCCGGATTACCTTAAGAACAAGGAACATGCCCAGCCCTGCCAATAGGGAAACAATCACAGCAAGGATAATACTGCCTACTATATACTGTAATAAGTTACTTTTCACAATTTCAAATGTTATGGGATATGTAATGCCCTGACCGATACCCTCACCCATAATCATATGACCGGTGAGAAAACTAAAGTATAAGATCACTGGTATCATCGGCGGGATACTGATATTGGCAGCGACAATCACAAGGATCTTATTCAGCCTGAAAAGGTAAGCCAGCCCTATTGCGGTTATCAATTGATATCCCCAGATCGGCACAATGCCCATAAAAACTCCCAGCATTACAGAAAGGATGATCTTTACCCTGGAGTCATGGCTGTGCAGGATATGCTTTGACACGAATTCACGGATATTGTCCTTTTTTAAGTACCGAAGGAATGAAAATGGCTTGACATACAGAAGTACAAAAAAGAATGAAATGGTATAAAGAAGGCTTATACGGGCAAAATCGGCAAGCGGTCTGAAATGGCTGATCCTTTGCTCTTTTGGCGGATAAAATACTTCAATAGGTATCCAGGTTAATGGCACTCCTTTCCATGCCGATCTCAGCAATACTTCCAGTTCAAATTCATACCGGTTTGTATAAAATCGCATCGGGAGGATCTTATGAAGCGGATATAACCTAAACCCGCTCTGGGTATCCGGAAGATCTGTTCCGGCAAGTAACCTGAACCAGAAATTTGAAAACCGGTTTGCAAAATTGCTTCCTCTTCTTAAGTCATTCCGTGGCAGTTTGCGGCTTCCCACGATCAGCGCATCTGGATTTTCCTTTATTTTCTCCGTAAATCCCGCGATGTCCCTGGCGAAATGCTGACCATCCGAGTCAATCGTAATAGCATACTGATAACCCATGCTTACAGCCAGCTCAAATCCCTTTCTAAGGGCATATCCTTTGCCTTTGTTGGGCATATATTCAATGACCCTGATTTGCCGGAATTTTTCTAAAATTGAGCCAGTTGAATCCGTAGATCCGTCATTGACAACTATAATATCGGAAGTATAAGCAAGTACGTCAAGAATTACGCCCTCCAGTGATTTTTCATTGTTGTAAGTTGGTATAACGGCACACCACTTCATAACCGGTATCTGCACTATATTAATAATCCGCAAATATAAATTAATTTTTTGGCCTTGACCTTCCTGAATGAAAGGCAAGCCAGCCTTTAATTATTGTTCTTATCCTTTGGGAGTTATGCTCAAAATTTGAATTATAACAAATTGCGGTTGGAGGAATAACTAAAATTTTTATTACTTTGCAGCCTTTTTACTTTAGGGGCCACTGAAACTCGACCATTACCCAATAGCTATACGATAAAAAGACCATTCACTTGTACTGCGATGTTTAAAATTGGTTTATCACAAATTACACCCACGGATTACCAGCATATTTTATTTGAGGGAGAAAAGGTTGAACTTCATGAACTTGCACTTGAGAGAATCGACAAAAGCTACAGTTTCCTTGAAACATTCTTCCGGGATAAGATCATTTACGGGATCAACACGGGTCTGGGACCGATGGCCCAATACAAGATCGAAGAAGCAGACCGTCTGAAGTTGCACTATAATGCCATCAGAAGCCATGCTGCAGGATGCGGGAATCCTACAGATGCTTTGTATGTCCGCTCCGCAATGATTACTTTGCTGTCCAATTTTTCCATGGGCCGTTCCGGAATCCATCCTGAAGTGGTTAATCTGATCAAGGATCTCTTAAATAATAATATCATACCCGTAGTTCCGGAACACGGTGGTGTAGGGGCCAGCGGTGATCTTGTTCAGCTTGCCCACATTGCCCTGGTGCTGATCGGCGAAGGAGAAGTGCATTACGGAGGCAAGGTGGTTCCCACAGCCCCGGTCCTTGCTCAGCACGGGCTTAAGCCGATCACTGTTCATTTGCGGGAAGGATTGTCCCTGATCAATGGTACCAGTTTTATGACCGGCATTGGAATGGTTAATGTGTTGCATGCGAGAAATCTTATTAACTGGGCTCTGGTTGCAGCGTCCATGATCAATGAAATTGTAAGATCTTTTGATGATTACTTTTCCAGGGAGCTGAACCAGGTAAAAATGCATCCCGGACAAAACCGGATCGCCGAATTGGTGAGAAATATCCTGCATGACAGCAAACTAATCCGGAAAAGGGAAGAACATTTCTTTAACGACAAGAACAAGGAAAAGTATGTAATTGCAGACAAGGTTCAGGAATACTATTCAATACGTTGCGTGCCCCAGATCCTGGGACCTATCCTCGATACCCTTGACTATGCCGAAAAAGTCCTTGTGGATGAGGCCAATTCGGCAAGTGATAATCCTGTAATTGATTTTGTCCATGGCAATATATTTCATGGTGGCAATTTCCATGGTGATTATGTTTCCTTTGAAATGGATAAGCTTAAAATAGCCATTACCAAGCTTTCCATGCTGATCGAACGACAGATCAATTACCTGATGAATGACAGGCTGAACAGCAAGCTGCCTCCCTTTGTAAACCTGGGCAAGCTGGGGGTAAATTTCGGGATGCAGGGTGCCCAGTTTACAGCAACCTCAACAGTAGCCGAAAACCAGACACTTTCATTTCCCAACTACATTCACAGTATATCAAATAATAATGACAATCAGGATATCGTAAGCATGGGTACCAATTCAGCCCAGATTGCGGGCAAGGTAATTGAAAACGCATACCAGGTGCTTGCCATTGAGATGATCTCGCTTATACAGGCAATTGATTTTCTGAACATTGAACCACGTTTATCAACTATTACCCGGGCAAGGTTCGATGAGTTGAGGAAACTGGTTCCCAGGTTCTCCGAGGATACAATAAAATATATTGAAATAAAAAAAATTAAAGATTACCTTTGCGAGCAATTTATCCGTATTCAATAGTCTCATTAATTGCCTGTTAAATAATGAAATACGCGCTTGTAACCGGAGGATCAAGAGGAATAGGCAGGGCTGTTTGTATCCGTCTGGCCGGTATGGGATATCATGTATTGATTAATTATCTGAAGCGCGAAGATGAAGCCCTTAAGACACTTTCAATGGTAAAACAGGCAGGCTGCGAAGGCTCACTGATTCAGTTCGATGTGGCAGACTATGCAGCTGTTGAGAGTAAGCTTGGTACATGGCAGGAAGAAAACCCGGATGCCTATATCGAGGTTCTGGTAAATAATGCTGGCATTAGGAAGGATGCATTGATGATCTGGATGGAGAACAATTTATGGCAGGATGTGTTAAATACTAACCTAAATGGCTTTTTCTATCCTACCCGGTTTCTTCTTAAAAACATGCTGGTAAAAAAATACGGACGCATAGTAAATGTGGTGTCATTGTCAGGTTTAAAAGGGCTTCCGGGGCAAGTCAATTATTCAGCTGCAAAGGCGGGGATAATTGGCGCTACAAAAGCACTGGCCCAGGAGATTGGTAAAAAAAGGGTCACTGTAAATGCAGTTGCCCCTGGTTTCATTAATACTGATATGACGGCAGGTTTGAATGAGGACGAACTTAAAAATCTGATACCATTAAGCCGGTTCGGACAGCCCGATGAAGTCGCTTCTGTGGTATGCTTCCTTGCTTCGGAGCAAGCATCTTATATAACAGGCGAAGTTGTATCGGTAAATGGCGGATTGTATACATAATACTTATTTTTGTATCTCTCACTTGTATGAACAGGGTAGTTATCACGGGAACGGGTATTTATTCCTCCATCGGCAAGAACCTGGCCGAGGTTAATGCATCTCTTTACCAGGGTAGGTCCGGAATAATTCTTGATCCGGAACGAAAAGCGCATGGTTACCAGTCGGGGTTGACCGGAAAGCTGGAACGTCCCCAGCTTAAGGGAATACTCGACCGTCGTGCTCGGGTCTGTATGCCCGACCATGCAGAATATGCATATGTTTCCACGGTGGAGGCAATTAAGCAGGCTGGCCTGGATTCTGAATACTTTGACAGGCACGAGGTGGGTATAATTTTTGGCAATGATAGTTCCACCCCGGCCGTTATCCAGAGTGCAGATACCATCCGTGATAAAAAGGATACACGCCTTGTAGGATCGGGATCCGTATTCCAGTCCATGAATTCATCCGTCACCATGAATCTTTCAGTGATTTTTCATCTGCGCGGGGTAAATTTCACATTAAGCGGAGCATGTGCCAGCGGATCGCACGCTATAGGTATGGGATACACACTGATCAGGCATGGGTACCAGGATCAGGTAATCTGTGGCGGATCACAGGAAGTTAATCTGTTTTGTGTAGGCAGTTTTGATGCGCTTGGCGCTTTTTCGAAGCTCGAATCTGATCCGACAGCTGCTTCACGGCCCTTTGATAAAAACAGGGATGGTCTGGTCCCAAGCGGCGGAGCCGCTACACTGATTCTTGAGAGTCTGGATCATGCTTTGAAAAGAGGCGCACCCATTCTGGGCGAAGTGATCGGGTACGGCTTTTCATCCGATGGAAAACACATATCGGTTCCCGATATTGACGGACCCGTACGGGCGATTACCATGGCTATGAAAGATGCCGGCCTTACTCCTGATGGAATTGACTATATTAATGCGCATGCAACTTCTACGCCCATTGGTGACCAGAATGAAGCCAGGGCAATTGATATTATTTTCAACGGTAACAGACCGGTTGTGACTTCAACAAAATCCATGACGGGGCATGAAATGTGGATGGCGGGAGCCAGTGAGGTTGTCTATTCCCTTCTCATGATGGAAAATTCATTCGTTGCGCCGAATATTAACTTTGAGGAATCTGACGAATTCACAGCAAAATTAAACATCGTAAACAAAACTATGCCATTGGAAATTAACACCTTCTTATCTAATTCCTTTGGATTTGGCGGTACAAATTCCAGTTTGATCATTAAAAAATTCAAAAAATAACCCTTGAAATACCTATATGACTAAAGAGGAAATTACACGGATCATTAATAATTTTCTGATCGAGGAATTTGAAATTGATGAAGCCCAAATCCAACCCGGAGCACATCTTAAAAACGACCTGGGTCTTGAAAGTCTTGATTTTGTTGATATCGCCGTTATAGTTCAGAAGGAGTTCGGTATCACCCTGAAGGGCGAGGAGATGACCGCCATCAGTTCCCTTCAGCACCTGTATGATTATATTCATAATACTATCAATAAGAAATAGCCTGAAGTGACATCATGGAAAGGGCAATCACGGGGCAATATCCTGGGTTATAAAATATTCGTGACCCTGTTGAAATATGCAGGATTAAGACCGGCCTACTTCATCCTGCGATTTGTGGCATTCTACTATTTCCTTTTTGCACCTTCCTCTTTCCGGAATACCTTTCATCTTTACCGTAATAAACTAAAATTGGGATTTTTCAGATCCCTTGCCAATGTCTACCGGAATTACTTCTCTTTCGGGCAGGTATTGCTCGATAGGACCGCCGTGATGGCCGGCTTTCAAACCAGGTTTACGTTTAATTTCGAGGGAGAGGAATACCTGCGGGAGATGGCTGGTAATAAGACAGGAGGCTTGCTTATCAGCGGTCACCTTGGAAATTTTGAAATGGCCGGTCATTTACTTGAACGCCTCAACACCAGGGTAAATATCATAATGCTTGATGCGGAACACCAGCAAATCAGGAAATATCTCACGTCGGTTATCCATAAAAGTTATAATATTATTGCCATCCGGGAGGATAATTCACACATATACGAAATCAGCCGGGCACTTGAAAGCAGGGAGATCCTTTGCATGCACGGTGATCGGTTTATTGAGGGGAGCAAGGTACTGAAATCCGTATTTCTGGGTGAATTGGCAGCCTTTCCCTCCGGTCCCTTTTACCTGGCCATGAAATACGGGGTACCTGTATCTTTTGTGTTTGCAATGAAAGAAGGGAAATCTCATTATCACTTTTTTGCCACGCCTCCACGGTATTATATGCAGCAGGCCAGTCCAGGAAAACGCGATGAAATGCTGATGACTATCGTCAGGGATTATATACATGAAATGGAAATTAAACTCAGGCTATACCCCACACAATGGTTCAATTACTATAATTTCTGGGATCGCCAATGAAACCTTCTGATTATAATATTCTTGAGCTGATACCACAGCGCCCTCCGATTACCATGATCGATGCCCTCACCCATGCAGATGAGAGGTCCGCCACCGGAATTCTCAGGATCACTGAATCAAATTTATTCTGCGACAGGGGTTTCCTGGGTGAACCGGGATTGATCGAATTCATTGCTCAAACCGCAGCAGCTTATACCGGCTATAAAAACAAATTGGAAGAGGGTGATGTGAAAGAAGGGTATATCGGTGCCATCAAGGACTTGGAAATTATTGAATTACCACTGATCAGCACGATAATTGAATCGGAAATCACGATTGAAAACGAGATCGTTGGATTTACAATCCTGCATGGCAGGGTATCCCAGGGAGAAAAGCTCCTGGCTAAATGTGAAATGAGGATATTGAATCTTCAGGCACCTCTTGCAATTTAGTTTACTGAATTTTGGATAACAACAGAATTATCATCATCGGCGCCGGCGTATCCGGCATGTCTGCGGGAATATACGGGCAGATGAATGGTTTCAGAACACAGATCCTCGAAATGCATACAATGCCCGGAGGACAATGCACAGCCTGGGAAAGGGAGGGGTATCGTTTTGACCACTGCCTGCATTGGCTGATCGGAACCAGAAGTTCAGTATTTCACGATATCTGGAAAGAAACACATGTCATTACAGATTCTGTCCGGATTGTGGATAACGACATTCACACATTCCTTTGTGATGATACATGGGGAGATTTCATTATTTATACGGATATTGACCGCTGGCAGGAATACCTGATCGCTATGGCCCCGGAAGATGAGAAGAGCATCCGGAAAATGTGCCGGCAAATGAAAATGGGTGCAAAACTTGAACCCTTCTATTCCGCTCCGGAATTAAGAAAATTCCCGGATTACTTTAAAGCCTTTTATAAAAACAGGGAGTTATTGTTCCTTTTGAACCGCCTGAGCAAGATATCTGCCAGGGACTATTTTAATAGCCTGAAACTGAAGAATCCGGTACTGCTTTATTTTTTGAACCGGCTGTATGGGGAAAAAAATTATTCAGCGCTCATCGTGGTTATGATGCTGGGTTGGTTTCATGCCAGGAATGCCGGTTACCTGATAGGCGGTTCCCTTCCCCTGTCACAGCGCATGGCGGAAAGATATCTCGGATTGGGCGGTGAGTTGTTGATGAGGAAAAAAGTCGGACGTATTATCGTCAGAAACGGACATGCTGTTGGTGTCCAATTGACCGACGGATCAGTATATGAGGCAGATTATATTATCAGTGCCGCGGATGGGCATAGTACAATTTTTGATATGCTGGAAGGCAGATATATTACCCCAAAATTCGAAGAGGCCTATTCCCGGTGGGAATTATATGATCCATTTGTTCAGGTGGCATTTGGGATTAAGGAAAAACTAATCTCAAAAGCTGTTGTTACAACCTATCTGAAAGAAAAATTCCGGATCGGCAGTCTCGAAGTTAATTACGGTTATTCAATATACAACCAGTCTGCCATTGATCCTACGCTGGCGCCGGAGAACAAGACCAGTATTGTTTTAAGGTTTGACACAGCCTGGGAGCATTGGGAGAATATAACTCCCGGAGAATATATCAGAAGAAAGGAAGAGATCAGGGAAAAAGCCGCTGAAATCCTTGAATATCATTATCCTGGGGTAAGAGATAAGATTGCAGTAATTAATATTTCAACACCATTAACACTTACAAAATTTACAGGGGTCTGGAAAGGCGCATACGAGGGATTTTTACCAACCGGCAATATGATCAGGAAGACATTACCCAATACATTGCCAGGCCTTAAATCCTTCTATATGATTGGCCAGTGGTTGTTCCCCGGAGGGGGCATCCCTCCTGCCGCACAATCCGGCAAGTGGGTCATGCAGACGATTTGCCATGCCAGAAAGCAGAAATTTACCGACAAATGAATCAGTAATTTCCAAATTCTCCCTTAAAGCTGCATACAACTGTTTCCCGGGCGGTAATATTTGCTGAACAACCAATCATATTATTCTCTGCCTGAATCAGCGCAATGGCAAAATTCAGGACCGATACGGAATCCGGATTTACAAACCCCAGGTATTTAATATTCCTGGCCCTTTTCAACATAAGAGGTTTATGAAATGCTTCTTCCAGCAATTCCTTTATGATCTGAACAGTACAAACGCCCGGCAATATGGGGTTCCCGGGAAAATGTCCTTCAAAAACAGGGTGATGCCGGTTGAGTTCAATTTCAGCTGAGAGGATGGATTTTTCGGGATTCAGAATTAACTGCCGGATCGAATATAGCTTATTCAACAGCATTGTCGGAATATTCATGGATTTTAAGGAATTGCAGTTGGAGATTTATATTAAAATGCGAGATCTTTACCGAATCAATCTTCAGACCATCATCGCTGAAGTAGTCCACCCTTGCTTTTTTCACTATTCCCGATGTCAGAAGGCCATTTGATGCTCTGCCATCTCCCGCAGCGATCCCGTAATAAAACCTGCGTCCCCTGTCTTTGAATTTTAATACTTTTTCACCTGTGGACGGGTCACGGAATACTTCAGGATTTTCATAAGGGCGGCCAGTCATGAGCATAAGTTCCAGATCCTGTGCGAGAGTTTTTATGATGCTTCCCCTATTCAGGGATTCCATCAAATAATGGACTTTCACCGGCCTGTCGGGATAGAATTCCATGTCCAATAGTTTCAACCCCAGCTCGGTAATAAGGACAGTGCGATATCCCATCATGGGCAAGGGTTTAACAATCATAATTCCGCTTAAATGCCTGTTCATTAAATCAATCTTTGTGTTCATCATCAGGTAACCCGAATCAACCCGGAACCATGACACAATGGGTTTGATGATCTCTCCCCCGGTATCCCTCCTGTAACCCTTAAACGCGGAAAAAGAACAGCTGCCTAAAAGTATTTGGACCATAAAGAGACATGCCAGTGACCGTCTGAATGCAATAAGTGCCGGCTTCCCTGGCATATCCGGTAATTCCCGTCGACCTGCCGGGCCTTTATTTGAATCGGAACTTCTCAAGTGGAATATCTGCATTCAGCTTCTTATTGGTAAAATCAATCCGCGTATAGTCGCCCCCTGATTCCATCATCCGGATCCGGGAAACGGTCAGGTCCTTCCGGTCAAACCAGATTTGCACTTCATTCAGCATCTGTCTCATTTTCTCTGATACCGGAATCAGGGTAACAAAATAAGATTTCGGGTCTTCGAAATATCTGATTTTATATTCCTTCTCATTTTTTAATATTTCTCCCTGAATACACCCGCTGATAAACCGGTTCATTTCCTGAAACATTCTGTTCGACTGAATATCATATTGTTTCTGGTTATTTTCCTCCTTGATAAAGATCTTATCCTGGTTGATAATGATCAGATAGCGGTATGGAACCGAATATTCCCAGCGTATAAGATTTTCTCGTCTGAAACAGAAATATCCTTTAGAAATAAGATTACCGGATAGAATACTGAGTTTCTTTTCCTGCACGAAATCACTTTCGATGGTATTCACGCCGGAAGACATTTTCAACAGAGCTGTCCTGAAAGCCTCTGTATCCTTCATGGGAGCTGAAGGGACCTGCGTCCAGCCATTATGACCCGACAAAGACAGCAGACTTAAAATCAGGAATCGTATAAATTTACCCATATACATCAATATTAAGCATTTGATCCGGGCGGACTACCTGAATCTGTTTTTCATGCAGGAACGAAATGAATCCGGGAAGCACCTCCGGTACAACGGGCAGCGTGTCGTGAAAAAGGACCATATCTCCTTGCCGCACCTTTCTTTTCAACCGGTCTAAAAGCTTATTCCCGTCCGGAGTTACCGTATCTTTAGATTTAAGGCTCCAGCCAATGCTGTGATATTGAAGGTTTCGCAATACCCTGGCCAGCGCAGGATTGGTAACTCCGTAAGGCGGCCGGAAGATTCGGGTCTTTTTGCCCGTAATAACCTGAATCGCCCCGGAAGTTTGTGTCAATTCTCCTATCATTCTTCCTGCCGGGAACAGATCGAAAAAGAAATGATGTGAAAAGCTGTGCCCGCCTATAATATGACCTTCCAGGTCTATTCTTTTGATCAATCCCGGATTCCGGCTGACCTTGCTTCCGGTCACAAAAAAGGCCGATTTAATCCCGTATTCCCGGAGAATATCCAGAACCTGGGTTGTAACAATAGCGTCCGGGCCATCATCAAATGAAAAAGAAACTTCCTTTTTCCCCCGGTCACCATGGCAATATGATGTTAAATAGAATCCCATACCGATATTAACGGAACCAAGCGTAAGAAGTAAAACCATGACAAAAACAATGCCGGCATACCACCAGAGGCTTACCGGCCTGAAAATATCGGCCAGGACCACTCCTGAAAGGACTATGGTAAAAAATACAACCGAGTTTTTATAGTTCAGCATGACGAAAGTAAATACATGGAATGATTTACGCCCCATAAATGGTTGTATATTAAAATTTGGTTCATCTTTTCAGGAATCATGTCTCCAAGCCGGATACAGTCCGGCACCTGCCGTGATTGGACAATTACCGAAGCCAGCCACAGGGCAAAAGAAGAAGAGGTATCATATTCACCGCAGAGATGTTTAAAACAAGAAACCGGGATACCGTTCAGAACTCCCTTCATCAAATGCCTGTATATCCGGTCTGAAACATTGTCCCCGTTCAGGCCAAGAATTGCCATGTCAATGTCAGAGGAGGATAGTCCGGCATCTTCAATAAACCTGGTCATCACATTTTCAATCTCTTCATCGCTATGAGGTTTATACAAAGTTCGCATGGATCTCAGTTGTGCCATGGAATTATCATCACGTTTGCCGGTAAGCATAAAAAAAGCCAGTCCTTCTCCGGGCATGGTTCCCGTTCCTCCTTCCTTAATCAGTGAAAGACTGCTGACGGGTTCTGTTTTCCATAAACCCAGTCTCCGGGTTATCTGGTATGAATTCGGAGTCAGTTCATCAAAACTCCCGGCCAGTATATGTGTATCCGGATTTTCAGACACATGCAAAAGGGCATCGAGTATGGCACTTTCAAAAGAAAATCCCCTGTGAGCATAGGTAGCATTGTAAGCATGGCATTTTATCGCCAGGGCAATGGCTCCTGCAACGGTATTATGGGTGCTCTGGATAAACGGAGTCGGATTCAGGAGACGCTCTTCTCCTGTATATATTGAACCCAGAAACTTCTCCGTATCTTCTATACATCCCAGACCTGTACCGGTTATTATACCATCGGGCATTTTAATGCCTGCATTTTGAATGCAACCCAGGGCACCGCAAACCGACATTTTCACAATGCGGCTCATACGCCGTGAAACCATGGGATCGAGAAAATCCCTGTACAGCGGTTCAATGCATTTCAGAAAGCCGGTTTCCGCATAATCCATGACTTCCGTGGGAAATCCCTTTATGCCGAAAGTTTTTTGCGGAGAAATGGCCACTGCACTTTTTATAAAAGCCTTCATGAACATCTTGATAATATCAGGGTTGAATTGTTCCCGCCAAATCCGAAAGAATTGCTCATGATATGCTTTATTTGGATATCTTTTATCAGTTCTGTCACCGGAGAAAAATCAAGTTCATTCATCTGCCGCGAGAAATTGAGATTTGGATATATCACACCATTTTGAATCGCCAGAACGCTGAGAACGGCCTCAATTGCACCGGCCGCGGCCAGTGTATGTCCTGTATAAGATTTTGTGGAGCTAAGCAGGGGCAGCTCAGCGGGAAAAATCCGCCTGACGGCTGTCCCTTCGGACAGATCATTATTCCTGGTTCCTGTGCCGTGTGCGTTAATATAATCGATATCTCCTGGCAATATTCCTGCGCTATCCAATGCCAGTTTCATAGACAGGTAGGCTCCCTCGCCTTCCGGGGATGAAGCTGTCTGATGAAAGGCGTCGCATGCATTACCGAATCCGCTGATTTCACATAAAACTTTTTTTCCGGATCTGTCAACCCTTTCCTCAGATTCGAGTACCAGGAATGCAGAACCTTCACCAAGGTTGAGACCGTTTCTTGTTTCATCAAACGGTCTGCATATTTCCCTGTCAAGGATCATCAGGCTGTTAAAACCATTCAGAGTAAACAGAGTCAGCGCATCAGTTCCGCCCGCTACAACAACATCCAGCAAACCATTCCTGATAAGCCTTGTGCCCAGTATAATCGAATTTGCAGAGGAAGAACAAGCCGTATTAAGGGTTGTGACAAATCCTTTAATGCCAATCGAATCTGCAATTTTTTCGGTGCTATCGCCGCAATCGTGGCCAATTATGTTCTTTAACCTTCCCCTGCTTTTGTCGGCCATGAATTTTTTGTAAAAGATCTCGCTTCGGTCCATACCACCGACTGTGGTGGCGGAAATAAATCCCGCCCTGCTCTCCGTGCCTGATTCCAGCCCAGCCTGTTCATAGGCCTCTCTGGCTGCCAACACGCCCAATAGGGTTGTACGGGTATTCCATTTATTTGAACCGGGACCGGCCAGTTGCTGCAAATCATGGTTTGAAGCTTTAATTTCTCCCACTGGTATTTCATTCCGGTAAACCGAATCAATCAAGGTCAGAGAACCGATACCTGAACGCCGGTTCAGGAGTGAGACAAGTACCTCTTTTGTATCATACCCAATTGCCGAAATGATACCAATGCCCGTAACAAAAACCCGGTTTTGCAAGTTTTACTCAGGTATTATCCTTTGTTATTAGCGGTAATGAAATCAGCCATGGACCTCACGGAACGCAAAACCGTTTTGCCTTCTTCGGCAGTGCCAATTTTTAAACCATACTTCTTTTCAAGCAGAACGATCAGTTCCAGTGCATCAATTGAATCAAGACCCAGGCCTTCCACAAACAAAGGTTTATCTGCATCAATATCATCCGGGGTCATTTCCGTAAGATTCAGCACCTCGATAATCTCAGCTTTTAGTTTTGCTATCAGTTGTTCCATAAATCAGATCCCTGCAAATAAATGTCATTTAGTTTTCCGGGTTCAAAAATAGCAATTCCATCCTTATGCCCGGCTGATTTTTGAATGAAATACAGAACAGCTTCATACCTGTCACCATCCAATTCCACCCAACCCATCAGGCATCGCTTGATTATATCTTCATCGAACAATTGGGTAGCATACGCATGCATCCTTACCGGGTCGAACTGCCTGTCTATGAAAAAGGCGTTTTCACCGTGTAATTTATGACGGATGCTGATCTCTCCTGCAACAATATTCGCAAGGGTATAAACAAAAACGGAAGGACTGGGAAAATAGGCGTCATGGTCTGCAATTGATCGCTGGTGATTACGGTCTGAGTCGATTGACGAAGCCGCATTGGCCAGGATTAGTCCTGTATCGTCTGCCTGATCCGGCAGAATAGGGTCATGCTTGCGTAATATCAATTCAGAGGCTAGAAATCCGAGTTTGCACAGGCTATCCATTTTAAAGAACTTGGCATAACCGACATCCAGATGCCGGTATAGTGCAGTCAGGAAAGCTGCAGTATTATGCCGGGGCGCGCTGAATATAAGTTCACCGTTCACAATTGCCCGGTTATTACGGATTATGCAAAAATCACTGATGATGTATTCTTCCTTCCTCATTTATGTAGTATAAGGGCCGCATTGCACCCCCCGAAACCAGATGCTATTTTCAGACAGCTTTTAACTTCAGCTTTATGTGTGTTTCCAATCACGGAAATAGGATTTTCAGTGCCCGGATCATTGCATCCCAGGGTGTTAAACAGGATATTCTCCTGAAGGGAATAAACGCCGGCAATGGACTCAATCACGCCGGCTGCACCGAGGGTGTGGCCCCAGTATCCTTTGAAACTGTTAACGGGAATACTCTGTAAACCTGCCCTCGTAAGGGCTATTGATTCCATTTCATCATTATAAGGGGTAGCAGTGCCATGGGCTGAAATATAATCCACCTGTACGGGATTGTGCTCCAAAGTTTTCCTGATTGCGCGGTATAGTCCTTCACCCGTCCGGGAAGGACCCGAAATATGGTTGGCATCATTACTTGTGAATCCGAAGCCGGCGCGGATTTGCCGGGATTCCTCCTTCCCTGGCTTTGAAGAAGAAAGGATAATGGTACCGGCTCCTTCACCCAGCGACAATCCCTGCCTGTTTTTATCGAAAGGCCGGCACGGTCCGTCACAAAGTGAAAGAAATGAATTGAACCCCGAAAGGACAAATTCCGATACAATGTCTGCACCCGTAACAATTACATGGTCAAATGCCCCGGTCCTGATGTACCTTGATCCGGCTATAATGGCCATGAGACCTGATATACATGCGTTTGATATTATAAGCGGCCTGTTAATGAAACTGAAAAAATTCTGTAAAGCTTCAGCCGACTTCCATAGGTAAATTCTATTACCTTCTCCCGGTCTGACCATATCATTTTTCAGGAGATCAATGTTTCCTTTTGTGGTGGAAAGAATAAACAGGGTACGTTTATCTCCGGACGGTACAGAGCTGTTTTTCAGTGCGCCCATCACCGAACAAATGACCATTTGTTCAAACCGGGTAAAATCCCGGGGATCAGCATAAATGGAAAATATCTTCTGCAGCAAGGAATCATCTATCCTTGAAGCCCAGAAAGGAACAGGTGAAAGTGATTTATCATTCCAATGCCTGATCCCGGTTTCCCCGGCTTTCATTCGTTCCATATTTTCTGCCGTGGTAAAACCGAGAGAGGTAATAATATTTGCTGCTCCGATAAAAACCTCTTTCATTATGCTTATATATAATCTTTCACTCTATCCAGCTCCAGACTTCGGAACACAGGAAGAGTTCCGAAGTCCCTCTACCCGATCAATCCGTATTTTCTTTTCCACCGGTAAAAGAATGGTGGAATTTCAAGCAGCAACTCCCTATCAGGATTAAGAAAGACCTGTGTGCTTGAACCGGTAACCGCCACTTCTCCGGATCTGTTCCGGAAAATTGTATAGTCGTATAAAAGTTTGGCCGCATCACAATCCACGAATTTTGTCTCAACAATTGCGGTATCTCCATATACCAGCGGCTTTTTGAAATCACATGTCAGTTTCACAATCGGGATCAGTACATTTTCCCTGTAAAAATCCATATAATTGATTTCAAATTGATTGCCGAATGATTCACGTCCGTCTTCAAAATAACGTATATAGTTGCCGTGCCAGACCACACCCATTGAATCCACATCACTGAAACGAACCCGGATTTCCGTGCGGCATACCAATTCTTTGTTTTTCATATTATGCATGGAAAGTGAAAGTAAACAAAAAACCCCATCAATCATTTTCTATTAATGGGGTGCTAATATAGTTAATCCCTAAAATCAGGACAAACTTAAATGGCAATTGATTATTTCAACCAGGTCTTCATGATATTGTACACCGAACCCGCCCAGTAATTCCGGAAGCCGATCCCCACAGCCTTGACTTCAAACCGCTGGGAATCCACTATCTCTTTGGAATCCTGGTTAAAGAAGCATACATAATAGCTTCCGGTTTGTTTTACCTTGTTAAGGTTTTCAGCCACAAAAATTAATCCCAAACCTGGTTTGCCCTGTGTATTATATTTTGAAATTACATTTTTCACCTCATCCGGGGAGATTTGATGTTCATCGGCAATAACCAATCCATCCGGTTTAATTCCGGAATTAAATCCGTTCACCTGGTCGAGGTCATAGGTAACTTCACTTTTGTTAAACCATTTTTTGAGGTCAAACTTTGCCGGTTCCATCTGAATCAGGGAATTGATCGATTTCATGTACTGGCTGACAATTAAGTTTGGATCCTCTGTAACGAGGGTGAACTTTGCGGCAGTAAAATCAATGCCGTACCATGTAATGCTTTTTTCCGATTTTGCATTGGCCTTGTCCTGGGCTTTCAGGGTAACGGAAAAACAAATGAATAGCACTAAAATTGGAAGGAAAAGTTTATTCTTCATTGGATTCAAGTATTTGTTTATCACTAGTAAAATTAAGCAAAGGCAATCAAATGCTCAAATATTTCTCTCATTTCTCATCTCTCATCTCTCATCTCTCATCTCTCATCTCTCACCTCTCATTCTCTTCTGTCAATCAGCTTTACCGGTTTCCGGCTCATGGCCGGAAACTGCAGGCTGCTGATATAATCTGCCGATTCAAAGGAAATGCCCGGGGCAACCCTTATTTTAGCCCGAAAGTGGTCCTTAATGACTTTTTCGAAGTTTTCAGAATGATTATCCGTACCGACCCGGATCAGGATCTCATCCGTTCCATTCTGATTGGTATAAATTTCAACAATGTAATTCCTGATTTCATCGATGTTATCAAGTATATCATACAATGCAGGAGGGTATAGTGTTGTTCCTTTATATTTGATCATTTGTTTCTTCCGTCCGATCACAGGACCCAGCCGGACTGAATTACGGCCGCACCGGCATGGTTCCTGGTGCGCACTGCAGATATCACCGGTTTTAAAGCGCAGAAGGGGCATGCCCTCAACACCCAGGGTTGTAATTGTGACCTCGCCGGGTTCACCCGGATGAACTGGTCTGTCATTCTCATCCAGAAATTCAACTATAATCAGGTCGGGATGATGATGGCCACCCTTGCCCAATTCACATTCTGTAAAGGACGTGGCCATTTCGGTGGACGCATAGGTGGAGAATAACCTTACTTCAGGCCATCGTTCCGATATTTTCCTTCCCAGGGTATTTGGACTAAAATCGGCATTCCGGATGGAGTCACCAATGCAAATGACTTTCTTCACACTCGAGGTATGGTGGTTTATTCCATGTTTTTCAGCATAATCCATAATATGCAAAAGGAATGAGGGAACTGCTACAAGGGCTGTCGGGGAAAAACGCCTGATGGAATCCCACTGAAGCTCAGGAATACCATTCCCCACCCTGATCATGGCTGAGTTCAGCATTCTGGATCCCAGAAAATATGCCAGTCCTGCCATAAACCTCCGGTCGATCGTGGTCATCAGTTGAAATATATCCTCACGGCTGCAACCTGCACATCTGAAGCCCTGGCATTCATTGTATGCAAGCCTGTTCAGGTCATTTTCGGTGAGGGAAAAGGTAACAGGCTCTCCCAGCGTACCGGATGTGGTAATATAATCAATGATCTGATTTTTTTGCACACACACAAAATCAGATCCATGTTCCTGCAGATCTTCTTTTGTGGTAGGGGGTACCACCACAAGGTCCTTTACCGATCTTATTTTGGTTATATCAATTTGGTTTTTTTGAAAAAAGCCACCATAAAACCTCGATTTAAGCTGAAGATATTCCAGGATATTCTTCAATTCCCTGTCCTGGAAAAGACTGATTTCATTCTGGGTCAGGAATTCAATGCCGGGATTAGTCATGGTTGATCTTTTTGTGCATTCTGGCCGCTTTCTCCTTCAGGCTGTTTTCTTCATCCTTTCCGGGTAATTTCAGGCCAAGTGCAGTTTGATAGTATGAATGGGCTTTCTTGTATTCACCTGTGGCTGCAAAATAATCGCCCAAACGGGAGTAGGTGAGATGCAGGGAAGGATTTGACCGCATATATTCAGTTTCAAATCCTTCGGGCAATTCCTGTTGATTCTTTATAAAGTTATTGATTTTCAATGTCATCACAAGGTAATTTTCGTATTTCCTATAGTCCGGTGATGCCAGGAAAGTATCAGCAGCCACGGTACGCGAAGGGGTATATATTTCCCTGTTTTTACGGATATGGCTGATATTCATATTAAATATCCGGTTCAGGTCATACATTACGAATTTTCCGGACTGCCAGGGTCCGGCAGAAACCCAAACCAACAGACTGTCGGGTTTAAATACAACGGAATGATGGGCAATCAACTGATTTATGGCAAGCTGATTTCCCATTCCTATCTCACTGTCTCCCAACCCGCGCCGGTCACGCAAAAGGGTAATTGCACCGGCAACATCCAGCGGTTTATTCCGTATCAACAATTCATGGACACGCTGATAACGTTCCCTGCTGTCGGAGCCCCTGATATTTCCGATGTTATTCTCATCCCGTGAAAAGACACTTCCCTGGTAATGGTTGGTGCAAATGATCATTGAAACATCAGGATACACGAGATCACTTTTCCCGGTCGATTTTTCAATTATGGCAGTTTTACCATCCCTAGCGGAACCAATCATGAGGGATTCTGATACAAAAAGTTTTCGCTTTCGGGATATCCGGTATGCTTCTTCGATTGTCGAGGCATACTGCAGTATCTCCCTGGCCAGCAGGGTGACCGGCATGGCAGCCTGCCGGGGTATATCCGATTTGGCTGCATTCAGCGTCACGGTAAGACCCTGGTCGTTCATGCCTGAAACAACTCCGACGAGGTCAGCCCAGGTCACCATCATGAATTTATATCCGGAAGAAGGATTTACAAAGCAGACAATCTTGTTTTCAGAAAATTTCTTACCCATATAAAAATCAAAGTTCCGGCCCACCAGGAGCGAAGAATCCGCTGAACTGCCATCCCAAACGGAAAAAGATGTACATCCTACCATGTTCAGGTCCTTCAAAGCATGCCCGATATCGTGTGCGGCATGGTAATTAAGCTGGCGCTGGTAGCCGGATCCGATAAAATCAAACTCCGGGCTGCAGGAAAATGATGTGCCATATATTTCATGCCGGAATTCAGCAGGAATGTTCTTGTCCAGGTTTCGGTTGAAAAAGGCAATGAAATACTTCAGAACCCTGAGATAAACCGGGGAAGGAATCAATTCCATTATCTGTTCCACAAAAGCCTTCTCCTGATAATAGAGCAATTCCCTGCTGAGCCTTCCGAATGCGACACCCCGTTCAAAGGGTCTGCCTTCTATATAGGCTTCCCACAATCCGCTTTCACTTTTTCTCATCCAGTTGTTTCCCAGAACAAATGCATTTTCACCATAACGGATCCGCCTGATCCGGAGGCTCGAGAGATCATCTTCCATGGGCGGGTGGTCAACGGCCATGATAATAAAATAGATCGCCAAAGCCACGATTCCAACAATAAATCCAACCGCGGATCGTAACAATATCTTTTTCAATATTTTCCTTTTTTTACCCTGCATTTCGGACTTTTTCTATGAGATACTGGTGACCCAATAATTCAGCGCAGGTAAGAAATGCACCGATTGTCACCCCCACCACACCATGAATACTGATATTTTGTCCTGTCAGCAACAGGTTTGATATATGGGTCCTGGGCAATAACAAAGTTTTCATGGGATTATTATAATCCTTCATCAATCCGTAAACCGAGCCTTCCCAGGTGCCCGTATAGTCCCGGTATGTCAGGGGTGTCGAGGTGTACCAGAATTTTATGCCCTGCTTGATTCCCGGAAAATCCTTTTCCAGCAATTCAAACAATTTTTCGGCTTTACTTTGTTTGAATTCTCTGTATTCATCTCCCCGGTTCTCCACTTTTGTATTCTCCCACCGTTTTACTTCTTCCCACTTCATCATGGCATTAATTATGATGGCATTGGTATATTCCTCATTGTCCGAAACTGGTGAAAAATGGATCATGTATCCTTCCGGCCATGAATCATCGGTATAATGATAAGCGTTCCAGATATCACTTGTATGGTAGTTGTAATAATTATGGTTGATATATCTGAAAGATTTGTCCTTCATGACAAGGTACAATGAAAACATTCCATAAGTTTCTTCCGTGCTGTAAATTCTTTTCCGGTACGCCGGCCTCAGGGCATCCTCATCAACCATTCTCAGCAATGTTTTCGGATGAATGGAAGAAATGTAATATTCCGCTTCAAAACACTCATCATCATTTACGACTATGTTCTGAATGTGACTGTTGACAGTGTTTAACCGGGTTACTTCCGAATTCCTGAGAATCGTACCTCCTGCAGCCAAAATAGATTCCTCCAGAAACCGGCAAAGCTGTGAACCTCCGTCAACAAAGCGATATGCGCCTTCTATATATGAAGAATGGATCATCATATGAACATAAAGGGGTGATCTGTCTGCAACCCCCGCATATAGAGGCGATAATCCCACAAAAACATTCTTAAAGGTACTGTTCGATGTGATGGAATTTAAAAACTGGTTAAGCCCGATGCCATAATAGTTGAAATAGTCTGAATTGGGACCTGAAAAATCACGCATATTGTAAATATCAACTGACTTTTTTATTTCCTTGAGTTTTGTGATATATTTATCAATGGCGGTGTCTTCGAACGGGAAGTGTGAATGCATGGTATCAGCAAACCGCTCAAAACCCATGGCGAATTTATATTCCTTACCCCCGTACCGGATTATGTCATAACCGTCCTCATCAAGCCGTTTAAGCTTTAACCTCCGGTTCAGGTCAAAGTAATTGAAAAAGCTGTGCAGTACCTGGCCCTCATCCAGTCCGCCGATATAATGCATTCCGGTATCAAATGTACTTCCGCAGCGGCTGAAGGTTTGCAGGCACCCCCCAATTATCTTTTGCTTTTCAAGCACGCAAACATTATACCCTTCCCTGCTCAGGATATAGGCACATTGCAAGCCGCTCAATCCACTTCCTATTACAACGATATCATATTTCATGGAATAAAACAGTCAGAGGACAAATTTACGCATTTCTGATCTTTTGTATCAGGTACCGGAAATCAATCAGTTCGGCACAAGTAACCAGGGAACTTATCGTCACACCCAGTATGCCGTGCACGTTGGTATTCTGGCCCGTTAGATATAGATTGCTGATCTTTGTCCTGGGCATAATAATCGATTCAAGGGGACGGTTATAATCCTTTAAAATCCCATAGGCTGATCCGGCTCTTGTTCCTGTGTAATCGCGCCAGGTCAATGGTGTTGAGGTATACCAGGCGTCGATATTCTTTCTGAGGCCCGGAAACTGTTTTTCCACTTCATTGAGCAGCAATTCCCCCTTAGCCCTTTTGAATGCAAGATAATCATCGCCGCGGTGACCGGTGAACGTTTTTTCCCATTTTCTCACTTCATCAAAATGCATATAGGTAATAACAGAACCGCTTTCAGCATATGTGCCTGCGCCCGACGTGGCGGTATTCATAAAAAGATAGTTCTGGGGCCATTGTGAAATGCGGTAATCCGATGCAATCCATGTATTATCCTGGTTAAAATGGTAAAAATTGTGGTTCATGTAAGGAAATGTATTTTTCCTGAACACAATGTAAACCGTGAACATGCCCATGGTATCATCCAGCCCGTTTATTCTGGCAAAAAATGCCTTTCGAATCATTCCGGGTTCGACCATGCTTAAGACCTGCTGGGGATGAATACCGGCAATGAAATATTTTCCCTCTTCAAAATTTCCGTTTTCGAGATGTGCCCCCTCTATGACGTTGTTCTTACCTGTGAGCCTGACCACTTTTGATCCTGTAAATACGCTGCCCCCGTTGGCCAGAATATTTGATTTAAGCACGTTTACCAGCTGGTGACTGCCGTCGACTACCCTCCATGCACTTTCAATAAATGAATGATTGATCAGGGCATGGATGAACAGGGGAGTTTTTGTTTCATGACCTGCATACAGGAGGTTGTTACCGGCAAGTATGTTCCTGAGCCTCGGATCAGAGATAACCGAGGCAATATAGTCGGCTGCCCCGATATTCAAATCATAGTTCCCGAAGATGCTGATTTGCTCTTCCCGGAGTGTGTAAAGGGAAATTGCGGAACAAACCTGCCTGATCCGCCTGGAGTATTCCAATAGACCGTTTCTTTCTGCAGGAAAGCCTGCTGCAAGGGTATTCACGAAATTCGACTCACCCATAGCAAAAGGATACAGCCCGTTATTGAAATGGATAAGTTCAAATCCGTCCTTATCCAACCGCTGCAGGTTAATCTTATCCATTAATCCAAAATACCTGAAATACTGGTTTAATACCTGTCCTTCATCCAGGCTTTCCGTATAATTCAACCCTGTATTGAAAATGCATCCTTTTCGGCCAAACGTTTGCAATGAACCACCCAATTTATGGTTCTTTTCCAGGACGCAAACATTGAAACCTTCCTTGCTGAGAATATTCCCGCAGAGTAGTCCGCCAAGTCCGCCACCGATTATGACAACATCATATTTTCCCATGGCTCAGCAGGATCAGGGAATGTTCACAATTCCGGCTGTGATTATAAATCAACAGTTTATCCATTTTCTTTCCGGCAGGGCGCTTGATTACAACTTCATCAGGAATATTCTGTCCGGAAAGGATAAGAGATCCAAGCCACAAGGCAAATGAGGTGGAAGTATAATACTCTCCGCACAGGTGTTTATACATGGCCATTCCTGCCGCAGGATCAAAATATCCGTGCGCCAGGTCGTAATAAACACCATCGTAATAGCTATCCCCGTTAATTCCGGCTAATATTAGGGAGATCTCCTTTTTTTCAGTTCCATGGGAAAATAAAAAGGAATTTATTTCTTGTATTATATCTTCGGAGGTGACTTTTCCGCCGGGCGTCAGGAAGGTATGCACACCTTCAAGTACCGGTTGTCCCTGAAGGGAGGACTCACCGGATAACATGAAAAAAGCCGATCCTTCCCCGGCAATTGTTCCAGGTGACTTATCATGCCGCAGCGACAGGTTGTTCAATGGACTTTTCCAGTAATTGAGGTAGCCATGGATCTGCATGAAATCGTCGGTGCATTCATCGATTCCTCCAATCAGCACATTCTGTGCAGTTTTTTCTTCCAGATGAAGGAGTGCGTCATCCAGCGCGCTTTCAAATGACATGCCCCGGTGACAATAAGTGACATTGTAACCGTGATTGTGCAGCATCATGGCTATTTGGGCGGCAACTGCATTGTGCGTTGAATTGATAAAGGGCAGTACACTCGTAATGTGTTCTTCGTTTCCGATTATTTCCTTCAGGAACTTTTCCAGGTTTTCAAGGCATCCCAAACCCGTACCAACAATGATTGCATCGGGACTTTTTCCGGCGCTCCGGTTAATGCAAAGGCGTGCTGAGGCAAGTCCCATTTTCAATATCCTGGGCATGCGCCGCAACTGAACAGGATTGATAATTCCATGGTAATCGGGTTCAATGCAGGTAAGCCGGTTAGAAATTCCTTCGGTCATTGTGTCCGGAAACCCTGTATCCATAAAGGTTTTTTGTGGACTTATAATTCCGCTTGCCGTAATGTATGCCTGCATATCAGGATCTTGAAAATATCAGGGTAGTATTGTTGCCACCAAAACCGAAGGAATTTGACATTACATGATTCAGCCTGCATGGGGTAGCTTCAGGAACGGGCAAAAAATGCAGTTCTTCCATGGGTGTGACAAAGTTAATGCCGGGAATAAGCATCTGATGCCTGAGGGACAACACTGAAATAACCGCCTCAACGGCTCCTGCCGCCCCAAGGGTATGACCGGTAAAGGCCTTGGTGGAACTGACAGGCGGTATGTCATTGCCAAATAGTTTCTCAATCGCTCTGCCCTCCGAAAGGTCATTTATCTCTGTGCCCGTACCATGTGCGTTAATATATCCTATATCAGCGGGTTTCAGGAACGCAGTTGATAGCGCCTCCTTCATGGCAAGAAATGCTCCTGAACCGTCCGCGGAGGAAGCTGTGGCATGATATGCCTCATTTGCGTTGGCGTACCCTGTAATTTCGCAGAGTATCGCGGAAGGGTCTGCCACAGATTCTGATTCCAGGACCAATACTGCGGCACCTTCACCGATCGTCAGTCCGTTCCTGTTACGGTCAAAGGGACGGCACCCCGTTGGCGACAAGATTTCAAGGGCAAAAAATCCATTCAGTGTAAAACGGGTAAGGGAATCGGTTCCGCCAACCAGCACCCGTTCAAGGCGGTTATTCCTGATCAGTCTGGATCCCAGCATAATGGCGTTCGCAGAGGATGAGCATGCCGTGGATATTGTTGTAACATGATGCCGTATCCCGGCATATTCAGCAATTTTTTCAGTGCAATCGGCACTGTCAAGCAGGGTTATCACATCCTTATGCGTATCATCCGTGAGCAATGAACCGTAATACCTTTCGTTGAAATCCATTCCCCCGACAGTGGTTGCCAGGATAATCCCGGAACGGAGAGGACTGGTGATATCCCAGTTTGACGACAGCATAGCCTGCCTGGTGGCAATCAGGGACAGTAAAGTGTTACGGGTGACGGGACCCGATCCGGGGTCTGCCTCCGCTATTTCTGAGAGTTGATCAAGGGAAAGCGGAATTTCCGCAACCGGTATATCTGACCGTATTGACCTGAAGAGTGTCAGCCTGCCAATTCCTGAAGTCTTCTTTTTTAATGAATCAAGGGTCTGTCCGGTGCCGTTACCAATAGCCGTTATTATGCCCACGCCGGTGACAAAAACCCTTTTATGCATTATTTGTGGTTATTACGGTGAACTGTAATGCATTCAGCCATCGCCCTCACATTACGCAGAACATTCCTTCTCTCCTTGGGATCTTCGATCTTGATCCCGTATTTTCTTTCCATGAGAAGGATGAGCTCAAGGGCATCTATCGAGTCAAGTCCAAGCCCCTCCACAAACAGCGGCGTTTCAGCGTCAAAATCACCAGGCACAACGTCCTCCAGGGAAAGAGCTTCAATAATGTCTTTTTTCAGTTCACCAATAAGTTCTTCCATATTCCTCCGATTACATTCCGGCTATCTCCAAAACAAGATTTTAACCGGTTGGTTTATAAAATTAAATAAAACCTTATACAATTTTGAAGCGCGCAAGTTATAAAATCTATTGTAGAAAAAAGAATTTGGGAAGGGTTGAGGGCTAAAATCGGGATTACGCAAATTCCTTTCTCAACCGGTGGTAATATAGAGCTACCATGAGGCATCCGATCGAAAACAACAACATCCATAGAACATAGTGAATTACATCCGCCAGGTCCGAATTGCGTACAAGGATATCATAGAATCCGTTCAGGCCCCAGTTTAGGGGCGAAATATGGCTCAAAATGCGGAAAAAATGCGGCATAATGAAAACCGGCACCCATATTCCCCCGACTGCAGCCAGGATCACCACGGAAATGGAGGCAAAAATGGCAGCCTGCTGGTGTGTCCGTGCGATTGTCCCCACAGATATGCCGTAACCAATGGCGGCCAATGCAGCTGCAAACGCCATGACCGAGAGGCTGATCAGTTTTCCTGAAACGTCCAGTGCAGGGAGTCCGAACAGGGGAAAAAGGTATACGCCCATAGCCATGATGCTTACAAACTGAAGGTAACACACAACCAGGTACACCATAATTTTGCTTACCATAATGGAACCATAAGAGCAGGGCATGGTAAGCAGCCGTGACTGGCTGCCGTCCTCCCGTTCCCTGATCATTGAACTCGCAAAAGGGATCACGATAAAAAACATGGCAAAAAGAGTCCAGGCCGGAACATTGTGTTGCGCCGAATTCGGGATCACATTTTTGTCACCCCGGGCTACATACTCTTCCCTGTAGAAAACCGTCCCGTGTTTCATCCGGTTCAGATCACCCACCTTCACCATCAGGTGCCGGTTAATCTGCTGTGTCAGTTCATTGAGAATGATATGTGATTCGACCTGTGCTGTAAATTCCCGTATTGAACCCTGCAATGTGGAACGAAGTGAATTTTTGGTGGCAGGATCTATATATAGCCCGATAAACACGGAATCATTTAAAGGTTTTACGGTCGAATCTCCGGAAAAAACTACCTGCATATCTCTTTTAACCTGTTCCCGGATCCTTTCCGTAGCCTTCGCGGGTATGATTATTCCAATCTGGTATTTCCCGGAAGCTACAGCCTCACGAATTGATTTTTCTGTCGGGATCCTGTTGTCGATTTTGTTGTGTACCTTGAAGAAATTCGAATTGATTATTTCCTTTTCGATGATCATGCCAAGAGAATCCTGATCCCTATTCAGCATAACCAGGTTAATTCCGCTTTCATTTATTGCCTTAAACGTATTATCCTGAAGGCTGGTCATGATGAGCACAAGCGCTAACGGCATCAGGAAAAGCATGGCAAGTCCGCCCCGGTCCCTGATAATTACGAGGTAATCCTTATAGGCAAGTGCAAAAAGGACTCGCATTCTTTAGTCCCTCAGATTTTTACCGGTCAGCTCCAGGAATAATTCTTCAAGCCCGGCATCGGATTTATATTCCTTTCTGATATCATTCAGGCTTCCCTGTGTTATGATAACCCCTTCATCAATGATCGCGAGGCTTGAGCAAAAGGATTCTGCCTCTTCCAGGTAGTGGGAAGTATACACAATCGTCGTTCCCCGACGGTTAATTTCCACCAGGTTTTCCATGATGACACTTTTGGATTGTACATCAACCCCCACGGTAGGTTCGTCGAGAAACAAAATGCGGGGCTTATGCAGCAATCCGGCGATCAGATTAAGCCTCCTTTTCATCCCGCCGGAATAAAGACCTACCTGCATTCCCTGACTTCTTTCTAGTCCAAATGTTGACAATAGTTCATTAATTCTTTGTTTAAGGACTGATCCCTTCAGGCCGCATATCCCGCCAAAGATAAAAAGATTCTCACGGGCCGTGAGACTGGGAAAGAGGGCTATTTCCTGCGGCACCACTCCAATGATCCTCCT
>Ga0105092_10000129_pt1 | contig 35418 bp, 29 predicted proteins | sample PPLLak2March2015_FD_87021 | JGI IMG/M metagenome (GOLD analysis project Ga0105092, IMG submission 87021) | Freshwater sediment microbial communities from Prairie Pothole Lake near Jamestown, North Dakota, USA - PPLs Lake P7 Core (1) Depth... | ecosystem: Environmental > Aquatic > Freshwater >... | reverse complement strand
GGAATAATATTCCCGGATAAAATGGAATCATATCCGATCGATTTATTTTTAACAGGTAACTGGATATCCCAGGGCTCGGTATATTGAAAACTCAACACACCTGTGCCTTTGTCCGAAAGGAAAGAAGGTATCTTTTTGCCCTCGCTGTGATCAAAACTGCCCCATGATGTTTCATGGAATCCAAAACCAAAATCTTCCCATCCGGGTATTGAACGCAGTGCTGTAAAGGGAAGCCATATTCCCTCGTTAAAAACCCTTTTTTTGAATGCTTCCGGGTATATGGAATAGTATTGCTCCAAAGCAGCGCGCATTCCCCATTTGGGCTTAAAATTAAAACTGCATAACTTGAAAAATGCCCTGTTGGGGAACTTCATGGTCAGCGGGCTTGTAGCCACGTCAAACTCAGCAAGCAATCCTTTACCCTGCTCTGCACCCAACCGATAAACGACCGGCAGGGACATATCAATACCCATGCCGGTCCCCTTTCCATCAATGGCGACCGCGCAAAGCGGGTAATATGACATCGTACCGGCACCAATGTTATTGCCATATCCTCCTTCAGCTAGATCAGACCCGTTAAAGGCACCGTCCGGTGGCAATATGGTATTTACCTCCAGCGTGTCGAAATAAGTCATACCTTCCTGCATTGAAAAAGATTTATTTAGCCCCTGGTACCATTTCCAATTGTTACCCTCTAACGGAAAGCATATACGGAGAGTGGCGCACGAACTGCCACCTGCCTTGTATTCCAATTCCCCGTTTATCTCCGTATACCAGCCCCGGTCAATTTCATAAATTACCGCATTGTATATTGCATCATGATAATATGTAATCCTTATATTACCAGATAATTTACTATCAGATACCGGCAAAACAATTGCCTGATTTCCGGGTTTGTCATACCGGATATATTCAACGATCAGACTTTTGTTTTCTGTAATATCCCTTCCACTGACCAGGCTGAATATCAATAAATTCAATAGTATAAAATAACAATTCTTCATGATTTTATAATTGAACGGGCATTTTTTCATAAATCTCATCTATGTCACTGGTTTTCAAATATATTTACCACTACATTCCCTTTCTTATGGAATTTTTCCACATATGCGTGTGCCTCTCTGATCTGTCCAAGAGTGTACCTTCTGTCAATCACTGTCTTAAGTTTACCGGTTTCAATAAGCTCTTTTAAAGTCAATAAATCATTTTCGCTTTTACCGGGAGAACCAAATACAGAAACATACTTTCCATTCGGCATTAATAAATGTTTGCAGGCTGATCTGGAAGTTTTCCCGACAGCATCAAAAATGCAATCAAACCGGGTGGCTGTTTTTGTAAAATCTTCGTTCTTATAATCGATAATATTATCTGCTCCCAGTGATTTTACAAGATCGACATTTGGAGTGCTGCATACGGCTGTAACATTCGCTCCATAATATTTGCCAATCTGAACGGCAAAAGTACCTACACTTCCTGATGCTCCGTAAATAAGTAAATTTTGTCCATTTCTTACACCAGCTTTATTTAAAAATCTTAAAGCCGTAAGTCCACCAATGGGAACTGTTGCGGCCTCCTCAAATGTCATGTTGGAAGGCATTATGGCTATCAGGTCATTTTCCGGAAGGCATTTATATTCGGCATATCCTCCGAATTTGAATCCGCAGGAGGCAAAGACATGATCACCTTTTTTGAATGAATTAACCTCTTTACCGGTTTCCTCAATTATACCTGATAATTCAAATCCCAGTATTTTCACCTTTTTGGGTTTGAACAATCCGTTAAACAGTCTTGCCACAAACGGTTCAGCTTTCCGCATCCGCCAATCTCCGGCTGTTACCGTTGTGGAATATACTTTTACCAATACTTCATTGTCTTTTGGTGTTGGTTTTGCAATATCCCTGAGTTCAAGAACGTCCGGCGTTCCGTATTTTTCATAAATGACTGCCTTCATATTGTATTTTTAGAATTAATGGATACTTACAACCCTCACCACAGTCCATTTTCCTCCATCATTCTTCCAGATAACTATGAACTTTCCGGTTTTGGACAGGGTTCCAGCCGGTTCCTGGTTATTGTGGAATTTATGCAATCCAATTTCTACAGCCCCGTAATTACCGACCGGATATACCTCAATGCTCCCCTTTACCAGTTCCCGTGTTACTTTACCGCAGATATTTTTTTTAATGGATTCGAGGATCTCCTGTTTGGAAGTTATCAATCCTCCCTGGTCGTGATAAAATTCTATATTTTCATTGTAAAATTCAGCCTGCACTTCCATATCACAGGTATTATATGCCGCAAAAAACACACTATCCATGTAGACGATGGTATCATATAATTTCCGGTTATCCGGTTTGTACTTCTGGTGTTCATCGGCCAACGGTGTTTGGGAAACCGCAGCCGATGAAATTAAAACCAAAAAGTTAAAGATGATTGTTCTGATCGGGTTTTTCATGGTTGACATTATAGGGAGGAATAATACCTAACTCTTCCACACCAAATTTAATGGTTATTTGAATTTTGCACAAGCCCCTTTTTCATTCTTTCCTCATCAACCAGAACCATAAATAAAAGGCCAAACTCAGAATAATAAGACTAATTATTCTAATGATCCAGTAGAATAATATTTCCAACTTTTTTTTTGGGCTCATTTGTACACAGGCTTTTTTGATCTTATTGCAGAATAATTAAAACTTAATATTATAACCTATTTGTACAAAAAATGGAAGTGTTGGTCCGGTTTTAAAATCCTGGGTAATAATTTTGCCTGCCTTCAGATTTATATCATGTTGACTGAATGAAAACCCGGTTTGGAGGCCGTAGTAAAAATTGCCACCTGTTGGCGGACCGTACCACCCATCCTGAACTTCCGGATAAACCTCCCTGTAGAACTGTGAATGCTTTAAATTGGTTACGATGGCCTTATCAAATCCGATTTCACCTGCAATGAACCATCTGGACCTGTAGTAACCAATTATTCCTGATAAGTCACTTCCAAAATTGTTTATCGTCACCAGACTGTTTTCATACCGCCTGAAAACTCCATGGATATTTACACTGAACTGAATGTTCTTTATTTCGTACAATCTGACCTTCCCCCCTATTTTTGTCTTAAGATCATCGGTTAAATCCTTACCGGAAGGGACTGAAAATTCCAGATTTAGAACTGCCGGTAACTTTGTATTGAGTTGATATCCATATCCTGCGCCAAAAACTAATCCGTACTCAAGTCCTGAATTAATGTTTAAAATATGTTTGTCTTCTTTTTTCAGACTTTTCCAGTTAATGTTTTGGGAATAAACTGCTCCGGAAATAACAATACTGAAGAGTATTGTTATTGTGGTTTTAATATTTGTTTTCATATCCTGTATTGTTAATGAGTTTATAATTGTTTTTCTTTTCTTATCGTAAAGCGTTTAAATAGCCAAGTATTGCAGGGTAAGCATTATTCCAGCCTGTGTCAAAGGTTAGCATATCGTGTCCCGCTCCCAACACCTCAAACAGCTGCACATTGGGATAGGCAGAGGATACTTTTTTAGCCCACACCTCTCCATATGCCCTGTTATTTTCGCTGTACAGGAAAAGTACTTCAGGTTCGAACCGGTAAAGATTTGTTGTCCAGTCCGGATTTTCATCATTGCCAATTTCAAATAATGATTGATTGCATACAGCACCCCGTCTCCAGAAAGGTATATGTGCTTCATTCCCCACGGGATTATCCTTATCGCTTTCGGCATAAGCCAGCAGGCCGTATTTATAATCCAGGATTTCATGCTCGGTTCCTTTTCCTGTGATAAACTGATCCAAATAAGTCACGTCATTCATGAGTTCGCTTGTAATCTCTGCTTCCATCGATCGATCGACATAATCAAGTACATCCTGCCAAATAAGGCCTCCCGGTTCTCCAAGTATTAATCCGCTCACCGCTGCCGGGTTCTCATTAATATAAGCTGTGGCCAGCATGGCGCCCCATGATTGTCCCAGAAGGAATACTTTCTGAGAGGGAGATGTCCTGTAATGATCAATTACGCCCTGCAATTCATCAATCATTACCTCTATAGAATAGGTTGATTCAGGAAGCCGTTGCGACAACCCGGACCCTCTCTGGTCATAGAATACCACACGGTAACCATCATCGGCGAACTCCCTGCATCTGAGTAAATATCGATAATCAGATCCGGGTCCTCCATGCAAAATAATGATCATTGCACTGTCGCGTGCTCCAAATGCTTCTGCGTGCAGCCCGACTCCATTGACTGTAATTGATGGAAGACCCGGGTCCTGGTCAACCGTTTCGGGAACCAGGTTACCGGGTTCGTCGATATACCTTTCTTTTTCACACCCCGCAAATGTGATTGCGGAAATGATGGCTGTCGCCACCACAACTGATTTAATGTTCATCTTTTCCATTTTTTTAGTTATTGGTTATGAATTGATTTCAAAATTCTGTGTAAAAGTAAAGGGGCGGATTGACGCAATCGACTCTGCTTACAAGACAGTACCCTGTACATGTACCGCCTTGCAAGACAGTACATGTAATTCTTTGTTATTGAGATGTAAAGGAGATTTTTGAAATGGTGTTAGCTCATCAATTTCATGAACTCGGAAGGCGTTTGACTGGTGAATTTTTTAAAACAATTGTTGAAAGCAGATTTGGAATTAAAACCACATTCAAAGGCCAGGGCCAAAATGGAAAGTCTTTTTTTCTTAGGATCCGAAGCCAGTCGCTTAAATTCCTCAATGCGGTATCCGTTAATATAGTCATAGAAATTTTTACTTTCCCTTTCATTGATAACCTGGGAAAGATAGTTGGAATGAACGCCAAAACTATCTCCAAGTTTTGATAAGGATAATTGGCTGTTGAGATAGGGTTTTTCAACCTTCATATAATCAGTTAATTTCTTATGCAATAGTTCCGCATCCGTATTCTTTAAACCCGATTTCGCATATTTCTCAAATTCATGGGATTTCGTATATGTTGAAGATTGCATATCCTGAAATTCAAGCAGATGGACTGCCTGGACAGAAAAAATGCTGGTTTGTTTCAATCCGAAAAAACCTAAAAAACACACAAACAATACCACAGCCGTAAATACAAGAATGTCGGAATTTACCTTGTTCATTTTAAGAGTTTCTTCAGGAATCAGGTCGGAAAATATAACAACAATCCATATAAAACAGATGCCCAGGACAATGTATTGCAACCAGTTCAGGTTAATCTTCTCAATGGCAGAAAATTGATTTTTAATGTTTTTCCTGTGCCTGTAAAGTAAAATCTGCGACAGGGTAACATAACCAATCCCGGAAAGAATTATCAATATCTCTTTAATCATATTAAATACCTCATATCCCGCTCCCCCTGTTTCCATGGCCAGGATCTTTTCGGCAGCGGGTAATGTAAAAAAACCGATCAGGTATATATACAATATAAAAGGAGGAGCAAAGTGGGCAAACAGATATAGCTTCTTCCGGGGAAACTGACGGGTAAGGGCTGAAACATAGAGATAAAGCAGTGGACCGTGTACGAGGGGAAGTGGCAGTATTAAACCTATCGTTGACGGGAATTTGGTGTAAAGACCAGTATATATTATGTAGTACAGGAATAAATGCAGTCCGATGAGAAACATCCAAACAGCAAGAATTTTATCGGATTTATCCTTGCCTTTTTTGCTTAAAAGGAGAAACTCGAGAAGAAAAGCTATGGTAATTCCAATTATAAAAATCATCTCTATAATTGAAAAGTAAGTATTAATAAATTACCAATTCAATTCATTTCGAAAAAGATTAACAAATTAATTTCAGTATTGTTGGGATGATATTTTTCTATGCCGCTTGGCAATAAAATATCAGCCACCCGGAATTGCTGCTTTTCATAACATCATTAAATATCAACCTGCCCCCAAATAGATGTGTATCATTGATGGTGAGCACAAATTATTCGCAAAAAACTCCGGTTGTGATTTGCTGATAAATCTAAAAAATTGCGTAAGCCACAATTATTTGCAGAATTCAAAAATACTTCTGGCATAAAACAATAAAATAGGTTTACATACCTGCAGATTTCCCTGTTTTATTCAATTCCGATTTCCTAAGAGCAGGGAAGTTGCACTTTTCGAAAATCCATCCTTTTTATAGTTGTAGATCAGTTATATAATGTTTAAATCAAGCCTTAATTTTGATTAAAAATTTTCCTGTTTGAAATTCAGGCAATCCTATAAATGAAATTAATTCATCGTGAGTTTTAATTAAGTAATTGATTTATAACTTAATCTAAACGATATGAAAAAGATAATTTCCATTCTTGTTATTTTTTCTCTCCTGACAAATTTAACTTCATGTTATTCTTACAAAACCTTGAGTAAGCAGGAAGAATATAAAATGTATGCCGGCAATAAAAGGATTCATGTACTTCAGGTGCAGACAAAAGAGGGGAATGAAGTAAATTTTAATGAAAGGTTCCCCGCGCAAATATCCAAAAAAGGTGTTTCCGGATTACCGGAATTCAGAATTTCATTTGACCAGGATTCAGCTGTTTTCTATAAAGGAAAAGCTATAACAGCCTGGAAAAACGGAGTCGAATATGATCTGATCGGACAGGACAAGCGAGGATTAATCTGCCTGGTTGATGACCCAATTAATATTCCGCTTTCAGATATTGAATATCTTGATTACCGGATATATAACGCTCCATTATCATTTTTACTTATATTTGGCACCGTGGCATCAGGAGTAAGTATTTTAACATATATTTGGGTTAACTCTTGGACATTGGTTCTTTAATGATAACCCATGCCAATATTTGTTTGGTATGATTTGTATCCATATTACGAATCAGATAAGGATGATCTGAGTAAAGCTGTGATAGCTCAACATATTTAAAAAGTTTCCGCATCACCAGTATTATTAAATCACCCATTCAAGTCATTTCGAAGGAGATTAACAAATTAATTTCAGTATTGTTGGGATGATATTTTTTCCACATGGTTTTTTGCTGATTTCAATAAAAATCATCCTGACAGATGATATTTTTATATGAAAAACGATAACTCTTAAATGAATTATCAATTGATATTCTAAATAGTAATATATCTTTGTGTAAACTTAAACAATTATAATCATGGCAAAAGAGAATCTACTGAATTCAATAGCACAATTGCTACAAACCCAGGAACAATGGATGGTAAAAGGTGATGATGGCGATCTTCACCACCTTGAAGATGGAGTTAAAGGGGTTCCCGTGCTGGTAACAGCCAGGAATGAGATTTACAAGTTGTATTTTGGCAAGGAAAGAATATCTACAAACGATTTCAAATTGCTGGATGATATTCATTCAGAATTGATGAGATTTATCTGGGAGAATTTCAGCTACAAATCAAAAACAGATGCACAGAAAGAACTGGGAGAAATTCTTGATAAGTACGGATTGAAAAAAGTTAAGACAAGAGAAAAGAAAAAGTAATAGTACATAAATGAATGTAAAAAAAGGCAGCCAGATGGTTGCCTTTTTAGTTTACCCTTTTATTTTAATTCAAATCACTTATGTTTCTTTAAATAAACCCAACCATGAAAAAACCTGATGAACTTTTATTGAATTTAATGATTTTTATAGTGGTGTTCACCGCATGCAATGAAACCGGAAAAGTAATGATCACTTCACAGGACAACTTTCCCCAGCCCCCGGTAGCCCGGATCATACCTGATACGCTGGTGGAATTCGGGAATATGAGGATCGATAATTATTTCTGGATGAAGGACAGGAATGATCCGGCTGTGATGGACTATCTCAAATCGGAAAACAACTATTGCGATACGGTGATGGATCATACTAAACCACTGCAGGAAAAGCTTTACCTTGAAATGAAGAGCAGGATCAGGGAGGAAGACCAAACCGTTCCTCAATCTGACAACGGATATTTTTATTATCAAAGGACTGAAAAAGACAAGCAGTATACCGTTTATTGCCGGAAAAAAGGAACGGTCACTGCAAATGAAGAGGTACTGTTTGATGTAAACAAAATGGCGGAAGGCACGGATGCATTCATTTTCAAAGATTATGAAATATCAAGCGATAACAGGCTGGCAGCCTATGCTTTTAACGCCACCGGATCCTATGCCGAATTTAACCTAAAGATCAGGAATCTTGAATCCGGTGATGACCTTCCCTTTGAAGTGAAAAAAGTAAGGTCCTTTGCCTGGGCAAATGACGGTCAAACCCTGTATTATACAATAGCCAATGAATCCCTTAGGCCTTACAGGGTATATAGCCACGTGACGGGTACAATCCTTCCGGATTTCATGATCTATGAAGAAGTTGACAATGCCTTCAATTTATATGTCAGCAAATCCAAAACCAGGGATTTTATTTATATCATTTCAGCCAGTTTTACATCCACGGAATACCGTTTCCTCCCGGCCAGCCAGCCAAAGGAGGAATTTAAAGTATTCCTGCCACGGCAAAAGGATACAGAATATTACATTCAGCATCATAAATCCCGCATATTTATCAGGTATAAAGACCTTCAAAACAGGAACGGGAAAATTTACGAGGCTCCCCTCAGAGGATATGATAAAATGAAAACCTGGAAAGAGTTTGTAAAACATGATCCATCGGTTAAAATTCAGGATTTTGATGTATTTGATAAATATCTGACGCTCTATATCAGGAAAAAAGGGCTGGATGGTATTGTGGCAATCGATCTTGAATCGGGTGAACAAAAAACTGCAAATTTCCCCGAACCTGTTTTCGTTGTTTCACCCGTTAATACACCCGAATATAATTCCGTTAAATACCGCTATTCATACTCATCTCTTAACAGGCCCAATACAGTATTCGACTATGATATGACCAATGGTAAAAGCGAGAAACTCAAGGAACAGGAAATACCCGGCGGCTTTGATGCTGGCAACTATGTGGTCGACCGGCTCTGGGCAATTTCTTCCGATGGTGAAAAGATACCCATGGCGGTGCTTTACCGGAAATCAACAGAAATAAACGGAAAGAACCCTTTGTTGTTGCAGGGATACGGTTCGTACGGTTTCAATACTGATGCATACTTCAGGCAAAATGTATTCAGCCTGGTGGACCGCGGATTCGTTTTTGCCATAGCCCAGGTAAGGGGAGGAAGTGAACTGGGGGAAACATGGTATGATAGGGGGAAACTGCAATTCAAGAAAAATACTTTCAATGATTTTATTGCCTGTGCAGAATACCTTGTTAAAGAAAGGTATACTACACCCAAAAAGCTGGCCATTATGGGGGGAAGTGCGGGTGGACTGCTTATGGGTGCTGTGGTAAACCTGAGGCCTGATTTGTTCAATGTGGTTGTTGCCCTGGTTCCTTTTGTGGATGTGGTGTCAACTATGAAAGATACTACCCTACCCCTGACGACACAGGAATTCCAGGAATGGGGAAATCCCGCAGTTGAAAAAGACTACCTTTACATGCTGGCTTATTCACCCTATGATAACGTAGAAGCCAGACAGTATCCCAACATTCTTGTCACGGCCGGATGGAACGATTCGCAGGTTATGTATCACGAACCTGCAAAATGGACAGCCAAATTAAGGGCTCTGAAAACGGACCGGAACATTCTGCTGCTTAAAACCGATCTGAAATCAGGACATGGAGGTGCTACCGGCCGGTTTGACTACCTGAAGGATATTTCTTTCGAGTATGCTTTCATCCTGGACAGAATGGGAATTACACAATAACATGAAGTCTTTGAATGCCCGACTCTAAGCCCAAATACCTTAAATGTGTTTCCTGGGCAGTAGAAAAAATTGCACAAAACCATATAGAAAAGATCAGAAGTATGAATTTCATTTTCATGATTTGAATTTTAATAATTTGCTGAATCATTGCATAATGAAGATGTATGGAGTATTAATAACTGAATCGTTGACTTCATGATCAGGATGCTGAATCAAATAAAAGGTTGCGTGAAAATTCATTGAAGAACTTGCTGAAAATTTAAATACTTACCGGTCTTTATTTCTTTAACCATAAATTCTTTATCTTTACGTTGTATTTAAATTTGAAGGCAAATGCCTGATCCTGTGTTATAAAACTATAAAATCTGAAAGTATGGCAATAACAAAAGTTTGGATTGAGGACGGATGTACATCCTGCGGACTGTGTGAAAGTATTTGTCCTGAAGTTTTCAAGGTGGATGATATTGCAACAGTCCTTCCCGGGGTTAATTTCAATGATTATGAGATGGAAATAAAAGAAGCTGCAGAAAGCTGCCCGGTGGAGGTTATAAAATATTCTTAATTCTACATTGACAGATTAGAAATCCATTGTTGCGGGAGAACTCTGGTGATGTCTGTACTATCCGAGAAGCCGAAATTTCCGGTTATTCCATATCAAAATCACTTCGCGGTATATCTTCATCCGGATCCTTGTCAAAAGGTCCGACACCCGGAGGATTGAAAAGGCCCCACCTGTCGATTGAATAATCCCACTTGTCAAAGCCGGCTACCCACTGAATAAACAGTAACCGGTATTCTTCAATCAGGTCCCGGACAATGTCATAATATTCAACCTCCTTGAATCCGAACATTTGCAGCGAATGATTCTGAACCATCAGGTCGCGGGCCGCCTTTCTAATGATGGCGGCGGCCTCCATTTTGAGATCATACAGTTCAGCTTTGGTGGCCCCGGCAACTTTTATGTACAGGGTTGCAGCATCTTCGAGCATCATTCCTTTCATCATCTGAAGTGGTTCGTTGTCTTCAGGAATCAGATCCGAGATATGTTTTACCACTTCAAAGATCTCGACTCCCTTTTTAAAGATCGGCAGGCTTTTGGGATCTATTGGCTTGTCTTCGTCTTCTAACATAACGGTATGGATTAGGGTATTATAGTTTTACTTAACCGGGCAGGGCATTTGATCATAAATATAATAAATTTCTGATATATGGTGGCCTGATGTTTCCCACTTTATCAATTGGGCCACCTGACTAACACATTGATCCCGTCCCAATGAAATCAGACTATGTGAATGCTCTGTGTAACCATTTATATAATCCAGCCAGATTTTCTTCTTTTCAGAATTCAGTTTAATATGTTCGAAAAACTGTTTCCGGATATCCGGAGTGCTAAGGAATGGTTCATGATTCTTTGTTGAAAAAACCAGATGAACCCAGATTCTGATCCAGCTCATATTGGGTTTTTTTATGCGGCTAAAGCCGGGAGTTTGGAAAATTATTTTCAACCGTCAGCTGAAGCAGACGGCAATAGATCGAATCAAAATGAATCAGTAAGCCCATCATTTCGTCTGTCTACTGAAGCAGACGGCAATAGATTGGGTCACAAAAAGCCTGACATGCAGAATGAATAACATTTTCTATTTAAACCAACATTGCTTTTAACTTGAAAGTCCTTCAAAGATAACTAATCAGTACAATAAAATCCGTGCGTTTTAATGAATTTGCACATTCCGGTTTTTGACAATTCGGGTCATAAATTATCCTGTAACATTTAAGTTGTCACCAAAATATAATGATTTGTCAAAATTTCCAGGCTCTTGTATTGAATTTTTCGTTTAATTTGTTATAAACCAACCCCTATTGTTATGTATATTATTAATATTAATGCCACAAATACAACCCCTGCTATCCGGTATACCAAGGATGGCAGGCTCCAGATAAGTGGCAGGTCAATTACGGAAGGCGGAATTAATTTTTATCAGCCGCTGATCGATTGGGCCGGAACCTTACAGATCAAATTACTTTCCGTTGACATTAACCTGGAGTATTTAAACAGTACATCCTCAAAAAAGCTTCTCCATCTTCTTAAAACGCTGGATACCAATAATAACATAAAAAAGCTCCTGATTAACTGGTTCTACGATGAAGGCGATGATGATGCGCTGGATAAAGGCCAGGTCATGGAGGGCTTTTTGCACAAGGCGGAATTCAGCTTTCATATGAATTCAGGAACAGAAAAGTAGAGAATAGTATTCAGTATTCAGTATTTAGTAATCGGTAATCGGTTGGGCTACCGAACACTGATTACCAAACACGCCGTTTACCGGCTACTTATCGGGTTTATGAACCCTTACTGATTTTTGCCAGATCACCATATGTCGTGCATGATCACGCAATTCTGCAGCCATTTCAGGATTTCCTCCTTCTTCCAAAAGCTTTGCATAATGCCGTAATGTGGAGGGTGCATAGGTATCCTGTGCCCTGAGAAGAAAAACCGGTTCATCTTCAGGTATTCTCCCAGCCTTATCGATGATACGTTCATTATAATCGTCACGGGTAAACTTCATGAATCAGGTTTTCCCGGAAATTTATTAAATTCGGTAAAGATTGACAAATCCAAAGTGATTATTCATTGTTTTCAGGAAAGTAAATTACATCCGAATGAATCTATCCACCCATTGCCTAAGATCTGTTCAGATTATTTTCATAGTGTTGATCCTGTCCTCCTGTTCACCGGGTAATAAAAAAAGCGCATACCAGGCCGGAAGGGACTGGCCGGTATATCTGGGCAATCATTTCAGCAACCATTATTCATCCCTGAAGGAGATAACTACAGAAAATGTAAGGCATCTGAAAATTGCCTGGGTTTACCGTACGGGGGACGATGTTTCCGATAACCGCAGCCAGATACAATGCAATCCTCTCATCATCGACGGTGTATTGTACGGCACATCACCCGGTTTGAAGCTCTTTGCCCTGAATGCAGCCACAGGCGTGAGATTATGGGAATTTGATCCGGATCCGGAAAATCACTATTCAAAAAATGTCAACCGGGGAGTCAGCTATTGGCGCGAAGGACGTGACAAGCGAATTCTTTTCTCCTCGGGATCTGACCTTTTTGCCATAAATGCTGATGATGGTAAACCGGTACCTGCTTTTGGAAAAGCCGGCAAAGTATCCCTAAATGAAGGATTGGGTGAACGGGCCAGGGACAGGTATGTTGTGGCCACAACACCGGGCATTGTGTTTCAGGACCTGCTGATCATAGGCTCGCGTGTATCGGAGGAGGAAGGAGCAGCTCCAGGATATATACGGGCTTTCCACATTAAGACCGGCAAACTTGAATGGATATTCAATACCATTCCGAAACCGGGGGAATTTGGAAATGAAACCTGGCCTGAGGGTGCCTGGGAAACAGCCGGTGGTGCCAATTCCTGGGCCGGAATGAGCCTCGATGAAGCCCGGGGAATCCTTTATGCGCCAACCGGTTCGGCCTCATTCGATTTTTGGGGAGGCAACAGGAAGGGAACCAACCTTTTTGCCAATTGCATTGTAGCCCTGAATGCCAGGACCGGGGAAAGGATATGGCATTTTCAGACCGTACGTCATGATCTATGGGACAGGGACCTTCCCGCACCCCCAAACCTTATAACTGTCACGAGAAACGGGAAAAAAACGGATGCAGTGGCACAGATCACCAAGTCGGGATTCGTGTTTCTTTTTAACCGCGAGACCGGCGAACCGCTGTTTCCAGTGAAAGAAGTACCTGCCCCTGTTTCCGATCTGGAAAAGGAGGAAACCTGGCCGACCCAGCCTGTTCCACAGGCACCCCCGCCCTTTGTACCACAGGTTTTTACTTCAGGGGAGATCACAGACATAAGCAAAGAGTCACACGATTTTGTAGCTGCAATTTTTAACCGGGTAAGGAAGGGAGATCTGTTTATGCCACCGAGCGAGCAAGGTACTTTGATTTTTCCGGGATTCGACGGGGGTGGCGAATGGGGCGGTGCAGCAGTCGATCCCAACCATGCCATCATGTACCTGAACAGCAGCATTATGCCCTGGATCCTGCAAATGGTAAAAGTTAAACCTGATTCAACAGGCAGAACAGGATCAGGAGAATTGACCTATAAAATAAACTGTGCCGTATGTCACGGAACCGAAAGGCAGGGTATACCTGCATCAAACTACCCCGGCCTGAATGCTGTTTCAGAAAAATACACAGGAAAAGGCCTGATGGACGTGATCAATACCGGGAGGGGATTTATGCCATCCTTTAAACATTTAGAGGAACAAAAAAAGGAGGAACTTATTGCCTTTCTAATGAACCAGAAGCCAAATCCTGTTATAAAAGGTCAGAATCCATCCCCGGAAAAACCGGTCGTGCCATATTCGCATACCGGTTATAACCGTTTTTTCGACCAGGAAGGCTATCCGGCCATCAAACCGCCATGGGGTGTATTATCGGCCATTGATCTGAATCAGGGTACCATCCTATGGCAGGTTCCCCTGGGCGAATATCCGGCCTTAAGCGCAAGGGGCATTCCCCCGACAGGAACGGAGAATTATGGCGGACCCGCAATTACTGCAAGCGGCATCATATTTATCGGGGCTTCCAGGGATGAATATTTCAGGGCTTTTGACATGGGCAGCGGGAAAGAGCTCTGGAAACACAAATTGCCTGCCGGTGCCTATGCAACGCCAAGTATCTATGAGGCGAATGGCAAGCAATACATAGTGGTTGCGTGCGGCGGGGGTAAAATGGGTACTAAATCCGGAGATCAGTACGTGGCTTTTGCTCTGGATCGTAAAAAATAGACAGAACTTATTAAGACCAAATTAAAATAAGATGTTATAAGGCAAAACTTCAATAAAATAATTCATAACTTCGGTTCCAGATACACGAAAAAATATTCATTTGGGAAGATTGGATAAAATGTCAACTCGTATTCTCAAGAATGAATCATTATTGGTAGATGAGCTGTCAAAGGGGAATCATTTGGCATTTAATGAATTATTTAATGTTTACAGCGAACGCTTGTATCTTTTTGCATATGGGTATCTAAAATCCCATGAAGAGGCGGAGGAACTGGTACAGGAGGTATTTACAAAAATCTGGGAGATACGGGCTGATCTGAAAAAGGAATTGTCTTTTAAGTCTTTCCTTTTTACAATATCTTTTAATTTGATCAGAAAGCATTTCAGAACCAAAGTTCAGATCCTCAAGTATTATAATTCCAATACAATTGAAATTTCAGATAAGCAATCCGCTCAGAAAATCACCTATGATTCTCTCCATCAATATATAACTGAATTGGTTAATAAACTGCCCGAGAGGCGTAAGGAAATTTTTATTAAAAGCCGGTCTGAAGGACATAGCATAAAAGAAATTGCCGAGGAATTGAATATCAGTCATAAAACTGTGGAGAACCAGTTAACGGAAGCACTGAAATTCATCCGGACAAATCTTAATTATGAAAATTCACTGATTGTCCTGCTGTTAATACATTTATTTCATATTTAAGTAATTACCTTTTTTTTACTTTTTTTTGCATGTTGCGTTAGGTGTAACCATGCACAACTGGATATTACCAGAAGTAAAACCGGATAAAATAGCCGCAGATTGTTGAATTGGGTTGCTGTTTGCCGAAACTTTTTCCTGGTTGCTGATGAATTTGAAATGGCATAATAATATCTTACAATTGGTTTAATTTAAATTATATACAGGTTTTTTAATATGGCAGAAAAAGATTTTGACAGCGAAAGGATAACCCGGTATTTTAGCGGCAGGTATTCTGAAATGGATGAGATTTATGTTCACAATGTTTTTTGCGACGATGAAAAGGAAAACGAATTAAGGAATCTCTTGTCGGATCAGTTTGACAAATTGCCGGATGTTGAAATGGACCGGAAAGGTTTAAGCAACCTCCTTTACAGGATACACTATGATATAAATACAAGATTATCCCTAAACAGGTCTTCAACATTTGACAGGATTGTCAGGTGGTCATATCGCATAGCAGGTTTGTTCGCGCTTCCAATAGTTATTTTTTTTGGATTTCATGCATTGAATAGTACTAAACTGAAAAAGGAATCCTGGGTTGAAATCAAGGCACCTGCATGGACCCGTGCCCGGTTTAGCCTGCCTGACGGCACCATGGGATGGCTGAATAGCAATTCAAGTATAAAATACATGGAAAATTTTACCGCGGATCGACAGGTAACCCTTCAGGGAGAAGCCTTCTTTGATGTTTATAAGGACAGCAGGAGCCCCTTTATTGTAAATACAGGTGATGTTGCCTTAAAAGTACTGGGAACACGATTCAATATCGCATCTTATGAAAATGAAGAAAATGTTGACGTTGTACTTGAAGAAGGGAAACTATTGTTCATGGACAAGAATACAAACAAATCCTATTCCATGCATCCGAATGAACTTATTACCTATAGCAAAATCAACAGGGGAACATTCGCTGAAAATGTACAGTCGCAAAAGTATATTGCATGGACAGAGGGAAAGCTTGTATTCCGAAATGATCCGCTGGATATCATTGCCCGGAAACTGGAGCGGTGGTATAACATTGAAGTGGGCATAGAGGGAAACTTAAGTCAGGATCTCAGATTGCGTGCAACCTTTGTAGATGAGACACTTGAGGAGGTTCTGAAAATTCTGAAATACAGTTTACCGATCGACTATAAAATTGAAAACCGTGATCTCAATCCGGATGATACTTATCAGAAAAAGAAAGTTAAAATAATACTTAAAAAAAAATAGTCTGAATATCCATTCTTAAAAAATCTTGCCTATGATATAACACGGTACCAAAAAGAAACAGGAAGGTGTTGCAACCACCTTCCTGTTAACAATGCTAAGTTACTACATGTCAATAATAACCTAACTTAAAACTTCGCAAAATTATGAAAAAATTCAATCGCTTGGAAGTATTTTCATTTCCAACACTAAAAAAACTAATTATGGAACTAAAAATTGCAATACTAATTATTGTAGTTAGTGTTTCAAATGTATTGGCTACATCAACCTATTCTCAGGTTGCGAGGGTGTCCCTTGACATGAACAATGTCAGACTTGAGATGGTGATGGACGAAATAGAGCGGCAAAGTGAGTTTTATTTTATTTTTAACCAGAAACAGATTGATGTCGACAGGGTTGTCAATGTTCAGATCGATAATAAACTGATTGCGGAAGTTCTGCCCGAACTGTTTACCGGAACCAATGTAAATTATCTGATCATGGATAAGAAGATCCTGTTAACCACAGATCCGCTTGAGAAAAATCCTTTGACACCTGCCAGTGAGAAAAAAATCCAGCAAATGCAGGTCAGCGGAACGATCATGGATGAAAACGGCAATCCTATGCCGGGAGTTAACATCCAGATCGAAGGCACCACATCCGGAACTGTTTCCGATGTAAACGGGAAATATACTCTGAATGTACCCAGTGAGACTTCAGTGCTGATATTTTCCTTTATGGGCTACAATTCCCAGACTATACCGGTTTCCGGAAAATCCAGTATTGATATTACTTTGGAACCAAGCTTGGTGAATCTTGAAGAAGTTGTTGTTGTAGGATATGGAACACAAAAGAAAATAGACCTGACCGGATCCATAGCCTCTGTTTCCTCAAAGGATATCCTCTCCGTTCCGGTCGCCAGATTGGATCAGGCCTTACAGGGCCGCGCAGCTGGTGTTTTGCTGAGACAAAATACATTTAATCCAGGTCCCGGAAGTGTTTCATTGATCATCAGGGGCCTGAATTCAATTAACGGTGACAATTCCCCGCTTTATGTTGTCGACGGGGTTATCGGGGCAAACATCAATGCGATTGATCCTCTTGACATTCAAAGTATTGATGTTCTGAAAGATGCGTCTGCAGCCTCCATTTATGGTTCACGCGCTGCCAACGGGGTTGTCATGGTTACAACAAAAAAGGGTGTTGCAGGTAAGCCAAAATTGAATTTCGACGCCTATAACGGAGTATCGATGGCCATGAGAACCTATGATGTGATGAATTCACAGGAATATATGGAATATGTTAATGATGTCCGGAGCCAGGGTGGAAATCCTCCTGCCTATAATGATATACCGGGTATTGTGAACCAGGTGGGTGAAGGTACGGATTGGCAGGATGAGCTCTTTGGCAGGGGTACCGAACAAAAATACTATTTATCCCTTTCTGGCGGATCAAAGGATATCAGCTATAATGCTTCAGGAGGCTATTTAAAGACCAAGGGTATCATGCCAAATGTTGATTATACAAAATATACCGGCCGATTCAATATGGATATACAGGCCTCGGACCGTCTGAGGATCTTCTCCTCAATGTCCTACGCTTCCGATGTCACGAACGGGATCAGTGAAGGTTTTGACGGAAGGATCGGAACCATTAACCTGATTTCCACGCCGCCAATGATGTCACCAAAAGATGAATTCGGAGATTATCCTCCCATTCTGTACAATACTTTTGAAGAAGGTTCTGCCAAACAGTATTACAACAGTCTGGCAGCTTTGAACGGTGAGGTACGGGAATCCATGGGCTCTTACATCCAGTTCAATGTAGGGGCTGAATATAAGCTGGCAGATTGGCTTAAATATGAAATTACACTCGGTTTACAGCCAACAATCACTGAAAGCAGGTATTTCAGACCCAAAAACATTCCGGAGCCATTATCTTTCCAACAACAGTCCCTGGCATCAAAAAATTCCACCCGCTCCTTGAACTGGCTGGTAGAAAATTTGCTGACGTTCAGCAGGGTCATCGGAAACAATCACAATGTAACGTTTATAGCCGGTACATCAACCCAGAAAACGGCTTTTGAAAGTACAGGCGCAGGAACAATGAACTTCGCCTTCGATCAGTTCCAGTTCCACAATCTGGGTGCCGGAGTCCAGGCCAATCATACTGTCAGCTCATCCCGGAGTGAACAACAGTTGCAGTCATTCCTGTCAAGGATCAACTATAGTTTCAGGGATAAATATCTTTTGCAGATCAACGGGCGTTATGACGGTTCTTCAAAATTCGCCGAAGGCAATAAATGGGCCTTCTTCCCGTCGGCATCCATCGGATGGAGACTGTCCGAAGAGGATTTCATAAAAAATATGAATCTGTTCAATAACCTGAAATTGCGTGCCAGTTATGGTAGCATCGGCAGCCACGGTATCAGTCCCTATGCAACGTTGCAACTTATTGGAGGTGCATTCAGCTATGGATTCAATGATACAAGATATGGAACCTATACTCCTACAGGAATTTCAAATAAGAATCTGAAATGGGAAACCACCACACAATTGGATATCGGATTGGATATGGCTTTTATGGATAACAGGTTGAATGTTACCCTGGATTATTATAACAAGAATACAACTGATCTCCTTTTAAATCAGTTAATCAGCATAGTTAATAATCCGACTCAGAACCACAATCCAAGTATTACAAGGAACATCGGCAGTCTCCAGAACACAGGCTTTGAATTTGGCATTAACTACAGGACTATCACTTCCAGTGATTTTACATGGTCGATTGACATAAATGGTACCTTCCAGCAGAACAAATTACTGGATCTGGCATTGATTGAAGGCCAGGAGTTCCTTTTGCTTGGAGACAATTTAAGACGCAACTACCATAAACTGGAAGAAGGAGAGCCTTTTGGGAATTATGCCGGTTATCAGACCGACGGATTATACCAGAATCAGGCCGAAATTGACGGATCTGCGCAGCCTACAGCCAGACCTGGCGACATGAAATACGTGGATCAGAACAATGACACCATTATCAATGCAGAGGATTTTGTAAAACTTGGAAATGCTTATCCTGATTTCTTTGGAGGAATAACCAACAATTTCACTTACAAGAATTTCAACCTTTCAATTTTTATCTTCGCCATGCTTGGGCATGATATTTTCAATTTTGACCTGGCCCAGTGGAAGTATGACCTGTCATCGAGTGAATTTAATAAATTTAAGGAAGTTGCAACAGACAGGTGGACCGGCGAGGGTACTTCAAATGATATACCAAGGGCCGGATACAAACCCGTTAATATCTCGGACGGTGCCGACGGCGCTATTGATAGGATGGTCGAGGATGCTTCGTTCCTGAAACTACGCAATGTGACGCTGACTTATAATTTACCAAAATCATGGGTGAGCAGGATCGGAGTTGCAAACGCCAGTGTATACGTTCAGGGTAACAACCTTGCAGTGCTGACCAAATATTCGGGATTTGATCCTGAGTCAAATCAGATGGGCGGAAGCGCAACACTGATCCCTCATAATGCCAGCTTATATCCGTCAACACGGAATTTCATAGTTGGTTTACAAATTGGATTATAAATTATATAACGATTAGAACAATGAAAAAATATTTTATATTCGGTTTCCTCCTGATTCTGCTAGGCTTTGTAGCATGCGAAAAGTTTTTGGAGGAAGAACCAAAGACCCTCGTGACCGAAGAAAATTTCTTTGGTGCATCAGCCTCAGAGGAAGGCGTTGAACAATTTATCAATGGCATATATCCGGGTAATTTCTGGGCAATAAATGACAGACGCTGGAGTTGGTTCGCCACCGTGGCGGCTGATGAGTTTGACCATACCCTGGCATTTGATGGTGAAGGACAGGAATACGACCGTCATGATTTTAATCCTACACAATTTAATATTTTCAGGCAGTGGAATTATGTTTACTGGCCTATTGGCAGGACAAATACTTTCCTTTCCCATTATGACGATCTGGATGCATCATTTGGCGACAAATGGACCAAGTTGAAGAATTTCAAAGGACAGGCGTTGTTTTTCCGGGCATATAACTATTTTACCGGCGTGCAGATGTGGGGCCCTATACCCCTGGTTACAATTGCTCCGGACGGAAATAACTATCCCAACAGCACTGTTCCGGAAATCTATAACCAGATTATTGCCGATTTGAGGGAAGTTGTTGACAACAATTATTTACCTGAATGGAATGAGATGGACGTGGTGGACAAAGGCAGAGTCAGCGAGAGTACAGCAAAATCATTGCTGGCAAAGGTATACCTGGCCCGGTCATACAATACAGAGGCTGCCGCGGCCAGTGATGTGGACAATGCCGTGGCATTTGCACAGGATGTAGTTGAAAACAGCGGTCGTGATCTCATCACTGATCCGATACTCGATGGTGAAGGTGATACCCTTTTTACAGCCTATGAGGCAGCATTTTTACCGGAAAACAAAAATGGCAAAGAGGGGATATTTGAGTATCAGTTCTATACCGGTGTAAGCCAAAGTGCCCTGAATGTAGAGTTTGCACTTCCAGGCTATTTCGGGGACTGGGGAAATGCAAGATTTGAAGCTACTCCGCTCTTATACAACAGTTTTGAACCCGGAGATCTCAGGAAAAAATCCTATATATTCGGAGATGTGGTTAGTCCCGTAACAGGCGAAGTGGTGAGCACGAACGGTAAAATATATATGACGAAATTCCAGGATTCCGACAGGACAACAGGCCCGTACAGTTTCAAGAACAACTGGATTTTCCTGCGGTTTGCCGATATGCTGCTGATCTATGCTGAAGCACTGAACAAGCAGAATAATGGCCCAACACCTGCTGCTTTCGATGCCATTAACAGGGTGCGTAACAGGGCAGGTTTGCCTGATCTGACAGGTGCTGACACGTATGACACATTTTTAAAGGCTGTACAGGATGAACGCTTCCATGAACTTGCCGGAGAAGGACACCGCCTTGTTGATCTTCGCCGATGGGGCTTGAATACACTTAAGGAGCGGGTTGAAATGTCCCGTTCAGATGCCAGCGTCGAACCGCATGAAGTATTGTGGCCAATGCCGGATTATGAAATACAATTGAATACATCGCTCCAGCAGAATCCCGGATATTAATTCTGTTAAAATAATTAAGCAGGTTTTTTGCAGGATACTTTATACATCATCACCATACCCGTGCATCGGGTATGGTGATGTTTTTAGATCATCGTGCGTACTAAAATTATATCAGAGTTGCTGAAGGTTACAGCCGATCATTGTTTCACTCATCCCTTAAAAATAATAAACCATGAAACTGAGGATTTTGTTACTATTTCTCTTTATTTTAACTCTTACAAAATGGGCACAGGCACAAAGTGAAGTTGAGGCACCTTTTGCATCCCGGATACTGGACCAGGGATTGGGAAAGGTTGCTGTCGGAGACATCGATAACGACGGAATCAACGATATTATAAAAATTGCAGGGTTGAAAGATAAGTCCATGGTATTGTTCAGGTTTAATGCAAAGGGTGAATTTGTTAAACATGTCTTGCTTGACAAAATAAATTTCAGGGGAGACCGGATTGTATTATCCGACGTGGATAACGACGGCGATCTGGATCTTGCCAATGGTATCGGCATAAACGACAGCAATGGCAAAGAAATCAGCCTGGATGTGGTTTGGGTCGAAAATCCGATGCCACGGAATCCCACCCGTATGAATTCATGGAAAATTCATAAAGTCGGAAATCAGAAGGATTACATCAAGGATATATTTATCCGCGATTTTGACAGGGATGGAAAGCCTGATATTATCACAAGGGCCAACGAACAAACGGCGATCTATTTTCAATCTTCACCTACTCAATGGATCAATGAGGTAAATTTAAAACATGAACCACATGAAGGGATGGATATCGGTGATCTGGACAAAGACGGAGATACCGATATCGTACTGAACGGATTTTGGTATGAAACCCCTACAAATGCACGGAAAGGTGAATATATTAAGCATATTTACGATGCCAGATGGTTTACTCCGGTTGACGGAAGCTGGAGAGACAATAATGCAGCCATAAAGGTCGTCGACATGAACAGCGATGGCCTACTGGATATCCTGATTTCGCATTCCGAATTACAGGGCTTTCCAATATCCCTGTATATGGCTGCATCGCTGGATGCACTGAAAAAGGACATATGGAACGAGATCCGGGTTGATCACAGGTTTGATTTTTGTCAGACCCTTGATGCCGCGGATGTGGATAATGACGGAGACATGGACATACTGGCTGCCAAATTCCAGAGGAACCCGAAAGAGGGCACGCAGTGGATCAATGACCCCCCCTACCCTATAGCGGTATATTATAATTCAGACGGAAGTGCAAGGGACTGGAAAAGGCAGGAGGTAGCCGCCAGCGGAATGTATGCCGGGATACTTGGAGATGTGGGCAGCGATGGCCGGATGGACATTGTAGGTCCACAGTCCTATTTTGAAGGACCGACAAAAATGTTCACAAGCAATATTGCCAGCCCGAAATTAGCGGTTGATAAATGGACTTACATACAGCTGGACGACACAAGGGACAATTATGTGATCCCCGGCTCACAGGGATGGTGGAATTACTTTGGTCTGGATATGTATGACGTAAACCGCGATGGTTATGTGGATATTTTAGCCGGAGAATGGTACTACCGGAATCCCGGGGGCGATATGAGCTCAGACTGGGAGCGGATTGCATTTCCGGTTGAATCGGATGCTGTGCTGGCCCTGAATGTCGATGATGATGAATTTGCAGATGTGATCAGTTTGCGGTTGCCCCAGATCTTCTGGCTTGAAGCCAATGACACGGAGGGCAGAACATGGACATACACCGAAATAGGCACCATGAGGCAAACAGGACATGCAAATTCCCAGGAATATTCACTGGCGCAGATCATTCCCGGAGGAAAACCCGAAATACTGTTGACCGATGAGGTCAATCAATGTTATTTTGAAATACCTTCCGATCCGGACAATGTGCCCTGGCCAAGGACGATCATAACCAGCGAAGGAAGCGGGTATGCGACCGGGGATATAGACAATGACGGATTTATTGACCTGGTGGGAAGTATCCCCCATCAGGGAGTGGGTGAAGTGATGGAGGGTACTTTTGACGTGCTGAAGGACAACAGGATGATGTGCTGGTGGAAAAACCCCGGAAACGGTAATGGCAACTGGGCGAGGTATGAAGTGGGAACCGGAACAAGTCCTGATCGCCATGTGGTTGCCGATCTGAACGGAGACGGAAAACCTGACATAGCCACCAGCGATGAAAGGTATCCCGGCAATGCCCGCAATGCCTGGCTCACATGGTATGAGCAAAAAGGCGATCCGGCTGCCAAGACCTGGATTAAACATATCATCGTTACCACAAAATCAATGAACAGCATGGATGCGGCGGATGTAGACCGGGATGGTGATATTGACCTCGTGGTCGGTGAACATGAAATGCAGGGACCGAAAAATCTGCCGTTGCCAAAAGATGAAAAGGTGATCATATATGAAAACAATGGTAAAGGAACTTTCACGCCGCGGGTTGTAGACCAGGGAAAGGAAAGTCACCTTGGCACACAGCTGTCCGATCTGGACGGAGATGGAGACCTGGATATTGTCAGTATTGCATGGCGTGAACCAAAATACTTGCATCTCTGGAGAAATGATGCGATCAAAGCCTCCGGAAAGAGTGGATCAAAGTCAACCGGTCAAACCAGGAAATATGCCTTGCCGATAGTAATTGGTGCAAATGGATATATCAGACAGGACAAACCTGTGGAAGTTCAGGTTAATTTCAGCGCCGTGTTAATGCAGGCAGGAATATCCGCCGCTTCCTTTTCTGAAAAATCACTGCAACTTGTAGAGACCGATGCTGCCGGGGAAATTGTGGACATGCAGGTTCCCTTTCAGTTTGACAAAGCACCCGAATTTGATCCGGGCAAAAAAGCAATGGGATCGCTGGTTCTGCTTATGCAGGGTATTACAGCCCCAGGCCGGTCGAGGCATTTCATGCTGTATTTTGATGACCAGGATCATCCCGTCAACATTGCAACGAAGTTCGTCAGCATAAGGGATACGGCGGAATATGAAGGGTATGCGGCTTATAAGATCAGCACTCCTTCGGCATCCTATTATTATCATTCTTCCAGCGGAGGATTTGCCAGTATCATTGATAAGGAAGGCCGTGACTGGGTCAGCTATCATCCGGATGAGGAACCGGTCAGCGGATTTAAGGGAAGGTACCGCGGTATTCCGAACATCGCCCCGCCTGAGCTTCATCCGGGGAGCCCGGAGCCTAAAAAGTCCACCAGGATTCTTAATCAGGGACCCGTGAGAATTTCCCTGCTTACTGAAACGGAAGATAAGAAATGGAGTGCAAGATGGGATATTTATCCCGGGTACGCCACGATGACCTTGCTTCAAAAGGGACCCGAACCCTACTGGATGCTATATGAAGGCACTCCCGGGGGTGAATTTAACGTAAAGGATTACTGGGTGCGTTCGGATGGTACAAAGGAGATTATGGAACCTTATAGTATGAAAGGCCAATGGACGGGGCATCTCCCTACACCAAAATGGGTGTATTTTGGTGACCATCAGATTGATCGTGTTCTATATTACATCCACCACGAGGATTATCCCAATGAAGATGTGTTGTGGCACGCCGGTGAAGGAGGCATGACGGTTTTCGGGTTTGGACGCGGTCCCACACAGGATAACTGGCAGCAGTTAACGGAGGTTCCCGCCCATTTAACATTGGGGTTTGCTGAACAAGGCAAATTTACCCATGTAAGTGAACGGATCAATGATAGTTACAAACCCTTAAAAATATCCGTAGGTGCCTTGATAAAATTAAAATAAATTCACGTAATTCTTATTGTTTCACAAATATAACAACCTAAACATTAAATAATGAAAAAATTAGCATATCTGGTTTTGGCCATATTATTGCAGTCGACAGCAATCTTCGGGCAGGAAATAAAATTTGAAACAAGGGTGGTCAGCAATTCGGTAGCCCTTCATCCCATGATATTTGATGTCAACAAGGACGGCAAAAACGATATCGTATGTGTTGATGATTACAACGATTTGAAGGGCAACGATGCCCTGAATATTAAAACAATATCCTGGTTCTCAGATATGGGGAAAGCCGGTGGTGAAGGTTTCAAAAGGACTGTCATTGCCGAGATCAATTACAGATCCTGTGGTTTTGCCCATGCCGATATTGACAATGACGGGTACATTGATATTATTGGTCGATACGATACCGACGGGGACGATATGAATGAGACAGGTACCACGTTCTGGATGAAAAATCCTTATGGCTCACCAAAATATAACGGGGGTCCATGGCAGAAAACCGACATCGGTTTCAGTACTTATTCCAAAGATATTGTGCCGGCGGATTTTAATAAGGACGGTAAAACTGATATCGTTGCCCGTGGCGTTGACGAGTGTGTCAGGATTTATATCCAGGTTTCACCTGTGAAATGGACCACTATCAAGGTTGATGCCCCGCACCATGACGGAACCGACGTAGCTGATATCGACAATGACGGCGATCCGGATGTTGTGATTAACGGACTATGGTTTGAAACGCCTGCGGATATTTTCAAGGGTGAGTGGAAAAAACATGACTACGCACCGCGCTGGTACAAGCAAAAAACAGGAAAAGAGGGACAGTGGTTTGATAATAATACCAAAGTCACTTTAAGCGATATCGATTCTGATGGCTGGACCGATATATTTATTTCCAATGCTGAAAACACAGGTTATGCAATCTGCTGGTATAAGAATCCGGGCAAAGATTTCGACAGGAACTGGGAAGAGCATGTGATCGGTTACCAGAATTTTGCACATACCCTTTACATTGCGGATATGGACAATGACGGCGACAAGGATGTGGTAACTGGGGAACTGATCATCTGGAATTCACCCAATCCCGAAGGTTATCATCCTGTTGTTGTATATATTAACAAGGGCAATAATCTGGAATGGACACGGCAGGTCATTGGCGAGAAAGGATGTTACGGAGGCAAGGTTGGCGACATCGACAACGATGGCGATCTGGACATTGTGGCCCCCAGGAACTGGAACAAAGCCCCCCTGTATTTGTGGAGGAACCTTACCAATGAAAAACTGAGTGCTTCTGACATTAAAATAACAGAAACCACGGAGCAGGGAATTCCAAGCCTGAAGATAGAAACGCCCGCAGCAACCTACATATATGACAAGGCAGGCGGCGGATTCATCAGTATGATCGACAAAAACGGAAAAGACTGGATCAGTTTTAAAGTCGCGGATTACCCGCCCCCCGGAAATGCTGCTACACGGTACAGGGGTATTCCGAATCTGGGTATTGGCGGTGATGATAATGATGCCGGCCACCCGGGTTTTGACAAATGCGTGACAAGGGTAATCGCTCCCAATGTAATTGAAACCACCACAAAAACAGGCAACTGGAAATTCCGGTGGGCATTTTATGATACCTATGCGAAATTTACGATGGTGAAGACCTATCCCGGGATTCCCTATTGGTTTCTATATGAAGGAACCCCTGCCGGCAAATATGATCCCGAGAGAATGTACTGGGGAAATAATCTCGATGGCAAACGCATAGATTTCCCTGATTTACTGGAAAACACGGGTGAATTCAATAACCTCAGCTGGATTTATTTCGGTCAGAAAGATTACCCCCGAATTCTATATATCAGGCAATTGCAGCCGGATGAAAAAACCGATCTGTTCTCTTATATGGGCAACACGCCCGGAGGTTCCAAAAAATCACCTGATGGCATGGTCTGTTTTGGATTTGGCAGGGCGCACAATACCACGCGGATAATGCATGAGGAGAATAATGAATTCATTATCGGTTTTATTGATAAAGAAATTGGCAAACCGGATGATCATCAGTATGCCGTATCGGAAATTGAATCAGCAAAATAGCAAAAGTGATTTAAATTTATAAATTATTACATCGGCCGGCATGACAACAATTTCCATGAGATTATTAACAGGTTTAATGTTCATTTCGGTTTTTTGTGCATGCGATTCACAAAAACAGGAAATCGCAGCGACCCCGGAGCACATTCTCCTAAAAGATTTTAAACCGCGGTCAGTTTTCAATATCCCGGTGACCCATATTGAAAAGTCTAAGTTCAGGGCCATTGACATGCATACCCACGGCCGGTATGCAAGGACCCCGGAAGAGGTGGATCTTTGGGTAAGGGTGATGGATGAAACAGGTGTGGAAAAGGCCATTGTTCTAACGCAGGCCCACGGCGCTGCCTTTGACAGTATCGTCAGTATTTATTCCGGACACCCTGACCGGTTTGATCTGTGGTGCGGTTTTGACTATACAGGATACAACAAACCCGGATACGGTCCGGAGGCAGTGAGGGAATTGGAAAGGTGCCACGCGAATGGGGCGAAGGGCGTTGGTGAACTGGGTGACAAAGGCCGGGGCCTGTATTACTGCAAACCCGAAGCCTGGGGTATGCACCCCGATGATCCCAGGCTGGATCTTCTTTTTGATAAATGTGCCGAACTTAAGATGCCCATTAACCTTCATGCCGGTGACGACATTTGGATGTATGAACCCAAGGATATTCATAATGACGGTTTAATGTCGGGCTGGACATTTGGTATTGACTCCACTCAAAAAGAGGGAATGGGAAGATTTATAGATCGCAGGGGAATGATCGGCATTTTGGAAAATACTTTAAGAAGACACCCGGAAAACACCATTATCGCCTGTCACTTCGGAAACCTTACCTATGACCTGGAAAGGCTGGCAGGATTACTTGAAACATTTCCGAATTTATATGTGGATAATTCTGCCAAGTATGCGGAAACTGCCACCATACCACGGTATGCGTCTTCATTTTACAGGCGGTTTCAGGACAGGATCGTCTATGGAACCGACTGGGTGCCAACAGCCTCCATGAACCGGATAGCATTTCGCATCCTTGAAACACAGGATGAACATTTTTATGCCATGGATTATTTTGACCTGCCATTGTCGATCGGTTACCATTGGCCCATGTACGGGCTTGGTTTGGAAGAAGATATACTCCGGAAGGTATACCGCGATAATGCGTTGAAAATACTTACCTTACAATAATAAAAACTGATTTCAATGAAAGCTTTAACAAAAACCGGTTTGATGCTGGCGGTGATCATCCTTTCAGTGTCGCAGCTACAGTCACAGGTCAAGTACAATACCGCCACCTCCAAAGATGAATCTTATAACTGGCCTATGATTGGAAATGGTGAGATACAAACCATCGTAGGACCAAGCGGGTATCACAATGGCAAGATACTTGAAGTTGAATCGGTGAACCGCACGTTATTCTGGGCAGGCCGCCGTCACCGCGACGCCAGAACGGCAGATACCTGGATACCCAGATTCGACAAGGATATACCAATAGGTTCAACCCAGCCCCTGGTGAGGTTTGGCCGAATGATCAGGCAGCTGAAGATAAATGGTGTTGAAACAAAGGATGACAACTGGGAGCAAACAATGAATTATGACAACGCCATTGTGCAATCCACATTGAATCACGGTTCATTACAGGAACATACTGAAAGCATGATCCTTCTGAATCAAAATATCATGGTTTTTCACACGACACTTACAAATAAATCGAACAGTGATCTGGCAGCTGAGTTCGTTCTTAAGTACGAATTTGGTGATGCCTATGGAAAACAGGCAACCGGAACCAGATTATTTGTGTTCAGGCCTTACCATACCGATAAACTTTTCGGAAGTATTGACGGGAAATTCAGCACCGATCCCGATGTTGATTCCCGTGCGCCCCATATCTCCGAAGGTCTGATCGTAAAATACGAGGTGGAGGACCACCTTGGCGAAGTTCGCTGGGGGCGGTCCCCGGTGGGAAGGATCCAGAAAACCCCCGTCGGGGGAAATTTCATTCATGAAATAAAGCTGAAAAAGGGAGAAAGTACCGATCTGTGGTTCTGGGCTACCATAAGCGACAGGCTGAAATATACATATTTTCCCACCCTGGATCAGGTGAAACAATATATTGACCAACATACCGACAGCTGGAAGAAATTCTGGAGCACAAGCGGGGTCAACCTGAATAATCCCGAACTGGAAAGCATTTACAAAAGCTGTTTGTATACCCTGCGATGCAATTCTGGACAATGGAGCTCATCCTGCGGAATCCTTGCATCCAACTGGGAAGGACGGTTTTTGCACGACGAGATGTTTGTTTTTTTCGGCCTGATTTCTGCCAACCATCCCGAACTGGCAAGAAAAATACCGAACTGGCGCTGGCTGACCTATGATGTTGCCATTCAGCGAAGCAGGGGGAATGGAACATTTTATGCATGGGAATCAACGGAAGAGGGAAATGAAAGTTCCCCGATCGGTCAATGGGTTGATGAACGCTACATTCATGGTGAAATTTCGGAACATACCTGGCGGTATTATCTTTATACGGGGGATAAGGAATCCCTTGAGCAATTTTACCCGGTGCTTAAAGGAAATGTCGAATGGCTCATTTATGATATTTTAAGATACAATCCGGATGGCACCATTAGGCTCCGGGCCCTGGTTCCTCCGGTAGAACATGTTTATCCTGCCGAAAACTGCAATTATTCCGTTTGTGCATTTGCAAGGTCCCTGCAGGTTGCAGCCCGGGCTGCCACCATCCTTGAAAGGGACGAGGAAAAGGCCAGGGAATGGCTTCAGCTGGCTGAAAAAGTAAAAAAACTCATGCCCGTGGATACCAAAAACAATGTTTACAAAATTGCAGCCAACATGGATGATTCATTTGGAGTGGCCCATCTTGGAGCATTGTTTCCCTTTGCTGTGGAACTTGAAAGCGACGTTACCAAAAACACGCTGAATAAGGCTGTTGCATATTATCAGAGGATAAAGGAACAGCGGAATACCGACTTTGTTTTTTCAACAACAACCTGGATATGGGGTCTTTCCAATCTTGCTTCTGCCTGCTTTGTTGCCGGAGAAGGCGAAAAGGGTTACAGCATACTTAAAGACGCAAAGTACACCGTCGGGTCATTTATGACTCCCCCTGAACACTGGAGCAAACAGGATGGCGCCTACCTTCCCTGGCATACAACCGGTTCCGGAGCCTATATTGCTGCAGTAAACGGCATGTTTGTCCAGGTCCTGGACGAAAACGGTGCAATCCTTTTCCCGGCCGTTTCACCTGAACTGAAAAACACCTCGTTCAGTCACCTGCTGGCTTCTGAAGGTGTTGCTGTCTCCGGAAAGATGGAAAATGGAAAGATCACACAGATAATTGCCAATTCACCGGCAGACAAAGAGTGGACATACCGCATTCCGGCCGTGCTGGCAAAAAATACCAGGTTCAGCAAGATCCTCACCATATCAAACGATGTGAAGGGCAGGTATGCCATAATCAGGTGCAAATTGGCCAAAGGGGAAAACATGTTGACCGATTAAGTATATTTGTCCCCGAATGGGGTGGCTTATCTAATCTCAGTCATGTGAATATTATCGGAATATCGGCTTATTATCATGATTCTGCCGCAGCCTTGGTATGTGATGGCAAAATCGTTGCAGCAGCTCAGGAAGAACGATTCACAAGAAAAAAATTTGATGCTTCATTTCCCGCAAATGCAGTTAAATTTTGTCTTGATTACGGAGGCCTTGAATTGGATGAGATCGACACGGTAATATTTTACGACAAGCCATTCCTTAAATTTGAAAGGCTTCTTGAAACGTATTACAATTATGTTCCATCCGGGATATCCTCCTTTGTAACCTCAATGCCTGTTTGGTCACAGGAGAAGTTGTTTTTAAAAAATCTGATAATAAGGGAATTAAATAAATCGGGGACATTTATCCCGGATAAGCAGAAGCTTCTTTTTTCAGCGCACCATCTATCACATGCTGCCAGTGCTTTTTACCCATCTCCCTTCGAGGAAGCTGTTATTGTAACAATCGACGGTGTGGGGGAATGGTCCACGGCATCGATCTGCCTCGGCAAAGGAAATTCCATAAAACTGATCAAAGAACTGAGATTCCCGCATTCCGTGGGATTGCTGTATTCCTCATTCACCTACTTCCTCGGATTCAGGGTAAACTCCGGTGAATACAAGCTTATGGGGCTCGCTCCCTACGCCGATCCCGGTTCAGATGCGGTGATACGGTATGTCAGTTATATTAAGGAAAACCTGGCAGAGATCCGGGACGATGGTTCCATCTGGCTTAACCAGGCCTATTTTTCGTACGCTACAGGACTACGCATGATCCCGGAAAAGAAGTGGGAAGGGCTGTTTGGTTTCCCGCGGCGTTTGCCTGAGGATATTATTGGACAGCATCACTGCGATCTTGCACAGGCTATTCAGGTGGTTACAGAGGAAATCGTAAAAAAAATGGTCCGCCATGCGCAAACATTTGCTGAATCTGACTTGCAGTCGGGAAATCTTTGCATGGCAGGCGGGGTAGCCCTGAACTGTGTAGCCAATGGAAAGATACTGAAGGAGGGGCTGTTTGATGATATTTATATCCAGCCTGCCGCAGGGGATGCAGGGGGTGCCGTGGGAGCAGCATTGGCAGCCTACCATATTTTTGAAAAGAAACCGCGGGTTGTTTTGAAACCGGATTCAATGCAGGGTTCCTTTCTCGGTCCTGAATATCCGGACAAAGAAATCATGAAGTTGCTCCGTAGATATCATGCACCTTACCGGTTTATGGTAAATTTCAGGGACACCGGCACTGAAATTGCAGGACTAATTAAAACAGGTAAAATAGTCGGATGGTTTCAGGGACGCATGGAGTTTGGCCCCAGGGCACTCGGAAACCGCTCGATACTCGGTGACGCAAGATACCCGGAAATGCAGAAGCGGTTGAACATGAAAATAAAATTCAGGGAGAGCTTCCGGCCGTTTGCCCCATCAGTGCTGGCTGAAGATAAGGATTCATTTTTCGATCTTAAGCTTGATTCCCCCTATATGCTGTTGGTCGGCGGCGTGCGCGAGGATCGCTGCAACAAACCCCCTGAAGAGTATTATGACATGCCTCCCATGGAACGGCTATATTTCCTGCGATCGGATATACCTGCCGTTACCCATATCGATTTCTCCGCAAGGATTCAGACGGTCCACAGGGATACTAATGAGGTGTTCTGGCACCTGATCCGGGAATATAAATCACAAACCGGCTTTGGGTTACTCATAAATACAAGTTTTAATGTGCGCGGAGAACCCATTGTTTGTACACCGGAGGATGCTTATAAATGTTTTATGCGAACTGAAATGGATTACCTTGCCATGGGAAATTTTATTCTTTCAAAGGAAGAACAACCTCCCTGGCATGAGAAGGATTGGAAAAGTAAAGTTGATCCGGACTAAACAGCAACAAAATGGATTTTCTTAAAGATTTGTGGGGATTTATCCGTGAAAGAAAAAAATGGTGGCTGATCCCGCTGATTTTCTTTCTTCTGATCATCGGATTGCTCCTGTTCTTTGGCGGGAACAGTGCGATTGCACCATTTATATACACGATATTTTAAATATGGACAATTCCCGCGAAAAAACCACCGTTGTCACCATCATGGTGGGATTTTTGCTTCTGTATGGAATATTTTCATTCAGGGCATTGTGGCTGGTTGCTTTCATTATCGGCCTTGCCAGTCTGTTTTCCGGTTATCTTACACGGTGGATCCATAAAGGATGGTTTTTGCTGGGAGGTTTATTGGGCAAGGTTATGTCCCGGGTTGTTTTCGGGATCCTCTTTTTCGTGATCCTGCTTCCTGTAGCCTATATCTCCAAAATATTCCGGAAAGATATTATGATGATGAAGAAAAATTACCCAAGTTACTTTGTGGACCGGAATATGGTTTATGAACCAAAGGATCTCGAAAAACCATGGTAAAAAGGCGGAACCAACCGGGACCGGAATTGATCAAAGGACACTCTTCGGCCTTAATGCAGATTGTTTATTCGATCCTGATCATAATGGTACTGGACTTTCTAACGGGATTCATCCTCATTAAGGACAATTACAATACATTCAGAACACCTCACTATTATTACCACCATGGATTAAAAGCCAACCAGGATACCTGGGCAGCCTGGGGTTCGTCCCTTTATCCGTTCAGGACAAATTCACTGGGCATGGTTGATTCTGCCGATTATAAGGTAAATCTCAGGGGAAATAAAAACAGACTGCTGATCCTGGGCGATTCCCACTCGGAGGGAGTGGGTGTGCCATATTCCGCAACCTTCAGCGGAATTCTTTCAAGAAACCTGCACGACCGGACTGAAGTGCTCAATGCATCATGTATCAGCTATAGTCCGAAGATTGAATACCTGAAAGCCAAATTCCTGCTCGGGAAAGGACTGAAAGTAGATCATATCTTTGTACTGATCGATATTTCTGATATGCAGAACGAACTGGTTTATGAACATTTTAACCCGAAAAAAAGATCCCGGATACGAGAGGCATTTTATTCCGGCAAGAATTTCCTGAGAAAACATTCTTCGGTTGTCTATCTTCTGTCATCCATAGCAGAAAAACGACAAACCAATAAATTCTTGAAACGGCAAAATTCTTCAATGAGCAGAAAGTATCAGGCACCCCGGCAAATGCCCTTGGATTGTATGCCTCCTTTTTCAGTGATTTTGATGATAAAATATTATTGTCCAACCCGCAGTTTCACGGCGTCGGAGAATGGTATTACAACGACCGGTTTAAAAAACTTGCCGATGCAGGCATTGAAATGGGTCAGAATTATCTCCTGAAGCTCAAAAACTTGTGCGATTCCCTGCATGCAGGGCTCACTATATCCGTACATCCATGGCAATACCAGATCCTGAAAGGCAATGATCATGATTATTATGTAAATAAATGGGAAACATTTGCAAAAATCCATGAAATTGATTTCGTAAACCTGTTTCCCCTGTTCATTACAACCCAGAATCCGGTTATAACGACAAACATGTATTTTATTCAGGGCGACAACCATTGGAATCAGTTTGGTCATGCACTGGTTGCCGGATACCTGGAAAACTATTTTAAGGAAAAGGACGGTCCCGGAATCACTCCATCAAAATGAAATATTTAAACACCATATGGATCATCCTGATATTATGCGCCTGCAATTCTGAAAAAAAATTAAGGCAGGAGATCGAATCCATAAATATCAACAACAGAACCGAAAAATATAATCTCGGGATCGCAGGCATCCGGTATATTTCGCAGTACGGAAATGACCGGGAGTATTCAAAAGAGCTCATTAGGAAATTGCTCGCTGCAGGATTTTCTGATGAGTGCATTTTTGCATCGGGATTATTGCTGAAGAAATTTCCCCGGGATGCCGGATTGTATTTCCTGCGCGGTTCAGGATATCGTAATTTGCACCAGTACAGGGAAGCATTGGAGGATATCAGCAAGGCAATCAGGATACAGCCCGGATACAATCAGTATGTGTCGGCACTGCAGTCCCTTATGACGGAAAAAAAACTGTGGGATGAAATCCTGCTTACAAATGAATCCCTTGCAAACTCCCCGGATTCATTTAACCTGTTGCTTTACAGGGCTGAAAAACTGTTCACCCTCAGGGAATACGATGCTGTATTGTATGACCTGGGGTCGGTATCGAAACTGGGTACCCGTGAGGACAGCATTTACTTTGCACGGCAGGTGTCATCCTTAAATCGGGAAAAGGGTGGAAAACCGGTTGAAATGCTTTCCGGAATGTTAAAATATTACAGATCCGTAAAAGCCCGATAGTGTCCGGTTTGATCTACCATATTTTCAATTGGTTAGGATCGCTGCACCTGTTGTGCAGTTGTAGCGTGCGGGCGGTTCACCGCCAAAAAATTCCATTTCTGCGGCCGGCTGTCTACCCTCCGAACCTATCTTTTTAGGGCAGGCAGGCCTGCCTGCCGGCAGGCAGGTTTCGG
>Ga0105092_10000128_pt1 | contig 35719 bp, 25 predicted proteins | sample PPLLak2March2015_FD_87021 | JGI IMG/M metagenome (GOLD analysis project Ga0105092, IMG submission 87021) | Freshwater sediment microbial communities from Prairie Pothole Lake near Jamestown, North Dakota, USA - PPLs Lake P7 Core (1) Depth... | ecosystem: Environmental > Aquatic > Freshwater >... | reverse complement strand
TTCTATAGACGTGTCGGTCCTACGGACCTTTTGCGGCTACGTTTCGTTTGGTGGAAATAAACTCTGAAAGGTGGTAGCCCCGACGGGATTCGAACCCGTGTTACCGGCGTGAGAGGCCAGCGTCCTAGGCCACTAGACGACAGGGCCACCTTGAAGAAGTTTTATTTTCGCCGAGAAACTCCGTCCTTGTCAAACGCCGTCTGGCCCGATCAGGAGCGGCGGTGACGGGTCAGGTAATCGAGCATAAACGCTTCGAAGCGGGATGGGGAGGTAACCAGTTGTTCAATCTCGGGCCACGAGACGCCGAACTCGAAAGGAACCACCCTCGAGTGGGAGATGGAGATTTTCAGCCCTTCGGAGCCCTCCGCAATGTCGATTTCCGCGTCTGAGCCCAGATGAAAGAACGAAAACAGGCTCAGGCGCTCGCGAAAACTCTCCTTAAGACGTTGAAGTGTTTCCATTTCTTAGAAATTCAGAAAAAAATTTCTCATGCTGGTCAACTTTTTGAAAACTTTTTCAAAACAGTCGCATCATAACTAGTGACTCAGCAATGAGCGCCAAAGGGCCTTGGATTGGATACCCTCCCCCCCACCAAGGCCCTTTTCTTTTGCCTCGCTTCGAGGCGCCCGTCATTTTAGCCTCTTTTCCGACCCGCTGCTATTGCTTGCGGCCCAAACCTCCGGGCGGGTATCTTTAGGGGATGCGTGCCCTCGGTTGGCTGGTTTCAGCTCTCCTGCTCCTGACTGGATCCGCCCTCCACGGCCAGGACCGCGTCACCGTCGAAATGCCCTACCAGGGCGGCACGGTCAAAATCACCGCGGATAAAGTCAGCCGGGAAGCGGGCGACCGGTGGATTGCCGAAGGCAACGTCATCCTCACATTCCAGGACAGTGTGCTCAAGGCACAGAAGGTCACGTATGAGGCCGGTACTCAGAAGGCGGCCGCAGAAGGGCCGATGGACCTCCGTCGTGGAGTTCAGTGGCTCAAAGGAAGCCGGGCCGACCTCGATCTCAAGACAGATACCGGAACAATTTACGACGCCGACGGTTACACCGACCAGGAGCTGTTCGTCAGAGCCCAGATCCTGATAAAGACCGGCCCTAACTCCTATCGGGCTAAAAATGGTTTCCTGACGGCGTGCGGTGAAGAGACTCCCAAGTGGAGTTTCACCATCAAGGACGCCAAGATACCGCTTGGGGGCAACGCACGCTTTACGCATACCCTCTTCCGGATCAAGAAGATCCCGGTTTTCTACCTGCCCTTCATGCTCTTTCCTACCGGGAACAAAGAGCGATCGAGCGGGTTCCTGATGCCGACGACGGGGAATTCGAGCAATAAGGGCCGGAGATTCACCGAGGCGTTCTACCTGACGCTCGGTCGGAGTGCTGATCTCATTATCAGCGAGACTTACTTCTCCCAGCGCGGCTTCGGTCACGGCTTCACCTTTAGAACCCGTCCGAATGCGACCTCGACTCTTGATCTCGACGGCTTCATGATCAATGACCGAAAGGACCAGGGCGGCGCGAGCCTCAACGGCCTGGGCGAGACGTACTTCGGCAATGGTTATCGGGCGGTGGCGGATTTCAACGTAGTTTCGAACTTCACATTTCGGCAGGTATTCTCGGAAGATTTCTACACCGCAACACGGCCCACCGAGAACTCGCGGATTTTCCTTACAAAGAACTTCCAGATCGGAGCCGCCAACCTCTTGCTCTCGAGAGACGAGACCGTCTTCCCGCTGCGCAATATCATCATCCGCAGCACTCCCGCCCTGATCTTGCGTTCAACGGGACGGCAGCTTTTGGGTAGCCCGGTCTATTTCGACCTCGACGCTTCGGCCCGGGGTCTGAGCCGCAGCGATCCGCTCATCGAGGATACCGGCACTACTCAGCGTTTTGATTTTTTCCCTCGCGCCTATCTCTCGATCCCGCTTTTTCAGGGGCTGCGGGCCACGCCTCAATTAGGACTCAGGGAGACTTTCTACAGCGACAGCCTGATGGCCACCGAAGCCGGCGGCCTCGGGATGAGCCGCGACAGTCTTCACCGTAACTACGTCGATCTGGGCCTCAATCTGGAAGGCTGGGGTCTTTCGAGGATCTACGGAAACAAGTCAGGGTCCGGGTGGAAGCACACAATTGAACCGACGATGCGGTATCACTACCTGCATGGCGTCGACGAGTTCGATCAAATCATCCGCTTCGACGAAAACGACGCCATCGTCAATACCAACGAAGTCGAATACAACCTGTTCAATCGCTTCTTCGTCAAGCGGAAAGTCGATGGAGTGATGGTGAACCACGAATGGCTCTCGGTGCGGCTCACGCAGAAGTATTTTTTCGATCCCGATTTCTCAGGGAGTTTCGACGCCGAACGCAATAATCAGTTTGCGCCCTTCATCTCCCTGACCGGTTTCCATTTCGGCGGCGTCCGCCGGAACTTCTCGCCGGTAGTGACCCAGATCCGGTTTGCCCCGGATTCCTGGACGAGCTTCGACGTCAGGGGTGACTATGACCCTGTGTACGGCCAGTACCGCAACTTCTCGCTCACCGGGTATTTCATCCGGCCGGGTCTCATGGTAGGGACGAGTTATTTTGTCACTCGGGAGCTGGAGCCGGTTTGGACCTTCGAGAGCAATCAGTTCCAAGGCATGGTTTCCCTAGGGAAACTCGAAAAAGGACTTTCGGTATCGACGAGCTTCAGTTACGACGCGGCCAGTTCCCGATTCCTGAGCTCGTTGTCACGCGCCAACTACTTCTGGGACTGTTGCGGGGTGTCGGTCGAAATGCAGGCCTTCAATCTCGGTGTCCGGCAGGAGAAACAAATCCGTTTTTCTTTCTTCCTCAAGGGCATAGGCGTTTTCGGGACGATTAGGAGACCGCCAAATGTGTTCTAGCTCGGACACGGTCGCCTCCTCACCCGTTTTTCTGTCGCTCGGGTCGAACCTGGGAGATCGCGAGGAACGGCTTCAGTCCGCTGTCAGACTCCTGTCCGCTCACGGCATGTCCGTCGTCACTTGTTCGTCGGTTTACCGGACCGACCCGCTTTACGTCCGCGACCAACCGGATTTCCTGAATATTGTTTGCGAGGTGGAGACCGGCCTCTCGCCCCATGAACTGCTCGACTCCTGCCTTCGAATCGAGGAGCAGCTCGGCCGCAAACGGCAGATCAGGAAAGGGCCCAGAGAAATTGATCTCGACATCCTCTTCTTTGGGCAGATAATCGTCCAAGACAAGAACCTGGCCATACCTCATCCGCTCCTCTACGAGCGCAACTTCGTGCTGGTGCCCCTGGCGGAAATCGCACCTGGCTTTCGGGACCCGCGTACCGGTTTCACCATTCGGGAGCTTCGAGATCGCTGCAAAGACAGATCTAGCGTAGAGAGAGCAGGACGATTGAGCCAGTGTTGAAATGGAGGTCATATGCTTGTAACGATCAAGAGTCGCGGCTTTTCAGTTCTTCCCTGGGCCTGCTATCCCGCTGTTTTGCTGCTTTTTACAGCGTTTGCTCTTGCTCAGCAGGTGGAAGTGGTACCGATCAACCACGCTTCCTTGGTCCTCAAATGGAATGGGAAGGCGATTTATGTGGATCCGTGGAGCCAGGGCAACTACGAAGGGCAGCCAAAAGCGGACCTGATCCTGATCACCGACATTCACCAGGACCACCTCGATCTGCAGCAGATTGCCGCGGTTCGCAAACCGGACACAGTCATCGTCGCTCCGCCGGCCGTCCAGAGCTCGATAGCCGAGGCCCAGTTCTTGAAGAACGGCGGCACAACTGAAGTCCTGGGAATCGGGATAACCGCTCTCCCGGCATACAACGTGACCCGGGGGCCGTCCGCCGGCCAGGTGTACCACCCGAAGGGGCGCGGCAACGGCTATCTGCTCGAGATGTCCGGGAAGCGGATTTACATCTCAGGGGACACGGAATGTACTCCGGAAATGAAACAGCTGAAGAATATCGATATTGCCTTCATCTGCATGAACCTCCCCTACACAATGCCGCCGGAAGAGGCCGCCCAGTGCGTGAATGAGATTCGTCCCAAAGTGGTTTACCCCTATCATTACCGGGGATCGGATCTTCAGGTTTTCAAGAAGGCCGTGACCGCCCCGGGCGTGGAAGTCAAACTGGGGAATTGGTATCCGGGGGACAGTAAACAATGTGATACAAGCTGCACAGCACGGCGCGCGGAGCGTTTTTTCTTACAGAGCCGCGCACGCAGTGGAGGGCTGCGGAGCGTTTTCCCGCGGAGCAGCCTGAAACGGAGTAAGCGGACCACCCAACGTGCCGTTAGAGTGCGTAGGGTGGTCCGCTTACTCCGTTTCAGGCTGCTCCGCAGGAAAGCGCTCCGCAGCCCTCCACTGCGTGCGCGGCTCTGTTAGAAACGGACTGGCTTCACACTATGACTCTCAAACCCCCTATTATTCTCTTCCCCTGCCTGATTGCCTCCTGCGTTTGTGTCATGGCGGCCAAGCTGCCTGAACGAGCCGAGGCGGTCGTCGACTACCGAATCCAAATTCGGCTCAACGCCAAGGCCAAGCAGCTGAATGGGCAGGAGCGCATTACATGGCGCAATCCTTCTCAAGACCAGGTTGGCGATCTCTGGTTTCACCTTTACCTCAACGCCTTCAAAAACTCCCACACGACGTTTCAGAAAGACCGCGGTCTTCGGCCAGGGACCGCGGCGTCCGCTTTCGGATGGATAGATGTGACGTCGCTGCGGCTGGAAAACGGCGCCGACCTGACGAAGGGCATGACCTTTGAGCAGCCCGACGACGGCAACAAGGGCGACCAGACGGTCATGAGGGTCAGGCTGCCCCAGCCCGTTCCCCCGGGGGGCCAGGTGTCGCTCCGCCTCTCATTCCGAGCCCAACTCCCCGATCTGCGAGTCCGTACAGGACACAGCAAGGGAGCTTTCATGGTAGGGCAGTGGTTTCCGAAGTTGGGCGTCTACGAACCGGCGGGCATGCGAGGGCGAACGACGGGTGGCTGGAATTGTCATCAGTTCCACCCGAACTCGGAGTTTTATGCCGACTACGGTCACTACTCGACTGAAATCACGATCCCTTCCAATCTCCAGATTGGAGCAACCGGGCATCTCAAATGGAAGAAAGATAACGGCAAGGGCGAATCCACTTACTTGTACGAAGAGGACAACATCCACGATTTTGCATGGACGGCCGGACCGGACTATGTGGTTGTTAAGAAGAAGTTCTCCGGCCGGAATGATGTCTCGGAGGCCGAGTACGCTCAGACGGCCGCGTTGCTTGACCGACCGCTCGACGAAGTTCGATTGTCTGACGTCGATCTCATCTTCCTGATGCAGCCGAATCACCTCGACCAATTGGCGCGGTACGAACACGGAGTTCGTCTGGTACTCAAGTGGTTCGGGTTGTGGTACGGACGCTACCCGTACCGGACCCTAACGGTGGTCGATCCCGTTGCCCCCGGTGGCGGAGGCATGGAATATCCGACTCTCATCACGGCCGGCACCACTCAGTTGTTCTCGTACCGACCGTTCGACCGGATTCAATTCCCGGAAATGGTCACCGCGCATGAAGGCGGGCACCAATGGTGGTACGCACTCGTCGGCAGCAACGAGTTCGAGGAACCGTGGCTCGACGAGGGGATCAACAGCTATTCCACCGGCCGGGCGATGGAGCGGGGCGACGGCGGCCGGGGTCTGCTGATTGAGTTCCTCGGGTTCACTCTCACGGAGCGGGACTTCATCCGCCTGCAGAATAGTCCCTTCCGGATGCACGACACGAGTCTCCAGCCGGCATGGTCGTACCAGTCCGGTTACTCCTTTTACTCTTACACCAAGCCTGAACTGATGCTCCGCACCCTCGAGAACTACCTGGGTAACCGGACGATGGCCAGGATTATGCGCACTTACCACGAGCGTTGGCGATTCCGGCACCCTGGGTCGCAAGATTTCGTTGATGTAGCGAATGAGATCGCCGGGCAGGACCTGAGTTGGTTCTTTGACCAGTTCCTGAAGGGAAGCCCACCGCTCGACTATGAAGTCGCCGAAGTGTCAACTTCACAAGTTCCCGAGCGGGTCGGGATCTTCGACGAGCCGAAGGGTCGAGTCACATTGCCGATAAAATCCATGGAGGAGAAAGCGAAGATGCGCCCAGATCGGAGTTATCGATCAGAGGTGCTCGTCAGGCGCAATACGGCCGCCTGGTTTCCGATGGACGTCCTCCTCACTTTTGAGGACGGTCACAAGGTCCTGAAGCACTGGGACGGGAAAGCCCGGTGGACGAGGTTTTCGGAATACTCCACAAGCCGACTCGCAAGAGCTGAGGTGGATCCCGAACACAAGGTCGAGCTCGACACGAATTGGGCGAATAACAGCCGGACGGTGAAGGCCGATGCACGGCCTGCGGCGACATGGTTTTCACACGTCCTGTTTTCGCTCCAGGGGCTGCTGAGTCTCATTGGTCTACTGGCTTGACCTGGGAGCGCAGGCATCCTGCCTGCTTGTGCCGTACGCACAGCCGAAGTTGCCAAGGGCACAGGCAGGATGCCTCCGCTCCCAGGGGAGAAAAAACTATGTGCACCGTGCAGGCAGTCAAAAAGGGAGTTAAGGCCATCGCGGCAAACAAATCTGCGGTTCTGCTGCTGTGGCTTACAAACCTGTTCCTCGCACTGGCCGTCGCCTTGCCGGTCTACGGCTGGCTGGGCAAGATGAACCACACGGCAGCCGCGGACTCATTGCTTGAAGGCTTCTCACTCCCGCTCCTGGTTGACCTCCTGCAATACGACTTCTCGACGGTCTCGAGACTCATGGGCACGCTCGTCTTTTGGCTGGTACTGTGCGCCTCATTGACCGGTACGTTTATGTCGGGGGGCATCCTGACGGTTTTGGTCAAGCGTGGCCGCAAGCCCTTCCTGGAACGTTTTTTTGCCGGTGGGGGGCGTTACTTCCCGCGATTCCTGCGACTGCTGCTTGGGGCAGGAGTGTGTGCAGGAGTAGTGCTGATCGCCCTAAACACCGGGCTCGGCCTGTTGGTCGCACGCCTTTCAAGAGACGCGTCCGAGCTCACGCCTTTTGTACTGCTGCTGTGCCAGGTGATAGTGAACATCCTGGTCGGGACGATCTTCCTGCTAGCCGTTCACTATGCGCGGATCCAAACGGTGGTGGATGAAAGCAGGGGCATGGCCCGGGTGTTCCTGCTTTCGCTCGTCTTTGTTTTCCGCAATATCCTCAGGGTATTCGCCCTGATCATCTTCTTCACCGCACTGACCGGGGTGGTTTACCTGCTGTACGCGGTCGCGCGCAGCGCGTTACCTGCGACGACCTGGCTGCTCATCTTTGTCCTAATGGGTGTTCAGCAGATTGTGGCTCTGGCCCGTTCCGCTTTTCAGGTGGGTCTCTACGGAGCAGAACTAGAGCTGTTCCTGTTGCGAAGGCCGAAGCTGCCCGAGCGGGTGCCACTTCCCGTCCTGACTGTCGAAGGGCCGGCCGAGCGCACCGCCCCACGGGTGCCGACGAGTCAGAGTGAGAATCCAGGCCTCTGAAGCTCTGCAGTTGCAGAGCTTCAGAGGCCCTGGATCCGCCTAGTCCGACAAGCCCTGCAGCTTGGCATCCAGCGGCTGGGCGGTCTTCATCAACTCATTCCAGGTGACCGTGCGCCCTTCGTAGGCCGCCGTTCGGCCGAGGATGGTGATCAGGTTGCTCTGCACACTGGGCTCTGCCGTCTGATTCTGGTAGTTGGCCGCCTTGATATTGCTGTGGAACGTGGCGATGTTCGTTATCGCGCCCTCGTCGTAGATGCGGTTCGTGTCGCCGCCCCGATAGAAGCTGTCGCCCCGGATCAGCACCTGCCCGCCGTACTCGGTCTCGAGCACGCCTTTCGAACCGAAAACCCGGTTCCGAATTCCCTCGGGTCTCGTGCCGTGACCATTGAACTGCCGCGAACTGAAGTTCACTCCGACATTGCCGCGATAAATGTACAGAATGGTAAAGTGGTCCCAGCAGGTGCCGAGTTTGCGGCGTGCGGTCAGTCCTCCGGTTCCTACGGCTGACTGCGGCGGCTCCTTCATGATCCAGTTTTGGACGTCGAGGGTGTGGATGTTCTGCTCGGTGATAATGTCCCCGGACAGGACGCGGTCCAGCCCCCAGGCCCGCAGCCGGTTCTCCGCATTTGACGGATCCGCCTCGAGATACTTGTACTTCTCCTCGAAAGGATTGTCGGCGTGGTAGGTCGATTCTCCGAAAGCAAGGTCACCCAATGCTCCTTCGTGGACCCGTTTGATCGCCTCCTGGAAGAAGATGTCAGCACGGGTTTGGAAATCGACGAGAAAGCAAAGCTTCTTGGCAGTCGCGTCCTTAGCGCTCTGCTGGACGCTTTGACAACCCGGGACATCGACTGCAATCGGCTTAGCCAGGTACACGTGTTTCCCGGCAGCCACGGCTGCAGCTGCCTGCTCAGGGTGGAAGTAAGGCGGGCTCTCGATCGCAACGGCCTCCACGTCACTCTCGAGCAACCTCTTGTAAGACGACAGCCCGGTGTACCTTCGGGCGGCCGGAACCTGGAGCTGAGTGCCGAAATCATCGACCCGATCCTGGAAGTAGTCGGCCGCCGCCACCACGTCATAGCCGCCGTGACGCGCAAAGAACTTGGCAATCCAAGTGCCTCGGCCTCCACAGCCGATGACGCCCAGTTTGACTTTTTCGTTGGCCGCGTAACTCCGCACCACTTGAGCATCGAGCACGGACAGGGACAGTATCCCCGCCCCGGCCCGCCCCGCAAATTGCCTCCGGGTCAAACCGATTGACGATTGATTGACGATTGACGATTGGTCATTTCTGTTCTTCATCCTGCCTCCGCTGTACAAATTGTTAATCGTTAATCGTCAATCGTCAATCCAGTTGCTATAATCAGATTTTTCTTAATTGGAATAGCGAATGGCCGAATTGACCAAAGCGAAGGCAGGCAAGCCGAAGGAACAGAAGGGTGAGAAAGAGGCCACTCAGCAACACAGCACGTTGCGTGAATATTATGTGACCACCGTCGTCATGACCATTTTCGCCCTGTTCGTGACGACGTATGTCGTACATCCCATGACGGTCCCAACACCCTCAATGGAGCCGACGATCATGGTCGGGGACCGCTTGCTGATCGACAAGTTCACGCTTCGAAACGGCTTCCTTGCGCCTGTTCCCGGCACGCCTCACCACGACATCAATCGCGGCGACATCATCGTCTTTAAGTTTCCCAATCAGCCTGAGGTGCTCTACGTGAAGCGGGCGATCGGATTGCCCGGCGAGACGCTGGAAATCCGGGATAAGAATGTCTATATCAACGGCCGCCAGCTAGACGAACCTTACAAGGTCCATTCTGACCCGAACATTTACCCGAGCGATCCCGCTCATTATTTCGGGGGGGAAAGCCGGCGGGACAATTTCGGGCCGGTGACAGTCCCGGCCGGTCACTATTTCATGATGGGTGACAACCGGGACGACAGTGCGGACAGTCGCTACTTCGGATTCCTTCCCCACGATCACGTGGTGGGACGCCCGCTGATCGTCTTTTGGTCTTACGAAGATGACAGGGATGCGTATCTGAAGACCTCGCCGGGGGAAGTTCTGAAGCTTTACGCCGAACGAGTGATGTACTTCTTTACCCGCACCCGCTGGAACCGGATGTTCCGGGTGGTCAGGTAAGCGCAAAAGGGACTCCAAGGACAGCAAGGACGCCAAGGACAACAGCGAAAGAACCGCGTCCTTTGCTGTCCCTGTTGTCCTTGGGGTCCTTATTGTCGTTTAGGTTCGTCACCCTTCCAGCAACATCAGAAACGGCTGTTCCAACGCTTCTGCAACCCAGCGCAGGAAGCGGGCTCCGTCAGCGCCGTCAATCAAGCGGTGATCGTACGACAGCGACAGCGGCAGCATCTTGCGGGGCACAAAGCTGCCATCGATGAAGACCGCCTCAACGACACTGCGGGAAACTCCGAGGATCGCGACTTCGGGCAGGTTGACGATCGGCGCGAAAGCCGTCCCGCCGATGCCCCCGAGGTTGCTGATAGTGAAGCCACCCCCTTGCATCTCTTCCAGCGCGAGCTTCCCGTTGCGGGCTTTTTCCGAAATAGCGGAAAGTTCTACCGACAGTTCGATTGCGTTCTTGCGCTCGACATCTCGAATAACCGGAACCAGGAGCCCCTTCGGAGTGTCCACGGCAACGCCGACGTGGAAGTACTGCTTGTAGACGATCTCGCCTTTCTCCATGTCCAGGCTGGCGTTGAACTTCGGGAACACTCGCAGCCCGGACGCGACGACTTTCAGGAGGATCGCGGTCACCGTCAATTTGCCGCCCGCCTTTTGCGCCTTGTCTGCATACCGCTGGCGCATTTCCTCCAACTCGGTCACATCTGCCTTATCGAACTGCGTCACGTGGGGAATAGTCGACCAGGCGGCCGTCATCTGTCGCGCAGTAGCACGGCGGATACTGGTGAACGGCTCTCGGTGGATCTCGCCCCATTTGGCAAAATCGGGCAATCCCGGAGTGGGAACCGACGGACCTGCGGCTTGCTGAGGCGCGGACACCCGCGAACGGGCTGCGTTCTTCACGTCCTCTAGTGAGATTCTTCCCGACGGACCCGTACCCTTAACCTGGGCGATGTCCACGCCGATCTCTCGTGAGAATCTTCGCACCGACGGCGCGGCTGGGACCAGCACTCTTTCCCCTTCTTCGTGAAGCGGCTCAGGTGCGGGAGCAGGCGCGGGGGTGGCAGGTGAGGGAGCCATGGCTCGCTCGCGAATCTGTTCTTCGGGCTTTCTTTTTGGTGGTTCCGGCTCCTTTCGCGGAGGCTCTTTGGGTGCGGCACGCGTCTCCGCCTTGGCCGGCGGACTCTGAACTCCAACTGCGCCGGCGGCGGCTGCTTTCTGAGCCGGAGCAGCCGCTTTGCCGTCAGTGCGCTCTTCCAGGGAGATGACAGGCGCGCCAACATCTATCGTCTGGCCCTCTTTCACGAGAACCTTGACGACCTTGCCGGCCTGTGGCGACGGCACCTCGATGGCCGCCTTGTCGGTCTCAATCTCAAGGATAGGCTGCTGCTCGGCAATGACGTCGCCCTCGGCGACGAGCACTCTGACAACATTACCCGAATGGATGTTCTCTCCGAGGTTGGGAAGTTTGAGTTCAGTGGGCATGCGCGTTACCAGTTACGAGTTTCAATTTGCGAGTTACGGGTTACGAGGTTACCAGTTGCCAGTTGCCGGTTGCCGGTTGCCGGTTGCCAGTTGCCATCCGTACGGACCGTTGCTCGCAAGTCGCGACCCGTAGCCGGTAACTGGTAACTGGTAACTGGTAACTGGTAACTGGTAACTGGTAACTGGTAACCGGGCAACCGGCTTCACCTTAACACCGGACTTTCTCTTTCCGGATCTATCTCCATCTCCCGGGCCGCTTGTTTGGCAGTTTCTCCCGGGAGCTTCTTCTCCCTGACCAATGCTGAAATCGTGGCAAAGACGACATGCCGCCAGTCGACCTCGAAGAAATCGCGCAACGCATCCCGAGATTCACTCCGGCCGAATCCGTCGGTCCCGAGGGCGACCAACGGCCCGGGGAACCAGCGGCTGATCGAATAGGGGAGCGTCTTGACGTAGTCGGAAGCCGCCACAAGGACTCCGTCGGCTTTTTGCAGGGCCTGCGTGACGTAAGGGACCTTCGGCTTCTCACCTGGGTGAAGAGTATTCCAACGGTCGACCTCCAGGCCGTCCCGCATGAGCTGCTTGTAACTGGTAATGCTCCAGATGTCGCACGCAACCTGGTACTTCTCCTCGAGGACGTTTCCCGCTTTGAGAACCTCGTTCAAGATTGCGCCGCTTCCAAACAGCTGGGCTCGGGCCTTCGGCTTCTCCAACTGCGACGAACGGAACTTGTACATCCCGCGCAGAATCCCTTCCTTGACACCCTCCGGCATCGGCGGCTGCGCGTAGTTCTCGTTCATGACGGTGATGTAATAGAAGACGCTTTCCTGGTCTTCATACATGCACTTGAGCCCGTCGGCTACAATGACCGCAATCTCATAAGCAAAGGCCGGATCATAGGCCCGAACGCTCGGGTACGGATAAGCCAGCAAGTGGCTGTGTCCGTCCTGGTGTTGGAGCCCTTCCCCGGCAAGCGTGGTTCGACCGGCCGTGCCTCCGACCAGGAACCCGCGGCAGCGCATATCGCCGGCCGCCCAGATCAGGTCTCCCACTCTCTGGAAACCGAACATCGAGTAGTAGGTGAAAAACGGAATGGTGTTGATTCCATAGGTCGAGTAGGCCGTTCCACCAGCGATAAAAGAACACGTAGAGCCCGCTTCGGTGATGCCCTCTTCCAGAATCTGTCCGTCCCGCGCTTCCTTGTAGTACAGCAGCGTCTCGGCATCGACCGGGGCATAAAGCTGTCCCACGTGCGAGTAAATGCCGTGCGCACGGAAGAGGCTCTCCATGCCAAAGGTCCGCGCCTCGTCGGGGATGATCGGGACTATCAGCTTGCCGATGTCCCGATCACGGAGGAGCTTGGACAGCAGGCGCACATAGGCCATGGTCGTCGAAACTTCCCGGCCTTCGGTCCCTGCGTAGAACTCCTCGAAGAGCTTTTCCGACGGCAGTTTCACCGGCGAAGATCTCGCCTGGCGGCTAGGCAGGTATCCGCCCAGCTTCTCGCGGCGGTCGCGCATGTAGCGGATTTCGACGCTCTCTTCCGGAGGCCGGTAGAAGGGCGCTTCCGCCACCTCTTCATCGGAAATCGGTATGCCGAACCGGGTGCGGAATTCGCGCAACTCTTCCTCGTTGAGCTTCTTTTGCTGGTGGGTGACGTTCTTGCCCTCGCCGGCCTCACCGAGTCCGTACCCTTTGATGGTTTTCGCCAGGATGACCGTCGGAGATCCCTTGTGCGCAACGGCCGCTTTATAGGCGGCATATACCTTCTCCGGGTCGTGACCGCCCCGGTTGAGTTTCTCCAACTGCTCGTCGGAGTAATGTTCGACCATCGCCTTCAGTCTCGGATCGACGCCGAAAAAGTGCTGGCGGAAATAGGCGCCGCTTTCGACCGTGTACTTCTGGTACTGGCCGTCGACGGTCTCTCCCATCCGCTTGACCAGGATTCCTTCGTGATCCTTGGCCAGCAGCGGATCCCAGGCGCTTCCCCAGATGACCTTGATGACGTTCCAGCCCGCGCCGCGGAACACGGCTTCCAGTTCCTGGATGATATTTCCATTTCCCCGGACCGGGCCGTCCAACCGCTGCAGGTTGCAATTGACGACGAAGATCAGGTTGTCCAACTGTTCGCGAGACGCGAGAGTGATCGCTCCCAAGGTCTCCGGCTCATCGGTTTCACCGTCTCCCAGGAAGGCCCACACTTTCGAATCGGAGTGATCTCGCAGACCTCGGTCTTCCAGGTACCGAGCAAAGCGGGCCTGGTAGATGGCCATGATCGGTCCGAGCCCCATCGAGACCGTCGGGAACTGCCAGAAATCCGGCATGAGCCAAGGGTGCGGATAGGAAGCAAGCCCACCGCCGGGTGCCGTCTCCCGGCGGAAATTTGCCATCTGTTCCCCCGAAATACGGCCTTCCAGAAAAGCCCGCGCATATATCCCCGGAGACGCATGTCCCTGGAAATACACCATGTCACCAGCGTGGTCCTCGTTCCTGCCTCGGAAAAAGTGATTGAAAGCGACCTCGTACAGGGTGGCGGCCGAGGCGTAGGTCGAGATATGCCCGCCGATCCCGCTGGACAGACGGTTGGCGCGGACGACCATGGCCATCGCGTTCCAGCGAATCAGACTCTTGATGCGCCGCTCTATCTCACGGCTGCCGGGATAAGGAGGCTGCTTGTCGGGAGAAATCGTATTGATGTAAGGCGTATTGGCGGTAAAGGGGATATCGACGTCGTGCCGTCTGGCATGGATCGTTAGCTTCTTGAGCAAGTCCCGGACGCGCTCCGGCCCTTCCTCCTGAAGGACGTAATCGAGCGAATCGATCCATTCTCGGGTCTCCTGGGCCTGCTCTTCCGTTTCGCCGACCTCGTTTGAAGCTTCCTCGACAGCCTGGCTGGAAAATTGCTCGTTGCTTTGAACCGGGGATTCCTCTTTTTCGGGCTCGAGAGTCACACTCATGGTCTTCTCATGCTCGTCGACAGATCATGTTGCGGCTGTTGGGGCAAGCGGGACAAAATTTCTCGCAACTTTAGCGATTTGCCGCACACTGAGCTTTAGCGATTTGCCGCACACTGGATGATCGTAGACTGAGATTATGCTCCTGCGGACAGTTCAGTCCGGTTGAAGTCCAAAAGCCGGACATGTTTATAATTGTGTTAAGAGAAAGCTGGGCCAATACGGCGATCCCGAAATACAGGGAACACCCTCATTGTGACGGAGCAGGAGAACGGAATCAAGTTGGTGTCCCTGAAGGTCCGGTTCTGTTTTTCTGCTTTTGACAATAAACCTGAGTTGTAATCGAGGCAAAAAACATTACAATACGGGAGGAATTTGAGCATTAGAAAAAAGCAGTGATGAAGAACAGATACACGCATTTTCTCCTCAGCCTGAGCATCCTCTTACTGGCGCTCGCTCTCCTCTGGCCGACCAGCTTTTTGACCTCGACCGCCCGAGGCGAAAAAGCGGGCGTCGGGGAAACCACGCCGACATCCCAGCCGGGATTTATCAACAGCCCGACCGATCTCGAACTACCCAGTCCGCCCATCGCAACAGTCGAACCATCTGAAGCGGAACCCAGCTATCCGGCACCGTTCGACCCAGCGGGTCGTTACGCCGAAATCGGACGCAAAATAGAAGTCATCATAAACAAGCCGGCGTACCGCAGGGCGGAATGGGGAGTGGACATCCGGGCGCTTGAGGATGACTCTCCGATATTCGTTTACAACAGCGACAAGTTATTTCCTCCGGCCAGCAATCTCAAGCTCTTCACTACGTCCACGGCCCTCGATCGCCTGGGCTCGGAGTTTCGTTTTACTACCCAGGTTGCCTATGAAGGAAGCCTGAGTCCCGACAGCCACCTGACCGGGAACCTGGTTCTGTTTGGGCAGGGCGACCCGGATCTAAGCGGCTCGATCCGCACCATCCCGAGTCAGTTCGCCCATTTCGACGAGATGGCGCAAAAGGTCCGGGAGTTTGGCATCACGGAAATCGTAGGAGACATTATTGGCGACGACTCCTATTTCACTTTCGCCCCTTATGGGGACGGGTGGATGCCCTCCGATTTGGTCCGGGATTACGGTGCCCCGATTTCCGCCCTTTCCTTCAACAACAACCTGATCACGTTGAGTCTGCGGCCGAGCCGCAAAGTCGGACAACCGGCCAGCGCCTCCGTTTATCCGTCTGAGTCCCTCCTCAATGTGACGAACAAGACGAAAACCGTTCGGAGAGGACGCAGCTCGGTCAAGTGGTACCGTAAGCCAGGCACCGACAGCGTCAGCCTCCGAGGGCAAGTCCCGATGAGAAGCGGAGGGACCAGCCAGACCTTCCTGGTCAAGGATCCCGCACTGTACACCGCCCGGTTGCTGCGGGAACGCCTGATCAAGGTCGGGGTGAAGGTCAAAGGCATCGCGCGTGCGCGCCACGCGGGCGACGGTCTGGGGCGTCCGCCTGCGCACCTTGTCTACATGCACGAGTCACCTCCGCTCCTTGACGTCATAAGCTATACGAACAAGAAGAGCCAGAACCTGTACGCCGAGATCCTGCTGAGGACGCTCGGTGCGCAGGTTAAGGGGATCGGCTCGGACCAGGCCGGGCTTGAGGTCGTATACGAGTTCCTGGGAGAGGCCGGCATAACCGCGTCGAACGCCCGTCTGCACGACGGGTCAGGGCTGTCCCGCTACAACCTGATCACTCCTCGCGCCGAGACGATGTTGCTGGCGCATGTGGCGTCAAAGCCGTACTTCTCGGATTTTCTAGATTCTCTTTCGATTTCTGGCCTTGATGGCACACTCCGGGGACGAATGGTTCACGGTCCGGGCTTCTTGCGCGTCTTCGCGAAGACCGGAAGCCTTCAGAATGTGACCACGCTGGGCGGGTATGTTCGGACCAATTCGGGAAAGATTGTCTCGTTCTCGATCCTGAACAATAACCACTCGTACAGCGCGGATACTGCCAAGCGGGCCATCGACCAGATCTGCAATCTGCTGACGGAGTTGTAACCCCGCGGATAGACACGGATAACACGCGGATAGCGCGGATTGATCCGCGCTATCCGCGTGTTAACCGTGTCTATCCGCGGTTAACCAGCTCGCCACCCTCGGGAAAATCAGCAAGACCACGATGGCGGAAACGAACATCCCACCAACCACCGCCAGACCAAACCGCTGAGTCGGGGGAAACTGCGAGAAGCCGAACAGGCCAAACCCCAGTGAGATGATCAGCGTTGACGCGGTGACCGGACGCCATACCAGTTCCCTGGCTTTCTGCCAGAGCTCCCAGTCCCCGAACTTGCCCTTCGAAATTCTCCTGGCCTGAACCACGAAATGGAACATCCCGTCGATCCCGATCCCGAGGGCGACATTGGCCGCCGGAGCAGAGATCAGATCTACCGACATCCGTAAATAGCCGATGATCCCCAGGACCAGGAGCGGGATGAGCGAGAAGCACGCAATCATCGCCAGGCTCACTCTCCCATTTCGTGAAATAACCACGGAAATCACGGAAAAGAGGATGAAGAGGAAGACCAGGCCCTCGAGCAGGCTGCGGGCAATCAAATGCGAGAGCTCACCCTGCAGGCGGTACAGGCCTCCGATCAGGATGGGGATGAAACCGTGACGGCGCACCTTAGAATCGAGCCGCTGAACCACATCTTCGCGTGCGCGTTCCCTCCCCGACTCTTTCATCCGGATAAAGAACAACGACATGCGCCGGTCCCGCGTGACAAAAGAGTCGGCAATCCGACCGAACTGGGGCTTCTCCATCTGCTTCAGCAGCCCCTCAAGGGAGAACAGGAAGGAGAAGGCAGGGCGCTTCGCTTCGGCGAGAAGGACCGGCAAAGAGATGGCGGTTCCCACATCGCGGTCCTGCTCCAGCGTTTTCTGCAGCTCCCATAGCCTGTTGTACGCCTCGTCGGTATTGAGCGGGCGCCCCTCCGCATCCGCGACGGCGATCTTCAGCGGGACACTCCCACCGGTTCGGTCGATCCGGTCCAATCCGGTCCGCAGCTCACTCCCGGCCTTGAAATAGTCGAGCAGGCTGGGATCCGTGTTCAGCCGCCACAAACCCGGGATGGCGGCCAACCCGAACACAACACCGGCAATAAGCGCCCAAGTATGGCGTCCTGACCCGAGCACGCCCGAAAGTCGCTCCAGTCCCGGCCACTGCTCGAAATGGCGAACGGAAACGGCGCGGAGAAATGACGGGAAGACCAGGTAGGCAGTCACAAAGGCGATGACAGCGCCAATCGAACAGGAGATCCCGAACTGGCGAATCGGTTTTGCAGCAACCAGCAGAAGGGTCAGAAAACCCAGCAGATTAGCGGTCATCGACCAGAAGGAACCTGGAAGCGTCCACTGGATCGCCCTTCGCAGCACCCCGCTCTCGCCTGGACCTTCATCTGCATCCTGCCTCGCGGCGTTAGTCCAGTTGGCGGCGAGGAACATGATGTGAGAAAGCGTCAGCACGAAGATGATCGTGGAGACGTTGGGTGTGAGAAGACCCGGTTCCTTCCCCATGATGGGACCTGCCAACAAAGTGAGGAAAGCGGCAGTGGCGCAGGCACTGAGCGCACCAAGAAGGACCTGGACCGAGCGGAAAACGACGATGATCAGGACCGAAAAGACGACCAGCGCAGCGACGCCAAAAGTCTTCAGATCCTGAAGCAGGTTCCGACTGATTTGCTCGGAAACGAAGGGAACACCCGAAATCGCGAGATTAAAGCCTTGCGCCCGATGCTGCTGGACGACACTCTCGACACGGGGGACAACCTGGTCATAGTCGTCCGTGTTCAGCTCGATGATGAGGTTCGTCGCCTTGCGATCGGGGGCAATCAGCAGACGGCTCCAGAGCGGGCTCTTCCAAGCGTCCTCCGGCTTGCTCGGGCCGCTCGTTATTGAGCGGACCTGCGATACCCCTTTGACCTTCGTTAAGGCCGCTGAGAGTCGACCGATCTGCTGCGCGTAAGGCACTGACTGGGTATTCGCCGATTCCGCCGAAACGATAATTTGCGGTCCCGAGGCGAACATCTTGTCGATTTTTTCGTCCGCCTGCAGCTTGGGATCGTCAGTCGAAAAGAAGAAATCCGAGCCGACCTCCGGCGTAAGATCCACAAAGCCGATGACAATGACACCGAGCGCGACCGCCAAGGCAAGATACAGCCAACGGAGCCGCGGTTGAGCAAGCGCGACGACGAGAGAGAGGAACATAGGCAATAGAACCTATGGACGAATTGGACGGAATGGACGAAGTGGACGTTTGTCCTCGGTCCACAGCGTCCACCCCGTTCACTTCGTCCAGGCGCTTAATTCACCGTAAACACTGCCGACACGGGCGCTGCGGCACCGAGGTCCACGGATCTCTTCACCGGGACTGCACCGGCGACCGTGATTCGAAAATCGCCTGGCTCGAGCACTCGCTCACCGTCGTTGTTCACCAACTCCATCGCCTCCGGCAAAACCGTGAAGCTCACTTTTTGGCTCTCTCCCGGCGCAAGCCGCACCCGCTTGAAACCGCGGAGATCGTAGACCGGAGTCGGCACCGAGGCTTGAACATCAGTCAGATAGCATTGCACGACTTCCTCGGCCGCTACCCTGCCGTTGTTCTTCACGACCGCGCTGACCTCGACGCTGTCCCCTTTTCGCACCTGTGTCTTGCTTAATTGAAGACCCGAATAGGCGAACGTGGTGTAGCTGAGACCGAAACCGAAGGGGTAAAGCGGCTCCTCCTTCATGTACCGATAGGTCCGGCCCTTCATCGAATAATCTTCATAGGGCGGAAGCTGGCTTACAGACTTCGGGAAGGTAATTGGCAGCCGTCCGGACGGGGCGACGTCGCCAAACAAAACGTCTGCGATTGCCGTGCCGCCCTCTTCACCCGGGTACCACACGTAAAGAATGGCATCCGCGAGGTCGTGAACTTCGGGGATTGCAACCGGACTGCCGCCCGTCAAGATCAGAACGATCGGTTTCGGCCCCGCCGCGCGAAGCTTCTTCAGGTAATTCACCTGGTTGGCAGGAAGCCCCATTTCATAGCGGTCGCTCTTGGTCGGCGATGCCAGTGAGTCGCCCTCCTCGCCCTCGATGAGCCCCGACAGGCCCATCGCGACCACAATCACGTCGGACTGCTGCGCCTGGCCGGTAGCCCAATCGGTCGGATTGATGTTTTCCCGGTCGAACAGAAATCCGTATCGGTATTCGACGTTACTTCCCGGGTGCACGGCCGCCGCGATTCCTTCGAGGATCGTGTGCATGTTCCCGGTAATCCCGTAGTAGTTGCCGAGCAGGACGTTGGCATCGGCGGCATTCGGCCCCATAACGAAGAGCTGCTTTATGTCCTTTTTGAGCGGCAGCAGGTTGTTCTTGTTCTTCAGAAGGACGACCGACTTTTGGGCCGCCTCTCGTGCCAACTGCCGGTGTGCCGGAGAGTTAATGACCTCGGGTCCGATTTTCGTGTAGGGATTGCGCTCGTCCGGGTCGAAGAGGCCCAGCTTGAACCGGGTCTTGAGCAATGTCGTGAGAGCCTGATCGATCTGGGCTTCAGTGATCAGTCCTTTGGCCACGGCCCCTTTCAGGTAAGGTGAGGTGCTGCCGCAGTTCGTGTCGACGCCAGTCTTAAAAGCCAGCGCAGCCGCTTCCTCAGGCGTCTTCACTACCTTGTGTCCCTGGTAAAAATCAACCAAGGCCCAGCAGTCGCTTGTCACGTGCCCCTGAAAGCCCCACTCTTTCCGCAAGATGTCCTGCAGAAGCAGTTTGCTTCCGCAGCAGGGATCGCCGTACAGGCGGTTGTACGCACACATGACGATCTCGACCTTGGCCTCGGTCACGAGGGCCTTGAAAGCCGGGAGATAAGTTTCGCGAAGGTCTTTTTGAGGGGGCTCCGCGTTGAATTCGTGACGCAGACCTTCGGGACCGCTGTGAACCGCGTAGTGCTTGGCACAGGACGCGGTCTTCAGATACTTGGGATTGTCCCCCTGCATGCCCTTCACGTAGGCGACGCCCAGGCGGCTCGTCAGAAACGGATCTTCGCCGTAGGTCTCCTGCCCCCGACCCCACCGCGGATCGCGGTAAATGTTGATATTCGGCGCCCAGAACGTCAGGCCGGCGTTCTGGCCTCGAAAGCCGATTTCCTGGGCGGCCTTGAACTTGGCGCGTGCCTCATCCGAAATGGCCGTCGCGATGCGGAACAGTAGGTTGTCGTCGAAAGTCGCAGCCAGGCCGATAGCCTGAGGGAACACCGTGGCGCGGCCATTACGTGCAACTCCGTGCAGCGACTCGCTCCACCAGTTGTACTGGGGAACATTCAGGCGTGGAATTGCAGGCGCCGCATAGTTGAGCTGCGCGATCTTCTCTTCGAGGGTCATCCTGGAAACAAGGTCTTTGGCCCTCTGATCGACGGGCAGATCAGGGTTGAGATATGGCGGCGTTTGGGCAAAAGCAGAAAGCATGAAGAAGGGAACAATCAATAAGAGCGTCTTTTTCATAACCGAGTCGTCCATGAACGCGAGAGAAGTCAGAAGTCAGGAGTCAGGAGTCAGAACAAAACGAAGCCCCAAGACCGTATTCGTTTCATTCCAACTTCTGGCTCCTGACTTCTGACTCCTTTACAGCAGTCTCAGCTGGTTTTGGCAATGACTTCTCGATAATACTCCTCGTACTTGGGTATGACGTTGGCCGACGAATATTGCTCAACGGCCCGCCGGCGTGCTTCCTTTCGGAACCTGGAAAGGTTCCTGTCCTCCAGGATTTCCAGTGCCGCTGAAGCCATGGATTCGACATCGCCCAGCGGTCGCAGACAGCCCGACTTCCCGTCCTCGATCAGCTCCGGTAGTCCGCCGACCCGCGATGCCACGACCGGCACTTCGCAAGCCATGGCTTCAAGGGCAGCCAGACCGAAGCTCTCCGTCTCGCTCGGCAGGAGCATCAGGTCGCAGACGGACAGGTGACTCTCGACCATGCCCAGCATTCCAACGAAGAACACGCGGTTGGAAATGCCCATCTGGCTTACCAGGTATTGAGCATTAGACCGTTCCGGCCCGTCGCCGATCATAAGCAGAACCGCCGGCACCTGTTTTTGTACGCGATGGAAGATTTTGATCACGTCCGCCACACGCTTCACCGGGCGAAAGTTCGAAAGATGCACGAGCACTTTCTCACCGTTGGGCGCGAAGCGCTCACGAATTTCCTCCGAGAAGAAACGCCGCACTTTCGTGGTATCGACAAAATTGGGAATGACCCGGATATCACAAATGCCGCAGAACTCGGACAGAGTCGCGTCCTTCAGGAACTGGCTGACGGCCGTGACGCCGTCGCTTTGCTGGATCCCGAACTGTGTGACCGGCAGAAACGAGTGGTCTCGACCCACGAGCGTGATATCGGTACCATGCAGAGTCGTCACGACCGGAAGGCGCTGAGGCCGCACGATCTCCCTCGCCAGGTAGCCGCTTATCGAGTGCGGGATGGCGTAATGGACGTGAAGGAGATCCAGCTTCCAGAGGCGGGCCACCTCCACCATTTTGGTGGCAAGAGCCAGATCGTAGGGGATGTAATCAAAGAGGGGATAATTCATCACTTCGACTTCATGGAAGAAGACTTTCTCGCCCAGTTCCATGAGCCGCATCGGTAGAGCCGAACTGATGAAGTGGACAGTGTGGCCTAGGCGGGCGAGGGCCTGTCCCAACTCGGTCGCCACCACCCCGCTGCCGCCGTACGTCGGGTAACAAGTGATTCCGATGTTCATAAAGGGCTTTAGTGGACCAAGTGGACGAAATGGACAATCTGGACGAAGTGGACAGGGATACCTTGTCCACCTCGTCCACGTCGTCCACTTCGTCCACCAAAACCAATTACACCAAGTCTTCGGGCTTGAAATTCAGCGCCTCGAACGATTCCTTGCTAATCGTGCCAACGCGCTTGGCGTCCACTTTCCGGGCCAGGTACTTGTCGCCCTCCTGCGAGAACTCGAAGCTTCTTTGACTCCCATCCTTCAACTTGACCGTCACCTGAATTCCCGGCTTCGCCGACGTGGAGGCACCCGCCGCCCGATCATCGATCGACTGGTACTTGATATCAGTCAGAGGATACCAGAACTTGTAGGTAAAGGCTTCTTTACCCTTCAGCTTATCGGGCTTCTCGACGACCCATTTGCCGTCGTCCTGGCGTTTCAAAACAATCTGAGCGTCCGCTCTTTTGACGGTCAGTTGGGCGACCCTATCCTGTTCGACGTCCACCACCGACTTGTCCCGGAGTTCCCAGAGCTTCTGGTTCAGCTTGTCGAAGACGTCGGTCTTGACCGTGAAAACCGGGGTCCGGTCGGTGGTACGGGCCAGGTAGAGATCGTCCTCTTTCTTACCCAACTCAAGCGTCTTCCAGCTGTCTTTCCCCTGCTCGCGGATTCTGACCGTCGCCACCGGTTTGTCCAGGCCATAAGTCTTGAGATCGGCCGGCTGCTCGGCTACGAATTTCTGAGCCTCTGCCGATTCGAGCGAAGACAGGAGACTGCTTACAGAGCCTTCGTCGGCGGTTTCCTGGATCGGTTGCTGGAGCAACCATTTCTCGCCCTGCTTCTTCAGTTTGATTTGCTCTGTAGCCCGGGAGATCTCGATGTCCTGCACCTGGTTTCGGTCAAAGGTCAGGAGTTTTCGATTTCTCCAATCCTTGAGCTCCTTGTCTGCCGAGTTGAAAAGATAATCAGAGGTCAGGTAGATGTCCGGACTTCCCTGGAGCTGGACGTATACCTGGCTCCCGGTGAAATCTTTGGACCCGAACAACAGCGTGCGATGTTCCTTTTCGCCCTTGAGGACGACCCGAAGACGCGGGTCCGAAAGGCCATACTGCGAGGCTTCCTTGGCGGCTTTCTCAAGTTTGCGGTCAATTTTTGCAGTGCTTGTCGCACTGAGAAGCGAGTCGACCGTGCTCGAATCGGCGGGAGTCTCTATGGGCTTGCGGATTGACCAGTCGTTTCCGGATTTCTTCAGGAGGACCGGCTCCGCGCCTTTTCGCAGGATTTCAATCTCGTTGATCTTGTCCCGGTCCAGGCTGACCAGTTTTTCTTCCTTTTCCTTGGCCTCCTCCCGCCCCTTTTCGCCTTGAATCTCGTAGAAATAAACAAAACCGAGCAGCCCGGCAAAAACGACGAGGAGAATCAGTATCTTCTTCATAGTGGATCGAATTGGTGACACGCACGAGAATCGTACGCAAGTGCCCGCCACTATTGCCTTTTGCTCCGCGTCTGGCACCAATTTGCCAACCATCCCGCCAAAGATTTGGCGATCGATTTACAATTGGGGCCAGACGCCGAGTAAAAGTCAATACTCGCGGGCACTTGCGTGTACTTCACGTGCGTGTCACCAATTTCCTAATCACATCGTCAATCGTAAATCGTCAATAGACTTCTTACCGCCGTCGCCACCAGACGCCGATCCCCGCAAAGAGCGTGGCCAGCGGCAGCAGAATCACGGTACCCCAGAAAATGAGCTTCGATTGCTGGAAGCTCAGATTGACCATCCGGTTCTCGGCCTCTTTCGGCCGCACCGCGATCAAATCCGTGTCTTCGGCAAGCCAGCTGACCGAGTTCAGCATGACATCCAGGTTGGAAGCGGCCCGGGCGTAACCGTTGCTGGCGAAATCGGAGTCGCCAATAACGACAAGCCTGGACTCTTTGTCTTGTTGCTTTTCGGCACCGCCCGTCGGTGTCGGCTGGGCCCCCGAAACGGATTTGGTCGCGACAGCGCCCAAGTCCAAGGGGCCACGCTCGTCCTCGCCCTCGTTAAAGCTGACTTCCCCTCCCTCCAGCTTCGTCTCCGCCCAACTCTGGCGGGATGTCGAGAACAAGCGGGTCGTCTGGTACCCGGCTGAGCTCGCGACTTGCTTGACGTTCTGGGCGGTCGGGAAGAAGCTCATCACGTTGCCCAGTTCTTTGGTTATCGGGTGATCGCCGTAGTCCGCTACCAGCGGAACAGCGGGACCCAGATTCAGGAACTGCCCGATTCCGCTCGCATCGATAACGACTTTCCCGGACAGGCTCAGGCCATAAGTCGCGACGAAATCCGGCAATTTGAATTCTGTCTGGGGGTCAGCGAGGAGCAGAAACTTTCCCCCGGCCGCCATGTGCTTGTTCAGCAGGTCGACCTCATTCGGGAAAAAATCGACCTTCGGCCCGGCGGAAACGATGACACTCGCATCGTCCGGGAGCTTGTTTTCCTGGGCGAGGTTATACTCCTTGACCTGGTAGTTCTGCTTGGTGATCGCGTCCTTCACTGCTGAGAATCCGTGCGGTCCGGAGTCGTTGATTCCTTTTTCGCCATGGCCGGTCAGGAAGTAGACGGTTTTCTCGCCCTTTCGGGTGATTTTGATGATCGCGTTAGTGATCTTCTCTTCGTCCGCCTGGTCAATCGTTTCGGTCTTAGGCCCGTTCACCAGCACAACCTGTCCGTTTCGCTGGACGTGATACTGCTGAACGCTTCCCGGGTCCTTTTGCGGATCAACTACCCTCGTCTCTACTTTTGGAGAGACGTAACGGTATTCCTTCATCAGGCTCTGGAACTGCGTGGCCCCCGGTTCATCCTGGAAGAACCCGAGGATCTGGATAGGCTGCTGCAGGTTCTTCAGCACCTTCTGCGTCTGATCCGAGAGCTCGAACTGCTTGTTCGCGCTCAGATCGACGCGCTTGTGGTGACGGAAGTTCAGGAAATTGAGCAGGACGAGGATCCCTATGACCAGGATTGCTATCGTGAGCGCGGTAGTCCCGTACTTCCCGGCGCGACCCGAGAAAGCGGCCTTGATCCGAGCGAAATTGAAGACGAGGTAAACGAGCACGAGAGCGGCGCCGGCATAGATCGCGACCTGGGCGCGCCAGTCCCACTGGTTGTTGACCGAATAATAGATGTAGCCCCCGAAAAGACCCGCGAGGCCGACGTACAGGAGGTTGTCAATGATCTTCCTTGTCACGTTACTGCCTCCATTTGGGGGAATTCAACGAGAGTGACGTCAAGAACAGGCCAAGAAAGATGAACGACAGGTAGAAGACAAGGTGCTGCGTGTCGAATATCCCTCTCGAGAAGTCCTCGTAATGGTTTAGCACCGACAAATACCGAATGACCTCGTTGCGAACCGTGGAAGCGGGATCAGCCATCGCGTCCAACACCCACAGGACGATGAAGACGCCGAAGGTCAGGACCGCCGCCACGATTTGGTTTTCCGTTAGCGAAGAGATAAACAGGCCGACCGCGAGCAGCGAGCCGCCGAGCAGGAAAGCTCCGAGATATCCCATGAGAAATGGAGCCAGTCTCGGCGTCGGATCGGCAAAAAAGTAGAGCAGAATCGAGTTAAAAATGGTCGGCACGAGCATCACGGCCAGAAACGCCACAACCGCAGAAAACTTGCCGAGGATCAATTGAGTGTTTGTGATCGGAGACGTGAGCAGCAGTTCGATCGTGCCTCGCTTCTTCTCTTCTGCCAGGACCCCCATTGTGATCATAGGGATCAGGAACAGTAGAATCGTGCTAAGCACCCCGAAGAAGTTGCGCATGACCACCGATGGAACGTCGACCGGCTGGGGCGGCGATCCGAACTGCTGGGAGCTGAGGTTCATCTCCATGACCCGCTGCATGATGCTGGTCAGGATGATGTAGAAGAAGTAGCCGGCCACTGCGAAGAAAACGGCAAGGACGACATATGCGATCGGGCTGACGAACAGGTTGTTCAGTTCCTTGCGGACTATCGCCAGGTAGTTTCTCATGCCGCCTCCTCTTCGGTGGTCAGCTGCAGGAAGATCTCCTCCAGGGTCATCGTTTGCGTCCTCAGACCATAAAGCTCAAATCCGGAGTCGAGGACCGTGCGGGCGATCAGATGTCGAATGTCTTGCTTTCCGTCGACATCGACCGAGACCCGGTGATGGCCATCCTGGGCCTGCGGCGTGCCGATCAGGACATTCTTGACTTGTGGGATGTTGGCAAGTGCGGCCGGAAGCCGATCGACTGGGCCCCGGACCTCCAGTTCAACGCGTTCTCCGCCTCGCAACTGGCTCGTCAGGTTCTCCGGAGTATCAATGGCCACGATCCGGCCTTTGTTGATAATGACCACGCGGTGGCAGGTCATGCTGACTTCCGGGAGGATGTGGGTCGAAAGGATGACCGTATGCTTCCCGCCCAGACGCTTGATCAGCTCCCGCACCTCGATGATTTGCTTGGGGTCCAGTCCGACCGTGGGCTCATCGAGGATCAGGACCTCCGGATCGTGGATCAGCGCCTGGGCAAGCCCCACGCGCTGTTTGAAACCCTTCGACAGGTGTTTGATCAGGCGGTCTCCGTTCGCGTGCAGACCGCACATCTCTTTCACTTCGTCGAGCCTGGGCTCCAGGCTCCCGCCGGGCAGACCCTTGATGCGACCGACAAAGCGCAGGTAGGCGTCAACTGACATCTCGGTGTACAGCGGGGGCTGTTCGGGCATGTAGCCGACTCTCCTCTTGGCCTCGAGCGGCTGCTCAAACACGTCGTAGCCCGCGACCGTAGCCCGGCCTGCACTCGGCGGGAAGAAACCGGCAAGGACTCGCATCGTCGTCGTTTTTCCGGCGCCGTTCGGTCCGAGAAAGCCCAGAATCTCGCCTTTCTGCACCTCGAAAGTCACGTCTTCGACTGCCGTTGCCAAGCCGAATCGTTTCGTCAGGTGTTCAACTTGGATCATCGTGTAGGTATCTCCTTAATCTCACGCCCGGAGCGCAAGGAATCGCCGACGGACGAGCACGGACTAACACGGACAGACACGGACAAGCACGGACGACCGGCAGTCCGTGCGGGTCCGTGCCTGTCCGTGTTAGTCCGTGTTAGTCCGTGTTAGTCCGCCGGCGACTCGTGCACCACATTAACCATACTTCTGTTTTACGTAATCCTCGAGGATTTGGATGAAATCCTCGGCTATCCGAGGGCCTTTGAGCGTTGTAAAGTGGCGGCCGTCCACGTAGACCGGCGCTTTGGGATCTTCGCCGGTGCCCGGCAGCGAGATGCCGATGTCCGCATGCTTCGACTCACCGGGGCCGTTCACGATACACCCCATCACCGCCACGCGGAGCTTCTCAACGCCCGGATACTGCGTCGACCAGGAAGGCCGGACTCCCGACAAATGGCCTTGAATGCGCTCGGCCAGTTCCTGAAAGAAAGTGCTGGTCGTTCTTCCGCAACCCGGGCAGGCGCTTACCTGGGGAGCAAAACTTCGAAGCCCGAGTGTCTGCAGGATTTGCTGAGCCACCAGGACTTCTTCAGCCCGGCTTCCGCCTGGCCGGGGCGTCAGGCTGACGCGAATGGTGTCCCCAATTCCGTCCTCCAACAAAACAGCCATCCCGGCGGTGCTCGCCACGATTCCACGGCTGCCCATGCCCGCCTCGGTCAGCCCGAGATGCAGCGGGTAGTCACATCGGGCCGAGAGCGCCCGGTAGACAGCGATGAGATCGGGTGCGGACGAGACCTTCGCGCTAAGGATGATCCGATCATGAGGCAACCCAGACTCTTCGGCCATCAGCGCCGATTCCAGCGCACTTCGGACCATTGCCTCAAGGAGGACCTCGTTGGCGTCCCTGGGGTCTTGCGAAGCGGAGTTTTCATCCATCATCTGAGCCAGCAGGTACTGGTCCAGGGAACCCCAGTTCACGCCAATCCGAATGGGCTTGGAATTCTCCAGAGCCACATCGATCATTTGCCGGAAATTTTCGTCGCGGTGCTTCCCCATCCCGACGTTGCCCGGGTTAATCCTGTACTTGGCCAGCAGCCGGGCACATTCGGGGTAGCGTCTCAGCAGGAGGTGGCCGTTGTAGTGGAAGTCTCCGATGATTGGGACCGCAACGCCCTGGTCAGCCAGGCGTTTGCCGATCTCAGGAACCGCCTTGGCCGCCGCCTCGGTATTCACCGTAATCCGCACGAGCTCGGAGCCCGCCTGGGCGAGCTCGCTGATCTGCCGCGCCGTTGCTTCAGAGTCGGCCGTATCCGTGTTGGTCATGGACTGGACCACGATCGGGCAGTCCGATCCCACCAAAATATCCCCGACTCTTACTGTTATGGTCTTACGGCGTTCGACCATTCGCAAGATTTTACAATAGTGCCGATCTTGCGGACAAACAGCGGGACCAGAAGGATGAAGGATGAAGGATGAAGAAAGGCGAACGGGCGGAGGGAAGTAGGGGAACCTCAGCGGGGATCCAGTGACTCGGCCATAGCCCCCTTCTTCATCCTTCATCCTTCATCCTTCATCCTTTGCGAATATAATACCTTCACAATGAGAAGACTGATCGGTTCCCTGATGCTCGCTTGCCTGCTCCTGCTCTCCTGCCGCAACCAGACTGCCGAGCGGAAGCAGGACCAAACTTTCGAGATCGCCGTAGTGCCCAAGAGCCAGTCCCTTGTCTTCTGGCAAAGCGTTCACGCCGGCGCCGAGGCGGCGGCCCAGGAGCTGAAGGTCAAGGTCCTGTGGAACGGGCCGGCTTCGGAAACCGATTTTGCCCCGCAGATCAACATTGTCGAGGATTTCATGAATCGGGGCGTGGATGCGATCGCGATCGCGCCCAACCACGGGAAGGCGCTCGCGCCCGTGGTCGAAAAGGCCATGCAACAGTCGATACCCGTCACGATCTTCGACAGCGGCATCGAGACGGACAAGTATGTCTCCTACGTTTCCACCGACAACTATCAAGGCGGTATCCTGGGCGCGGACCGCTTGGCTGAGAAACTGAAAGGGAAAGGGAAGGTTGCGCTCCTCGGCGTCGTGGCCGGAAGCGTGTCGACCAACGAGCGGGAGAAAGGATTCCAGGAGACGCTGAAATCGAAATACCCGGGTCTCAAGCTTGTCGCCTTTCAGTACGGAATGGGAGACCAGGCTCGTTCACTCGCCGTCGCCGAAGATATCCTCAATGCCCACCCGGATCTAGACGGCATTTTTGCTTCGAACGAATCCAGCACTGTAGGCGCGGTTCAGGCGGTTAAGGGGTTGAAGAGAACTGGCCGGGTCGTTGTGGTCGGCTTTGATTCTTCTCGGACTTTAATCGAAGACCTGCACGCCGGAGTGCTTGACTCGCTGGTTCATCAAGACCCTTTCGAGATCGGCTATGAGGCGGTTCGCACCCTGAATGATAAGCTACGCGGCAAGACCCCTGAGCGTCGGATCGCGACAAAGGTTTACCTGGTCACGCGCGAGAATCTAAATACGCCCGAGATCCAGCGCCTGGTCAATCCGCCGCTCGACAAGTACCTTAAGTAATAACGCGAACCCCGAACCGTCATGCTCCTTCGGCTCCAAGGCCTCAGCAAAAACTTCGGCGGCAACGCGGTCCTCCGAGACATTAATCTTTCTTTCGAAGCCGGGCAGATCCACGCTCTGATCGGCGAAAATGGCGCAGGCAAATCCACGCTCATGAAGATCCTCGCCGGCCTGTACACCCCGAACACGGGGACGATGGAACTCGAAGGGCGCAGGATCGAGTGGCGCCAGCCGGCGGAAGCTCAACAGGCCGGCATCAGCTTGATTCCCCAGGAACTGAGCATCGCCGACCATCTGACCGTTGCTAAAAACGTTTTCCTGGGAATAGAGCGCACGCGCTGGGGACTCATTCGCGACGACGAGTGCCGGTCAAGAACCGCTAAGCTGGCACTCGAATACGACCTGGACTTCGGCCCCGACGATCCGGTGGCACACCTCAGTCCATCGCAGAAGCAACAGGTGGAGATCCTGCGTTCCCTGGTAAGAGCCCAGAAAGTCTTGATCCTCGATGAGCCGACCGCCTACTTCTCGGAGCGCGAGAGCGAACGGCTCTACAGGATGATGCGCCAGGTCAAGGAACGTGGTCTCTCACTCATTTTCATCACTCATCGGCTCGAGGAGCTGGAGGGGCTGGCCGACTGGGTGTCGGTTCTGCGGGACGGCGTTTGCGTTCACTCAACACCCGCCGGGTCGACGAACGTCGGCGAGATCCTGTCGCTTATGATCGGAGGCAGCGTCGAAACCGTGTTTCCGGCCAAGCAGCGAGTACGCGGCCGCACCTTGCTGAGTCTCCGCCACGTGTCCCTGCCGGGGTATCTCGACGACATTTCACTGGACCTGCACCAGGGAGAGATCCTCGGTCTGGGCGGCTTCGTCGGGTCCCGGCGCACCGAGCTTGCTGAAGTCCTCTTCGGCCTGCACCCCGGTTATACAGGCCAGATCACGTTCGACGGGAACCAGGTTCGGGTCGAAAGCCCTCCTCAAGCCCTTGCCCTCGGGTTTGCCTTTGTAAGCGAGGATCGAAAGCGCACCGGGATTTTCCCCCATCTGAGCGTCCTCGAAAACGTCGGACTGGTGGCGCTGACCGACTATGAAAAGGGACTGCTCATTTCGAGCTCGGCTGAAACCGCCTCGGTCGGAGAGATGATTGGGACATTTCAAGTTCGTTGTCAGAGTCCCCGACAGCTGATTTCCAGGCTGAGCGGAGGAAACCAGCAGAAGTGCATCCTGGCTCGCTGGATGCTGACAAAACCGCGGCTCTTGATACTCGATGAGCCGACCCGGGGGATCGACATGGGCGCCCGGATTGAGCTGTACCGCTGGTTTGATCGCCTGGCCGGCGACGGGTATGGCCTGCTCCTGATCTCCTCCGACTTGAGAGAACTGGAGGGTCTGTGCGATCGTATCGCCGTCTTCCGGGAGGGCCGGCTGATCAGGATTCTTGAAGGAGACGAAGTGACCCGCGAGCAAGTGTTGAGGTACGCGGCCCTGGGGTAGGGCACGGACTACGATGGACTCTGTGGACGCAGTGGACTAAGTGGACAGGCTCATTCGTGCCTTGTCCCTTTCGTCCCCGACGTCCACAGAGTCCATTGTAGTCCGTGCCCCTGCCTTGGTCAGTCGGTCAGTCGGTCGGTAACTGAAATGAAGACTCTCTACAAATTCCTTCCTTACTGGAGCTTGTTCCTGCTGGTCGTCGTCTTCGCCCTGACAGCGCCGAACTTTCTCAGTCCCCAGAATCTGGCTGCGATACTTCGGCAGTCGAGCGTGATCACGATCATGGCCATCGGCATGACCTTCGTGATTGTCGCGGGCGCGATTGATCTATCGGTCGGCTCGCTGATGGCCTTGAGCGCCATATTCGGCACCATGCTTCTGGCTTCCTTGTCGACGGCAAACGCGCCCGGCTGGATAGCTATCACGGCGGGGCTCGTGCTGAGCATGATCGCGGGAATAGCGGGCGGATGGCTGAACGGCTTCACGACGTCCGCGCTGAATCTCCCGTCCTTTATCGTGACGCTCGGCACGCTGGGCATTTACCGCGGTCTGGCTTTGTACGTGACCAATGGGATCCCTGTCGTCGATCTTCCCCGCAGTTTCGGATGGCTGGCCGAGGGAGAGATCCTGGGCATCATCCCGATACCCGTCGTGATCCTGGCTCTCGTCGCCGTTCTATTCACGGTCGTGCTCCGCAAGACGCGGCTCGGCAGGTATGCATTCGCGATCGGGAGCAATCCCGACGCGGCTCTGTACAGCGGCATTCGCGTGAGCCGTTATCGCACGTTCTGTTTCCTGCTCCTCGGTGGTTTGGCGGGACTGGCGGGAATGATCGAAGCGGCCCGGCTGATTACCGGACAACCGACCGCGGGGGAAGGCTATGAGCTTCGTGTCATTGCAGCGGTCGTCATCGGAGGCGGAAGCCTGAGCGGCGGCGAAGGCTCGATCGCGGGGACCATCGTCGGCTCTTTCATCATGGGCATCCTGAGTAACGGCAGCAACTTGCTCGGCATCTCCCCCTTTGTCCAGCAGATCGTGATCGGGGTCGTGATAATTCTCGCCGTTGCCGTAGACAACTACCAGAGAATGCGGAAAATCGGGTGAGCAGGAGCGCGCTAATGGAAACAAACGATGTCCGGCGTAAGCCTGCCGTCTTCTAGCCGGCAGACGGCGCATTCGGACTCATAGCCGGGCCCATAATTCCCTGACCTGCCTTGGGATCTCCTCCCTGTCAGTCGGCACATGGTAAACGGCAAGAGCCAAAACGGGGTGATAAGCTCGAATGGTGGAGCCTGCTCCCTTCAGGGCCTTCATCTCGGCTCCCTCGATATCCATCTTAATGAAATCAACCCGGGCCAACCTGAGCTCTTTGACAAGCCGGTCTATGGTCGTAAGTTCAAGCCTTCCTGCCGCTGTATCGCGATCCAGGACAAAGCTGTCGCCACCCGAGTGAGCTGCGTGCTTGTGCAGAGGAAGCCACTCGTCCTTGTCCCACACTCCTTTCGGATAAATGACCAGGCGCCCGGCCTGAATCTCAGATCGAAGGTTACGCCGCAAACATTCGATCTTCTCCGGAACCGGTTCGATGGCCACCACGAGTTTCGCTCCCGCCTCTAAAGCCTGAGAGGCAAATGTACCGACATAGGCACCACAGTCGAGTACGATATCCCCCGCGTGGATAGTCTCACCGGCTTTACCGTAGATTTGCGCTTTTCGCTCGCTAAGAATGTAATGGAGCGCAACTGCGTCGTTGGCCGGGACCCAGATATTCCCTATCGACGTGCTCCGAAGCTCCAAACCTGCCGAGCGGTCTTCCGCGATAACGTGCGTCGCTTCTCCTGATTTTTGTATTGTTGACAAACGCCGTATATACCTTGTAAGCGGCTAGCCCATCGGAAAAGCCGCAGTGGGGGTTATTGAAAACGGCAGCAAAAAAGACCGAGTTTTTGAGGTTCGGAAGGTTTGCGTACAGCACTACTGCCACCAGGAGAACGAGCACTGTGGACAACAGAAGTAAACGCGGTTTCTTCATTATATGCAGCATTCCTCTTGAGATGGCGTTTCTGCCCGAGATCTGTCGTTTCCGCGAAGGCTCCACGGCTCCTCAGCTGACGACGCGTTGTCCTCCCGGCTTCCCGGGTCTGACTCTCTTGTAAACTTCATAATTGCCAGCCTGTCCAAGGCAGATGAAACGAGGGGAGCTGATGACCTGTTCGTAGATCCTCCAACCTCGACTGGCCGGGCCAATCACTAAGTACTCCGGGTCGGCAGCAAGCGGATCGTAATCAATGGTCAAGTTCTCGCCTAAGAAACCTCGCCTGTTGAGGAGCAGCTGGATTCGGTCGGGAGGATGATGGTAATTGCGGGTGTTCAGCATGAAGAAGACTTCCATGTCAGACGATTCAATGACTCCCCTGTCTTTCAGCCCGTTTAGGAAGCCTGCAAGATAGACTAGCGAGCGATCCTGCACGGCGAAGTTTCTCCACAGTGCGGCAGTGGTGAAAGAACCGGAACAGATGACCAGGCCGGCTGCGAGCAGGGCCCGGATTGAACCCGCCCAGAATCTTCGTTGCTCCCAGGCCTGCCGCGTCTTCTGGATCAACGAGTCGAGAAATTGTCCCACGAACGGAGCTGCCGCAAGCAGGCAAGGGTACATGTAGCGGGCCCAGCCAACCGAGCAGAAGGCGTACCAAGCCATCCAGGACATCAAGAATGTCAGGAGTGCCAGGCCGACTATTCTCTCACGACTCGAGAAGTCCAATGATACAAACCGACAGGCGTGGAACAGCCCCAAGACAGTGGGAAGACCCTGGGTCAAAAGACCCAGTACTACCATGAGCCTGATACCCGGAATAGTCACGAAGGCGGTTGACGAATAGAGACCCGGTTCTGTCAGAGTCTGGGCCCCGACCAGCTTCCATTGAAGGTAGAGCAGCACGAGGAGACTCAGTCCCATGCTTCCCAGCCAGTAGATCAAGAGGCGAACCTGCTGCCAAGACTTGTGAAAAGCGGCGAGCACGAGGGGAGCGAGGAGAGCCGCGACGACAAAAGGCAGGAATTGCTGCTTGGTAACGCAAGCGAGGCCTAATAGCATCCCGGAAAGAGCGAGCAAGGCGCCGCGCGGGCCTGCCTTCACCAGAAAGACGGCAAAACCAGCCAACAGGTAGAAGCTCGCCGCGGATTCGCCGATCGCCTGTTTCCCCCAGATCATCGGGTGGAGAACACCGGAAAGCAGAAACAGGCCGAGGAGGGCCTTGCTCGCCGCACGAGCATTAAAAAGACGAGCGCTCAGAAAATACAGGAGCACCAACGAAAGCGCGGTGAGGAATACTGAAGACACGCGCCCTTGCCAAATACCGACACCAAAGATCCGAAAGCTCAAGCTTATCGGAGCGATGGCAGGGAACCCGATATTGAGCATCCTCGGCGGAAGAGGCTTGTCGAGCAGGAATTGAGTGTATCCTCTGTTCTCAGCCCAGTTTTTCGCGACCGTCAAAACCCAGCCCTCGTCAAAATTCAAAGAGGGACTCTCGGCGATCCTCCAGCCACTGACAAGGACGAACACGATCAGGAGGGAGAAGAGAGTGACGACCTGATTTCGCTGGTTTTTCTCCTGTTCAGCACTACGCATAGACTTCGCAGCCGACTTTAGAGGTCTTCCGCATTAGAAGCAAGAGGAGAAAAAATATCCCCCACGTGGTCGGCGCGCGAAGCCTATTGATAGGCCGTAGAACCTGAAGCGAAGCCGCTATCTACTGCAGCAGTGTGTAGCTGACAAACGCAAACCGCTTGCTGTCGGGCGACCAGGACGGGACGTTGATGGTTCCCTGCCCTCCAAAGAGCTCTACCAGCACCTTCGGCTTACCACCCGTCGCGGGCATGATCCTCAACCTGACGTTCTTGTTTGGCGGGTGCCCTTTCACGTCTTTGTCATATGAGATTAGAACGAGCCATTTGCCGTCCGGGGAGGGGTGAGCGAACCAGTCGGCATAGCCGTCGTTCGTCACTTGCTCCTGTTGGCTGCCGTCGGCGCGCATCCGCCAGATCTGCATCAATCCCGTCCGCTCGGAATTGAAGTAGATGTACTGACCGTCAGGGGAATAGTCGGGACCGTCGTCCAGTCCTGGCGCGGTGGTCAGCCGTTTTTCCTCTCCGCCGTTGACCGGAATCGTGTAAATGTCGAACTCGCCGTTCCGTTCGGCACAGTAGGCAAGGGTCGAGCCGTCCGGAGACCAGCCGTGCCAGTACGACGGCCCCTTGGCCGTGATCTGCCGGGGCTTGCCGCCGGACGCCGGGAGCACGTAGATCAACGAGGCTCTCTCCGGTGAATGGCTGATCGCCAGGGACTTCCCATCCGGGGAGTAGCCGTGATCATTGTTGCATCGACTGGCATCGCCGGTATCGAGCAGAGTCGGCTGTCCGCCGACGACAGGAATCGTGTAAAGCCGTCCCTTGCTGTTGAAGAGGAGAGTTTTTCCATCCCGCGACCAGTTCGGAGCTTCGAAATGGTCAGCCGCCCGATACACAACGGTCCGTTGACCGGTGTCGATGGAAACAATTTCCAGGGTGCTTTCGACCGACGGGGCCTGACTACCCTGCCCGGACTGAGGAGACGCGGCCTGAGCCAGCCACACAGCAAAGACGGAAACAATCAGACCTGCAAACAAGACGAACGAGCTGTTGCGAACGAGCACTGTCACCTCCGAACCTTTGAGCCGCCTAAACACGCGGGAAGTCATATAGCGATGTTATAACTTGATTCTCAGAGATCAATCCAGTTTTCTACCTCGGAGGGACAATGGACGACAACAAACATAGACTGCAGAGAGTCT
>Ga0105092_10000127_pt1 | contig 35835 bp, 30 predicted proteins | sample PPLLak2March2015_FD_87021 | JGI IMG/M metagenome (GOLD analysis project Ga0105092, IMG submission 87021) | Freshwater sediment microbial communities from Prairie Pothole Lake near Jamestown, North Dakota, USA - PPLs Lake P7 Core (1) Depth... | ecosystem: Environmental > Aquatic > Freshwater >... | reverse complement strand
CAAACTTAACAAACTTAACAAACTTAACAAACTTAACAAACTTAACAAACTTAACAAACTTAACAAACTTAACAAACTTAACAAACTTAACAAACTTAACAAACTTAACAAACTTAAAGAACTCTCTAGTGCCAGTTCTTTCTTATTGCATCAGATGGTACATCAACTTTAAAATCCAAATAAGATTGGTTCAAGTTTACAGATTCCATTTTCAGGCGGAAGTACTCATTTTTCCTTGGACGCCGGACTTCAACGGTTTTTGCATAATATCCGTCACCGCTTGCTACAAAGTTAGAAAATTCAAACTGTATCAGTATCTGTCCTCTCTTATCATAGTAAATGTACTTAAATACCGAGTAATTGGTTTTATCAACCCAGTATTTTCTTGTTATTGTGCCTCTTTTTAATCCAAGCACGTACTGGCTGCCTTCATCTTCCATCCATAACGAATCCTTCTTTGCTTTGGGTATTCTCACTGTCCCCGAAAATGCATTCAGCATGTCATCAAATGTGCAGCGTATCTTTGTAAGTGTACCTATATTAATTATATTGGTTGAACCAGTTATTGCTTCATCATTCATCGCATCGAAAAATAGAAATCTCTTCCTTTCAAAGTGAGCAATTGCCACATCTTTACCGAGGGGACCTTCTATCTTAAACCATACATCATCTTTTTTCTTGACGTGTATCTCTATATCACCTGAGTTATCTATCTTTGCTGTTTTGACTTTCAACTCACCGCTGGAAATTATATTATCAATTCCTGATGAGCGTTTGTTGACTTCTTTAATAATATCAGATACTTGTTTTCTGACAGCATCATCTTCAGTTGTTGAAACAGTATCATCAATAGTTGAAATTAAAGTATCGGTTCCTTCCTGAGCTTTTAAGTAAGAAAAAGAGGAGAAAAGGAAGAATAATATTAAAAGGGCGGTAGATTTTTTCATAAAATTTGTACTATAACTAAATTAAATTAATTGTTAAATTTAGTAGATGAATCGCATTTTGCTGAAATTCCTTCAATTAACAGCAAAATAACAAAATAAACTTTTATATCCAAAGATAGATTTTACCTATAATATTCCGAAAAAAAAATGAGGAAAAGAAAAGAAAAGGATTCCCTCGGGTATGTAGAGATTCCTGAAGAAGTTTATTTTGGAGCTCAGACCCAGCGTGCAGTGAATAACTTTCCCATAAGCGGTTTGAAAATTCACACGTATATGATTGAATCTTATGCATATATTAAGAAAGCTGCAGCACAGGCAAATATGCAGCTTGGGGCATTGGATAAAAGAACAGGCAATGCTATAGTGAAAGCCTGTGATGAGATACTTGCCGGGAAGCTGTCGGATAATTTTGTTGTAGATGTTTTTCAGGCAGGTGCGGGTACTTCCCAGCATATGAATATGAACGAAGTAATTGCAAACCGCGCGGCAGAAATTCTTGGCAGTAAAAAAGGTGACCAGTCACTTGTCAGCTCTAATGACCATGTTAATACCGGGCAATCAACGAATGATACTTATCCTACTGCAATGAGAATCAGCACACTCTGCTTGTTAAATGAATTGCTCCCTGTTATTGAAGAATTGTATATATCATTTAACTTAAAGGCGAAAGAGTTCCGGAAGGTTGTTAAGTCAGGAAGAACACATTTGCAGGATGCGGCACCGGTCACTCTGGGCCAGGAATTCTCGGGCTTTGCTGATGTTGTGAAACAGCATCATAGATTAATAAATGAATCAAAAAAAGAATTGCTGGTACTTGGTATTGGCGGTACGGCAGTTGGAACAGGAATGAATACTCATCCGGAGTACGCTGAGAAAATAACAAAGAACCTATCGAAACTGACAGGACTTAAACTGAAACCGGCGTCAAATAATTTTTCATCAATGCAAAGCATGTATGCATTTACACATGTATCATCAATGGTAAAGAATTTTTGCACAGATTTAACTAAAATTGCAAATGATATCCGTCTTCTGGCATCAGGACCTACATCAGGGTTTTATGAAATAATATTGCCGCCTGTTCAGCCGGGGTCTTCAATTATGCCCGGTAAGTTTAATCCGTCTATGGCAGAGATGATAAATATGGTCTGTTTCCAGGTGATGGGCTGCGATTATACAATTACACTTGCATCACAGGCGGGACAGCTTGAGCTGAATGTTATGATGCCTGTTATTGCCTTTAATATTTTATTTGCTTTTGAGATACTTAAGAATGCATTGAAGGTTTTTAATGAGAAATGTGTAAAGGGAATTACTGCAAACGAAGAAAAATGCAGGTACTATGCAGAGAACAGTATTAGTATAATTACAGCATTAAACCCGGTCATAGGATATTTAAAAGCGGCAGAAATTGCTGAAGATGCTGTTAAATCGGGTAAGTCAATAATTGAAACAATAAAAGAAAGAAACATAATAAGTAAAGAGCAGCTAAAAGAACTGCAGGATGTGCTTAAGCTGACAAAGCCGTCAACAATTGAGAAATAATATTGAATCCAACAAGAGCTGAAATAGATTTTTCGAAACTTGCTTTTAACCTTGAAAGCATCAGGAAACATATCCGCATAAGCACCAGGAAGAAAGTTATGGTCTGCGGTGTTGTTAAAGCTAATGCATACGGGCATGGGCTGGAGCCGGTGAGCCAAAAGCTTGTTTCCTTTGGGGTAGATTACCTTGGTGTGGCTAATTACGATGAAGCTATAAAATTGAGGAAATTAATACCTGAAGCGCCAATTCTTGTTTTCGGAACATTGATACACTCAAAGCTTCAGCCGGAAAAGTATGTTTCTATTTTACAAAAGAATAATCTTATTGCAACCGTAGCATCGCTGGATACTGCTAAGTTTCTCGATTATTATAATAAAGATAAAGATAGCAGGTTTAAAGTGCATATAAAAATTGATACCGGTATGAGGAGAATTGGCTTTGATGTTAAGGGTGCATTAAAAAATGTGATGCAGATACTGAGTCTGAAAAATATTTTTGTGGAAGGCATATTTACGCATTTTGCTGCTTCGGAATCAGGGAATAAAAAATTTGCATACCAGCAGTTAGCTTTGTTCCAGGAACTATTGCATGAGCTGAAAAAAAACGGGGCTGAGTTCCCAATTGTTCATTGTGCTAACAGCGGGGGAGTACTGGATATCCCTGATGCATATTTTGATATGGTAAGACCGGGATTAATACTGTATGGTTATTATCCTTCCAGTGAAATTAAAAATAAGATAGAGCTTAAACCGGTAATGAATTTTAAATCTAAAGTTACATTTATAAAAAAGGTTAAGCCGCATACAGGGATTTCATACGGAAGAAAATATTTTACTAAAGAAGACACTTTCATAGGTTCTATTCCGATAGGATATGGTGACGGATACTGGCGCTTGCTTACCAATAAATCAAAAGTGTGTATAAATAAAAAATTGTACAGGACAGTTGGTGCAATTACTATGGATTGGACAATGATAGAATTAGGCAAGGTCCGGAAAGTAAAAGTAGGTGATGATGTGCTTTTAATGGGGAGTGAGAATGGTATAAATTTAGGTGCCGATAAGCTTGCGAAGCTGGTCGGGGCTATACCTTATGAAATGATTTGCTCTGTTGCCGATAGGGTAAATAGGGTATATTTGAATGAATAAAACTTTAATTATAATGTAGAATTGAATTTCTTTTAGTGTTATAATGCATAGATGAATTTCAAAAAAGATTATATAAATTACGTGCTTCACAATGTACTGCAATCAGATATTGCTGTTAATATTACAGCTAAGAAAGTATTGGAGCGTGTAATTACTACGAACGATTTTTTTAAGATTACTTTTGTAATCGGCAAAACTGCAGGATTAGAACTTTTATTTAAATACCTCCTCTACATTTCCGATAAAGTTGATAAATCACAAATTACAATCTTTAATTTAAAAGATAATTTTGAATATGATGTAAACAACATGAAGCGGATTTGCACCCGCCTTCAGATTAAAGAAATACCTGTTGACCGGGAAATAGACACATTAGAGATTATCGGGAACGGGAACAGTGAATTAGAAACAACTGAAATAAAAGATGAGGTTCTGTCAGAAACAACAGATGAAACAACTGATGAAACGGAAACAGGTGACGAAACCGAAGAAGTGTCTGAAGAAGATGTTACAGAATCCGGGTTAGAAGATGAAGGCATGTCTTTATTGGAAAATAAAGAGCAGGATTCAGCCGGGTCACAGGAGTTATTTGAGCTGGAATCTATCAGCCGTACGATTGAAACACATATTACCGAATCGAAAAAAGAAATTAAAGATTCAGATAATGAAGAAGCTCATACCGATGAAAACATTGCTGAAAAACCGGTTCTGAATGAAGAGGTAATTGAAGATGCAAAAGAGACAATTGAAAATGTGAAGGAAGATTCAATTGAAAAAGATAATGAGGAAGAGCCCGAGCTGCAAATAGAAGTAAGAAAACCTTCGGATATAGATGAATATCTTGAGAAAGAAGAAATAAAAGATGAGGCTTCGGAACAGGATGAGTTTAATAAATTTGAGCATAGGTATCGTGAAGAAATAAAAATTCTTGAAAAGCTGTTATCATATATAGAGAAAGAATGTACTTATAACGGGTTTAAAGGATTAAATGAAAGAACATTAAAAAGCTTTAATGAGATAATTGAGATATCCAATGGGCTTGGAGAACTGACTAGGCAGCTTTCGTTCGATCTTGTTGCTGATATTTTCTTTACAATAAACATGTATTTCAAAAAAGCTTCAAGCAATCCTACAATTATTACTCTTGAGCGAATTAAGCTGTTTGATTCATCTCTTGCAATTGTAAGCAGTTTAATAAAAGGTGAAACATACCTTGATTATGATGAAATAATAACAAAGGTAGAATCATTAAAAGTATTTTTGGCAAAACCATTTATAACACAAGAAGAAAAATCATCTTCAGTCAAGCCGGATAAGGCGGCAGAAGGCCAGGAAATAAGCGCAGTTAAAAGATTGATAGAATCACCTGAAACAATTGAGTTTCCGAAAACCCCTGAAGCGGAAGAGGTTTTGATAGAAAAACCGAAAGTTAAAAAGCAAAGTGCTGAAAGTATAATTTTTAAAATGAAATATCTTGTGAAAGAATTCGAAAAGAATTTTTCAGCACTGGAAAATATAAAAGGAGAATACAGCAAGTTCGCAGCATTGGAAAAAGTAGATGAGCTCAATTATTATCTGCGGATGCTGGCAAAGATTGCATCTGCCGTAAAGTTAAATGATATACTGAAGCTGGCAGAAGTATCATATGTCTTTTTGAAATACCTGAAAGATTACAGGATGGACCTGCTTGATTCTGAGATTAAACAAATAATAAAATATATAATATTCACGTTTAAGATGCTGTTGACTGACAGGAAACCTGAAGATTTTAATGTCCTTGTTCAGTATTTAAATAACCCGGTGAAAATATTTGCCGATTCGAATTAATATTAAGAAGAAATAAAATATGAAATCTTATGCGATTATAATGGCCGGGGGAGTTGGTGCCCGGTTCTGGCCTTATGGCTCTCAAAAACTTCCAAAACAATTTCTGCCTATTGCTAACTCTTCTGATACAATGATCCAGCTTACCGTTAAAAGGATGAGAGAGCTTGTACCTATTGAACAGATCTTTATTGTTACAAATGCTCAATATGTAAACGAGGTCAGAAAACAGGTTTCCAGGATACCGGGAGAAAATATTATCGGTGAACCTGTTGGAAGAAATACTGCACCTTGTGTCGGGCTTGCTTCAATCATACTTAAACAATTTGATGAAAGAGCAAAGATGGTTATTGTACCTGCTGACCATCTGATACAGGATGAAGAAGAATTTATAAGAACTGTTAAAGCAGGACTTAAATTTGTTGAAGATAATGATGCAATTGTAACACTTGGCATAAACCCCACTCACCCCGAGACAGGCTATGGTTATATACAATTTCTCGATGATGTGTTTCTTACTGTTGAACCAAATGGTTCCGAAGAAAAAGTAAATATATATAGAGTAAAAACATTTGCGGAAAAACCAACACTTGAAACAGCAAAGGAATTTCTTGCAAGCGGCGATTTCCTGTGGAACAGCGGTATGTTTATTTTCCGTGCCGATGTTATCCTGAAAGAGATAAAAAAATATCTTCCCGACCTGCATCATGAATTGCTTAAAATTGAAAAAGATATTCACTCAAATAGTTTTAAAAACACACTTGATAAGGTCTTCAGGCAGATAAAAAGCATTTCAATCGATTATGGTGTAATGGAGAAAGCAGATAATGTTTATGTTATAAAAGGTAACTTCAAATGGAGTGATCTTGGCAGCTGGGATGAAGTGCACCGTGTTAAGCCAAAGGATAAAACAAATAATGTAATAATCGGAGATTCGTATGTTAAAGATTCTGAAAATAACCTTGTACTTTCTTCAAAAGGGTTTGTTGGCTTAATTGGAGTCGATGATTTAATAATAATAAATACAAAAGAAGGGTTGTTGATCTGCAAGAAAGGACGTTCTCAGGAAGTCAAAGAAATTGTGGATTATCTAAAAAGAAAGGGATTATCGGATTATTTATGATAACCAAAATATCACATATAGGAATAGCAGTAAAAGATTTAAACACTGCAAAAGAATTATATAAGAAATTGTTTCAGTCCGAACCTTCGGAAGAAGAAGTAGTAGCTGAACAAAAAGTAAAAGTGGTAAAATTTAAGGTCGGTGAAGCAACAATAGAGTTACTGGAAGCAACAGATCTTGAATCTCCGATTGCAAAGTTTATAGAAAAAAGGGGTGAAGGTATTCATCATGTTGCCTATGAATCGGATAAGATACAGGATGATTTAAACAGGTTAAATACCGATGGCTTCGATCTGATAAATAAAGAACCGCGTATCGGCTCTGATAATATGCTGATTGCTTTTATAAAGCCAAAATCAACAGGCGGCGTTCTGACAGAAGTCTGCCAGCACTAGGGAGTTTATAAGGTTTATAAGGTTTGTAAGGTTTGTAAGGTTTATAAGGTTTATAAGGTTTGTAAGGTTTATTAGGTTCATAAGGTTCATAAGGTTTGTAAGGTTTGTAAGGTTTAAAAGGTTTATAAGGATGAATCCCGCTTGCCTGCCTTTGGCAGGAAGGGATGATATTATGGTAGAATGAATCATTCTTCACGAACAGAATCCCGAAGGGATGATATTATGGTAGAAAGAATCTGCCTTTGGCAGTTAGTGACGAAACAAACAAGGAGAACTGTATTGAAAATTCTGCTTTATTCCATAATTTATTTATTTTTTATTATCATACAAATGAGTAACTCACAGATTAAAGATATTTCACTTGATAAATTTGACTGGATGCTTGATAACTGGGTTATGGCAGATGAAAATGGAATTACCCGTGAAAGGTGGATTAAGGAAAGTGATACCATTTTAAGAGGTAATTCATATACTATAAAAAATGGAGATACTGTATTCACTGAAAAAATATCCATCGAAAAAAGAGGAGATGAAATATTTTATATTGCAATTGTAGCCCACAATCCGGGACCTGTTGATTTTAAGCTGGTATATTTATCTGATACAAAAGCAGTATTCGAAAATCCCGAACATGATTTCCCCCAAAGAATAACTTACATAAACGAAGAAGACGGCTCACTTTTCGCACAAATTGAAGGTCCAAACAAAGACGGCAAAACCATTAAAATTGATTTTCTGATGAAAAAAGAAAGATAACATTCTATTTTTCTTTTTATATGCACAGGTTTTGACTTTTAATTCAATTCTTCACTTTACTATCTTTGCCCGTTGATGAAAGATAAAGTAAAAAAGGAAATAAAACAAAAACAGGATAAGAGCAAGGACTATCCTTTTTACATGCTTATTGCTCTTGTAGTGGTATTACCGCTTGTATTTACCACTACTGTTGAAAGTTTGTTTAACGTAGTGAAGAGTACAGCATTTAGAATGCTAAGCGGTTTGTTTTTCATTTCATTAATCATTTTTTTGTGGAACAAGCTTAAACAGAATCGATTCGAATATATTGCAAATAGAGCAATTGATTCTGCTGTACTTTTCATTTTTCTTGGTGCCGTAATCTCAACTGTATTTTCAATTAATCCATACGTAAGTTTATTTGGACAGTATTCCAGGCAAATTGGGTTAATTACTTATGCTATTCTTACACTTCTTTACTTTTTATCATCAATTACTCTTTCAAATACAGAAAAAAGAGATAAGCTTTTATTTGCAATGTCATTAACGGGTGCGCTTGTTGGTGCGTATTCAATACTTCAATATTTTGGTCTTGACCCTTTTAAAGTACAAATTGTTGCATACGTCAGGCCTATGAGCTCAATGGGAACCAGTGTATTTGCTGCCGGCTTAATGGTAATGGTTCTTCCATTTGCAGTTATACGGGCATTTCAGAATAAATTCTCATTTACAACTGTTATAATACCGGTAATTATTCTGGCAGGAATTATTATATCACAAACAAGGACAGTGTATGCCGCATTACTGTTTGAATTAATTCTATTTTGTATTTTTTATCCTTACGTTTTAAAACCGGATATTATAAGATATAATAATGCAAGAAGAACAGGTTTGATAATTCTTGGCATTATTGTTATCGCGTTAATTGCTGCAAATATTTTTTTATCTCATAACATTTATATAAAAAGGTTTCAAAGTATTGTTACAATTACCGAAACACAAAGATGGGTGTTATGGAAGACAACATTAAATATGTTCGGTCATTATCCCATAACGGGAACCGGAATATCAACATTTTCACGAGGGCTTGAGGATTTTCTCACTATAGCCCTGAAAAATAAAGATGCATCTCCTTATTATGATAATGCACATAACAATTATCTGCACACATTAGCCGTGATGGGAATAATAGGACTTGCTGCATATCTGTATATGCTCTTTACAGGTGTCAGATATTCAATCGCATCTGTATTGAATAAATCAGAAAAGAAAAGCAGGCAATATATATTTGTTGCTTTCCTTTGCATGTTTGGCGGGTATATTGTTTACGGGCTTGCGGATTTTGATGAATTAACACATTTAGCATACTTGTTTATTTTTCTTGCAGCCTTTAAATCAGAGCTGTTTTCGGCAGGCAAAGGTGTAATATTAAAATTTAGCAATAAAAGTAAAATCAAATTCGGAAATATTTTTGTATTTTCAGCAGCAGTTGTAGTTATGTTCAGCTTGTTCAATATTTATGATGCTTACGTTGATTTTAAAGCTGATAAAGTATATCATGAAGGATTGGCAAATTATAATTATTTTAATGGAAACATAACTGAGCTAAATTCAAAGCTTAACCGGGTCATCGAACTAAATCCCAGAGCCGAATACAGGTTTTCATATGCATACCATAATTATTTTTATTGCTTTGATAATCCTATGTTAAATGCTGTGAGCAGTAAGCCGATATTAAAAGCAGCAGAAGACCAGTTAAGAATTGCTGTAAAAAATCACCCTTCTGAACTTGAATGCCTGGCTTTGCTGTCATTAATAAAATATGATGAAGGTGATACAATTGAAGCGGAAAAATTAAAAAATGAAGTGCTGGCAAAAGATACATTACAAACAGATTTCAGGGTGAATCTTTCCAGATATTATTTTAAGAGTAGAAAAGACGACCTTGCATTGGAGCAATTAAATATTGTATATAAATACGAACCTAATAATGTAGATGCTTATTTTACTTCATTGATATACATGATGAAGAAGAAAGAATATAAATCTGCAGAAGAATGCTGCAATGCAATATTGAGGATTGAGCCGAAAAATATAGAAGTGCTGAAATATCTTAATGAAATAAAAAGGTTAAAAGATATAAAAAAATAGTTCTTCTCATTAAAAAAATTCCCATCCGCTGCATCAGCGGATGGGAATATCGAAATAATCAAAGGAAAGCATTGTAAGCCGGATTCTGTCTTCCCCCCGAAAGGGGATTGCAGCCATTTATCTATGCAACCTACCCTGTGACATCGGGCGAGCAGCCCTCAGGCGTCACTATACATGGTCTTGCACTCTGATGGGGTTTTATTTGCATCCTGCAGTTACCTGCAGGAACGGTGGGCTTTTACCCCGCCTTTTCACCTTTTCCCCGCCGAAACGGGGTAGTTTGTTTTCTGTATCACTTTCCGTTATGCAGGATTTGCTCCTGCATACCCTCCGTTTCCGGAGGCATCCTGCTCTCAAGTGTCCGGACTTTCCTCACTCCTCTGTTTCCGGAGCGCGGCTGCTAATGCTATCCTAAATTAAATGCATTCCCGCGAAAGCGGGAATCTTGTCAATTATTCCTGGGATTCCCGCTTTCGCGGGAATGCTTTCTCACAAACTCTTCCTGTTATCTATTGCCTGGTTTGCTAATCTATCCGCTGCTTTATTAAATTCTCTTCCAATATATATAACTTTGTAAGATTTATTAAGTTTCTTCATAAGCACATGAAACTTATTGTTTAATATAGCAAGTCCCGGCTCATTTATCTTAAAATCAAAATTTAACTGGTTAACCATCAGCAAACTATCAGCATAAAATTCAATCTCATCAAAGTCTCTTTCAGCAATCAATTTTTTTATCAGGTCGAGAGATTTTAATATTGCTTTATATTCTGCCTGGTTGTTAGTTGCAATTCCTAAATATTCATTCCATGATGAAAGGATGAAATTATTCTCATCGTAAATTATTATCCCAATTCCCGAAGTACCCGGATTACCCCTTGATGCGCCGTCTGTGTAAACTTTTATTTTACTCAAATGTTAATCAATTCTTCTGATATTAGTATCCTGCCGCATGACTCGCATGTAAAAAATCTTTCTACCATTCTTATTTCAATTGACCTTTGCGGAGGTATTGAATTGAAACATCCGAGGCAAGAGCCTTTTCTTACTACAGCCATTGCATCACCGAATTTTGCATCGTTTATGCGTTTGTAAAACTCAAGGTCTTCAGGATTAACTTTTGGAACTACACTTTCCCTCTGTGCTTTTAGCTCTTTTTCCTCTTCTTCCGTTTGCTCATTTAATGCTTTCAGTGTTTCCTCATGCTGGGCAAGGTCTGAAAGTATATCAGCCAATTCTGTTCTCAATGTGTTGATTCTGTTTGTTAATTCATCTTTTTTAATCTTTATATCTTTTTCGAGAACATCTTCATTTTTATCGATGTGTTCATAAGCGTCTTCGATTTCTTTTGCAAGAGCATTATATTCCTGGTTTGATTTTACTGCGCCGCTTCTAAGCACTTCATCGTTTTTATCTATCTTTTTTGCAAGTGAGCTGTTTTGTGTAACCAGTACACTTTCATTTTCAGTTATTCCTGATAGTTCCTGTTCCAGTCTGTCTAATGTCTGTTCGTGTGAATCTTTTTTTTCAGTTAGCTCTTCAATAATTTCAGGAATATCTCCTTTTAAGCTCTCCAATTCCTGAAGCTCTTTATCTATCTTGTGAAGTTCAAACAACAATAATAATCTTTCTTTCATTTTCACTCCTGCTTTTTCAGCATTAAGTTTATTGTACTTTTGTTTTTCTTGTTTATTATTAAAACTTTTTCTTTGTTACCTGTAATATAGTCTGTTACATTTTCACTATCTGACATATCGATAATTACGTCTTTTATTTTTACATTAGAAGCTGTAACAAACTCATCAGAATTTAATTTACGGTTTATTCTCCTTATTATCTCTAAAAGGCTGAATGATTTTTTTAATTTTACTCTAACAGCGTTGTCAGATTTGGAGCCAGTAATAATCTCATAAATCTCATAAGCCGGCTCTTCATACGGATGATGCTTTAATAAACTTTCTATTACGTCATTTACCAGGTGTTTTTCGCATACCATCTCAAGCCGTATCTCATCTACTGTCTCTAAATTTTCTCTTTTACCTATTACGGGTTTTGTATTCTTTCCCCCTTTAAATGTACCTGTACCTTTTATCCTGAAAGAACAAACTGTATAATTCCCTATAATTCCGGCACCCTTTTCTGCCATTGTCTCAGTTATTTCTTCAATTTTAGTAGGTGGCACAAATACGGCAATTTTAAATTTCCGTTTTAAAGAACTAACACCGGCGATTACTTTTATTTCTTCCTTTTTAAATAATTTTGACGCAAATTTTTCTGAATCATTCATAATATTTCATCAATTTCCCGGTAAAAAAAATGTCCCGATTCTATGATTCGGGACATTCGTTACTCTTTTTAGTTGAGTGCTGTTTTATCTTACTTCTTAAATGAAACTTTAAATATTTTATATTCATTATTTTAGTAAAAATATCAATTGAGAGTTTCATATTCAAGACAATTTGTATTCATTAAATGAAAGAAGTGAAATAAATGGATTTAATAAAGGAAATATTTGATAATGTTAAGACTATAGCGGTTATTGGGATGAAGGATAAAGCCGGTGATGCATATGGTGTACCTGTGTATTTAGATTCAATAGGTTATAAAATTTACCCGGTCAATCCTTCAAGAATAGGGAAAAAAGTGCTGGGTGAGCCTTTTGTTGGGAAAATAACTGATATTAAGGCGGAAATAGACTTAGTAAATATTTTCCGCAGGCCGGAATTTATTCCGGAACATGTAAAAGAAATACTTTCTATGAAGCCGCTTCCTAAATATGTGTGGTTTCAATTAGGAATTGAAAATGATGAAGCAGCAGCAGAACTTGAAAAAGCAGGAATAAAAGTTGTCCAAAATTCATGTATGCTGGTTGAGCATAAGACGCTGAAATTCAGATAATATTATTTTTTATCTTCTTTTTGCTCTCCTGCCGAAGATTTAATCTTTTCTTTTGAGATTATATCTGTTAAAGTGAGCTGTGTTTCTTTCATTCTGAAATAATTCTCATTGGTTTTTACATTCAGAAATTTTTGAAGAAGATAATTTTTTGTAACACTGTCTTTTTCCATCATAACAAGCCATGTACTTGGAGTTGCTTCAACAACCGAAATCCCCGAAAAATCCAAACCCGTCTTATATATTTCTGTTTCCAGATAATCAGCCAGGTCTTCATCGTCCGAGTCATTTAGATAATCAATTAGTATAGAAGTTGAGAACATTTCTTCCGGTGTAAGAGTAGTATCGGCAGGATTTTCTATTTCATCTTCATCCATGTTTCTTTGTGACTGTTTATCTGAATCTTTTGAACAGGATAGGAAAGTAATACCTATAATTAAAACTATTATGTAGTTAAATATTGTTGGCATAACGGTTATTGAAATTTTGATATTTTAATTTTTACAGGTTTAACAATTGGCAGAATAAGTACTTTACTGTTTATAAAGGGATTCTATCTGTATTAGCACAAAGAATCCCTCTCATTCAATAAAAAATTTATATTAACTCTTAATCTGATTAATCTGACTAATCTGATAAATCTTAAATTAGATTCAGCTCTTTTCCTATATCATGGAACAACTCAAGAATCCGGTCGAGCTGTTCATCTTCATGGCTTGACATATATGATGTTCTAAGCATAGCCATACCCGGCGGAACACCGGGGGATATAAATGCATTAGTGAAAACTCCTGCATCGTATAATTTTCTCCAGAAAATAAATGTAGTAGGGTCATCGCCAATGATAACCGGTACTATAGCTGTTTTGCCATCAATAATCTTAAATCCCATTTCCTTAAAGCCCTTACGCATTTTATCCGCATTACATTTTAGCTTTGTTACGCGTTCCGGTTCTTCTTCAAGGATTTCCAAAGCTGCCATTGCTGCTGCTACTGATGCAGGTGTTGGCGATGCACTGAATATTAATGCAGGTGCATGATGCTTTACAAAATTGATAACTCTTTCAGTTGCAGCCATGAACCCTCCAAGAGATGCAAAAGTTTTGGAGAACGTTCCCATGGTTATATCTACCTTATCCATTATACCGTAATATGAGCCCGTTCCTCTTCCGCCCTCGCCAATTACTCCGACCGAATGTGCATCATCCACCATAACCCGCGCATTATATTTCTTAGCTAAAGCTACCATCTCAGGTAAATGAACAATTTCACCTGTCGTAGAAAAAACACCATCTGTAACAATTAATTTTGCCTTGTCAGGGGGTATTCTCTTTAAAACTTCTTCAAGGTCATTCATATCGTTGTGCTTATACCGCTTGAACTCAGCAAAAGCACCTTTAGCCATAAGGTCTGCAGCAACTATACAGGCATGGTTATCTTTATCCGATATCACATATTCACCTTTTTGAACAAGTGTTGGAATAATTCCCTGTGCAGTCTGGTATCCTGTTGAAAAAAGAAGTACGGATTCCGTTCCGAAGAACTTTGCCATTCGTTTTTCGAGTTCAATATGCAGGTCAAGTGTTCCTGTAAGATATCTTGAACCGCTGCAGCCGGTACCGTATTTTTTAACGGCATCAATTGCTGCCTGCTTTACTCTCGGATGTGCTGTTAAACCAAGGTAGTTATTGGAGCCGGCCATAATAACTTTTTTGCCTTCAATTTGAACTACCGGTCCCTCGTTCTCTTCGATAGGTCTGAAATACGGGTATAATCCTGATTCCTTTACTTCATCTGCTCTTGTAAAATCATAACACTTTTGAAAAATGTCCAAAACGGACGCTCCTTTCCCCGGAAAATGGCTATGCCAATTAATAAAATTGAATATTCTGTAATATTTGAATATTTTGTTAATTAAATTTACTGCATTTAGAATCATATAACAAGGAAATAGTCTTGACTAAAGTATTTATAACCGGGGCAACCGGTTTTATTGGCTCCCATCTCACCGATAAATTAATTAATAAAAATTATGAAATTAGATGTCTCGCAAGAAAAACCAGCAATCTGCGGTGGCTTAAAGATAAACCGGTAGAGTTGGTTTATGGCGATTTGTGGGATGATAAAATTCTGGAAAAAGCTATTGAAGATGTGGATTATGTTTACCATGTCGGGGGTGTTAATTTTGCTAAAAAGAAGGAAGACTATTTCAGGGGTAATACCGAAGGAACGGAAAACTTAATTAAAATTACACACCGGGTTAACCCGGATTTAAAAAAATTTCTCTATACAAGTTCACAGACCGCGGTGGGACCTTCATTTGGAAATAAACCGGTTGATGAAAATACGGAATATCATCCTATTACAACATACGGCAGGTCCAAGATGGAAGCGGAAAAAGTTGTAAGGAAATATTTTGATAAGATGAACTGCACTATTGTAAGGGCACCGGCTGTATACGGCCCAAGAGATGTTGCCATACTTGAATATTTTAAAACCATGAGCAAAGGGCTCCAGCCGCTTATCGGGTTTAATAATAAGATGGTAAGTCTTATACATTCATCTGACCTGGTTGACGGGATGATATTAGCCGCGGAATCTGAGAAAGCTGTATCTAATATATATTTCATATCATCGGAAAAGTTCTACACATGGAAAGAAGTGGGTGAACTGACTTCAAAACTGATGAACAAAAGAACTATTACAATTAAGATTCCTCATTTCATAGTTTATTTTGTCGGTGCAAATGCACAGTTCTTTTCAATGTTCTCAAAAAAACCTGCAATAATGAATCTTGAAAAGTGCAGGGATTTAACAACTCAATACTGGATATGCTCGACCGAAAAAGCAAAACGTGAGCTTGGCTACAAAGAAACACTTGGACTTGAGAAGGGTTTGAAGGATACAATCGATTGGTATAAAGAGATGAAGTGGATAAAGTAGTTGCAGGTTCGAAGTTGCAGGTTACAGGTTGGAAAAATTGGTAATTACATTTTATGAATCCCGCCTTCCTGTTTTTGGCGGAAATAGATAACATTATTGTAGAAGTGTCAGAAACCTCACCCCTACCCCTCTCCTGGGAGGAGAGGGGGATTCGATTGATTAGAAATTCCGCCTGCCTGCCAATGGCGGGAAGGGATGACATTATTGTAGAAGTGTCAGAAACCTCACCCCTACCCCTCTCCTGGGAGGAGAGGGGGATTCGATTGATTAGAAATCCCGCCTGCCTGCCAATGGCGGGAAGGGATGACATTATTGTAGAAAGCTTTAAAGAGAAACACATAACCCTGAAAGGGTGATATTATAACTTAATCCTTTCCGGGTTATTTTTATTATATGATGGAATTCTCTGCAATTATATTTATTCATACCGGATATTTTTAAAGAAATACTTTCCTTTTAAAAGAATATTTACTAAATTAGCAAATAAGACTAATTTATACTTATTTTAATATTGTTAATGTAAATTCTTTCTGTATGCATTTTATGAATTTGTAAATGGAAAACAAAAAATGAAATTATTTCTTTACTTTATTCTGATTTTTGGTTTTAATACGGAAATTTACAGCCAGAATTTTTTTGTGCCTACTTCCGTATTATCTACCGGTACAGAATATGTGGATGCGATTGCAAGTACTTCTTCGGGAGTGGTTTTAGCGGCACAGCTTAATTCCGGTGTATACAGGACTACAAACAACGGCATAAACTGGGCAATCTGCGGACTTACCGGCAGAAGAGTTTACAAAATAGCATCTGCACCTGATGGAAATATTTTTACACTTGGCGGTACTACATCAAATATTTATATAAGCCGCTCAACAGATAATGGGTTAAGCTGGTCGGATGTAATGACGCAGGCACGTGCAAATAATTATGCAAACGGCGGCGGCGGAATTGTGTTTGTGAACAGCACTACAATAGTTGCTGCTTTATCGTTTACACTTGGTCCTACAATTGGAGATGTGGCGGCTGTGATAATGCGTTCAACTGATGCGGGCTCTTCATGGATACAGGTTTATACTTTAGTAACCGGTTTTACCAATGACCTCGTATTAACACCCACAGGTAAAATTTTGGCGGCTACTTCTCTGGGCGGTGTTAAGGCTTCAACGAATAATGGTACAAACTGGCTTAACACAGGGTATAATATTTATTCTAACCGCCTTGAAGTGAATTCTCTTGGCCATGTTTTTGTCTCAAGGGCAACTGCAGGAGATACTATTGATATGATATATAAATCGACTGATGACGGCGTTTTGTGGTTTCCGGTAAACTGTTCCGGGAGAAGCATCAGGGATTTTATTATTGATTCACAGGATAGATTGTATGTATCAAATGAAAGCAAACAGGTTAAACGCTCTTCAGATGGAGGCAGTACATGGGAATATATTACATCGGGTATCCCTGCATCACAATATGTTTATTCATTGTATATGGCAGGAAACGGGATTCTTTTTGCAGGTACTAATTCATCGGGAGTATACAGGTCAGCAACCGTTGTATCATCAGGGAATATTAACGGAAATATTCCTTCCGCGTTTTCATTAAAACAAAATTACCCTAATCCGTTTAATCCTGTAACAATTATCAATTATCAATTAGCAGCGAGCAATTATGTCAAGTTGACAATATCGGATATTGCCGGAAGGGAAGTAGCTGTGCTTGTTAATCAAAAACAAAATGCAGGCAAATACGAAGTTAAGTGGGATGCTTCTAACTATTCCACCGGAGTGTATTTTTATAGACTTATCAGCAGAGAGTTTTCTGAAACAAGGAAAATGATTTTGTTAAAGTAAGTATGTATTGTCAAAAGAATTTTCAGGTGAATGTTTCAAGTACTGGAAATTGAGTTTAGTTTTGTAAATTATGATTTAAAAATAGTCAACTAAGAATTTTTCTAAATTTTCATCCTTTTACTTAAGGAGCGATGAAATATCTTTTTTCTGATGCTAAATAATCAGTGTACTTTGGATTAAAATAATAATTCATTTCAACAAACTCATCCATTGAATTAAAATTACCTATCTGCTGTATATTCCACATTACAGTATCATTTTTATTATATTCCAATCCCGCTGACTTTAATTCTCTAAAAGTAACGCTGCCTGAGCGAGTGTAATATGTAAAAAAATGGGAGTGTTCATTATTCAGTGAATTATATACATAAAAGTCAAAAACATTTATTTTATCAGTTGAAACAAAATTTATTGAAAATTCAGTATTATCATTTATGTTTGGTTCAAAATTTCGAGGCGTGCTTATAACAAAAAATGGACTATGTGTTATTGCACCGATTGCCAACTTTGAGATATATGCAGTTTTTTCATTCAATATATCTCCTGAGTGGCAAATACTTGTTACCTTAATATTAAAACTAAGCGGAAGAGAATCAGGTATAATAATACTTGTCCCATTTAAATTAGTATAATGGTCATAACAAATTTGAAGCTGAGAAGATGGAGAAAATCCAGGGAAATTAAGGTATGCATTGTGTTGATAATATCCTGCCTGTCCCGAATTTACAAAAAATGATACTCCTTTTTCCTGCGGGTTATAGGATATTTCTTCATTTGAAAAGCATATGGTATCACAAGTATTTCCTAATTTTACAAATTTCATTCCGAAATTATCGTAACTGCTAATACTGTTGTAAGATTCTGTATATTGGAGAAAATATATATATCCCTCTATTTCAATCCTGCTTATGGGAATATCTAATAACAATGTAGATTCATCTAAACCGATATTGATTACCCACTCATTTTCCAATTGATGAAATCTTTCATTACTTATAAAACCAATCTTTCCACGCTTATTTATTGGCACCGGAGGAAATTTAATTATAACTGCTATTTTGTTTGTAAAATTCGATATCAATGCATTTGAAAAATGAGGATTAACTGTAGTTAATCCATTTAAAAAATAGGATGCATTTAAAGCAGTTTCATTTTTTAGATTATAAGGGAATGAAGATGTTTCAAGATGGAAATTTCCTTCTATATCCGGAGAAGAAATTGGAGGATGTCCCAAAGATATTTTGTTACTATAAAACGCCGGTAAGCTATGGATGTCTGTTACCTTTCCATCAATAGCAATGCCGCCTGAATTAAAATCCTCATTGCACCCGGTAAATAAAACAACAATAAACAGCAGGAAGAAAAAATTAAACCGGAGAATTTGAGAAACAGTTATTTTTCTGATTCTATGCAAAGTTTATGATTGAATTGATTAAATAAAATAACTGATTTTTTAATACTTTACGACACAAAAATTACAGTTTATTTTTGCTTATTTATATATAAATTGGCATGTGATTAAGTATATATTCCATACCTTACTCTTTCTGATTTTCCTCTCATACATATCATACAGCCAGAAAAACTGGATAGTACAAGGATATGTACTTGATTCTATCAGCAAAAACCCAATCACAAATGCTTCTGTAGTAATAGGAAATCTTGGTATCGAAAAGGAAACAGACAGCTCGGGATATTTTATTATTTATTCTGTACCCGGAGGTGAATATACGATTAAAATATCTGCGGAAGGTTATAAGGAAAAATCACATAAGATAGTTATGAATGAAACATCTGCTGATACTAATATTACAATCTATATGTTCTCTTCATCTTACACAACTCAAACAATAGAAGTATATGATGAATATTTTAAAAAGGAAAAGTTTTCATCAACAAGTGTTTCAAGCTTTTCATACCAGGAGATGTACAGGTCAGTTGGAGCAGTAGAAGATATTATAAGATATTTCAGGAATACAGCAGGTGTATCTGTGGAAAACGACCAATATAATGGTTTGATTGTAAGAGGTGGGGCACCGACAGAAAATTTGATAATGATAGATGGAATGGAGCTTCCCAATCCGAATCATTTTGGACCTCCGGGCTCTTCATACGGCATATTATCATACATAAACCTGAACATGGTTAATAAGGCAGTATTTTATACAGGGGGCTTTCCGGCTAATTACGGCGGAAAAATTTCCAGTATACTAGATATTAAATTCCGTGAAGGTTTATCAAAAAAACATTCGGCGAATGTGAATTTTTCTATTGTTGGATTCGGTGGTTTTTTTGAAGGTCCATTAACGAAAAAAGGCAGCTACATATTTTCGATTCGCAGAAGCTATTTTGAGCTTGTGAAAGAACAACTCAATATGGAGGCGTTTCCTAATTATTGGGATTTGAATTATAAGCTTAATTACCGGTTTAACAACAACAGCATATTATCGCTCTTTGGTGTCGCTGCATGGGATAAAGCAAGACCCTTTGTAAAACAGAGTAATATATTTAATCCTGAACATAATTTCGAAGGTCATAAAAACGCAGATATTAATTTATCGAATATTGGATTAAAATATACACTGAATAACAAAAGCGGGTTGTTCTCTCTGTTATTCTCTAATAATTACTCCGTATATAAAGCAAATTATGAAGGGGATACATATTTTAAGATTGATGTAAAAGATATTGCATATAATCTAAAAACTGAATACACTGGTGACCTTGACAGCACGTTGTTTGTGAAAGTATCTTCTGAAGTATCTGCTTGCGACCTGAACTATGATGTATATGCAAACGGGAACTACAGTTTATACGGTTATATCTCGCCCGATATAGATTATATCTTTAAAGATGTAAAATATAAATATAACGGTAGTGTAAACCTAAGCACAGACCTGTTCAATAAAGTTCTGCAATTAAATGCAGGTATCAGGTTTGACTATTTCAGCTTGATGAATTATTCATATGCTTATTCACCTCGCGTTGGTGTTATATTAAAGCTGAGCAGTAAGTTGTTTCTGAATGCATCATGGGGAATATATACACAAGCACCTGAGGTACTCTGGCTTATTTCGGATATTGATAACAGAAACTTGAAATATATTAAGTCAGACGGCTATGTGCTTGGTGCGGAATATTTTTTCTCAAAGACCATTAGATTGAATGCAGAATGTTATTATAAATGGTATAGGGATTATCCGATTAGTGTATATAACCCATATTATATCTTTATCAATAGCGGTGTAAGTATTTACCCTAATTTTCTGGATAAGGCAGTAAGCGCGGGCAAAGGTTATTATAAAGGCATTGATATTACACTTGAAAAAAGGAGTAATGGTGTTGGTCTGTACGGACAACTTGTTTTTTCAATTTCCAATTCACGATTCAAAACATTATATGGAAACGGGCAAAGAGGTGAATTTGATTTTGGAAAACAGTTTCTTGCAATGCTTGGTTACCGGCTCAATGCTAATTGGGCTTTTGGTGTAAGAGCTAAATATTCCGAGGGAAAACCCTGTACACCATACGTTTTTGATAATAATATTTACTGGGTGCCCGATAGAACAAAAATAAACACTGAAAGATTACCTTATTATCTCAGAATTGATGCACGCATTGACAGTTATTTCAAAATAGGACCGGTTCAGACATCATTGTATTTTGAAGTTGAAAATATTTTTGATAAAAAAAATGTATACGATGGATATTTTAGCAGATCGTATGGTGATTGGAGCTATTATTATCAATGGTCAATCCTGCCAATTATGGGGCTGAATATTAAACTGTGATATTATAGCAGTTCGGTTGCATTTCACTTGCTTATTTCAATCCCCATTTTTTAGTCCTAAATCTTTCAATTGACTAAATTGCCATTTTTGAGTATTTTTGAAATCCTCTATTTTTGGTAATTCTATAATTATTAAGAAAAAACACAATGGCAGCAACGAATTTAAGTGCTCAGAAAAGAACAGATATTTCAAATTCTGCGCTAAAAACAAACAGGAAAAAAGGAAATATCCCCGGAATTTTTTATTATAAAGGCAGTGAACCTATACCGGTTTATGTAAAAGATACTGCTTTAAACCCGTTTATTTATACATCTGAAGTATATGTTATAAGTCTTCAGCTTGATGGAGCAGAAGCTCATAATTGTATAATAAAGGATATTCAGTTTGACCCGGTATCAGATAAGGCGATACATTTTGATTTGCTTGGCATTTCGGAAAATGAAACGATAAAGCTGGATGTTCCTTTAGTATTAGTTGGTTCTCCGGTTGGTGTAAAAGAAGGCGGTATTGTTCAGCATTCACTGCATAAAGTCGAAGTTGAATGTCTCCCGCATAATATTCCTGCTCATATTGATATTCATATCGAGCATTTAAAGATCGGTGATGCTATTCATATTGGCGATATCGAACAAAAGAATTTCGAAATTCTTGACAACAAAGAAACCATAATTGTTGCAGTTGTTCCGCCGACAGTTGAGAAAACTGAAGTTCCCGGTGCCGAAGGTGCTGCTGCTCCTGCTGAAGGTGAAACTGCAGAACCTGAAGTCATTTCTAAAGGCAAGAAAGAAGAAGAAGAATAAAGAGTTCATTAAGTTCTTTAGGTTCTTTAAGTTTATTAGGTTCCTTAAGTGTTTTTTATCTTATGGGACCTTTAACATAAGCAGGATATATTTCCATCGAACTTAATAAACTTAACAAACTCAATAAACTTAACGAACCTAATGAAACTAATCGTTGGTTTAGGCAATCCCGGTACCAGGTACAGTAAGACAAGACACAATGTCGGGTTTCTTGCCATTGATAAGCTTGCTGAGTTCTTTAAAGTAAAATCATTCAAGTCCGAAAACAACTATATTTTTTCTGATACCGAATATAAAGAAGAAACAATAGTATTGATGAAGCCGCTAACGTATATGAATTTAAGCGGTACTGCACTGCAGGAGTTCTACGAAAAATATGAAGTTGAAAAAAAAGATATACTCGTAATATATGATGATGTAAACATTGATTTTGGTGTATTAAGGCTTCGTCCTTCAGGCAGTGACGGAGGGCAAAAAGGAATGCAATCGATAATATACCATTTACAGGATGAGAATATTGCCAGGTTAAGAATTGGAATAAAAAATAATGAAGAGCTTGAAAAATTTTTATCCGGTGATAAATATGACCTTGCAGGTTATGTCCTTTCTGATTTCACACCCGGTGAAATGAATAGCTTAGGTAAAATACTGGACACATCTGTAAATGCTGTTGTAAGTTATATAGAAAACGGGCTTACAGTTTCTATGAATAATTATAACAGGAACATTCTTGAAGACCCAAAACCTCTTTCTCCAACCACTGAGTGATTTCGGATTTGTGCTCATTAAGAAATTTTTCTTATATCCCTGTGGGATTATTTAGGCAATAGATTTCTGTACCAGGTGTACTAAATTTTTTTTGATTTTTGTTTAAAAAACGGGATTTATGTTGATAACCGTTAATGTTATATAATAAAAGTATACTTCGGAACATTTTATTCACTTACTTAATCTATTATTATTTTGTAACTTTACGTTTATTATCCAAAAAATAAGTTTTAATATAACTATATAATAAAGCATGAAAAAAAATCTATTATTAACCCTTTTTTTAATTTTTATGTCCCCGGCTTTGGCATTTGCCAGTGAAGCTGACCTTAAAATACCCGATCTTACAAGCTCACAAAACTCCCTCTTAATGAGCGGGCTTATTGTTTGTTTACTGGGGCTTCTGTTTGGTCTTTACCAGTATCTGAAAGTTAAAAGATTAAAAGCACATCAATCGATGCTTGATGTTGCCCAAACAATTTTCCAAACCTGCAAAACTTATCTTATACAGCAGGGAAAATTCTTATTTATTCTGTTCATCTTTATTGCTGCATGTATTGCTTTTTATTACGGTGTTCTGCAGCAAACTCCAATACAGGGAGTGCTTCTTATTCTTGGCTGGGCTGTTATCGGTATACTCGGCTCATACGGTGTCGCATGGTTCGGTATCAGGATGAACACACTTGCTAACAGCAGGATGGCTTTTGCTTCACTTGAAAGAAAGCCAATTAAGCTTTTAAGCATACCTCTTGATGCAGGTATGAGCATTGGTGTTATGCTTATCTGCGTTGAGCTTATTATGATGTTAATCATATTATTGTTTGTTCCGCGTGAATATGCCGGTGCAAGCTTTATCGGCTTTGCTGTCGGTGAATCACTTGGTGCAAGTGCTCTCAGAATTGCGGGTGGTATCTTCACTAAGATTGCTGATATCGGCTCTGACCTCATGAAAATTGTTTTTAATATTAAAGAAGATGACCCGCGTAACCCCGGCGTTATTGCTGATTGTACAGGCGATAATGCAGGTGACAGCGTTGGTCCTACTGCAGATGGATTTGAAACCTATGGCGTAACCGGTGTTGCTCTTATCAGCTTTATTGTTCTTGCAATCACTGATGTTGGGTTCCAGACTGAACTGCTTACATGGATTTTTGCTATGCGTATTTTGATGATTATAACTTCGATTGGTTCTTTCTATATTAACAAATTAATATCCAACGCAAGATTTAGCAAAAAAGATGAATTTGATTTTGAAGCTCCGTTAACTTCACTTGTCTGGATAACTTCAATTGTTTCAATGATAGTTACTTTTGCAATCAGCAATATTTTGATAGGTCACTTGCCGAATAATCTCTGGCTTATCCTTTCAATAATAATAAGCTGCGGTACTTTAGGTGCTGCGTTGATTCCCGAGTTCACAAAAATATTTACTTCGCCTAAATCAAAGCATGTTAACGAAATTGTAACAGCTTCAAGAGAGGGCGGTGCTTCACTTACAATATTATCAGGACTTGTAGCCGGTAACTTCAGTGCTTTCTGGCAGGGGCTGGTTTTCTTTGTACTGATGCTTATTGCTTATTTTGCTTCAGTGCAAATCCCGACAACTATGATACCTGCTTATGCTTCAATCTTTGCATTCGGTCTTGTTGCTTTCGGTATGCTTGGTATGGGACCTGTTACAATTGCTGTTGACAGCTATGGTCCTGTAACTGATAATGCACAATCTATTTATGAGCTTTCATTGATAGAAGAAAACAAAGCTGCAAAATCTGCTGAAATAGAAAGAGATTTTGGTTTCAAACCGGACTTCGAGAAAGCAAAATATTATCTTGAAGCTAACGACGGTGCAGGAAATACATTTAAAGCAACTGCAAAACCTGTATTGATTGGTACAGCAGTTGTCGGTGCCACCACAATGATATTTTCGCTTATACTTGTTATCAAAAATACACTTGGCATTGAACCCGAAGCAGTATTGAACTTATTAAATCCTTACACAATACTCGGTTTCATTTGCGGCGGCGCGGTTATATACTGGTTCACAGGTGCATCGATTCAGGCAGTTACAACCGGTGCTTACAGGGCTGTTGAGTATATTAAACAAAACATCGACCTTGACCCAAATGCCAGCTTAAGCGCTTCAATTGAAAAATCAAAAGAAGTTGTTAAGATATGTACCAAATATGCACAAACAGGAATGTTCAATATTTTTGTTGCAATATTCTCATTTGCATTGGCATTTGCATTCTTATCAGCACCTGCAAACGGCAATGAGCCGGTTTCATTCTTTGTCAGCTTCCTGATTTCAATAGCAGTGTTTGGTTTATACCAGGCAATATTTATGGCAAACGCAGGCGGTGCATGGGATAATGCTAAGAAGGTTGTTGAAGTTGACTTAAAGGAAAAAGGAACAGCTCTTCATGCAGCAACAGTTATCGGCGATACAGTTGGCGACCCGTACAAAGATACATCATCGGTTGCTTTGAACCCAATCATCAAGTTCACAACATTGTTCGGACTTCTTGCAATGGAAATAGCAATTTCAGCTGAATTTAGAAATACTGCTCCTTATGTAGGGTTAGTATTCTTTGTAGTTGCATTATACTTTGCATGGCGTTCATTCTATAAGATGAGAATTATAAAAACCGATATTCCCGCCCCGGTTCGCTCTGAGGTCAGGGAAGAAGTAGCTGCATAATATATCAATTATGTTTTTTACAGGGGTGCTGATGAAGCACCCTTTTTTTTGAACATCGGATTCATCAGATTCATCAGATTCATCAGATTCATCAGATTTATCAAATTTATCAGATTTATCAAATTTATCAGATTTATCAGATTTATCAGATTCATCAGATTCATCAGATTTATCAGATTCATCAGATTCATCAGATTCATCAGATTTATCAGTTAACTTTCAACCTGCAACCTGCAACCACTATTTCACTATTTGTTTATGGTGCAATTTTCGATGCATATTTTTTTCAGTAATCCAAAATCTAACTAAATCCGTGAGCAGCATTTTCAAACATAATTACGACATGCCTTAATTTATTTCGATATTATCAAAGAACGATTATTTATGCTTATATCGCTGTATAAGCATCATCAATATAATTTAATATAGTATTTATTCATTGTCAAGTTTTTGAATAAAATAGTTTAATCACGCTTCAAAAACATGTCAGAACCGGGATTTTTCGGATTTCAAGATTTAATGGGATTAGATTTCCCCCTTTCGAAGGGGGCTAGGGGGATGATTCTAAAATTGACACAGATGAATTTCAAGTATCACTTTAACTCTCCAACATCTGCGACAATTATTTGCTACCGGATTTTTCCCATAACGATAATGGTTAATGATATAGTGAAGTTTTTTTTTGATAAAAAAATGCCGATTCCGGCTCAAAATCGCAAATTATAAATCAAAAATCTCGCATCTCTGACGGCGTTATCTGCTTATACTGCAATGAGTTAACCCCTGTTTTCCAAAAACGATAACCCAACTTGATACCAACTTGACCCCAACTCCGGCACAACTTGAACCCAACTTGGCACTGTTTTGAACCCAACTCTGAATTTTTGTAGAGAAAATCCACATGCCTGCCCGTACAGGCGGGCGGCAAAAATGAGACACTTACGTAATTGTTTAGTTCAATAACCACAGCATTAAATGTGAGTATGATTTAAGTAACCAAAGCTTTTAAGGTGAGTGTGATTTAAGTACCCACGGCTTTTAAAGGTGAGTATGATGAAAGTAACCACGGTTTTAAACCGAGTGTGATTTAAGTAACCACGGTTTTAAGCCGTGGAGTGGAAACGGACCCACCATCCGGACTTTAGTCCAAATCTTACTTTTTTGTTTTGGGGGCAATGTCAGGTTGGTCTTTGTTAATATGCCGGATTCAGAATACAATTTTGGAGTAAAATAAATAAGTATAATATTTACTTTTCAACAAATAACCTAAAGGCAGGCCTGACACAACGGAGAAGAAGCCAAAACTTTCCAACTCACTTAATTTGTTGCTAAATTTATGTTTTCATAGTATATTATAGTCGTAAAAATCCACTAAATACTGTTCATAAAAATCCTTTTCAGCTATGGAGCTACCTGGAAAGGTAAAGCCGCATCTTCAATTCTACAAAGCGGCAAAAAATTTATTCATACTTAGAGTTTAATTCCTGCAACTCTTTTGCGGATTATGGAAAATTTTTTTTAAAATCAAATTATAAAAAGATTATGCCTTTATCATTCAGAAACTTAAATGGTACCACCAGACAACTTATGCTCGATGAACTAAATTATGATATAAAAAATGATAATTTGTATGTGAGTAACAGATTAAATTCAAAAGGAGTTGTCCAATATCCTAAACTATTAGAAAAGAGTTTTACAGAAGGAACAGAGTTTAGCCTAGCTACTGAATTAGATGAAAACGCATGTTTTGGTGCAACGTATCAAAGAAAAACTAAAAATGGATTCTCAACAGTGAAAATGCCATATGATGCGCCTTTTACTCTTGCAGAAGGAGAGTTTAATAGATTTTATATACGTGCACTATGTTTTCGCGCTTTAAACGAAAATTGTTATTTACGGATATACAGAGCAAAAGAAGTTTTAACGCCAAGACCTGAATCAACAGCGATTATTGGTGAGATAATAATGGATGTAAAAGAATTATTAAATGATATGAGAAATAATATTGGCACGACGACTTTACTAGGAGTTCCAGCGGGACCAAATTCTGGATTAAGTGTTGAGCTCTATAAAAAAGACTAAACCCATTTTCATATGGACAGAATTAAAGTAATTTCTTCTTTCATTGATTCCGTAGGTTATTCGGAAGAAAAGAAAATTTTAGAAATTAAAATTAAAAAGGGAAAAATATATCAATACTATTCTGTGCCAATTGAAAGATATATTGGATTACTGAATGCTTCGTCTAAAGGAAGGTATTTTGATAGATATATTAGAGATAGATATAGAACATCAAAAAAAGGATTTTAGAATGAAAAATAATAAAGTCAATTTATTAGCTCGTTTGTCCTTATTTTTATCATCATATATTCCTTTGTTTATTCTCATTATAATAAAGCAATGGTTATCAAATCCTTGGCATTTTGGTAAAGCTACTTTGTCTATGATGAGCCTTATCATTGCAGGTGTAATAGGTGTATTTATATTTATCACAAGAGTATCTAAACAGACAAAAGTTGATGGTATAGATATAGAAATCGTCGATGTGAAAAATAAAAATAGTGAATCAATAAGTTACATAAGCACATATATTATTCCTTTCCTGTTTGAGGACTTTAATAATGTATTCGTGTTTATTGCAGTAATAATTCTTCTTGGAGTAATATGTATGATATATATTCACTCTGACCTACTATTAATAAATCCAATTCTTAATATTTTCTATTCAATTTATGACTTAACATTTTATGACTCACATAAACAAGGTAGGAAATTAAAAAACGGTATTATTATTGCCAATTTAAAATATCTTGAAGAGGGTGATTCATTACGTGTTACCCCATTAGGTAATAAAATGTATTTAGGAATTTATTTACAAAATAAATAAAAATAACATGCATCTAAATTTGAAGAATAAAAATGCCGTTGTTGACTTTACTTCAAAGATTGAAGAATGTCAGTATAGAAATGTAAAATTGTATATGGTATTACGGGATGTTAATAAAACTATAGAAGGTAAAACGATCTCATATCAGTTATTAAAAATTGCTTTAAATGAAGAATTACAGGCGTATTTTAAAACAACAATTTCACAACAATTAAATAATTTTAGCCAGGATGGAAGTATTGAGATTCAAGAATACAATCCTATCACCGATGATATAAAAAGAATATATACTTATAAATCGAGGGAAATATCTTCTTTTTCCAATGGTATATTAGATAAATTTGAAGATGGTGTAAACATCCCTGAAGTTCAATCCTTGGACGAAATTAAAAACAAGTTGTGGGCATATTGTATTTCTATAAATTTTAGTAAAAACGACAATATATTATGTTTTAAAAAAATTTCTTCATCAAAAGTTTATACGGATGAATTAAGTTTTAAAGAAAAGATGTTATGTTGGTTTGATAAAAATAGTAGCAGATTGGAAAAGATAGATAAAGAAATCATAAATTTTGACAGAAATATTGATTTTGTCTTTTATAACGGAATTTATTATATATTCCAAAAATCTTTATTTGAAAGCACTGTAGGTATTGAAGATGAAATTTTAGAGATAGCTGATCAAGTAGTTGAAGAATTAGAAAACTCTAAATTATTTGATGGATTAGATTTATTGAAAGAAAAACTTAATACAAATTCAAATTTGAGAAAAAGAATTGCTGCAATAACAAAAACAAGCGATTATAAACAACTTGACAAAACCAGAATAAAGAAAATGAAGGAAGTATGTGATAATTTACATTTAAATTTGAAATTTAATAAAGGAAAAATTGTAATCGAAGATTATAACGATGTTGATTTAGTAGTAAAATTATTAAATAGATACTATGTTGCCTGCATGCAAACTTCAACGCCTTATGGCGCATATGCAAAAGATGAAATAAAAATCGCTTAGAAAATTATTATATTCTTTAATTGTATTAAGCTATGAGAATAAACAAGGAAACATTACAAGGATATATATTAGAAGAAATTTTAGCCTATCTCATTAAGAATGCAGGTTATCGATTATTAACAGATCCATGTCAAGATCCTTACGAACTAGATAGAAAAGGAAATGGATTAGTGGTAAAGGGAAGAGGTAGCATTCATCAAGCTGATGTACTTGGACAGTTAGAGTGGATTCCAACTTTTGTATTTCCAATTCGACTTTTCATTGAAGCTAAATTTAGGCAAGAAAAAACTGGTATTCAGGCAATAAGAAATGCTATAGGTGTATTGTATGATATAAATCAAAATTTTATAAAGCCTAAGGATAAAGATATTTTCAGACAAAGATATAGCTACAACTATGCAATATTTTCAACATCTGGCTTCACAGTTAATGCAATAGACCTTGCGTTGGCTCATAATATTTCACTTGTTGATTTAAGTTCTACAGAATATGATGAATTAAAGCAATCTATTTCCACGGCATCAGAAAGTATTGTAAACTTAAATAACAACATTCTTACTGATGTTGACGAAGATAACAATGAACTTAATATTAATAGATCTATTTATGTTAAACAAATAAGAGATTATATCAGGAGTGCCTTAGATACTGATTCTTTTATCAGAAATGCTATCATAAATATTAATCCCACAATTGATACGAATTCTAAAACTATCCTAGATTCCATGGTAATTATTGCGCAACAATATCAAGAGTTATTTATCGCAATGGCTAATGGACCTTTCATGCTTTTACTTAAAGCAAATAATATTCAAAGTTTTAAAAATTATGCAAATAATTATCCTTATCATCATGTTGTTATAACTTGGAATTCTGAAAGTAATAATGGTCAAGAATGGACTATAAGACCATATAATGAACCAAATGCTTATAAACTTTCTTTTAAATTACCTGATAAATTAGCAAAATGGATATTTGATAAAGAAGGTAAGCCACTTTCAAGAGCATTAAATATTAAAGAAAATTTTTTTTCTAGCATTACGATTTATAGAAGAGAAAATGGAAGAGATTTATTATATAGATTAGAATATAACCCTGAAACAACACAAGAGTTTATTAAAAGATTCTAACATTAATTTTGATTTTTATATCGGAATGAATCCGCCTATTCTGGTTATCTTAACAGTTAATTAAATCAACTTAATAATTAAGTCAACAGGCCTTTCTTTCTTATGTTAATATTACTGGGTTTACCTTCGTGCCTAAGTGTCTTTGTGGCAATAAGAAATTGTATATTTGTTTTTAAAATTATAAAATTAAACTTTATTAATTACTTGCACCATTATCCATTGGTGCTTTTTTATTGCTCTTCAATCAATTATTTTTATCTATGGAGAATATTATTTTTCGAAAATATTCAGCTTCAGATAAATACCATGTTTTGAGAATTTTTGATTTAAACTCACCCCAATATTTTGGATTAAATGAAAGAGAGCCTTTTAGTGAATACTTAGACAATCTTCCCGGTGAGTATTATGTAATTGAATTTGCCGGCTCAATTATCGGCTGCGGCGGGATTACTGAGAAAGCAAATTCAAATGAAGTACATTTATCATGGGGTATGCTTCACCCGGAATATCATAAAAAAGGGATAGGGAAGAAGTTCGCAGAATTCAGGATTGATAAAATTAAACAAAATTTTCCCGGCAGTATTTGCGTTGTGGAAACTACGCAGAAAACTTTTAAGTTTTTTGAAAAGTTAGGATTTAAACTGACACATACTCAAAGTAACCATTTTGCTGAAGGTTTAGACCTGTACAGAATGGAAATGAGTTTTTAAATTTTGTAATAAATAAAACAAGTATGCAGGAAAATTTTTCCGAAATTACTAAAATAATAGACACAGTCAACTCCATTTTCTTCACTGCAGACCGGAGAAATTGGGAGTCATGTCTCTCTCTTTTTATCGATGAACCGGAAATTGATTATTCATCCTTCAGCGGAAATCCCTCTGCAAAAATGAAAGCATCTGAGCTGATTAACACATGGAAAAACTTTCTGCCCGGCTTTGATTCCACTTTGCATTATATAACCAATCACAAGGTTATAATGAACGGGAATAATGCATCGTGTTATTCTTATCTCACAGCACTGCATGTTATTAAGAATGCAGAAGGCGGCGAGTCGTGGACATTATACGGCACATATTACCATGAGCTTGTAAAAACAGAATCCGGATGGAAGATTAGCAAGATGCAATTGAACTTTATTCATCATGAAGGAAATATGAATTTGCCAAAGCTTGCTGCGGAAAGAATGAAAGCATAGATTACATTTATTTGTCATTCCCGCGAAGGCGGGAATCCACTCACTGGTATAGACACAGAAGAACTCTAAGCATTGAAAATTTTGATTGACATGAAAGAACCAAAAGCAGTATCATTAAGCTTGAATGATTGTCCGTATCATCGGGGCATGGATTCCCGCCTTCGCGGGAATGACAGGTAGTTCAGGATTATTCGTATCATCTATGGGATTGCTTCGCTAACAATTTATTTAAATATTTAGTAATATTGTAACTCAACATTTTTAAACATAATCTTACTTAAATCAACGGCTCGCAATTATGATATTTGATATTATCAATCAAATGCCCAAAATAGAGCTTCATCTTCACCTCGAAGGTGCTATACCTTATGAAGCACTGTGGGAGCTTGTGAAAAAATACGACGGTACAAATCAAGTTAAAAGTATAGATGAACTTAAACAGAAATTCCAATACACCGATTTCCCGCACTTCATCGAGACATGGGTTTGGAAGAACAGGTTCTTATGCGAATATGAGGATTTCACTTTCATAGCCGGTAAGGTTGCTGAAGACCTGGTATCACAAAATATAATTTATGCCGAAGCGTTTTATAGTCCCCCTGATTTCTTTTATAAAAAACTTGATACAAGAAAAATAACCGAAGCAATAACAAAAGGATTAAAGCCGTATGAGGACAGGATTAAAATTAACCTTGTTGCAGATATGGTAAGAGATTTTGGTGCCGAAAGAGCAATGAAAACACTGTATGAAATTAATGAAGTAAAAGATATGGGTGTTATTGGAATAGGTATTGGCGGCTCGGAACATCAGTTCCCGCCGGAAATATTTAAAGATGTTTATGATAAGGCACGCAAACTTGGATTTAAAACATCAGCACATGCAGGAGAAGCGGCAGGACCGGCAAGTATCTGGGGTGCTTTGATGGAATTAAAAGCAGATAGAATCGGGCACGGAACAAGAGCATTTGAAGATGAAAAGCTGGTTGAATATTTGATTGAAAATAATATCCCCGTTGAGCTTTGCCCTATATCTAATGTGAGAACAGGTGTTGTGGAAAGTTTTGAGAAACATCCGCTGAAACAATATTACGACAGGGGAATGGTTGTTTTCCTTAATACCGATGACCCGAAGATGTTTAATAATACACTGGCAGAAGAATATTTATACTTTATTGAAAAGATGGGATACACAATTGAAGATGTAAAGGTATTGTTGAATAATGCAATAAACTCATCATGGTGCAGTGAAGAAGAGAAAATGCAATTAAGAATGAAGATTAGAGAGTGATGTTACGCAAAGAATGAAAATCCCGAAGGGATGATATTATTAGCTTTTAAAGAATATCAATAGTTAATCTCAGTCATTAATAATGTCATCCCTTCGGGATTCTGTTTCCGGGTGAAAATTCATTCTACCATAATATCATCCCTTCGGGATTTCTTCTTTTTGCGTAAGGTGTATTAGAGTTTGAGAGTTGAGCATTAACACTGTTAGTGCACTCAATACACTCCATACACTCCACACACTTTATACACTCAAATAAAAAAAGCCCTGCTTAATGAGTAATGCAAGGGCTTTATTTGGAGGTGAGGTAAAATCTTCTCAGACCTATTAAATCAATCATAAATTACAATAATTCTCAGTCATATATTTTCAGGTAACTAAAAAGTAAACTCATACCCGATTTTGAAATATCTGCGTGTATTTTGCAGCTTCGGACCCTCAAGATTTATCACAAAATATGCATTGCTGCCGGCAAAGAATTCGTATTGCAATAATGTATTCCACAACGCAAGGTCATTATATGTATCCTTCTGGAAAAAAGACCTCAGGTAAAGCTTATCCATTATTTTGTAATCAAGTTTTGCCCTGTAAATTGTCTGCTTTACATCGAACAATTCCTGGTAAGTATACGATAAATTCAGACTAAGCCGGTTTGTAATACTAAGGTCAAGCGTTGCATACGGATTTTTCAAAAAAGTACCGAAGTATTTACCCGTGTAATATCCAAGGTATAGTGCATGTGAGCCGTACAAAATCTTTAAATTGTTATCCATCAAAATATTTGTATGTTTTTTATCTATCAGCTCACCTGTGTTTTGATCACGGTTGTTGGGTCGGTTATATTCAATAAAATGGTTTAAGCTCAGCCATCCGTTAACCTTATAATATACACTTGCATTAACTCCTTCTGAATAGGCAAATCCTGATGTAAGGTCTTTTGAACTGCTGTAGCCTGCATTAACATTTATATCACTGAATGTCGTGGTATTTCTTCTGAAATTATACCCGCCTGAAACGAATACACTGTGATAATTATTACCGAAATCGGTAAAAGCTGTGGATACATTGAAGTCTTTATCATACCTGGTATATGATATGTCGCAATACGGTCCGCCTGTATTATCAAATTCATAATACAGGTAAGCCGAGTATGCGTTTCCTGCAATACCGTTCCTGTAGCTTCTGATATACTGAGGCAAAAATCTGAACCTTGAGGGCAGGTTTATTTTTCCGTCAACGCTGAACACTTTCTCTTCAACATCAGTGACTTTATTTTTCATGTAAAGGAACGTGGCACCGGCATTAAATCCCGGGAAAACAAAAGTCGGTCTTGCCGCAAAATAACTTTTTGATTGCTCTATTGAATCTACCCTGTTATATTTTGGCTCGTTCACATAAATAACCCCTGCCTTTAGCTTATCGCTTCTGAACGTATAATTTACACCGTAGTCTATGCTATCGATTGCCCTCGTATAAAAAACATTAATGTTTGACCTGTAAATATCAAGGTCTTTACTGAAGAACGGTCTTTTCTCCTGCAGGAAAATAGGACGGTTGTAGAATGAAAACCTGAATGGGTCAGCCTCAAGAGTTGACTGGTCTGTAAATACAGTTCCTTTTAATTTATGCTTTTCATAGCCAAGATACAGGTCGCCTCCAATAGCACCTCTGTATTTAAAATCATTAAATTTTGTGCCGACAACAAATGGTGATATGCTCACATCAAGGGCAAGCTTTTCTTTGAATGGCTTAACCAGGTCAAGCTTATAAGTGCTCTTTAAACTAAGCAATTCCATGTTCGGGTCATTGGAATACCAATAACTGGTTCCATCGGGCTTATAAGCAAATAACTGAAGCTCTACTCCGATTTGTTTTGTGTTCTTATTCTGCATCTTTTCAACCGGTATCTTCACTTCTGTTTCAATGAAACCGGGTTTGCCGTTCTTTGCTTCGGAGTGTATGGTTGATTTGCATTCCCATACCCAATCCCATTCACTGGATTGATTTCTTTCATTAAAAATAATTGCATCACGCTGGTTGTTGAGGAAGCTGAATGAAAAGAAATACCCGTTCTGTCCCTTGTTTTCCATATCAAGCAGAATGAAAAACTCGTTTTCCTCTTCAGTGCTTCTGTCACGCACCAATGATTTGGATATTACATTACCTTTTGGCCAGTATTTAAACGCCATATATAAAGCATCGTTTGTTTGCTTAATATATACAATGGTGCTGTCATAATAATTCTCTGTAGTCTTGGGGATAGTAACATAAAATCTGTCTAAAACTTTTGCATCTCTCCATTCAGAGTGTTCAATTTTTCCATCAATTCTTGGTACGGCTGTTTCATCGTAGCTTGTTTGAGAGAGAAGAATCTCAGGAATGATAAAAATAAGGGCAGTAAGATAAAGTGTTACAATTTTCTGCATAAGTCCAAATATTTATTTGATTATTTATTTTCACTATTTTAAGAGATTCCAAATCTACCCTGATTTTTTTCACCAGCTGTACCTCTTAACTATATTCCTTCTTTCTTCATTCCCATATTCTCTCTTTCATACTTTCACTCGTATCCTCTTTCCCAAATTCTCCTGTACTCTCTTTCCCAAATTCTCCTGTACTCTCTTTCCCAAATTCTCCGGTACTCTCTTTCCCAAATTCTCCGGTACTCTCTTTCCCAAATTCTCCGGTACTCTCTTTCCCAAATT
>Ga0105092_10000126_pt1 | contig 35840 bp, 24 predicted proteins | sample PPLLak2March2015_FD_87021 | JGI IMG/M metagenome (GOLD analysis project Ga0105092, IMG submission 87021) | Freshwater sediment microbial communities from Prairie Pothole Lake near Jamestown, North Dakota, USA - PPLs Lake P7 Core (1) Depth... | ecosystem: Environmental > Aquatic > Freshwater >... | reverse complement strand
GAACTGAACGAGGCGATCGCCCCGTCGATGCTTGCCCCCACGGTGATGACGGCGCCCGAGACCCCGGGAGAGCCCACCGTGTAGTAGTCGGGACCCGAGTTCCCAGCCGATACGACTACCGTAACTCCGGCTTCAACCGCCTTTTCAACCGCTTGGACGACTGGGTCCTGTTTTCGAATGAGCGAAGTCCCCAGGCTCATGTTTATAACGTCTGCCCCGTTCTTAACAGCCCATTCAAGGCCGGCAATGATCGACGATTCCGGGCCCGACCCCCCGTCACTCAGGACTTTTACAGCCAGCAGGTTCGCGTCGGGAGCCACGCCGCGCATTTGTCCGTTTGCAGCCGCGATTCCGGCCACATGAGTGCCGTGACCATGCCCATCTCGAGGATCTGCATCCTGATTGGCGAAATCATAGCCGCCCATTACCTTGCATCCCTGGCCGAAACAGCTGCCTAGATCCGGATGGGTGTAGTCGATACCCGTGTCGAGAATGGCAATGACGACTCCGTGGCCCGTGTAACCCAGCTCGTCAGGAATCCCGGGGAGACGAAATTCGGAGACATTCGCTTGTGCGCGCTCCGAAGTTACCGTGAATATCCGTTCGGGCGAGACCGCTTTGATGCCCGGAAGTCTTCCTACTTCCTGCGCCGCGGCCTCATCTAAGCGGGCTGCCAGCCCGTTGAAAAGGAAGGAGAATTCGCGGACGATCACTTCGCTTTCCGCTAGAGGAGGGAGGCGTCGAGAGGCGCGGACTCCGTTCTCCAGTTCGACGATCTGCCGGCGTAATTCGCTGCGGGCCGTCAGCCTTGCCTGGGGCGCGGCGCCGGCCGCCAAAGCCTGGTTTCCGGGGAGAGACAGCTGTTCCTGGAACTCGATGATGTAAGATCCCGGCACGAACCTCTGCTCAACTCCCAGTTTCGCCAGGAGCTCGGCGGACCTCGTTGTCAAAGCTTGCCGAGCGTGAAACCCCAGCTCGAGTCGAGGCGAATCGGATTTTCCCGGCTGATCCAAACCAAAGAGCGGAGAAAGAAGAGCGGCGGCCACGACCAGGCCCAGGCGCAGGCATCGCATAGAATCCTCCCCAAGGATGATTGTGACACTATTGATTCCGAGAACCGCGGGAAAGTTCAGGTTTTCTTCACCCAGGAGTTGTAACGTCTTACAAGCCGCTCACGGCGCGGAGGGCATAAAGCGGTCAAATAGCGGTCTTCGCCCCCGTAGGGGGCAGATGTTTATAGTCTCGATGGTGTGAGAAGAAGGGCGCCCCAGCGGGGCGCGATGTTTCGAGCCACCACGGAACATCGCGCCCCGCTGGGGCGCCCTTCTTCTCACACCATCGAGACTATAAACATCTGCCCCCTACGGGGGCGAAGACCGCTATTTGACCGCTTATGCCCTTCACTCCGTGAGCGGCTTCCATGAGATGACCCCTGCCGATTGCAACCGGGCCGCGTTTGTGAGACAAACAGCTCGTCAGGAGCACGAGGTCTTTTGAATAGAGGAGGAGGGAAAATGCGGTACACAAGACGGGATTTTGGGAAGATCGCCCTTGCCGCCGGGGCAGCCGCCACGCTGGCTGGGCGCAAACCAGCCTCGAAGTTCGGCGGAGTTCAGATCGGCATCATCACCTACAGCTTCCGGGCGCTCCCCGGTTCGGCCCAGGAAACTCTCAAGTATTGCGTCGAGTGCGGCATTAGCGGGATAGAGCTGATGAGCAACGTCGCGGAAAGCTATGCCGGAGCTCCGGCACAGGCCGTACGCGGATTCGGTCCCCCGCCGGGCGGACCGCGTCCAGGAGCCGATCGACCGGGTGCCGGCCGGGGCCCGGAGGGCGGGCGGCCTCAGTTAACGCCCGAACAGCAGGCGGCGATGCAAAAGGCGGCCGAAGAGATGAAGCAATGGCGCCTTTCGGTTTCGATGGACAAGTACAAAGCGTTCCGGAAAATGTACGAAGCCGCGGGCGTGAAGATCTACGCCTTCAAGCTGCCGCCCACGATGAGGATGTCTGATGAGGAGTATGGCTACATCTGGGACGTGGCGAAGACTCTCGGCGCCAACCACATCACCATGGAACTGCCGACCGACGATGCCCTGCTGAAGCGGGTAGGCGACTACGCGGCGAAACGCAAACTCCCGATTGCGTTCCATACTCACGGGCAAGGCGGGTCGTCTGGTTTTGAAAAGGCGCTCGGCGCTTCCAGGTACACGGCTCTGAACCTGGACGTCGGACATTACTACGGAGTGACCGGGGAGTCGCCGGTTCCGATCATCGAGAAGTACCAAGACCGGATCGCCAGTCTGCACCTGAAAGACCGCAAAGGTCCGAGCGGCGGTTCCGGAAGCGCGGGGCCGGGCGGTGGTGGCGCGAACATGCCGTGGGGCCAGGGCGAAACGCCGCTGAAAGAAGTCCTTCAGCTGATGAAGAAAAGGAAGTACAGGTTCCCTGCCAGCATCGAGTACGAGTACAACACCCCGGAAGGGTCGGACGTGCTGACGGAGGTCAAGAAGTGCGTCCAGTACTGTAAGGACGCGTTGGCGTGATCCTTAGACGTAACACGTAACTCTGAAGCGAGCCCGCAGTCGTGACACGCTCTCTTTCGGAGTGCGGTGTCAAGGCCCTGCTCCTTACACGAACTTTGCCGGTTCCACCCCGAAGGGGTCGCGTAGCAAAGCCCAGGGTTGGTCGCGCTTTTTGCGACCTACCCTGGGCTTTGCTACGCGACCCCGGCGAGTCACTCAGCCGCCGCGTGGTCACCGCACGGCTTCGTTGCTACTTCTTAAGGGACTCCAGTCTCACTTTGACCACCACCTTTTGGAGCGGTCCGGGTCGATTGGTGTAGCAGTTCGGCAAGTGGGCATCCTGGGGATAGAAGACGGCGAAGCGACCGGGCTGCATTACGATCTTCTGGTATTTCGCCGGCTTGATGTAAAACTCGATATCCTTCGATTCGTCGTAGGGCTTGGAGACTTTCAAGCCTTGCTGTGATGTGACCGCGATGTACTCTTCGCCGGAAACCAGGTATTGGATATCCAGGTACAGACGATGGGCTTCGAATTCGGCGGTCTCAATCGCGCGGGATTCGTTGTGCTGAACCAACGCATACATGTCATTGCCGTGAATATCGTGGCGGCCGGCTTCCAGTTTCTCGAGATCAGGCCTGGCGAGAAAGCGAAAGGCATCGGCCATGGACCGAAGGGATGCGTGCTTCTCCCAGTTCTTCAAGTCGTCGTTGATAATGTCCATCGGGTTTCCCTTTAGGTTGGATTGATGAAAGGCGGCCGGGCTGGCGCAAACCAGCTGCCGGCCTCCGACGGCGGCCAGCAGTGTGACGAAGGTTCGACGTGAGAGTGTAGTCATAAGGTCCTCAGTGTAATTTTAGTTTTACGCATTGACGATATTGTGCTTCTGGATGAATTGCGGGTCGATTTCAATGCCTAAACCCGGACCAGTCGGGACTTTGATCGCTCCATCCTCGACCAGCAGCGGCGATGTCTTGCATTCAAACTTGACCTGGGTTTTCAACCCTTTGAATTCGTGATGGGCCATCGCGTTGGGAAGCGCCGAGACGAAGTGCATCATGTAGAGATATCCGAGCCCGCCGCCCGACATGTGGGGGGTACACTCCTTGCCGAACGCTTCGGCCATCCGGGCCACTTTCATAGAACGGATCATTCCTCCGAAATAGTAATTATCCGGCTGAACGATCTGCAGGCCGTCATTGGCGATCAGCCAGCGGAAGCCGTGCAGGCTGTATTCCTGCTCGCCTCCCGCAACCGGGATCTTCAAGCTATCGGCAACCTGTTTCGTTTCCTCGTACCAGTCGAAGGGAACGGGTTCTTCAAAGAAGCGGTAATTGTATTCCTCCAACAGCCTGCCCACCCGGACGGCTTCATCCACAGAATAGAAACCGTTGGCATCGGCATACAAAAACATCTGGTCGCCGAACGTCTTGCGAATGAGAGGAACCATGGTTTCGGTCCTTCCCGCTGGACCAACGGCGTTGATATCTGCCGTCATGAACATGAGACCGCCCACCTTAATCTTCAGTGCGTGGGCCTTGTATTCCGCGACGTCCCGCTTGATCAGTTCGAGCGACTCCTCGACTGGTTTCTCACGATATTCCGTAGCCTGGTAGACGTTGACTCGCGGATGGCGGATCTCCCCGATCAACTGGCCCATCGACTTGCCGGCAATCCGTCCCAGCATATCCAGAATGGCAAACTCGATCGTGGCGAGCGGGATTCCGAGAGCCATGCCGCTCAATCTGAAATTGAGGTTGTAGATGTAGACCTTTTCGAGGAGCAGATCCAAGTCGCGAGCGTCTTTGCCGATAAAGAACGGCTGCAGTGAATGACTGAAAATCGGGTAAAGAGAATTCAGGCTGCTGTGGCCAACCGAAATCCCTTCGGCCCCGTCAGTCGAACGCACACGGCACAAAAAGCTGTTCTGATAACGAAGCAGTTCCAGAGTCTTGATGATGACCGGAGTCGTGAACAGTTCCCTCTTGAGCACCGGTTTCTTGAGAATCTCATCAAGCCGGGCGTAGTTCTGCTTCTTGGTCCCTCGATCCGGCTTCTCACCCTGAGAACCGATGGACGACAACGGCAGCGCAGCCAGGCCGCCCCCCAACCCGGTGTTGATGAATTCCCGGCGATTCGCTTTTCTCATACGAGTCCTGCCTCCCGTAATTACTGACTTTGGGAAATTATGGTCCCGCGCGTCAATAGTCAATAGAGGAGAACACGAGCCGCGAAATTCCCGGCGGGTGACGCGGGCATATTTCCGCGCTTCGAGCGGGCTTTTCCCTAAAGGGCAGGGCAAGGCCACCGCACTCCGAAAGAGATTGTTCCCTCCTCCGTCGTTCTGGCGTTTGTCGCGCTCTCACCCCATAACCGCAAATCACTCAAGATTGATTTTCGGTTGTCGATTCAGGTCTCGAGCCTCAATAATCGTCGATCGTGAATTCTTCAATCGCAAATGGTTCAATCCGGCTTTTGGTTCTTGCTGCCTCGGTCTTAACTGGTCTTGCACAGTCGCCAGCTCCGCCGACACTGCGCCTGCCTGATGTCGTCAAGCCGCTCGAGTATCGGGCTGATCTCCATCTGACCCCAGGCGAGGAGAAGTTCCAGGGGAGCATCGAAATCGATATCGATATTCGTCACACGACGCCCGCATTCTGGCTTCATGCGAGCGAGCTCAATCTAGACGAGGTGCGCATTGACGCTGCCGGGTCTGTCCTCACGGCCAGAGCCGCTCCGGCCGGCCCGGAGTTCGTCACCATTACGCCGGCGCAGCCCCTCCCCGCCGGCAAGGCCCGGGTCTTGATCAAGTACCACGGTTCAGTCAGCAAGACTTTAACTGACGGGATGTTTCAGCAGCGGGAAGGCGAGGACTGGTACATTTTTTCGAAGTTCGAGCCGGTTACAACCAGGCGCGCTTTCCCGTGTTTTGACGAGCCGTTGTTCAAAGTTCCCTGGCAGCTGACGCTGCACATCCCATCCGGTCTGAAAGCCTTTTCGAACACGCCGGCCGAGGAGCAATCTGATGAGCCGGGCGGACTGACCCGCGTGCGATTCGCCCGCACCCGCCCGCTCCCGCCGTACCTCGTCGCATTCGCCGTCGGGCCATTCGAGACGGTCGATACTCAACCGGTCGGGAAGAAGAGAGCTCCGAGCCGCATCGTTGTCCCACGCGGCCGGGCGGCTGACGCTCAACATGCCGCCTCGGTCACGCCGCAGTTGATAGGGTTACTCGAGGAATACTTGGGGATTCCCTACCCCTACGAGAAACTCGACCAAGTGGTTGTCCCGGTGACAACAGCCTGGGGAGGCATCGAGAACGCCGGACTGATCTGTTACGGTCAGTTCCTGCTCGCCAAACCGGGGGATGACACCGACCAGCGTCAACGAACGCGTATCACGACCATGTTGCATGAGATGTCGCATCAGTGGCTCGGCGGACTGGTGACCGCAAGGTGGTGGGATGAGCTTTGGCTCAATGAAGGCTTTGCCTCATGGATCACCCCCAAGCTCCTCGATGGCGTGCACCCCGACTGGCATCTTAAAAGCTCGCTTGTCGGCGGACGGAACTCGGCGATGGGGACGGATAGCATGGCCTCAGCCCGAAAGGTGCGGCAGCCGATTGAGACTCCGGGCGACATCGGGAACGCGTTCGACGGAGCGATCACTTACCAAAAGGGTGCGGCGATCATCTCGATGTTCGAAAACTACCTGGGAGAAAAAGCCTTCCAGAAGGCGTTACGCCTGTATCTCAAGCGCCACTCCTGGGGCACGACCGGCACTCCGGACTTTCTGGCCGCGATCAGGGAAGTGTCGAAGCGTGACCTTTCTGCCGGATTTCTCAGCTTTCTCGATCAGAACGGCGTCCCGCTTGTGACGGTAGATGTCAGGTGCGAGAGCGGAAAGCCTTCCCTCAGGCTGACACAGGAGCGGTACACGCCCCTCGGGTCTGAAGCAAAGACCGAATCGATCTGGACGCTGCCCGTCTGCTTCCGGTGGAGTGAAGGGGGCTCCGAGAAACGGGACTGCGTGCTCTTGACGACGCGCACGGCCGACTTTCCCTTGGCTGGCGCTCGGTCCTGTCCCGACTGGCTGCTCGCTAACGAGGGAGCGCTCGGCTACTACCGAACCTCATATACAGGAGATTGGTTCCCCAGGCTGTTAAACGGCGCAAGCGCCAGGCTTTCGCGCGATGAACGGCTTGGTCTTGTCCAGAACGTGCAGGCCCTCGTGGCGGGGGCAAGGATGGACCCCAGGCAAGCCTTTCCGCTGGCCCTACGGCTCAGCCAGGCGGAGGAACGCGAGATCGTGGCCGCGGCCATCAGGATCGCCAACGGGTACTCGGCCATTCTTCCAGATGACCTGTTGCCCTACCATCAACGCTTCCTTCGCGCCTGGCTCGGCGAGCGGGCGCACACGCTCGGCTGGCATCCAAAGCCCGGCGAGTCGGAAGACACGAAGGCAATTCGGCAGGCGATCGTCCCCCTCATCGCTATCGGGGGCGGAGACGCGGAGTTGGGTGCCGAAGCGGTCAAGCTGGCGGAGGCGTGGGTCAAGAACCGCAGTGCGGTTCACCGGGAGATGGCCGGATTAGTGCTGATTACCGCGGCTCGGCACGGAAACCGCTCCCTGTTCGAACAGTACCTCTCGGAGCTCCGGACGTCCAAAGTCCTGGAGGAACGGCTCACCCTCGTCCAGGCAATCGGGGCCTTTCAGGATCCGGAGATCGTCCGGGGTGCTCTCCGACTTCTGCTGGACGACTCCGGCCTCGAAATCCGCGAGCTCACGTCTCTTTTATCCGGTCAATGGCGGGAAACCCGGCCAATCGTCTGGGATTTCGTGCGGCAGAACTTCGATGCCCTGAATGCACGGCTTCCAGGCGCGCGGGGAATACCGTTTGGAGCGACGCTTCCGAGCGTGGCGGGCGGGTTTTGCGAGGAGAACAGCGACACGGAAGTGGAAGCGTTCTTCCGTCCACGAATGAAAACTCTGAGCGGCGGCGAGCGAAACCTGGAACGCACTCTGGAAGGGATTCGCCTGTGCAAGGCCCGGCGCAACGCCGTTCTCGATGGCGTCCGGGAGTTTCTGAAGCAGTACGAGAAGCCCAGCGATTGAGGCGAGGAGAGAGAAGGGGCGAAGGGACGGAGGGGCGAGGGGAGGAGGGGCGGCACCAGACTGAGCGGCGGTTGAGTGACTCGCCGTTTTATGGCGAGTCACTCAACCGCCGCTCAGTCTGGTGCCGCCCCTTTGCGAGTCACAGTTTCCAGCCTTCACGGTATTGAATGTGCAGCAGGCTGTTGGCCTGTTCGTTGTTCTTGAAGCGCAGATTCGCAGCGTCCCACTCGAGCCGGTGATCCTTCATCCGAATCGCGACCATCCCGAGGAGGACCATCTCTGTCAAAGCGCCGCCGTATTCGAAGTTCGAGCTGGCCGGCGTTCCGCTCGGGCCTTCCTTACAGGCCCGGATCCAGTCCGCTTCATGGCTTTCGGCTTTGACCCGAGGCAGGGTCTTTGGCGGCCGCCTGTACTCCTGCATCCGCTTCTCGGGGATGATCCGCAATCCTTCGGCGCCCGGAGAGCCGTGGAGAATCTTCCCTTTGTCGCCGATGATGAGGGCGCCGTTTAGGGGCAGTTCCCGGCCTTCTTCCAGCTCTTCGGGCATCTCGGGCAGCAACCGGCCGTCGTACCAGGTCAGCTTAACCGGGGGGCGGTTGCCGCGTGCCGGGAACCGATACCGGACGATGGAAGCGCGCGGGAAGGTCTGGGAACTGACGTCGGGTTCCCAATGGGTAGAAGTCGCCTCGATGCTCTCCGGCGAGCCAAGGTCCAGCGCCCAGAAAGGCGGGTCAAGAATGTGGCAGCCCATATCGCCCAGGGCCCCGGTCCCGAAATCAAGCCATGCCCGCCACTGCAGCGGATGGTAATCCGGATGGTAGGGGCGATAGGAAACAGGGCCGAGCCAAAGGTCCCAATCAAGACTTTGGGGAACAGGAGGGTTGTCGGTCGGCTTTGCCTTCACGGCGAACGTGGACCAAGGGTCGCCGCCAACCGGGCGGTCGCTCCAGGCATGGACTTCCGTCACATTGCCGATCGCCCCGTCGGCGAGCCACTCTTTCAGCAGGCGCATCGACTCATACGAATGTCCCTGGTTCCCCATCTGCGTCTGCACCTTGTAACGGCGCGCCGCCTCGGTGATTTTCCGCGCTTCAAAGACGGTGTGGGTCAGCGGCTTTTGACAGTAGACGTGCTTTCCAGCCTGCATGGCAGCCATGGTGATCACGGCGTGAGTGTGATCAGGGGTGGCAACAATGACGCCGTCTACGTCCTTTTCCTTGTCGAGCATCACTCGGTAGTCTTTGTACAAACGCGCTTTCGGATACTTCGAAACTGTTTTTGCCGAGTAATCCGAATCGACGTCGCACAGGGCGATGATGTTCTCGCCGGCGCAAGCCTCAAGGTTTGAAGCTCCCATCCCGCCTACGCCGATCGCGGCCAGGTTCAGTTTGTTGCTGGGCGCATCCCGCCCCAGCAGCCGGCTCGGGATGTAGTGGAATGAAAAGGCCCCGAGGGCCGAGGCCGACACAAATTTCCTGCGCGACATCAACGTTTGGCTCTGCTTCTTGTTCATCGCGATCTCCAATTGACGGATAACGGTTCTTGCCCCCGTCGGGGGCGGATGTCTATAGTTACTCAGGTAACGGGAGCAGGGCGCCCCAGCGGGGCGCGATGTTCCGTGGGAGTTCAGAACATCGCGCCCCGCTGGGGCGCCCTGCACCTTCCTCCCGGATTACTATAAACAGCCGCCCCCTACGGGGGCAAAAGCTCTTGCTCGAGCCCGAATTGCGCACCGGCTTACACTAGGCTGCCCAACCGGCGGAGGCGGAGGATCGGCTCTTTCGTCTCGCGCGAGGCGGCCAGGTCCACTTCAAACTCCGCGACCCAGTCGTTGTACATCTCCGGATCTACGAGCATCTGCTGAACACACCAGGTTTCTTCGGACGGTTGGACGTAGGTGTGCCGGAGGTTTCGCGCTTCCGGATCCAGGCGAACGCGTTCGTGCTCGACCAAATAGCCCCCGAGCGCTTCTTTCAGCCGCTCCGGGTTCCACGGGCGGCCGTCGCTGTCGTTGGGACGATCGAGAGCGCCAACTGCAGTCACCATGTCGCCAGTCGACCAGGCGCGCAGGAAGCCGAAAATACGGTTGCGAATGGCTGCGGTAAAGCTCCTGGAATCGCGGGTGATATCCTCCTGCTCAACTTCGGATCCAGGCGGCCGGAGGTCCATCCCCGCCTTGCCTGCGGCCTCGACCACCTGGTAATTCGGGTCCTGCATCCTCTGCCATTCCTCAACCAGGCTTGAATCGACCTGCCCAAGCAGCGTGCGCAGATACAGCTCCATCTCCAAAACGGTGTCCGTTTTCACGCCGTCAGGGACGGTTTGGCTAAGAACCTTGTAGACACTGTTTAAATGACGCAACAGCAGGCCTTCGCTACGCTGCAGCTCGTACTCGAGAATGTATTCGGCGAAGGAGCGGAAGTTTTCGAACATCTCGCGGGCAATTGACTTTGGCCGGATGTCCTCCTCGCCGACCCAAGGATGCCGGTCCGCGAAGGCATTGAAGGTGCCCTGGGTGAAGTCGTTGAGTGGCTTCGGGTATTCCAGCTTCCCGAGCTCCTCCATTCGTTGCTCATACTCGAGCCTTTCGGCCTTCATTTCGGCCATGGCCCGGTCCTTTATCTTGTCCAGCTGACGGCGCAGTATCAGCTCGGGATTCTCCACGATCGATTCGACCAGTGTGAGCAGGTCCAGGGGGTAGTCGGGAGATTCCTTGTCCAGCAGAGGGATTGTCTCGAGGAGGTAGAGTGAAAGCGCCTGATCCATCGAAAAATCGTCCTGGAGATCGACGTTGACCCGGAGTTTGGATCCGTCCTCGGTCTTCGGGATGAACTCGACGATGCCTCTGTCGACAAGAGCCCGGAACAGCTGCCAGGCGCGGCGCATGTGCGCCTTTTTGGCGGTCTCGCCTTCGTGGCAATCGCGGATCAGCTGCCGCATTGCCGCGCACCCGTCGCCTTTGCGGCTCAGCATGTTCAGCAGCATGCCGTGGTTCACCTGGAAGCGTGACGTCAGCCGCTCCGGCGATGCCGCGATCAGTCGCTTGAACGTTGCAAAATCCCAGTTAACGAAGTTATGTGTCGGAGGCTTCCGCTTGACGACCTTCTTGCCCTCGCGCGCCGCTTTCTCGCTCAGCTTGATGTTCTCGATGACGTGCTCGGGCGCCTGGACGACGACAAAGCCCCGGTCGTCAAAACCCTTGCGACCGGCTCGTCCCGCGACCTGGTGGAAATCACGGGCGCTCAGGAGAGCCGTCTTTTTTCCGTCGAATTTGCAGAGACGGGTGAAGAGAACCGTTCGAATGGGCACGTTGATCCCGACCCCCAGCGTGTCGGTCCCGCAGATGATCTTGAGCAAGCCGCGCTGAGCGAGCTGTTCAACCAGAACCCGGTACTTCGGGAGCAGGCCCGCATGGTGGAGCCCGATGCCGTGCCTGAGCCACTTTCGGATCTCGGCCCCATAAGGGCTCGTGAACTTGAAGTCCGAAATTTCGTCCGCGATTGCGCTTTTCTCCTCACGCGTACAGACCTTGAGGCTCGTGAAATCCTGGGCGCTGGCAGCTGCATCTGCCTGGGTGAAGTGGACTACGTAGGCCGGGGTCTTACCCTCCTCCGAGAGCTTTTCAAGCATGTGAGCCAGGGGAATCTCCGACCACGCGAACTCGAGCGGAACCGGACGGTCCCCTGAGAATATCGTGACCGTGGGCCGACCGTTCAGCCTTGTAATGGCCTCCTCAAAAAATGACGTGTCGCCGAGCGTCGCGGACATGAGCAAGAAACGGGTCTGAGGCAGGGTGAGGAGCGGGGTTTGCCAGGCGACGCCCCGGTCACGGTCCGCATACCAGTGGAACTCATCCATGACCACGTCATCGACACGGGCGTTGGGGCCTTCGCGCAATGCGATATTCGCGAGAATCTCCGCCGTGCAACACAAGATCGGGGCATCGCGGTTGACGCTCGCATCCCCGGTCGAGAGCCCGACATTCTTGGGTCCCAGCTCCCGACACAGGTTCATCCACTTCTCGTTGACGAGAGCTTTGATGGGACAGGTGTAAACCGAGCGGCGCCCTCGCGCGAGCGACACGTAAAGGAGTGCCGAGGCGACAAGCGACTTTCCCGATCCCGTGGGAGTGTTCAGGATGACGTTCTTGTCATCAAGCAGCTCGAGGATCGCCTCTTCCTGGGCTGGGTAAAGGGACAAATTCCTGTAATCCACGTATTCGAGAAAGCGTCCGAGCAGGTTATCGCTCGTCACATCCCCGTCCCACGGAAGAAAGTCATGCAGCAGTATCGCCATCAGTCGTAAGTTTTACCCCGAAGACGGCGTCCATGGAAGGGAGGCGTGCTTTTTTATCGTAGGGTGCCCTGCGGTGGTGATCAGTCTTGGGACGAAATCTGAAACGGTGCGCATACCAGTGGCCGCAACGTCTCTGGGACCGTCAGAAGCACAACCGTCAGAGTGTACGAGCCATCCGGCAGCGGCTTGCCGTCCTGATCGGCAAGCAGCAACGAGAAAGGGACAACCAGCGCTTGCTTGCCTGGGTCAACTCGCGTGATCTCGGTGAAGCAACCTAAGTCGGGCTGGGTCGTTGTTTGGATCACTAACTTGCCTACCTCGTCGCGCACCTCCAGTCGTACGCGCCTGCAGGAATCGGGGAACACCAGCTCGGCCGGGGCCTCTGTCTCATTGCGAACGACCAGGCTCCCCTCAAGTCGGGCCAGCCGCGACGGATCTACGGGCGGCGTCAGGTTGTGCAGATACTGCGCACTCGACAGGCGAAGCGAGGTTGAATAGACCGATTCGGGCAAGACTCTTTCTCCCAATTCGGCATACACAAGCTCGGTTACCATATTACCGCCAAACGAATTCTCCTCGCGGCGTATAAGGCCGACTCCCGGGGCGAACCATTCGCGCCAAATCCCGCAGTCGAAGCCCGCGGGGATGTAATCAATCCGGATAACATTCATGAACTGCCCAGCCGGTACCGAGACTGTCTCAGCACGAGCACCGATCCAAGCGGTCGCCCCGTCAGCGCAGGGCAAGGGATTGTCGGACGCGACATCCATAACCCAGGTCTTCCCGACCGGCGCATTGAACTGATACCAGAGATGATCTTTCCCGTCGTGGCCGCGCTCGACCACGTCTCCCGAAGCCGTCAAACAGACGGGACCGGACTCGCTGCTCAGGTAACGGAGCAGACGATAGGAGTTCGACACCTGCCCCGACTCGTCGGCCTCTACCGTTACATCCCAGACCGGACCGGTTCCTGGGCGTCCGAGCACATACACCCACCTGTAACCAGATTTGAGAGGAAAGTAGCTGCGCGGCAGTAGCGACTGCGGCCGATCGGCTCGCAATGACTGAGCAATGAGCGCCTCGCCAGAAATGATGACGACGAGTGACGCGGCCAGCAAAGCAGAGTTCAGAACTTGACCTAAGAGCCCCTTTCGGATCCGCATAGCACGCCTCCCGACCACGATCCGATTATAGAGCACCAGCGAGCTGAAATGCCAAGAATTTAGCGGATACGGGAAACAAGGTGGGGAGAGCGGCCGATTTCGCGCGGCGGTTAAGTGACTCGCCGGGCTCGGGAGCGCGGCAGTTGCGCCCCGCCCTATTGTGGCCAGACTCTCCAGAGTCCGGTGCCGGGCTCGCCGAGAGCCCGGCTATACAGACGAAGGGGCGGAGGAGCACGATGGGAAAGCGGCCGACGGCCAAAATAGGCCCCTCCAGTTCTACTGGTTGCTGGTTGCTGCTTGCCTGACTGACTATGCCGGGCTCTCGGCGAGCCCGGCCCCGGACTCTGGAGAGTCCGGCCACAATAGGGGCCAGACGCAACTACTGTGCTCCAGAGGCCCGGCAGGGTTTCGATGGGCTGTGTTTCCAATGTGCCTTAGCTCAAACTCTCGAGGCTCCAGCCCTCCCGGTATTCTTTCCGCAGCAGGCGATTGGCTTCCTCGTTATTAGTGACCCGGCCGGCAGCTCCGTCGTACTCGATCTTCTGGCCGACCCGGTAGGCCACGAGCCCGAGCAGCATCTGCTCGATGGCGGTGCTGCCGTAGACGAAATCGCACGATGTCTTGAGGTTGCCCTTACAGGCAGCGGTCCATTCCTTCTGGAAGTGCCCCATCGCCGGGATGATGGCATCGGCCGAGCGACGGTTGTAGTAGGTCATGTCCGCCTGGTCACCGAACGGCAGCAGGATCCGGGAATCGAAATCGGCGATCAGGAATCCTTTCGTTCCTTTGAACATCACGCCGTGCCCGATCTTCTTCAGGTCGATATACGGCTTTGGAGAGGCAGGCATCGCCCCGCCCTGGTACCAGCTGACGCCGATCGCCGGGCGCCAGTCGTTGGCAGGATGCTCAAAAGTCGCCTGGAACTCGACCGGTGTTACCTCCGGGTTGAAGGGCTCGCCTTTTGCTTCTGCGGAAGTGGGAAGACCGGCGTCGATGGCGTTCCAGGCAAGATCCATCGTATGGCTTCCCATGTCACCGATCTGGCCGGTGCCAAAGTCCCAGTACATGTTCCAGTTCAGGCAATTCGCTCCTGGCTTCCCCGCGAAATATCCGGGGTTGTAGGGATGAAAGGGGGACGGACCTAGCCAAAGGTCATAGTGGAGAGTCGAGGGTGGAGTCCCTTCGGCGGGCAGGTAGCCTGGCCTGCGGATTTGCCGGTTGCCCCAGGCGTACACGTGCCTTAGCTCGCCGACCACGCCATCCTTGATCAACTCGCGAACCCGGTTGAAGTTTACGTTCGCATGACGCTGGGTTCCAACCTGGGTAGCCAGTTTGTGGCGGTTCTCCAAGTATGTTTTGCGAACCAGGCGGGCCTCTTCGACGGTGTTCCCGAGCGGCTTTTCACAAAAGACGTGGAGCCCCCGCTTCATGGCGGAGGTTGCAATGAAAGCGTGAGTGAAGTCCGGCGTGCAGCAGATGATTGCGTCCAGATCTTTCTGGTCCAGGCATTTTCGCCAATCGACATACTGCTTGGCCTTCGGGAATTTGACCGCAGCTTCCGCCAGGTGGTTCTCATCGATGTCACACAGCGCGACCACGTTTTCGCTCGAAATCGGCTCCTGGTGAGCCAAACCTCGACCCCAAACCCCGATCAGTCCTACGTTCAGTTTGTTGCTCGGCGCGTCGGGTCCGCCCCGCGCGCCACTGGGCAGAATGACTAACCCGCCGCCTGTCACGGCCAGCGATTTCAGGAATTGCCGTCGTTCCATGGTTCCCGTTCTCCTTCTGCTTGGGAAGGCCAAGCGATCCAGTGCGGATGGTAGTTCAGGCACCTGCGGCAGTCAATGGTGGGCAATCGGGCCGGTTGGCTCTGAACCAAAAGGCATCAGGCGACCCTATTTGAGGGAAGGTACTTGTATGCACGGACCAGTAAGCCGCCCTGTCTCTTGTTCTCAAATCTTACGGAATCCATCAACCGCTGTACGGTCCCCAGGCCGGCGCCAAGCCCGTTCCGTTTCACGTCGAAGTTCTCACCGTTTACGAAGCGGCCGCGGGAATAACCGTCCAGGACAGCTTTGCCGACGTCCTCTATCCCGGGTCCGTCATCTTCAACTTCAATCTCGAGACGCACTCTTGGTTCGCCAGTGTCCTCAATTTCATTGCAGGCCCGGATGGTCAGCCTCCCCCCGCCTGCATGGGACAAGGCGTTTGTGACAAGTTCCTTGACTGCGATGGCTATTTCCCACTGGCCGCGACTGGCAAAACCGATCTGCGACGCGATCCTTTTGCTTTGAATACTGCAGAAAAGCGGATCAGTTGACGCGCTAACCTCGAAGCGTTTCTCCAGGACTTTTACACTCAAGCAATCACCTGGGAAGATGCGGTTTGAAACCCATCGACTCGAATCACAACACACGTCGCATCGTCGTGGGATTTTCCAAACTCAACGAGGATACGATCAGCCAGCTGTCTTTCCGTCAGACTCCGGTATTCTTCAAGCGCGAACCTTGAAGAAATGCCGTCGGAGAAAATGATGAACAGGTCATCGTCGTTCAGGTTGTAGCGAAAACTCCGGATACGCCGCAAAGAAGCACCGACGATGCCCGGGACGCTGATCGGACAGATCTTTTCTTTGCTAAGGCTGCGCAACTCGATGTTCCCCACTCCGACAAACTGGACGATCTTCTGCTCTTCATCAAAGTCCACCAGGGCGGCCGCAGCACCACGCGTTTTGGCCATCACTGCCGTTGAACTTGCGACGATCGATTCGATCGCCTCTTCGGCGTGCTGCTTCGCAAAATCACAGAAAGTGCGCGCCGCCTCATGAGCAAACTCGCCGTGCCCGAGTCCGTCCGCAACGGCAATGAGCACACCTGACGGCTTCGTCGTCACGCTCACAACGTCGCCGCAGATACTCTCGTTCAACCTTGCCCTTTGGGCGATCTCTACAACTATCAATCCAGAAACTTCCTTGCAGTAATCCTGGTTCCTTTTCCAGGCTGAGTCTCAATAAAGAATTCATCCATCAGTCTCTTGGAGCCGCTTAATCCGATACCGAGGCCGGAGGTCGAGTGATACTGGCCGGCCATGATCTTGTCGATCTCCTGGATACCCGGACCTGAATCGTGTGCCACAATCTGGATCCCGCGCCGGTTGCCTCTCAGTTTTGTAAAGCTAATAGTCCCTCTCCCGGCGTATTTGAAGATGTTACGCGCTAATTCGGAGATCACGGTCACGATCTTGGTCTGATCGGTGCTCGAGAATCCGAGGTCCCTGATCAGAGCGTGGCCGATCGTGCGAGCGCGCAGGATATCCGACTCGTCGGCGATCGCTACCTGGTCGCCTTGAAGGCCCGAGGACGGGTAGTGAGGCCCCGAGGACCGAAGCACTTCCCTCACCTTGAACAGACAGGCGTCACGTTTCCCCGGTTCCTGTATGAACGTATTGATGCCGTTGCGGATGCAATCGGCAAGGCGCTGCGAACCATCGTCGCTCAGATTGCTGATGTCAACTCCGGCCATGCGGATGCTCAGCTGAAGAATTGACTGCGACACGACTGTTCCGGTGAAGGAGTTGAGCACCTGGAGCAGTTCTTTTTGTAGGTCTGCCATCGATGCCGGGCCTTTCAGTTCGGCGGCTGGTTGTCTATCGGTAGTACACCCGAACAAATCACTCTTGGGTATCGACTTCGTCGAGGAGATGGACCCAGTCGTCCTCTTCGGTCACGGGGCTCTCAAGCAAAGCCGAAAGATCCTCTTCGTCCGCCGGGACCTGCCGGCCAAGGAACTCGAGTGCGCTCTCAAGATCCCGTTCCGTTTTTACTCCTTCAAGCCCGATGCCCATCTCCACGAGGGTTACGGCGATCATGGGATCGATCCCGGAGATAGCCGTTCGAACCCCCATTAGGCTAGCCATGATGCAGAGGTCGCGAATGGCCCGTGAAATGTAGCTGTCCATGATGTTAATCCCCGAAACATCGATCACCACTCCGGCAGGTCGTTCCTGCTCTATCTTCTGAGTAACATCATCTTTCAGCAGTTGGACCATGCGATCGCTCATGGCAACTTGAATCGAGATGATCAGGTTGCCGTGAAGGCTGATAATGGGGATTCGCGAAGTCTCTTTCATTGATTGATGGCCTCAGCCCTCAACAGGTCCTTTAGTCCGGCTCTTTTGCATCTCCTGGAGACACTCACGAAGTCCGGCCTGAAGATCGCGAAGAGTCGTAATGGACGACAGGTCGACTCCTATTTCGACGAGCGTCTGAGCGACGGCCGGCCGGATGCCGGTCAGAATGCACTTCGTACCGAGTAATGCGGCCGCCCGAATCAGTTTGAGGAAATGGTCCGCGGTCTTCGTATCAACCACTTCAACCCCGGTGATGTCGAGGATGACGAATTTCGATTTGCGAACGACGACTTCCGCAAGGAGGCGCTCCATGATCTCCGCGGCGCGCCTGGTGTCGACCGTTCCTATCACGGGCAGGGCGAGCACGTCGTTCCAAAGCTGGAGGACAGGGGTCGAGAGCTCCTGAATCGCCAGGGCCTGGCGCTTAACCAGGTCCATCTGCATTCGCAGGTCCTTGATCGTGTCGTTGAGCAGTTTGCCAAGGTTGGCGAGCAGTTCGTCCGGTGAATTGAGCACGTCCTGACTGACCTGGACATCGAGATTGCCCTGGCGAACCTGAGCAAGCGCCTGGAAGCACTCCGAGACGACCAGAGCCACGTCCATGGAGCTCTTGTGAAAGGCCTCCTCCAGGTCGCGAGCTTCAGCGAGCGCTGCCCTGCTCTCTTCAAGTTCTCGTTTCAGAGTCGCGATATCCGGTTTCAAATGTGCGTCTGTAGACATAGAGTTTTTCCTTGAGGCATATCAACGGCAAGGTGAACGCCTCGATACTCGGTCCATCCTTGGTACCGCAGCTAGAATTGAATCTGAACAGTCTTCGCATGCCCTTTTGTGTTGACCGCCAACAAGGTCTTCTTCATCCGCTCACACCACTTGCGCACATCTTCCTCAAACGTCGGGCAATCGGCTTCCACAATGAGGATGTCGCCCGCTTTCATCTCCGGCATTTTCGCAGCGATCTTGAGGACCGGCTGCGGACAACGCAAGCCTTTTGCATCAATCGATTTTTCTGCCATGGTAGCTTCCTCCTGTCACATGAACACGGTAGTCGATTCAGCGTTGAGAAGGGCCTCAACCTCCGCCCACAACTGCTCATTGGTAAAGTGGCGGGCCTCAATCGCCCCTGACGGGCAGCCGGCCGCGCAAGTCCCGCAGCTTCTGCACAAGAGTTGATTGATTTCAGCCACGCGACGCGTTTGATCCAGTGAAACGGCCTGATAGGGACACGTCAGGACACAGATACCGCAACCGGCGCAACGGTCCTCCTGAACCTCTGCCGTGGCTGGTTCCACCTTCAGCTTGCGTCCAGGGATGAGGAGAGAGAGAACCTCACCCGCGGCTGCAGCCGCATGAGCCGTGCTTTCCTGGACATCCTTGGGCCCCTGTGATGAACCAGCGAGCATGACTCCTTCAATCAAGGACCGATGGGATTGCAGATGCCTGTGTTCCTCAACAAAAAAGTCCTGGTCATCGACCGCGATTCTCAACAGCTGACCAAGCCGGCGATTCGTTTCGGACCCCCTTAACGGCGGAGCAATCACCGCCAGGTCGACGTCCAGGTCAGCGGTCATTCCATCTTGGGTGTAACGGATACCGACGGTGTTTCCGTGATCCGCAAACCGAAGAACGCGATCGCAGTCACCCAAACGAATTCGCGGAACCGGGAAGTGAGTGTCGACGTGGCGGGCAAACTCCCGGTACCCTTTGCCGCCGGTGCAGCGCTCCCAGACTATTTCCACGACCGTACAGTCCGGGAGTTTTTGCTGCAGCTGATGACGGTACTTGGCCATCGACATACAGCAGACTTTGGAGCAGGACGAGGCGGGCGCCTTGCCGGCCTCATCAGCGCAGTAGATGAGAGCGATCGAGCGAGGCGGCGCTTCACCCGGCAGGTTTACGCTCCCCTCAGACGGGCCTGCCGAATTGATGAGCCGCTCCAGCACCATGCTGCTGATCACGCGTTTCGGCAAGGGCTTCTTGTTGGCGGCGGCCGGTTCGGAACCAGTGGCCAGGATAATCGCCCCCACCTGGAGCTCTACCATCTCATCTGAAGTGTCGAACCGGATGTTGCCGAAAGGACAAGCTTCGGCGCAGGCGCTGCATTCTTCTCCGTGAAAACGGCGGCAGACTGTGGCGTCGACCAGCGATGCGTTTGGCAAGGCGCCCGTGTAGGGAATGTAGACGGCTTTGCGCCTGGAAAGGCCGAAATCAAACTCATTAGGGATTTCGACTGGACAAGCGGCCTGGCAAGTGCGGCAACCGTAACAGCCGCTGCTATCGACGTACCGGGCCCGTTTTCGGATCTGGACGATGAAGTTCCCGAAAGAACCTCTAACCGACTCAACTTCACTGTATGTGAGGGTTTGGATTTGCGGATGATGGAGTATTTCATCCATCAAGGGCTCGATCATGCAGGAAGCGCATTCCATGTTTGGAAAAACTTCGCCGAGGAGGCCAACTCTTCCGCCGATTGCAGGAGTCCGTTCCACGAGAAACACCCGGCGCCCGGCTCGTGCCAGCTGGCGCGCTGCGGTCAAGCCAGCGACGCCAGCACCAACAACAAGGACATCGGGGTTGCATTCGATTTCACTTTCGACCAGGGGGCGCTGGACGCGCACGCGGGCAACAGCCGACCTGATCAGCCGCTCCGCTTTAATCGTTGCCGGATTCTTGCCGCCTGTTATCCAAGCGCACTGTTCACGGATGTTGGCGATCGCCATCAGGTAGGGATTGAGGCCGCCTCTGCGGCATGCGTTCATGAAGGTGGTGCCGTGTTCTCGCGGGGAACAGGCGCCAATGACGACTAGATCGTCTCCATGTGCTGCAATTTCGTCGGCGAGCCAGGTACGTCCCTGCTCTGAGCACAGAGTCGCATAACGCGAGACAGCGGCGACTTCCGGAAGAGTACGAATTCGGGCTTCAAGCGTTGCGAGGTCGATCCCTTCATTCATGATGGGACCGCACTCGCACAAGTAGACTCGCGCCCTTCTCCCCTCTGCCTTGCCGTTGCCGCTCATCATCGTTAGCGCGGGAACACCCCCTTCGACGAATAGCTCCGACTTTTGGTTCATCGACACTCCGGTTGGCGAACGGGGCCAAGACTCCGGATCTGCTCAGTCATCTCTTTCGCCACTTCTACAAACCGGTTGGCTTCGGTCGCGCTGATCCACTCAAGCCGCACGCGTTCCGGATCAATACCAAACCCGGCCATTACGCGCTTGAGCAATGGGACTCGGAGAGCAGTTTTGTGATTGCCGCTCACGTAATGGCAGTCGCCGGGATGACACCCGCAGATCAACACTCCGTCGATTCCCCGCTTTAACGCTTCGAATACAAGGCACGGATCGACTCTTCCGCTGCACATGACTCGAACAATATGGATATTGGAGGGGTAGATGGAGTGGGCAGAGCCGGCAGAATCGGCAGCCGAGTAGGTGCACCAGTTGCAGAGAATCGCGAGGATCTTGGGTTCAAACGGGAGGCGGCCTCCTTCCTGGACGACACATTTGGATCGTTCTGCTGGTATTGGCGACAGCTCCGACCCAAGAGACGTCCGAGGAGAAGATCTTTCAGAACCCAGGGTAGGACTCGGCCTTATAAAAGCCACAGTCACGGGTCGTCTCCTCGCCGCGGCGGATTTTACCGGCAGGATTCGAACCCTGTCAAGTTGGCGACGGCGAGTCACTCGACCGCCGCTGAGATTTCGGATTCCCCTTGTCGAGGCGGGTGGTTGGCGGTATAAAAGCGCTGTCTAACGGGCTTGCTGAGAGGCTGCCTATGCCGTTGCTTGCTTTTAGCCCGTCACGATTCTGAAGAGGACCTTTGGGCAAGATCAAAGACGGCCGGAAACGGTTGTACTGGATTTCTGCGTTCCTGATCGGGGGCGTCGTCCTCGCCATTGCCCTCATCCGCCAAGCCTCGGGCCCTGGCGCGCCCCTGCTGATTGGCTATGCCGACAGTGCCCCGTATCATTTTCGCAACCCGGACGGGAGTCCGGCCGGCGCCGCCTACGAGATTGTGGCAGAAGCGGCCAAGCGCGCAAAAATAGACCTGGTATGGGTTTACTGTCCGGAAGAGTCCGAGGCCGCGTTACGAAGCGGTAAAGTTGATTTGTGGCCGATCATTGGTGATTTCCCGGACCGCCGAAAGCACTTCTACATTTCAGATCCCTGGATCAGCACCGATTACTTTATCCTCGCGCCGAAAGGGGCTGGACACCTGACCAGCACCTTTACCGGGAACATAGGCTACAGCTCGGGGGGAGTCAGATCCAGGCTGATCAAAAGAACTTTCCCGGCTTCAAACGCCGTTCGGCTGGATAGTCTGCAGGATCTCATCGCTGCCGTCTGCAGCGAGCGCGTGGCGGCAGGAATTTTCGAGGCGGGGGAATCAAGAACCGCTTTGGAAGCGCGGGCGCCCGGCTGCAACGACAGGCAGCTGCAGGCCTACCCTATCCGAGGCCTGCGAGTCGACTTCGGCGTGGGCGCGAAGAGTGGGCTGAGCTATGTTGCGAATCGCATTCAGAGCGAGATTCATGGTCTTGCCCGCGAAGGGTTCCTCCTTTCGACTCTGGCCAAGTATTCAATCTTCGACATCGGCGACATCACCGCAACCTACAGCCTTATGCAACTGCAGGAAAGGCAGCGGTTTCTTCATTGGGGCGTGGCGGCCCTTAGCCTGGGGCTCGCATTCACTCTTCTTGTCTGCTGGTCGCTGTATCGAACCAAGCAGGCCGTGGCAAGAGCCGATTCGGCGAAGGCCGAGTCTGTGATCCGCTATGCCTTGGCGTCCCGGGCGACAAAGGACGCCATATGGGACTGGAGCCCGTCCACGGATCAAGTGACATGGAGTGAGTTAATCCAGTCGGACTTCGGGTATTCCGGCAATGACATCGGCCGGGACATGACCTGGCGAAATGAACGCATTCACCCGGACGAGAGGGACGCCGTGCTCAAGAGTATGGAGCGGGCGCTTGAAGAGGGCCGAACAACGTGGTCGGCCGATTACCGGTTCCGGCGCAAGAACGGCAAGTATGCCTCCGTCGTGGATCGGGCGTGTATCGTCTACGATGGCGGGAGCAAGCCCCAGCGTGTGGTCGGGGCGATCAGCGATATGACGCATCAGCGGATCCTCGAGGAACAGCTGCGGCAGGCCCAGAAGATGGAGGCAGTCGGTCGGCTTGCCGGGGGCGTCGCGCACGATTTCAACAACCTCTTGACCGTAATCACCGGTTACAGCCAGCTCATGCTGCTCAAGGCAGAAGAAAAAAGCCTTTTCCACGAATACGCAACGAAGATTCAAAAGGCGGCCGCAAGCGCGGCTTCGCTGACGCAGCAACTCCTCGCGTTCAGTCGGCGGCAGGCCATCGAACCCAAGGCCATCGACCTGAACGTGGCGTTGGCCGAGGCGGAAGCAATGCTCAAGCGCCTGCTGGAAGAAAACATCGAAACGGTCATCCACTGCAGCCCTGAGCCCTGCATGGTCCTCGCAGAGATCGGCCAGCTTCACCAGGTCGTGATGAACCTTGCGACCAATGCCCGCGACGCGATGCCCCAGGGGGGCAGACTGCTTTTCGAGCTTAGCAATGTCGAACTGGCGTCGGACTATGTCGAAGACCATGCAGGTGTAAAACCGGGGGCCTATGTCCTCATGGCCGTCACCGACACCGGTTCAGGGATGGACGAAGAGACGCAGCGTCATATCTTCGAACCCTTCTTCACGACCAAGAGCAAGGGAGTGGGAACGGGGCTCGGTCTGTCGACCGTCCAGGGGATTGTGGAGCAGAACGGCGGGTCGATCTGGGTCTACAGCGAACTGGGCAAAGGAACGAGTTTCAAGATCTACTTGCCGCGAGTTAAAGCTCCCGTTGCCGTCGTCAAACTCCCGCAATCGACAACAAGCCCGACTGCACCTGCGGGCGAGACGATTCTGATCGTTGAAGACCATGCCGAGGTCCGAAGGGTAGCGTCGGAATCGCTCCGATACCACGGCTATTGCGTGGTGGAAGCAACCAGCGCAGAAGAGGCTCTGTTGATCAGCGAAAAGTGCTCGGGAACAATCGACGTGATGGTGACAGACGTCGTTTTGCCCGGGATGTCAGGGCGGGAGTTGGCGGAACAGATCGGTCCGCGCCGGCCGGGGATGAAGATCCTGTATGTTTCCGGCTATACCGAGAATGTCATTGCCCATCAAGGCATCTTGATCCCCGGCATAGCCTTCCTGGCCAAACCGTTTTCGCAGCAAGCCCTGCTCGACAAAATCCGCCAACTGCTGGGTGCGAGCTGAATCGTGGGCGGTCTGCAATGCAGGTGCGTTTTCCTTTATACGTATTTCTGAAGCGACCCCGCAGCCGTGACACACCCTCTTTCGGAGTGCGGTGGCCTTGACCTGCTCCTTATACGCATCTTTGCCGGTTCCACCCCGAAGTTTTTTACAGAGCCGCGCCGCACGGAGCGAACGGGATGAAGGGGGCACCATCGGAGGCCTGAAGGGCCGACAACATAATAGCCCCGACAACATAATAGGCCAGGGAGGAGGGCACCATCGGAGGGATAGCCCAGATGGAGCGTTTTTTGCGGAGCCCTGGGTATGGCCCGGGGGGTTAGCAGAGCCCTGTAAGGGCGAAACAAACTCCGGACTCATCTTGTTTCGCCCTTACAGGGCTCTGCTAACCCCCCCGGGGCCATACCCAGGGCTCCGCAAAAAAACGCTCCGCCCTGGGCTATTATGTTGTCGGCCCTTCAGGCCTCCGATGGTGCCCCCTTCAGCCCGTCGCTCCGTGCGGCGCGGCTCTGTAAACTCGGCGAGTGGCGCCCGCCTGGGGTCGATTGACGACGTCAACGTTGTTTCGCTTCTCCGCTTCGTGATAGCTTCTTTCGCTATGTTCGCCCTCATTAAGTTTTTAAAGATGGCGGCGGCGACGACTGCTGTTTTCTCTGCCGTGATTTCCGTCCAGGCTGAAGTCCCTTATCCGAAGTGCGATTCCTCAATGAATCCCCGGGACTATTCCCAGTACCTCTTCTTGAAGGACGGGACACTCCCGAACGACTACTCCGACACCGCAGGTCACGCCTGGAAATACAAGCCGGCGACCGGGATGAATATCCTTGGCGCCTGGCGCTTCACCACCGGACGGCCAGACGTCGTATCCGCAGTGCTCGACAGCGGCATCCGCTGGGACAACATCGACGTGGCGGGCAAAGTAGCGCTGAACACCGGGGAACTGCCCCTGCCATCCGGCTGCACCTCGTACGACTGCAACAACGACGGCATCGTCAACATCTCGGATTTTCCAGCTGCGACCGACCTGAACGGTAACGGATTCGTCGATGGCCAGGACCTGATACGGCTCTACAGTAACGGCATTGACGATGACGGGAACGGGTATGTCGACGACATTGCCGGTTGGGATTTCTTTGAAAACGACAATGACCCGGACGATGACACGGGCTTCAATCACGGTACCGGCCGTGCTATTGAACAGGTCGGCGAAGCGAACAACGGTGTCGACTTCCCCGGCGTCGCGCCCAGTTCGATGTTTGTCCCGATCCGGGTGGGCGACAGTTTCATCGTGGCTGACAGCGACTTTGCCCAGGGAGTCGTGTATGCCGTCGACCTCGGTGTTTCACTGATTTCCGAAGCCTTGGGTGCGATTACCGTCTCCCCGTCCTCGCAGGGAGCCGTCGATTACGCCTATCGGCGCGGGATCCCGGTCATCGCCAGCGCGGCGGACGAACAGAGCAGGCACAACAATTACCCATCGTCCCTGGAACACACCATCTGGGTCAACTCGATCCGAAACGGCGATGGATCTATCATCCAGAATACCAACGACTACACCATCCTGAATGGGTGCACGAATTACGGTCCACAGGCCTGGGTCTCGATCCCATCAACCGCGTGTTCCTCGGAAGCCACAGGCCGCGCAAGTGGCCTCGTCGCCCTGGCGATATCGCGCGGCAAGAACCTGGTTGATCTGGGCATGATGCAACCCTATCCGGGGCTGAACACTCCGTTCTCCGCACAGGAGATCCGGCAGTTGCTGCGCCTTTCGGCGCAGGACATCAACCAATCGGGAGATCTGGACCTCGATACCGTATTCGGGCTGTGGATCCTCCTTCGCAATTTCGATTCGAAACAATTCCCGACCCAGGCCGGGTGGGATCAGTACACGGGCTACGGGCGACCGAACGCCATGACACTCATGAGCCTGCTTCCATACGTCATACCGCCTGAAGCCGACTTGTCGGCTGGGCTGGACTGGTTCGAGACAGTTGATCCCGCCAAGTCGACCCGAGTGCCGATCCTTGGATCGGCCCGGGCGGTCCGCACATCCTCGTTTACCTACACGCTGGAATGCGGGTGTGGGGTCCAGCCGAGAGACTTCGAACCTATTGCAAGCGGCAGTTCGACCGAAGCGATCGACGATTCGGTCCTCGGATACTGGGATCCGGCTGCGACGGCTACGCGCTGCAATTTCAACCCATCGTCGACGCTCCGCAGTCTCGAAAACCATTCCGTGACACTGCGGCTGAGAGTCACGGACGATCGCGGCAATTTTGGCGAAGACCGCCGCGTGGTGGCTATTCATACCGACTCCTCGCTGAAGCTCGAGCCGATTCGGCTTGGAGCATCGGGAGAGAGTTCCCCCAAGCTGGCCGATGTGGACCGTGACGGTGTGCTCGACATCCTGATCGCGACGGGTGACGGTCGAGTGCACGCCCGCTCGGGGATTACCGGTGAAGCGCTGCTCGGCTTCCCGGTTTCTACCGACCCCATCGCTGTTCATCCGTCTCGTGCCTACGCCGACCTCGAGGTCCCCGTTCCCCGCGAGAACATCCTGGCCTCTCTTGCCGCGGATGATATTGACCAGGACGGCCGGACGGAAATCGTCGCCGCTTCGATGGAAGGGAAGGTCTACGTCTGGGATGATCACGGCCGGATGCGGCCCGGTTTTCCGGTCAGCACCAGTCCCCAGCTTTCAGCCCCGATCCACCGGAATAAGTTCAATGACACCGATCCCGCGGTTGCCGGAGCGCCGACCCTTGTTAATCTGGATGGCGGGGACGAAGCAAACCTCGAGATAGTCGTGTCCGCCTGGGATGGTCACGTCTATGCATGGCGCTCAAACGGCACGCCCGTCGATGGTTTTCCGGTTCGTCTCGCCGACCCGGGCAGAGTGACTGTCGATCAATCAACCGGGGTGATCGCTGCCAACGAGGGGACCCAGCTTGGCCCCAGGCCGGCGAAGATTACCGGATCTCCTGCCGTTGCAGATCTTGACGGTGACGGTTTCGCGGAAATTGTTGTGGGAACGGCCGAAGAATATGCCGGGGAGCAATTACGCTTCGACCTCGACGATAAGATCACGGACGTCATGAAGATCACGCAGGATGCGCTGAGACCCGATGTGCACGGCCGCGTCTACGCCGTCCATCACGACGGGAACCGCGCGCCGGGCGGCGCCCTGGTTGCCGGCTGGCCCGCACCCGTTCCTTTGCTGGTCCCGGGCGTTCTGCCGGTTGTCGGCACAGGGACCCCGGGCTCTCCGGCGATCGCCAGGCTCGGTCCTTCCGGAAAGCCCATTGTGGGGATCTTCGGCGCCGCGGGGCCGATTGTCCTGTACGACGCCTCGGGAGGTCCTTTCTTCGGAATCGATTCCAAAGGTTTCGTTCGGGTGTTGAAAGACTGGTCGGACAGGGGAGGATCGAAAGACTACCCATTCCTGGGGTTCTTGGGTTCCGGGGCCTTCGGCGACATAACCGGCGACGGCGCCCCCGAGTATGTAGCCCCGACGGCAGGCATTCGAGCGCTCTTCGACATCGCTCTGGCGGGTAACCAGGAAACATCCGATTTCCAGGTCACCGCCTGGAACCCGCTCGCCAATGCCCTGCTTACGCCTTTTCCGGTGGTCATGGATGACATGTCCTTCCTGACCGGTCCGGCGCTTGCGGATGTCGACGGAGACGGAAAGGCGGACGTGTTGATGGGCAGCGGCGGATATATGTTGCGCGCCTTTCGGTCGGACGGTGCTCAGCCCACAGGCTGGCCGAAGTTCACCTTCGGCTGGATCCTGGCCTCTCCGGTAGCGGGTGACGTGGACGGTGACGGGCGGGTCGAAGTGGTTGCCGCCACTCGCGAGGGCCAGCTGTATGTCTGGGACACTCCGGCGGCAGCGACGGAAAAAAGCCTGCCTTGGCCTGGCATGGGTCGGGACCGGCGTAACACGCAAGACCTCGACTCCGGCGTCTCATCGCTTGCCGAGCCCAGGAACCGCTGGGACGCGTTCGAATGGCAGGCCGAGGCGAATCGACTGTCAGGACAGAGATCCAGGCCGCCTCAACGGGCGCCGACCGGACCGCGCGATCAAACCGCGCCGTAATTGAGGGCGGAGCCCGGCGGGAGCTTTTTTGGAGTGCGGCGGCAGCTGATCCTTATACGTATCTCTGAACCAGCCCCTGCGTATGCGGAACGAGCGTGAGGTGGAATCTCGGCGGCGGTTGAGTGACTCGCCGCTTTTTGGCGAGTTGGGCGGCGAGCCGCATCGAAACCCCGCGCCTCCGAAGCGCGAGTAGTTGCGAGATCTCTTTCGAAGTGCGGTGGCCTTGCCACCGCTTTGTGTTCGCCGGCCTTGCCGGCGGCCCCTCAGAGAGCATAGATAGCGGCCGCATTGCACGGCCTTTACTTCGAGAATTTCTCGGGAAACTGCTTCACAATCCCATTGGTCAGTTCGTCGGCGAACATGATCATGTGGTCATGTCCCTTGTCATAGGCCTCGATGTCCGCGGCCCAGTCTTTCTTGAGCCTGGACACAACTTCGGCGGTTGTGAAGTCGAGGTGTTTGTACAGCATGTCGGTGAGGGCGGCCTTCGGCCAGTTGGGGTTCGCGCCGCTTAGAAATGTCGCAATGTCATCGGCGTTCCCGTGCCACTTTTTGTCACCCTTCGACACCATGTCGTTATTACCGGCCTTGGCGGCGGAGACGATATCGGCAGCAATGAGGATGTGATCCCTCAGCAGGCCCGACAGCTTCTTCCCGGCTTCATCTCCGTAAAACGGCTGGATGGCATTGCCAATGTCATCCTGATTCCTGAGCAGCCTTTCTGCAACCTTTCCCGAGTCGTCCAGGCCTGCCAGCCCGCTGATGATGTAGTTTCTCGTATAAGCAATGTGCTCTTCCCACAGCTTCCTCATCGCGGCCCGCAAAGCCTCGGCCGATTGGGAATCGGTTGAGAGAGCGCCGCCCGTCATAGCTGCGTGCGCGTTCCCGGGCGGTGACGCGGGCGTTTGAGCTGAAAGGCCACCGGCCAGGACCGGTACGGCAACGGTGAAGAAAAGAACCAGGATCGTGAACAGACTGTGCTTCATGACTTTATCTCCCTTGTGTATGTTTCCACCCTCCACTGAATTAGAGTCGCCAAGGGCGAATCGGGTTACAGAGCCCGACAAGCGCGAAAAACGCTTCGCCTGGGCTATTATGTGCCGGCCTTTCAGGCCTCAAGACCTTTTTTCAACACCCTCGCTCCGTGCCCAGCTCTGTAAATAGGCGGTGGTCACAGGCCCCTTCAGACACGGCACTGATCCCTGGAAGCGTGTTGACTGAGGCTCTCAAGGCAACTATTCTCCTCCCTCAAAGAAGACGTCTCTTGACGGACTCCAAGCCAGTCCGAGCAGTAGCTCGGAGAAAGGCCGGGAGTCAATTCAAGGAGTTGCTGAGTATGAAATCAGGGTTCAGCGTCGCGCGTTTTTACCACTCGTCTTGGATAGCGGCGGTGCTCGCCACCGCTTTGGGTGCTTTACTATCGATCCAGGCTGCCCCTCAACCAGCACGGTCAGCGGCGCCCGAAGCCGGACGCGTGATGATCGTACTCGACGCCTCGGGCAGCATGTGGGCCCAGATCGCCGGTAAAACCAAGATCGAGATCGCGCGTGAGGCGCTGGCCGAGTTGCTCACGGGTTGGGACCCGAAGATAGAAGTGGGACTGATGGCTTACGGGCATCGTCGGAAGGCTGACTGCGCGGATATCGAAGTCCTGGCACCGGCAGCGCCGGTTGATGTGGCCCGCCTGACGAAACTGGTCAACGCGATACGGCCGAACGGAAAAACCCCGCTGTCGGCCGCGGTCAGGCAGGCTGCGCAGTCGCTCAAGTTCGACCAGCAGCGGGCGACTGTTATTCTGCTCAGTGACGGGATTGAAACCTGCGACGCCGACCCTTGCGAGGTCGCGGCCGAGCTGGAAAAGCTTGGTGTCGGATTTACTACTCACGTCATTGGTTTCGACGTTCAGCGTCAGGACGAAGGCGGGTTGCGTTGCCTGGCTAACGCAACCGGCGGCCGGTACTTCAGCGCGAACGATGCCGCCGCCCTTCGGGAGTCGCTGCGCGCAGCCAAGACTGAAGTGACGGCAAAACCGGTCCCCCCGCCCAAACCGGCTCCGGCAACTGCCGCGCCGCCGCCAAACGCCTCCTTGACAGCGCCCGTTTCGGTAACTGCGGGGATGCCCCTCACAGTCGGCTGGACCGGCCCAAACGGGAAAGACGACTATGTCGGATTTGGGACCCCAGGAAAAATGGAGACCGGCGGCAACTGGGTTAAGACTGAGGCCGGGAATCCACTACCGATGCGAGCCCCGGAACGCCCGGGCAAGTATGAGCTCCTCTACATGCAGGGGAGTCCCTCGCGCCCGCTCGCCCGGAGAGCAATTGAGGTGACGCCCGCCCGGGCGACCCTCGAAGCTGTCGAGACAATCACCCTTGGCGGCACCGTCGACGTGAAGTGGACAGGACCCAACGGCCTTCAGGATTACATCACGGTCGTGAAGCCCGATGCCGCCAACCACGAATACGGCTCCTACGCCTACACCGCCAAAGGCTCACCGGCGAAGATACGCGTCCCTGACAAGCCCGGTGCCTATGAGCTTCGATACATCACCGGCAAGGAGCACGAAATGCTCGCTCGGCGCACGGTCATCGCTTTGCCGGCGGAAACCTCGATCGAGGCTCCGGAATCGGGCCCGGCCGGCTCGCGGATCAACGTTCGATGGAGTGGTCCGAATAATGCGGGCGACTACATCACAATCGTCAAACCGGAAGCAGGCAATGCGGAGTACAAGAGCTACTTCTATACCGATCGACCGCTGCCGGAGGGTGGGACACTCGAATTGCCGATTCAGCCGGGAAGTTACGAGATCCGCTACGTCACCGCGCAATCCAAGGAAATCCTGATACGCAGAACCATCGTCGTCAGTGCAGTGAGTGCGACGCTCGAGGCGCCTGCGGAGGCGCCCGCCGGTTCGAGCCTGACCGTCCGCTGGACCGGTCCGAACAATGAAGGTGACTTCGTCACGGTCGTGGCCCCCCATGCTCCGAAATCGGCCTACACCAAGTATTTCTATACAGGACGTGCGGCTCCGACGGGCGGCGCGCTGGAGTTGCCGATCCTGCCGGGCACCTATGAGCTGCGTTACGTCACCGGCCAGGGTAACGAAGTGCTGGCGCGGAAAGCCATTAAGACGCTCCCGCTTTCCGTCAGCCTGCAGGCGCCCGACACTGCGCCCGCCGGCGGGTCGTTGAAGGTGAGTTGGAAGGGACCGAACTATTCGGGAGATTACATCACCATCGTCGAAGCGACCGCGAACAAGGACGCCTACACCAGCTACTTTTACACGCTGAACAAACCACCGGATCAGGGCCTCTTAAAAGTCCCGGCGAAGCCCGGCGCTTACGAGATACGGTACGTTGCCGGACAAGCGAAGGAAATCCTCGCCCGGCGAAAGATCCAGGTTACGCCGGGATCTTAGGTTGAAAAGCGTCAGGGTCGTGGTGCCCCAATGGCCCGAGAACGGGATACGACCGGGAGAAATAGCGTCGGCTGCGCTCCGGCACGCACAATTATCCCGCAGGCACAATTACAGCAGTGCGTCGATGTCTCGGAGGGCGTCAAGCGCTCCCCCGCTAAGGGATACATGAGGACGTTGGATCGCCGATTCCCGAGGATTGATTCGAATGATGTGCACTCCCGGTCTGCCGGCAAGGCGTTCCGAGAAATAGCGGATCGTGGCAACATTGGTACCTGCCCCGATTTCCAGGACCGCGAGCGAGCTAGAGCGATGACGCTCGAGAAAACGTGCCAGGGCGGCGGCTTGCCTGTCTGACCGTTCGCTGAGCCAGGACCAGTCGCCGAACATCAGGATGTTGGGGCGGGCGATTTCTCCGCACCGAGGGCAGTGGGGTAACCTGGTCGCACGCATGGTGTCCGGATCGACTGGCACCTCGTCGTCGGTGGGCCAGATTTGCGGGCAACAGGGCTCGAGGCACTGAAGGTGATGAATGGAACCGTGAACCTCGTCGATCCGGTCTTCCGCGAACCCCGCCCTCTGAAACTGCCCGTCCACATTTGAGGTCACGATAAAGTAATCAAGCGCTCGCTCTGTGACCCAGCCAAGCAGTATCCCGAATCCTCGATGGGGAGACGTGGCACGATACAGCGACAGCCGGTGACCATAGAAACCCCAGGCGAGGGCCGGATCCTCCCGAAAACGGCGTGGGTTGGCGGCCTCTTCAAAACTTATACCGAGGCTCCGGTACGGCGGATAGGCCTTCCAGAATCCTTCCGGCCCGCGGAAATCGGGCAGGCCGGAGTCGACGCCCATTCCAGCTCCGGCAGCGACAACCAGAGTTTCGGCGTCACGGATGATTTTTGCCGCTTCCAGCTCAGCTCTCGGATTGGGCAAAACCAAAACCCTCAGGGCGGTGGCCCAGATCTGCGTTCGGCTGCCAGATGATTTGGAGCGCGGCGGCAGAAGGACTCCGATGCTTTGTCAGGAGTCCTGGCGACGCCGCTTTGGCATTTGCAGTAAACGGTGGTCCTTCAGTCGAGGGGTGCAAATACCAAAGCGGCGTCGCCAGGACTCCTGGTAAAGCGTCGGAGTCCTTCTGCCGCCGCACTCCATATCGGATCGTGTCCGGGCAAGATGCGTATAAAGTGTAGCTCTGCCGCACTCCAGATTGGTCTTCCTCAGCGGCCAATTTGGGCAACCGGCCCCTCAGAGCGCAGGCTTAGATCGTGCGGGAAGCGCAATCTGTTCGTAGTTCCGCCTTTAGGCGGGCCCTTGCACTCGTTCAACTTGCACAGAACGTACGACTTAACAGCCCGCCTAAAGGCGGCACTACCAGCGGATTGTTGCCTCCGCTCCTCAATGCTGCCCTAATCCAGCACTTTGATCTTTAGATTGCGGAACCAGACGGGCTGCCCCTCTCGACCATGGATTCCCTGCAGTCCGATCGGCCCCTTTCGGGCATAGTCCTTTAGGGCTTTCCCGAATTTGTTCTGGGTTCCATCGGGGTTCTTGTGCGGCTCGGCCCAGTCATTGAGGTCGACGTTGAGCACCTGCTCCCCGTTGAAAACCAGGGAGAGACGACTGCCCTTGCAGGTGATGGTGTAATGGTTCCATTCGCCCGCCGGCTTCGCGACGTTCTTACTGGGCGCCTTCGCATCGTACAATGCCCCAACCATTCCGATGCGACTGCCGTCCGTGTTCTCATGGACCTGGATTTCCAGAGCCGAGAGCACATCCTTGATGTCGCCGGCACGGAGGAACACCCCGCTGTTCGCGCCCTTGGCTACCTTGAATTCCATGTCCAGCGCAAAATCGCCGTAAGAGGCCTTCGTCCAGATAGTGCCGTGACCGACAGCATGGAGGACGCCATCTTCCATGGCCCAACTTCCCGGTTCCAGAATGGCGTTGGAGAGGTCGCTCGAAAAGAGAGGCTCCCACCCGGAGGTGTCCGGGTGAGAAGTGGTCGCCAACTCCTGACCCAAAGCCGGCGCACCCAGAGCGATAACGAGACATACGATCCACACCGCGTTCCTAAGATTTGCCATCATTTCCTCCAGTTTCAAAATCCTTTTCCCACATGGGCCTCGCTGGAAAGGAATTTACCATTCTTTTCCGCTCCCATGCGGCCGCCGCAATTCGACTTCAAAGACGCCAGGCGTCTATCGTAACGCTAATCGGGACAGTACAGTAGGCCTCGCGATTCCCGCAACACCACCTTCTTGACAGCCGGCCTCAAGGGGCGGGATGATCATCAGTAATTCCCCCCAACGCGGCCATCGGGCTTTGAGCAGCCAAGGAGGTATCTATGGCTACTTCGGTTTTCTCCCCGTCCGTTAGTCAGTTATTGGCCGATGCGAGGACGCCAGGCCACAGAACGGTCGTGGTCCACGGGAACAGCCTGCAGATTCCCAGACCCTTTCCCTCACCGCTCGATTGGCGCGACAAGTGGATCTACTTCTTGCTTGTCGACCGGTTCAACAACCCGCTGAAGCCTCCCGTTCACCAATGGGATTCACCCTTCGGGGAATTCCAGGGAGGGACGCTCAAAGGCGTCGAGCAGGCTTTGGACTATCTTGCGGATCTTGGCGTCGGCGCCATATGGCTCTCGCCGGTCATGAAGAACTGCCCGTCTAACCCGGGTACGTATCACGGATACGGAGCCCAGGATTTCATGGCTATCGAGCCTCGCTTTGCGTCTGATCCCGCCGCCAGTGCCCAGGTGGAACAGGAACTGGAGGAATTGATTGATCAGGCCCATGCGCGCGGCATGTACATCATTTTCGACATCGTCCTCAACCATGCCGGCGACGTTTTTGCCTACGTGCTCGCCAATGGCACTGTTGTGGCTGAAGCCGATTGGCACTCCGACCGCTATCCGGTCCGTTGGAGGGATGAAGATGGGCACCCGCGGCCCGACTGGCCGGCGCCCCCTCAGACAACCGAGGCCGATGCGGCCGTCTGGCCAGTCGAGCTGCGCCGAAACGAGTTGTTCCGGCAACAGGGCCGAGGCGGTGAAGCGGGCGGCGATTTCGCTTCTCTGAAGGAACTCGTTACGGACTACTCGGAATGGACCACGACGAGTGGAAACATCTTCCCGGTGCGTGACGCTCTGATTCGAACCTATGAATATCTGATTGCCCGCTTTGACGTGGACGGGTTCAGGATCGATACCCTGAAATACGTCGAGCCGGAATTTGCCCAGATCTTCGGCAATGCCACCCGGGAATACGCTCTCTCGATCGGAAAGAAGAACTTCTTCACTTTCGGAGAAGTGTACGACAACGAAGAGCAGATCGCTCGTTTCATTGGAAGAAGCACAACCGAGAATTCCGAGCTCATGGGAGTCGACGCGGCTCTCGATTTTCCGGCGTTCTTCAGGCTGCCCAGCGTCGCCAAGGGCAGGTCCGCACCTGCTGACATCGTCGCCATGTATGCCCACCGCAAGAAGGTCCAGAAGGAGATCCTCTCCTCGCACGGAGAGGCGTCCAGGTTCTTCGTGACCTTCCTTGACAATCATGATCAGAAGGAAAGGTTCTACTACAAGGAAAACACGAATCCTGACGCGTACACAGACCAGCTCACGCTTGGTCTCGGGTGTCTCTTTACCGTGCAGGGAATTCCGTGCGTCTACTACGGGACCGAGCAGGGCCTGAGCGGGCGCGGGAACGTCGACTGGTGTGTCAGGGAGGCGCTATGGGGACTTGGCCCTGGGGCGTTTGATCTAAACGGCGCCATATTCAAGTCGGTCAAGCGCATCTCGGAGCTCCGGCGCGATAACCCGCCGCTTCGCTACGGCCGCCAATACTTCCGCCCCATATCTGGAGACGGAATTCACTTCGGTATCTCTCCGTACCCCGGAGGCATTATTGCCTTCTCGAGAATTCTGAACGATCAGGAAACGCTGGTTGTGGCTAACACCAACACCCAACAATCCTGGGACGGAGAGGTGATAGTTGATTACGCCTTGAACCAGGCCGGTTCGCCCTTCTGCCTGCTTTACAGCAACAAGCAGGTTGCCGGCACGACTGGCTACTCACCCGGTCCCCTCGGACCAGTGCAGGAAAGAGCGCACGGCTCGGTCGAGGTGCACGAACCTGACGGCCGGATAACCGGAGGGCCGCTTCGTTCGCTTCCGGTTCACCTGGAGAAAATGGAGTTCCAGGTATTCCGGCAGGCGTAGCTACACGGGTGGTCGAATCGAGCAGGCCGGGGCACAGCTTTGCACATGGCCCCGGCCGTCGCTAAAGGGGCTGTTGCCCACATCGGCCCCTGCACTTTATACGTATCTCGCGTCGAGCCGGGATCTAATTTGGAGTGCGGCGGCAGAAGGACTCCGATGCTTTATCAGGAGGCCTGGCGACGCCGCTTTGGCTCGCCCGCGGAGCGGGAGGATGGGCTGAGATCAGCTTCGAGCGGTGATCGGTTGGCGATCAACTGAGCACTTTCGATTTTCGCCACTCCTCCCGCTCCGCGGGGGAGCCAAAGCGGCGTCGCCAGGCCTCCTGGTAAAGCGTCGGAGTCCTTCTGCCGCCGCACTCCATATTAAGAATCGCCTCGACCCGAGATGCGTATAAAGATCACATCGGCCCGCACTCCATATTGGCCTTCGCCCCGGCGGGCCGATGTGTGCAACACGCCTCTAAGACACGGCCAACACGCGGGGAAGGACTTGACTCTAGAATAACAGTGGAAATAGAGTTAACACCGTTAAGTAAGAAAGGGTCGAGGCTGCAATGGGAACGGCGGAGCGGCGAGAACGGGAACGGCTGAGGTTGCGAGAG
>Ga0105092_10000125_pt1 | contig 35940 bp, 27 predicted proteins | sample PPLLak2March2015_FD_87021 | JGI IMG/M metagenome (GOLD analysis project Ga0105092, IMG submission 87021) | Freshwater sediment microbial communities from Prairie Pothole Lake near Jamestown, North Dakota, USA - PPLs Lake P7 Core (1) Depth... | ecosystem: Environmental > Aquatic > Freshwater >... | reverse complement strand
CGCCTCGGTCGCTGCTTTTTTCCGATTTGCGAAGTGCTTATGCCGTCATCTGTTACCTTTATACGTAGTCTAAAATCCTACATAGAACGGTGGGTTTGGGTAGTTCTGTTCACACTGTATGTAACTCGATTCAGTCGGATTTCAGGCCAACGCCCGTAAGCGGTTGGATGATATTGGTTTAGGGCAGTAGCCGGTGATCGGAACGAGAGTTGCTACTTCTTTAGCCAGGTTTCTGAATAAGTCACTTCTCTGATCACGACTGAAAAGGCTGGGTTAGGTCACATGCGCCTGCACGTCCTCCAAGAGAAACCAGGGGACTGTAAGTGACAGGCGCGAGGCGTGGTTTTAACGAGAGACTCAAGAAGTATGCTTTTGGATTTTCGTCGTCAGCAGTTTGTCAAGTTGGCGAAGCTCCTCGATCTGGTTGCGATTGCCTTCGTTCTGTTTGCAGCGACGGCCATCAGTTCCGGCTCAATAGCGCTGCCCACGCTCGCTTATCTCCTGGTCATCCGGATCAAGGTCGCCAATTTGTTTCTGTTATCGGGCTTTCTGGGCTTGAGCCTGGGAATTATGTCCGGCTGCGGTTTTTACCGGTCTCACCGACTGTCGTCGTTTGGACAGCGAATCAATGAGGCGTTGCTTGCGAGCAGCTTGATCGCTCTCAGCGTCCTGATTCTCCGTTGGCCTTTTCGACTCGACTTTGCCTCGAACACCTTCCTTGTCGTTTTCTGGGTGCTTGGGTTCCTGGTTCTTGGAGGATCCAGGGAGGTCGCACAGCGAGTCCTGTACTACGCACGGGCCAAAGGGGAGAACCTTCGTAACGTCGTCATCGTGGGCGAGGGCGAAGACGTGGTCAGGCTGGCCGAGCTCATGCAGGAACCGAGCCTGGGTTATCGGGTAGTTGGTTTAGTTGACGCCAGGCAAACAGCCAAGGAGCCGAAGGAGGCGGGGGCACATGAACGAATCGCAAGTGCTATGTGAGGTTTCCTCTCTGATCGCTCAGGGCCCGGTGGACGAAGTACTTGTCGCTCTACCTCTCGACAAAAGGAGAGGCCTGATCGAGAAGATCGTCGAGGTGTGCGAGGAGCAGGGGATCCTGGTCAGAGTTCGGACGGACCTGTTCAACCTGAAGATCGCCCGCTCCCAGGTGGACAATGTCGAGGGAGTCCCGGTCGTAACCATTCGATCCGGCCCCGAGGACGGCTGGCCACTGGTGGTCAAGCGCGTCATCGACGTCATTGTCAGTGCGGCGATGTTGGCCTTGCTGTCGCCTCTTTTGCTCCTCATAGCGGCCCTCATCAGGCTCGATTCACCTGGGCCGGTGCTCTTTCGCCAGGTGAGGATGGGCTTGAACCGGCGACGCTTCGAAGTGCTGAAGTTCCGCACAATGACGAATGAAGCGGACTCCCGCCAGTCGGCCCTCGAGTCGATGAATGAAGCCGACGGGCCGGTTTTCAAGATCAAGAACGATCCGAGGGTAACCCGGTTCGGCGCCTTCCTGCGTCACTTCAGCATCGACGAATTCCCGCAGCTGATCAACGTGTTGAAGGGTGAGATGAGCCTGGTTGGCCCGCGGCCCCTCCCGCTTCGGGACGTTGCCCGGATTGATACCCAGTGGCACAAGCGCAGGTTCAGCGTGAAACCGGGTCTGACCTGCCTGTGGCAGGTGAACGGCCGTAGCGACGTCAATTTCGAACGGTGGGTTCGAATGGACCTCGAGTACATCGATACCTGGTCGCTGAAACTCGATCTGAAGATTCTTCTTAAGACCATTCCGGCTGTTCTGCGCGGCTCGGGAGCTTACTAGTAGCGTTTGGATCCTATCGGGGCCGCGCATGGAGCGGTTCCAAAAAGCAGTCACGTCAAATCGGAGGTTTGTTGATGAGCAGTATGACCCTCTCACTCCTGGCTGAATTCTGGGTATTTTTGCGGGAGCGGAAAAAATGGTGGTTGGCTCCCGTGATTCTCATGATGGTGCTCCTCGGCGCACTGATCTTCCTGACCCAGGGTTCGGCGCTCAGCCCGTTCATCTACACCATTTTTTAGCGGGATCCACCAATGCGTTCAGAGAGCTCACGACTTCGACGGTTCAGCCTGGTGGTTGGTGGCGGTTTGACGCTGGTAGGCCTCATCAGCTGGTACCGGGGCCACGACACCGTCCCGCTTGTTCTGTGGTTTGTGGCGGGCGCACTGGTTCTCGCCGGACTGGTGTACCCGCCAAGCCTCCGGCCCGTCGAGAAGGGTTGGATGACCTTTGGGCATGCCCTCGGCTGGGTCAACACTCGCATCATCTTGACAGCGATGTTTTTCCTGGTGGTTGTCCCGGTCGGGCTGGTAATGCGTCTTTTCCGTGATCCGCTCGACCGCAAGATGAGGGACGGGCGGTCCAGTTACTGGATTGCTCGGGGCCAGGCCTCGTCGCCCGAGAGCTACGAGCGACAATTCTAATTTACTGAGGTCCACCGACACTGATGTCTTCGCATATTCTCGGAATTTCAGCCTTCTACCACGACGCGGCCGCCTGTATTTTGCGCGACGGTGAGATCATCGCGGCCGCTCAAGAAGAGCGATTTACGCGAAAAAAGCACGATCCGGATTTTCCACGCAATGCCGTCGAGTATTGTCTCAAGCATGCCGGTATCTCGACCGCCGAATTGGACTATGTGGGCTTCTACGACAAGCCGATGCTTAAATTCGAGCGGATCCTCGAGAACTATCTCGGTGTCGCTCCACTCGGCCTGCGGTCGTTCATGACGGCCATGCCGATCTGGGTGAAGGAGAAGCTGTTCACGCGGGAATTGATCCGGCGGGAGTTGCCCGGTTACCAGGGCAAGGTTCTCTTCGCTGAGCATCACGAATCCCACGCGGCCAGCGCCTTCTACCCGTCTCCCTTCGATGAAGCGGCCATCCTGACCATGGACGGCGTGGGCGAATGGGCCACCACTTCGTACGGCGTTGGACGGGGCAAGGAACTGGATATCCTCGCTGAAATCCGCTACCCGCATTCCCTCGGAATGTTGTATTCCGCTTTCACTTACTTCACGGGTTTCAAGGTGAATTCAGGCGAATACAAGGTCATGGGATTGGCACCGTACGGGGAACCCAAGTACGTCGATCTCATCCTCAAAGAGCTTCTCGACTTGAAGGAAGACGGCTCTTTCAAGATGAACATGGAGTACTTCAACTATCTCCATGGCCTCACGATGACGAACGGTGCCTTCTCACGTCTTTTCGAGGGCGACGTTCGCAAGCCGGAGTCGAAGCTCACGCAGAGAGAGATGGACCTGGCCGCGTCGATCCAGAAGATCACCGAAGAGGTGATGTTGCGCATGGCCCGCCACGTCCATCGGGAAACCGGTTCGGACAATCTCTGCCTGGCCGGCGGCGTCGCCTTGAACTGCGTGGGCAATGGCCGTTTGCTTCGCGAAGGCCCCTTCAAGAACATCTGGATTCAACCGGCTGCAGGCGATGCTGGAGGCGCGCTCGGTGTTGCTCTCCTCATCCACCACAAGCTGCAGAACGGTGCACGGGTAGCCGACGGATACGACAAAATGAAGGGAAGCTACCTGGGACCCTCGTTTTCCGACGAAGAAATCGAGAGCTATTTCGATTCGGTCGGGGCCGTGTACACCCGCCTGGACGAAAAAGAACTGATCGCCCGCGCCGCATGCCTGCTCAGCCAGGAAAAGGTGGTCGGGTGGATGCAGGGGCCCATGGAGTTCGGCCCTCGAGCCCTCGGTGGCCGCAGCATTCTCGGCGATCCCCGGTCCTCGAAGATGCAATCGGTCATGAACCTGAAAATCAAGTTCCGCGAGAGCTTCCGGCCGTTTGCCCCGAGTGTTTTGCGCGAGAAGGTCGCTGACTACTTCGAGATCGACGCCGAGTCTCCGTACATGCTTTTGGTCGCTCCAGTCCGCGAACAGCGGCGGATACCGATGAATGACGATCAGCGCACCCTGTTCGGCATTGAAAAGCTGAACGTCCCGCGTTCGGATATCCCTGCGGTCACCCACCTGGATTACTCGGCACGAATCCAGACCGTCGACGGGCGCCATAACAAGCTCTACTACGAGCTTCTGAAGGAATTCCACCGCCTTACCGGATGTCCGGTCCTCGTCAACACGAGCTTTAACGTGAGAGGCGAACCCATCGTGTGCACGCCCCGGGACGCCCACCTGTGCTTCATGCGGACCGAAATGGACTACCTGGTCGTAGGTCCCTATCTGCTGGATAAAAAGGAACAGCCCGTCTTCGAGGAGAAGGTGGACTGGAGAAGTCAGTACCAACTGGATTAAGTCGATTCAAAAGCGCGGGTTTGGAGTCGGACGGCCCTGTACGCCGTTCGGCTCAGCGCTGGCCCGCGCGGAGCAGTAACAGATGAAGTTAATCATACAGATCCCCTGCCTGAACGAGGCCGCTACCCTGCCCATGACGCTCGCGGGAATGCCAGAACATATCCCGGGAGTCGATGAGATAGAAATCCTCATCGTGGACGACGGATCCACCGACAACACGAGTGCGATTGCCCGGGAGCTGGGCGTGCAGCACATCGTGCGGTTCACGACGAACCAGGGACTTGCCCGTGCTTTTTCGGCGGGAATCGACACCGCCCTGAAGATTGGTGCCGACATCATCGTCAATACCGATGCCGACAACCAGTATCCGGGCGACCAGATACCGCGTCTGCTGCAGCCGATCCTTGACGGTCGCGCGGAGATGGTGATCGGTGACCGGCAAGTTGGCACGATCGGCCATTTCTCCCCCACCAAGAAAATCCTTCAGAAGCTGGGAAGCTGGGTAGTGCGAAAATTCTCGAATACGGATGTACCCGATGCCCCCAGCGGCTTCCGTGCCTTCAGCCGAAGTGCGGCGATGCGATTGAACATCGTCTCGGACTTCTCTTACACCCTGGAGACGATCATTCAGGCGGGGAAGAACAACATAGCCGTTGCGCACGTCCCGATTGAGACCAACCAGACGACCCGGCAGTCGCGGCTTTTCAAGAGCAACGGCAGTTATATCAGGAACTCGGCCGCAACGATTCTCCGCATTTACGCGATGTATGAGCCGTTGCGTGTGTTCTTCACGATCGGCGCCGTGGTGTTCTCAGGCGGCGTACTCATCGGTCTCCGGTTCTTGTTCTACTACCTTGGTGGCAATGGCGGCGGACACATCCAATCCCTGGTCCTCGCAGCCGTCTTGATGATCATCGGTTTCCAGACGTTCATGATCGGACTTCTGGCCGACCTGCTGGGCGCTAATCGCAAACTGATCGAGAAGCTGCTGTTCCGCGTGAAAGACCTTCAGTTTGCCGAGAATCCTCACGGCGAGAGGTCAATGCACGGGGTTGCAGCCCGCCTGATCGGCCCGAGGGAATTACAGAAGTGAGGATCTCCATTGTCGGGCCTTCGTATCCCTTCCGTGGCGGGATTGCCCAGTGCACAACCCTGCTCTACCGACACCTGCGCGACCGGCATACGGTGAGCTTCTATTCGTTCAAACGGCAATACCCGGCATGGCTTTTCCCGGGTAAGACGGACAAGGATACGAGCGAGAACCTGACCGCCGAACCGGGGACCGAACATCTGCTCGATTCGCTGAACCCGTCCAGTTGGCTTCGGGTTGCCAATCGAATCCGAAAAGACAAGGCAGAGCTCGTAATCATCCCGTGGTGGAATTCGTTCTGGACCCCGCAGTTCCTTACCATCGCTCTGCTGGTCCGATGGTTGACGAACGCTCGGATCATGTTTGTGTGCCATAACATTTTCGAGCACGAAGCCCGTTTCTTCACACGCTTCTGCTCGAAGACGGTCCTCAAGCAAGGCGATCTTTTCGTGGTTCACTCCAGCGAGGAATTCGATCGATTGAAGCAGTTCATCCCGGAAGACCGGATCTCGCTCGGGTTTCTGGCGCAAAACGACCTCTTCGACGGCACGGTCTGGGATCGAATCCAGGCTCGCGAACGACTGGGCGTCACCGGTGACGTGCTCTTGTTCTTCGGTTTTCTCCGACCCTACAAGGGGCTGGAAGTGCTTCTTAAGGCGATGCCTTCGATCCTTCGGAAACGACCCGTCACCCTGATGATCGTCGGCGAGGCATGGGGCGGAGCAGACGACGTGGACGACCGTGCAGGGGAACTGGGCATCCGTCCGCAGATCGTCCGGGTAGACCGATACGTCCCCAACGAAGAAGTCGGGCTTTATTTTTCCGCGGCTGACCTGGTTGTTCTTCCATATCTCTCTGGCACCGGCAGCGGCGTAATCCCGTCCGCGTATGTCTTCAATACCCCGGTGGTCGCGACCCGGGTCGGCTCGATGCCTGATGCGGTCACGGAGGGCCGCACGGGATTTCTCGTTCCTCCCGGAGACCCGGCAGCACTGGCAAACGCGGTTCTGCGCTTTTTCGAGGAAGGTCGCGCGGCCGAGTTTCGTCGGAACATCGAGCGAGGGAAGTATGCCTTCTCATGGCGGCGCTTCACCGACTTAATCGAGAACGCCGCCAAGAAGTCTCCGGAAAAAGGGACCACAGGTCCCGCGACTGCGAGGGCCGGTCTCTCCGGCATGGAGTCAAACTGACGTCTCTCCACCGGTGCGAGGACATTCCTTGGAGCGAAGACGGGACGTCCGCGCTCCATCAGGGAAGGTTATCATCTATCCGTTATCTGGTAGTCCGGTTACCCATTTAGTCCTGCCTCGAATCCGCTCGGCCTTCGGCTTTTCCCCCCGGTCTCTCGGGACGTGAGTGCCTGAGCCATCCTGTCTGTCTGTGGTTTCTGGTTCCAAGAAGACCCGGGAATACGTGTGGCCATGAGTCAAATCCTTTTCCTCACCCCGCGCCTGCCATGGCCGCTTTTCGATGGCGGACGGATCAGGATCTTCGAAACGCTCAAGCATCTGGCGGGCAGTCACGAGGTGACACTGGCAGTGCCGTTGCGACCGGATGAAGCTGCGGTGGATACGGCGCCGATCAGTCGCTTCTGTCGACGCGTGCTCGCGACGGTCAGGTCCGAACGGCCGGGGGCGGTGGCGCGGCGGCTGCTGGGCGGGATCCTGCGGCGCGACGCCCTGGCGCAAAGTTACTTCTTTGATCACTCGCTGGCCGGGCAGTTGTCCGATTTGACGTCCCGTGAGGAATTCGACATTATCCATGTAGAGTTTCCGTTGATGGCGCCCTACCTCCGGGCAGTCCGATCCGGTCGTGCCATTAGAGTCCTTTCTACGCACAATATCGAGTCGATTCGTTTCGAGCGAGAACTTCGTCAGGGGGGCTGGGGACGGCGGCGAGTTCTGCTGTTGGCAGACCAGTGGCTGGCCGGGCAGTGGGAGGTGAAAGCCATTCGGGCCTTTGACGGCGTCACCACGGTTTCCGAAATCGAACAGAGCTGGGTCCGGGAGCGGGCACCGAGGACGTCGGTCGAGTTGGTGCCCAACGGCGTTGATACACGATATTTCGCGTTTTCGCCTCCCTGTCCCTCTTCAGTCATCACGTTTGTCGGGTCGATGGACTATCCGCCGAATATTGATGCGGTTTTGTGGCTCGCGGAATCCGTCCTTCCGGAAGTTCGCCGTCGGCTGCCGAATTTCACGTTCCGGGTCGTCGGAAGCCGGGCTGACCCGCGCGTCCTCGCCCTTGCCGATCGGCCGGGAGTCGAGGTGCTAGGGCAGGTGGAAGACATTCGTCCACACCTGGCGCAGTCTCTTGCGTTGGTTGTCCCGCTTCGTTCAGGCGGTGGAACCCGCCTGAAGATCCTGCAGGCGATGGCGATGGGTCGGCCGGTGATCTCGACAGCCGTTGGGGCCGAAGGGATCGAGTTGGACAGCGAAAGACATTGCCTCCTCGCCGAAACGCCGGAGGAGTGGGTGAACCAGGTGTTGCGGGTGCAGGGCGATTACCAGTTGGCCACTCGGCTTGCTTTGGCCGGCCGGGAATTGGTTGAAAAGAAGTACGACTGGTCGATCTGCCTGTCGCCTCTCGATCGCCTTTACGAGCAATTGTTGAGCGCCCGATCATGAACAAGCGATTGTCGATCTGTTATGCAGCACCGGGTCACGGAATGGTCTCAACCTCCGGCACCACGAGAAACATCCTGTCGCTCGCCGCGGCGTTGGCTGACTGGGCGGACGTCACGGTTGCATTTCGATCCCTGCCCGAACTTGAGATAAGCGCGGCTCCCCCCAATGTCACTCTGTTGGCGATTGATCCGGGCGTCGGCAGGATGAGCAACGGCATCGACGATGAGGCGACCCGGGGAGTCAACCCCCTCTCGCATCTGAAGTACTTTCGGACCGTCAGCTCGTTTGCCCGGCGGCACGCCGGCGTCTACGACCTGGTCTTCGAAAAAGGCTGGAGAGTGAGCGGTTATCTCCTGAACGCTTTTCAGGCACACGGGACGCGTGGAGCAGTCATTGAAAACGATGCCCGGTGCTGGACCGAACCGCGGCGGGACCTCCGCACCTGGATGAAATACGCGCTCCATTGCACGGCTCAAGGGCTTGCCGGGCATTACTCGCGCCGTGCGCCGGTCATCATCGCGGAGACCGAGGAGCTGCGGGCGCAGCTGGTAAAGGTGCGCAATATACCCGAAGAGAAGATCGCAGTTGTCCCGCTAGGCGTTGATCAGAAGCTCTTCCGTCCGGCGGACCAGCGGGAAGCCCGCCTTTCCCTCGGGATACATCCCGATAAAACGATTCTGCTGTACGTGGGCGGCATGGATAAGTACCACGACCTCAGTCCTGTCCTTGACGGTCTGCGAGCCGCCAACCCGCGCAATCTGGAAGTGCACGTAGTGGGCGATGGAGAATTCCGTGCCCGCTATTTCGAGAAAGCCAACGCAACGGCTGTGCCCGTTGTTTTTCACGGCCGGGTGCCCCACGCATCCGTTCCCCGGTACATCGCAGCCGCGGATCTTTGCCTGGCGCCCTACTGTGGCGAGGCGTTTTACGATGGCGTGATCACCTTCTCGACGCTCAAGATACCGGAATACATGTCTTGTGCACGACCGGTGGCGAGTATCCCAAGCGGGGAAATCCAACGGCTCATCCAGCACGAGGTTTCCGGTTTTCTTTTTCCAAATACGGCAACTGCCTGGGAAGGGTACTTTCAGGCCGTTCCGGACAGGGCGGAGCTCGCTGCCATGGGTCAGGCAGCCAGGCGATCGGTCGTCGGCCGGAGCTGGGGGAAGACCGCGCTTGCTTACCTCGGCGCCTGTCGCTCTCTAATCACTGACGACGCCGGCAGCGGCCGGCCGGCCGGACCCAATCAATCTCCCAATTCCCTGGAGATCAGGCACTAAAGGTTTCTCTCATGAAGATTGTTCATGTTGGACTCGGAGCAAAAGGCCGTCGGTGGTTCGAAGCCGTGGCCCGATTCTCAGGCGCGCAATCGGTCGGAGCCGTTGACTCCGAACCGGCCGCCCGCATATGGATTAACGAACAGAGCCCGCGACTGCCTTTCTTTGAACGGCTCGATGACGCGCTGCGTGACGTTCGAGCGGACTTGGCGCTGGTGGCTGGTGAACCGGCCACCCAGGTCGAAGCCGCTTCCCAGGCGCTCCGCGCGGGACTGGGTGTGATTGTCGTCCCGCCTGCGGCGACGGAAGTGAGCGGCGTCCGCAACCTGCTCATGCTCGCCGAAGAAACGTCCCGACCTGTCTTCTCGGCGTCCAGCGGCAAATTGCGATCAGTGTACGCGCAGCTCGGCGGCCTTGTCCGAAAAGGATGGATCGGGTCTGTCGCCCATGCCAGCATGATTTCGCGATCAACGTATCCGGCCGACGACCGGCTCGCCCAGCTCGAGTACTCTCAGCTTTTCGCGCAGGGTGCCGAAGAACTCGAAGCGATCGGAATGATCCTGGGCGGGAAACCGCAAAGCGTCATCTCCCGGAGCGAAACGCCCGCCTGGGGCGGATATCGGAATGGATCGACGACCGAGCTGTTTCTCGAGTTTGAAGGCCAGGTTCACCTGCACTACCAGGGAAGGCTGGTTCCTGAGTTCGGCGAGGAGGAAATCTGGATCGAGGGTCACAAAGGCACGCTCTGGACCGATGGCCTGCGAGTTTGGTGGCGCAAGCGCGGCTGGCCGAGGTTCTTGCCGCTCCCGAAACCACGATACCACGCGCCTGAGTTGACCGTGCTTGGTCTGCTGAAAAACCAAATGCAAACCAGCCGGGCGCTTCAGAACGGCGGCAACGGAGTGTTGTCGGCGGTCGCACTGGTGGAATCAGCAATTCGTTCAGACAGGAATCGATGTGCCGTCTCGATTAACGAAATCCTGGACGCAACTGCGATTCCCGAAAATCCCACTTCACTTCGCGCCTCAGGAGCAACGTCATGAGCAACAATTCTACGAGAACACCCAAGCACTTGCAGGGACATCGAGTCGTCGTCATTGGCCTGGACATGGGCGACGCGAAGCTCATACGCAACTGGGCCGCCGCAGGAAGACTTCCCAACTTTGCATCGTTGATTGCTTCTGGCGCGTGGCTCGATCTCGACACGACAGCCAAGGTTCTCCACACATCGAGCTGGCCGACTTTTGCGACCGGAACGATGCCCGGCAGCCACGGTGTCTACTACCCGTACCAGCCGAAGCCGGGACACCAGTCGGCGGTGCACATCGAGGCTGATCAATACGGGACCACCACTCTCTGGAAACATGCTGCAGACGCCGGACTGCGCTGTCTGGTCTACGACCTTCCCGAAACCTTCCCGGAGCCAAATTTCAGCGGTAGCGCGGTTTTCGACTGGGGAACCTGGGCCTGGTATGGGACGCCCGCCTCTCAGCCTGAGGCCCTGATTCAGGAGTTGAAAGCAAAGTTCGGGGACTATCCCCTCGGTTTCGAGGCGAAAAAGCTTGGATTGCGGTTTCCGGATCCAAAGGTGCTCGAGCCCCGATTGGTCAAGAGTGTCGAGTACAAGCGGCGATCGTTGGAATGGCTGATGGGCCACGACGGGTGGGACCTGACGGTCGTCGGCTTCTGCGAGACTCACCCGGCTGGCCACTACCTCTGGCCCGCCGGTGCGAAGCTCGCAGATGACGCGGATTCGCCGCGTTTCGCCTCCATCTACAACGTGTACAAGGCGGTGGATCAGGCGGTGGGTCAGATTGCAGGCCTCGTTGGCCGAGATACCACGGTAATGGTTCTGAGTGGTGACGGCGTCCGAATTAACTACTGCGGTTGGCACTTGCTGGGTGGCATGCTCGAGAAGTTGGGCTTCATGAACGCCGGCGCCACGCAGCAGAGTGGGTCAGGGAGCCGTGGGCGTGGCTCGATGCTCTCCAGGGCGAGGCGGATGATGCCTCCGGGGGCGAAGCGATGGGTTGCTGATCACCTGCCATGGTGGCTGCGCGACCGGATCGGAGCTCACGCGAACGCGGCCGAGACCGATTGGTCCTCGACGAAGGCTTTCCCGCTGCCCACCGACCTGGAGGGTTGCGTTCGAATCAACCTGAAGGGCAGGGAACCGGCCGGGATCGTAGAGCCCGGAGCCGAGTACGAGGATGTGTGCCGGCAACTGCGACATGATTTGCTGGAACTCGTAAACCCGGTCAACGATCAGCCGGCCGTGCAAAACGTCTGGTTGCGAAACGAAGTGTTCCCGGGCAGTCGCAAAGAACACCTGCCGGACCTGATTATCAACTGGACCGGCGATGCGGAGTTCAACGCCCTGGTTTCGCCAAGAGCCGGTCGTGTCGAAGGCGCGAGCCCGGATCCTCGCACAGGAACGCACTCCCCGGAAGCATTCCTGCTTGCCTGGGGAGCGGGCGCCACTGCGGGGACGCGCGGCAATGCCAGGCTGGTCGACACGGCCCCGACGATTATGAATCTCCTGGGACTTGGTTCACACGGACAGATGGAGGGAATACCGCTGTCGCTCGAACATACGGCGACGGTAAAAACGTAGCGCGAATTTCTGCTCACGTTCTTGCACACATGCTTCGAGGGATTTCGGGGACATAATACTTAATTCCCACCGAGCCGGCGATATGACGCGTAGGCAAAGGAATTAAGTTTTGTGTCCCCGAAACTCCCCCACACGCTCAAGGGGAGGGATGTTCTCATGGAAATCCTGTACGTGCTCTGCGTTTGGCTTCATATCGGAACAATCATCTTTTGGATCGGGGCCATGTTTTTCGAGGATCCCGCAAGCGACCGCTTCTTTTCACGGCTGGTTGATCGCATGGGAGGAGTCGGGTGGTACGCCCAGGCGATCGTCTGGCCGACCGGGGTCATCATGCTCAACCACCGTGGAGTCACCCTCGAGGAATTGTTCACCCGTGATTTCATCAGCACAACATGGGGGCAGATGCTGTGGTTCAAGCTGGCCCTCGTCCTCACGTTGGCGGCCTTCCAGTTGGTCGTAGGTCACAAGGCATCCAAGCTGATTTACGGCTATGTCTTGATAGCCCTCGTCATCGTAGGAATATCAGTCATCCTGGTTCGGCCTGCACTGATCCAGTAACCGGAGCATTCAGATGAGTATTCGCATAATCCACCTCGGAGTCGGAGTCCGGGGACGACACTGGCTCGAAATTATTGCCAATCACCCGGACTTCTCGACGGTTGCCTGCGTGGACAAGGATCCGAAGGCCCTCGAAGAGGTCCGCAGCCTGCCGGGACAGCAGTCGGCTGGCTTATCGGATTTCGAGGAAGCGCTTTCGAAGGTTCCGGCTGACGCCGTCTTGATCGCGTCCCCGTCTTCGTTGCACGCACGACACGCCAGCTTGGCGCTCAACGCCGGGCTGGCGGTGCTCGTGGAGAAGCCGCTTGGGACGACGCTCGAGGCGGCGGCCGAGGTCGTCGAACTCGCTCAAAAGCTTGGTCGGCCGTTAATGGTTGCCGAGAACTTCAGATTCTTCCAAGCCGAGCGGACGCTGCGTCGTCTTCTCCGGGAAAACCTGGTCGGGGCGATAGGGGCGGTGACCTGCATTGACCGCCGGGACCAGCCGAGCCGCAGCCAGGGATCCTGGGTTCGCGATATGGAGGAGCCTTTCCTTAACGAGATCGCGGTCCACCACTTCGACAGCTTCCGGTACTTCTTCAACAGCCCGGCCGAGAGCGTCTTCGCCCGATCCTTCAACCCGCCGGGCAGCGACTATAAAGAAGGCGGCGGCCTCGAGGCGCTGATCCGGCTGGAAAACGGCCTGAGCATTCAGTACTCGGGCACCTTCTTCGCCTGTCGGTACGAATACCAGCTCATTGTCGAGGGAGAGAAGGGCGATTTGAAAACCGATCGGAAGAGCATCTTCTGGCGACCACGTGGGGAGAAAGCGTTTCAAAACATCCCCCTCGACCCGGTTCCGCAAGGTGACGAGCTGCCCTATCCGAAGGCTGGAACGGTGTCGATCCTCAACCAGTTTCGTGACAGTGTCCAAAAGGGCGTCGAGCCGGAAACCAGCGGGCTGGATAACCTGCAGACGATCGCCATGGTCGAGGCGGCCCGACTGTCGATACGCGAAGGCCGTGAGGCTGGAATCGGCGAGGTGTTCGCCCCGGCGCTTCGGGCACGACTCGGCGTTGTTGAACAAAAAAAAACTGATGCGTCGCCCGTCGCTTCCTCAGCGGCCGGGCGGAAGCGTGTCCTCTTTATAGGCCTCGACTCCGCAGATGCCGAATTGATCGACCAGTGGGAGCACGAGGGGCTTTTGCCGAATTTCAGTCGACTGAAGGCCCGGGGGATGGCGGGTCGCCTGGGCACGACAGCAGAGATCCTGCACGTGTCGGCATGGGCGTCGATCTTCACCGGCGTAACGGCTGACAAGCACGGCCTCTACCACGCGTACGTCATGAATCCGGGGGAGCAGGGTCCCACCAGGCCGCGGCCTGACAAGACGCCTTTCCCGTTCTTCTGGAAACTGCTCAGCGATTCAGGCAAGCGGTCGGTTGTGATGGATGCCTTCATGACTTGCCCGCTTCAGAATTTCAACGGGAGCCAGGTCGTCGAATGGGGCACGTGGTCATGGTTTTGCGAACCGACGGTTTTGCCGGCCGCGCTGAAAACCGAGATGGAAAGCCGCTTTGGCGCCTACCCGGCGCCCGATCACAGCAAAGTGACCGTCTTTCCAGACAGTGCGGATTTCCGCGACAAGCTGCTCAAAGGCGTACGCGCCAAGACCGACGTCGTGAAATGGCTGATGGGCCGCGACGACTGGGATCTTTTCCTGACCGTCTTCGGCGAGACCCATCCAGCTGGTCACTATCTGTGGCACCTGCACGACCCTTCGTACCCCAATCATCCCAAGGACGCGGAGCCGAAACTGCGCCAGGCTCTTCGGGACGTCTATATCGCCATTGACGCGGCGATCGGCGAGATCCTCGACCAGGCGGACGCCCGGACAACCGTATTCGTCGTCTCCGGCGACGGCATGGGACCGAACTACAGCGGCTCGCACGTCCTGGAGGAACTGCTCAAGAGGATGGGCCTGCTCCAGATGGCAGCCGGAAATGGGGCGAATACCGGCAGCGGGAAAGCCAGGCTGAGCAAAGACAACATATTGAGCTTCGTTCGCAGCCTGATACCGCAACGCCTGCGAATGGCGATCTCGCAAGCCTTCTTCTCTCACGCCATGAAGGACAAGCTTGCACTGAAATGGCTCACGGCCGGAATCGCCTGGGAAAATACCAGGGCTTTCCTGATTTCAAACGCGAACGAAGGGTATGTTCGCGTCAATCTGAAAGGCCGCGAACCGCAGGGGACAGTGAATCCCGGAGCGGAGTATCAGGCTCTGATCGACGAGCTTTACGACGTTTTCCGGTCGATGAAGAACCCCGAGAACGGGATCCCCGCAGCGGCGTCAGTACACAAGACGGACGACCTATTCAACGGCCCGTGCCGCGATCAAATGCCTGACCTGATCGTCAACTGGAATCCCGACGCACGGATCACCGACCAGTTGCTGACCGCAAAGTTCGGAAGCGTGAAGACCCGGCAGCCCGGCTATGGAATCGTCCCCTTCTATGTGGGAAACCACCGACCGAACGCTTTCGCGTACATCGTGGGCCCTGGCATTCCGGAAGGCGAACGGATCGAAGGCGGGCATATCCTCGATCTGACGCCGACGGTCCTTGCAGTACTCGGCATGCCGGCCCCGTCGCACATGGACGGGAAGTCGTTGGGCCTGTCGCCGCGGGCGGAAAGCAAGGCGGTGGCAATTTAGGAGCGCAGTGATCCTGCGCGCGCCAACCGGCCCGGTTGGCGAGCGGCAAGATTCGTGAAGAGATCAACCCACTTGACTGAAAAAGAATCAACAACCCAGCCAGACACTGCGGTCCAAACCAGCATTGGCCGCGCGGCTCGCGGCAGCATCTTTCTAATGCTGGCCCAGCCGTCGTACTTCCTGTTTGGCTATCTCGCCGTCGTGCTCCTCGCCAGGGCGCTCGGACCGGAAAACTACGCGGTTTACGGGGTCATCCTCTCGGTCCTGGTCTGGGTGGAGCAGGTCGGACGGTTTGGCATCCCGTCCGCAGCGGCCAAGATGATTGCCGAGGTTAGCGGGAAGCCGCGGGGGGTTGAAAAAGGATCGCTGCTACTGAATTTGTCCTTTTACTCGGCCCTGTTCTTTCTGTTTTGGACACTGGCGCCATTTCTGGAGCGGTGGTTCTCCATAGAAGGCGGCACGTATCTCTTTCGCCTTGCGGCAATCGACCTGCCTCTTTTCGGAGCGTACACGGCTCTTCAGGCGATACATCAGGGCCATCATCGGTTTCTACGTCTGGCCCTTTCAAATGTCGTTTACGCAGGATCTAAGTTCGTCGGTATCCTCCTGCTGCTCGCGACCTGGATTACGGTGCCGCTGGCCCTTGTCGTTAACTTCATGACGACCCTGCTCGCAGTGCTGTTTCTTCTGCCCGGGCTGCGGCTGAATTGGAAGTCGCAGTGGACCGAAAGCGGGCGCGCACTCTTACTATTTTCCGCACCCATGCTGTTGTACTCGGTTTTCCTCGTTCTATCGGGAACGGTCAACCTCTGGATCCTGCAGATCATGCGGCCGGGAGATCAGACCGGAGTCGGCCTTTACGTGGCGGCCTGGAACATCGCGAAAGTGCCCGCTTTCGCCCTGGTCGCCGGTTCCGCGGTCCTGATCCCTTCTGTTTCCCAGGCGGCGGCCAACCGGGATTTCGGGCTGGTGCGGATTTACTTCCAGCAGTCCGTCAGGTTCTTCCTGCTTCTCTTTCTGCCGGCGGTTTTCGTTCTCTCGGCGCGCCCCGAGGAGCTCATGAGGCTTGTCTACAGCGGAAAGTACTCGGGAGCGGGCTCGCTCCTTGTAGTTCTTCTGGTCGCGGAAGGCTTCCTGACAATGGGCGTGGTGTTGGGAAGCATCATCATTGCGGTTGGCAAAGTGCGCAAGGCGACCATTCTGGCGGCTCTCTCGATCTTCATCACGATTCCGCTGACCATTGCGTTTGTGGGCCGGTGGGGCGCGCTTGGCGCCGCCGCTTCCGGGTTGGTCGTTCAGCCCCTGATCCTCGGATTGCTGTTCCAGGCGGTGCGAACCGAGACGAATGCGCTTCCGAACCTTCGTTCCGTACTGAACATAGCCGCCGCCGGAGCGCTCATGTTCGCTCCCGTCCTGTTGCCGACCGGAATTCCCTGGCCCCTTCTGCTTCTCGCCGGGCTTTTTCTCTATGCCGGCGCGCTTTGGTTCCTTGGAGAAGTCGGGCTGAAGGACATCGAGATCCTGCGCCGTCGGGAACCTCGTGTTTCCGAAAGTTGAGGATGGCTGCATGTGTTCAACACCCTCGCTGAGAGGGTATTGAATAAGGACAGTCAGTGCATTTGGCTGAGAGGATATTGACGGTTTCCAACGCCAAAGGCGTTGCGTAGCAAAGCCCAGGGTTGGCTGCGTTTTTTGCAGCCTACCCTGGGATCCAAAGCCGTAAGTTTTCAACCCTGAAAGGGTTGCGTATCGTGCGCAGTACGCAACCCTTTCAGGGTTGAACCCCATACAGGCCTCCGACCCGGGGTAGCCCGCCAAAAACGCGGGCAACCCCGGGCTCTGCTGCGTGACCCCGTTGGGGTCATTCGGGAATCCCCTCCGGGGATATGACAAACATGTTGAACTTTTTAACACCCTCGCTGAGTGCGCGACTCTGATACGCTCCTGTTGCCGATAGTGAGCATGAAAAAAATCATCCTGATTATCGGTGTTTTGGCTATTGGGGCAGTGGCGGGCGAGTACCTCGTTCGCAATGCGCCGGTGCTCCTTCCGGTCGAACGCCAGGTGCGGTTGCAGGCGATCCTGTCCAAAGACCGCGTCGCGCCCGATCCGGAGATCGGCTTCGTGCGGGCAAAAGGCTATCGAGAGCTGGTGAGCACGCTCGACTACACCTACCTTCGCGAAACTGACAAGCACGGCTTTCCGAACCGAGCTGAATGGCCCTCGCGGGCGGATGTCGTCGTTCTGGGCGACTCGCTCGTCATGGGCGAAGGAACCGGCCTGCAAAACGGGTTCGTGGAACTGTTTGCCCGGGAGGTATCGGCCGCTACCGTGAATCTCGGCGTCGCCGGCGCCGGTCCGGAGCGCCAGCGTCTCATTTATGCGAAGTATGGAGAATCTTTGAGGCCGCGGGTGGTGATGAGCTTCCTGTTCCTGGCTGCGGATATCACCAATGACGAGCACTTTCGGGCATGGAAAGAACAGGCGCCCCGCGCGGATTACAACGCGTTCAGACTGAACTACGCATCACGACAGGATCGCCGGCCCGCTTTCCACCCGGGCCGCCTACTGGCCCGGTCGCGCCTGGTCGATGCTCTGAAAAGTCTGGTTGCATCCGACAACGGGGAGAAGGCTCGCGCGGGGGACGGCCAGGAAGTATACCTGGAGCGCAGGGCCATCGCTTTTCTGGACACCAGGCCAAGTGCGACCGACGAAGCAGTTCGTCGCTTTGTTGACGCGGTGAGCGGAATGCACGAAGCGGTGACGCGAGGCGGCGCCCGGTTCATCGTCGTCATGATCCCAAGCAAGGAAGAGGTCCTCGGGAAGACGACGGCCTTGCCGGAGGCAATCAAGCCGATGCTGAAGGACAAGGGGATTCCCTTTATCGATCTCCATGAGCCGCTCGAACACGCTTCACGGACAGGCAGTCCCTACTACAAGCGCGACATCCACCTGAACGAGTTCGGGAACAAGGTGGTGGCGCGATTTCTGGTCGGCTGGTACAAGGGCGAAGACCACCAATCGAACCTGCAGACGCTTAAATATGAAAGTGAGAAAGAGATCCGTTGAAGACCTGGATATTGTTGCTGATCGCGCTGGCGGCGCTGGCCGCTCTTTCAACGTACAGCGCCATGGTGGGACCCGGACGGGTCGACACGGTGAGAGAACTAATGCGACAGCCGGGTCAGGTGATCGGTCAACAGGTCGCGCTGGAGTCAAACGTCCGCGTCGTTTCCCATGACGCGGACACACTACTTCTCCGGCAGGGCGGTGAGCAGATCCGGGCTCGGATCCCGGTGAGACTCAAGAGCCGGTGGGACGAAGACCGCGCCGAAATTGAACCGCGCGAATTCATCAGCCTGCGCGGGAGGGTCATTGCAGGACCGGCCATCGAAATCGAGGAATACCACCTGCACAAGGACCGTTCCTTCAAAATCTGGCTGTCGCTTGCGTCGCTGCTGGTCCTGGTCGCCGTCGTAATCCTCGAGTGGTGGCAGGAGCGTAGCCGTGCCTGACCTCCTGACTCATCTTGTAACGGCGTACGGCGCCCGGGAAATTGAGGCGCGACGGCGCCTCAGCTACTGGTTCCTGATCGGAGCCGTGCTTCCCGACATATTGACTCGACCAACGACAATCGTTCTGCCATGGACGTTTTGGATCACGATGCCATTCCATACCCCGATTGGCCTCCTGCTCATCTGCGTGGTCATCAGCCTCCTGGTCACCCGGCGCGTCCGAAGCGGGGTTTTCTTCAATGTTTTGTTAGGGGCGTACCTGCATGTTGGCCTGGACGTGTTCCAGGAGCACATCGCCGGCAGCTACTATTTGTTTTTCCCGTTCTCATGGAAGTCTTTCGAGGTTGATCTGATGTGGCCCGAGGACTCGCTTTACCTGATGCCTCTTTGGGTCATTCTCGGAATCTTCTTCCTGGTGCGTCGCGTCTACCTAGAAAGGCACGGGGCGAGGAAACTACCACCGAACCATCACGAGGGACCAAGAACCTCCGAGGAGTTTTGAGATGTGCGGAATAGCCGGAGCAGTCTGTCTGACAAATCCGGGCGACCGGGAGGACCTGCATGGTCTGGTTGCCGGCATGTGCGATGTTCAGCACCATCGAGGCCCGGATGACAGCGGCGTCGAAACCGTTGGGCGTGTGGTTTTCGGGTCCAACAGGCTGAGTATCATCGATCTTTCGTCCGCCGGGCATATGCCGATGACGAATGAGGCCCGTTCCTGGTGGATCGTATACAACGGTGAGATCTTCAACTTTCAGGAACTGCGGGACGAGCTGCGCGAACTCGGGTATCAGTTCAGGTCGCGGACCGACACAGAGGTCGTCCTCCACGCGTTCAAAGAGTGGGGCCCCGCCTGCCTGGAAAGATTTACAGGCATGTTTGGCCTGGCGATTTACGACCGGCAGCAGGACTGCCTGATCCTGGCGCGCGACCGTTTCGGGAAGAAACCCCTTTACTATGCCCAGCGAAGCGGCCGCCTGTATTTTGCCTCGGAAATGAAGGCCATGCTCCCCGCATTGGGTGAGCTTCGACCGAATCAGCAGCGTCTCGCCGAATGGTCCCTGTACCGCAACGTCGACTTCGGATCGCCGGACACCCTCATCGAAGGTGTGCTCTCGCTTCCTCCCGGGCACTACATGATGATCCGGGAAGGACGGGTCGAAGCTCCCCGCCGGTACTACTCGGCCGAATCCCAGATTGATGCATCGGTTTACGGTCGCCTGCGAGCTCAACCCGTGGAGAAGACGGTCAACGAGATCGAGCAGCTGATCGTCGCCGCCGTCAAAGATCGCCTGGTAAGCGATGTTCCCGTGGGAACGTTGTGCAGCGGCGGAATCGACTCCAGCCTCGTTACCGCGCTCGCCGCGTCCGAGATCAGGGACATCACAGCATTCAATGTCTCCGTCGTCGGCTACGAGGAAATCGATGAGAACCGTTACGCTCGCATGGTAACGGATAAGCTCGGTCTCAAGCTGTTAACCCTCCCGATGGTGCCGGAGATGTTCCGGGAGAATCTGCCGAGGGCTATTTATCATTCCGATGCTCCGCTGACCCACCCGAATTCCGTCGCTTTCCTGCTGGTTTCGGAGTTTGCGCGCGGGCATGGCGTCAAGATCCTACTGTCAGGAGAGGCCGCGGATGAGCTGTTTGGCGGCTACATGCAGCGATACCGCCGATACCGACAGATACTCACGCTCCGGAAACTCGCTTCGTATTTGCCCGGGAAGTTGCGCAGGACGGTATCCCTGGTCGGTTACGCTTTCGACGGCATACCCGTAACCGCTTTTTCCGAATACAGCGGACTGCTTCAGCACGCGACCTCATTCTTGGACCGTTACTCTCGAGAGGACCTTCGGTTGCGCTGCCTGGACGCCTACAAGTTCGTCGAGAAGGAATCCGAGCGGGCCGTGCTGGCTGCGATGCTGGCGGATATTACGAATTTTCTGACGCCGTTGCTGCGCCGGCTGGACCGAATGAGCATGGCGGCCTCGGTCGAAGCCCGTGCTCCCTTCATGGACCACCGGCTCGTGAGCACGGTTCTGAACCTGCCGCTGTCGCTTCGCCTTCGGGGCAAAGAGGACAAGTGGATTTTGAAACAGGTAGCTGCGCGATACCTGCCGAACCAGGTGGTTTTCCGCAAGAAGGTAGGCTTCCCGTTGCCGCTGGGCGATTACATCGGCCCGCTGGCCGATGTCGAGCTGTTCAAATCGGGGTTCTGCGTGAACTACCTGGACATGCAGCCAACGGCAATGCTTGATGCAGTGGTGAACTGGCGGGCCAACGTCAATGGGTTCTTCAACCTGCTGGCGCTTGAGCTCTGGGGCCGGCTGTTTTTCATGCGCCAGGGTGTCGGAGAGCTGACCGAGCGGTGGTGTCTGCCGGCCGGCGGTCGACAGACGGCGATCCAGGGCATTGGGGCCGGTGGGCAGGTTACGACTTCTGCCGCCTGGTCAAAGCCCCGGGCGTAAGGTTTTCTTGACAGGATTTCGTTGAATCCTGTCAATCCTGTGAATCCTGTCTAAGATCACATATGGCCAGGCAATTTCTCTGGGGATGTTCGACGTCCAGCCACCAGGTCGAAGGGTTCAACACCCGGAATGACTGGTGGGAGGCGGAGGCGAACGGATCCCTGCCATTCAAGTCGGGCGCCGCTTGCGACCAGTACAGGCTGTATCCCCGGGATCTGGATATGGCCTGCGACTTGGGTCACACGGCGCATCGGTTCTCGCTGGAGTGGAGTCGAATCCAACCGAAACGCGGCGCCTGGGATACCGGCGAGTTGGATCATTACCGGCGCCTGGTCGATGCAATCCGGCACAGAGGCATGGAGCCCGTGGTCACGCTACATCACTTCACCAACCCGGCGTGGTTTGCGGGACAGGGAGGTTGGCTTCACGCGGATAGCCCGGCTCTATTCGCAGATTATGCGGCGAGGGTCTTCAGAGCCCTGGACACGGTCACTTACTGGTTGACGATAAACGAGCCAACCGTTCTGGTCATGCAGTCCTTCGTCAACGGAGAATGGCCGCCTTTCATGCGCAACAGCCCCCGCAGTGCCTGGCGCGCCATGCGAAACCTGGCCAAGGGCCACCGGTTGGCCTATTTCGCCGGTAAAGCGGCGAACTCGCGGATCAGGATCAGCTTTGCCCATAACGCCCCGGTGGTGCAGCCGTGTCGTCCCGATTCAACAGCTGACGCCTTGGCCGCGCGGGCGCGAGACTACGCGCTTAACCGGGTCTTCTTCAAATTGATTGGCGAACGGCCGGGAAAGCGAACGCTGGACTACGTGGCTTTGAATTACTACACCCGGCTGGTGGTCCGATCCGAGGGTTCGCTCACAAACCGAGTGTTCGGAAAGAGTTGCGGCCACGATCATCACTTGGGGCAGGGTCGCCGGAGCACGATCCGATGGGAGGTCTATCCGGCGGGGCTCCGGCTGGTACTGGAACGCTTTGCGCGGTTTGACCTGCCGATCATGGTAACGGAGAATGGAATTGCGACCGACGATGAAGCGGCGCGCGAACACTTCATTCGCCAACACGTCACCGAACTGCTGAGCGCCCGGAGCGCGGGCGTCCCGATCATCGGCTACCTTTACTGGAGCCTGATTGACAATTTTGAGTGGCATCACGGCTACCGGGCCCGGTTTGGCCTGGTAGGAGTCGATTTTGAAACCCAACGGCGCGTTCCGCGACCTGCGGCACGGCTGCTCACTGAGCTGTTGGAGACCCGTGAGACCCAGAGGTCTTTCTAAGGGGAGATGATGGCCTTGTCCCTGAAGCTCAAAAGAGCGATCTTCAGCATGGTCCTCCTGTCCGCCGGGTTCCTTCTGGCCCTGGCGCTCGCTGAAGTCGTCCTTCGGCTCTTTCCGAGTCTCTTGCCGCCCGAGCGCCGTCAGTATCTGGAAGTGGACCTGAACAACGTCGGCATCGCCGACCCCGACACGGGACACTTGCATACACCAAACAGCGTTGGAAAGCTCGCCGGTCCGGATTTCACCGCGACCCACCATACCGATGCGCACGGATTCAGGAACCACGCCCCCTGGCCGACCCGGGCAGACGTCGTGGTCCTGGGTGATTCCCTGGTCTTCGGCTACGGGGTCGACGACTCCGGCGCTTGGCCCGAGCAGTTGGGTCAGCAGTTGTCGGGTGTTCGAGTAATGAATCTCGGACTGATCGGCGCTGGGCCCGAGCAATACCTGCGCGTCTACCGCAAGTTCGGGGCGCCCTTGCGTCCCCGCCTGGTGGTTCTCGGATTTTTCCCGGACAACGATTTTTGGGACGCGGAGATGTTCGATCGCTGGCAGAGATCGGGCGCGGGCGGCAATTACATGGTCTGGCGCAACTACGGGCGGCGCGCTAAGAACCCCTTCCGAGACCCGGTCAATGCCGCGAAAGGCTGGCTGGTCCGGAAAAGTTACCTCTACAACCTGTCGGTTGCCACCGTTCAGGCTTACCGGGTGCGCAGCTCCGGGGAACCGAAGGTCGTGCACTTGAAAGATGGATCGTCGGTGCGCCTGATGCCAAGCGGCTACCTGAAACGGACCGAGGGCAGCAGGCCGGGACACAAGACTTTCAGGTTGGTGGCTGACGCTATTGAACAACTGGATCGGGAAGTCAGACAGTCGGGGTCGACCCTCTTGATCGTTATACAGCCGGGTAAGGAGCAGGTCTACCTGCCGATAATGGGCCAGGCCGTGAGGGACCCGGCCGATGGCGTGAAAGACGAACTTCGTCGCCTGGGGATTGAATACCTGGATATGACGCCGGTATTCCAGAGACGCGCCGCAGCTGGAGAAACGCTCTTTTTCGAGTCCGACGGCCACCCCAACGCGAGAGGCTATCGCCTTATCGCAGACCTCGTGAGCGGTCACGTGGCTGCCCGTTCGGCCAAGTACGGTCTCCCCGGCGGGCAAACGCGGACCAACGTATCCCTGAGCAACGGGAAGGAATTCGGAGAATGAGTTTGACACTCCCGCGCTGGCGGGTCTGTATCCTGGCGCTTTTTCTTCTTGCGGCGCTTGTCCGCCTGATTTTTGTTGCGACACTGCAACCCGGCTTTTATTTCTGGGATTCGGTCCGTTACGACAACGCGGCGATTAGCCTGATAGAGAACGGACACTTCGGCGAATACAACCGCTCGCCGGTCTACCCGATCTTCCTGGCCGGTATCTACTACGTGGCGGGGCACAGCATCCTGGCTGTCCGAATCGTGGAGTCACTGCTGGGGGCCTCGATCGCCGTCATGCTGGCCGCGATCGGCCGCCGGATCGCCGGGATACCGACCGGCCTGATTGCCGGTGTGATCTGGACCTTCTATCCGTTGGCCGTCTTCGTCGCCGGGCTTGTCTACCCTGAGACGCTGATGACGACACTGATTGCCCTCGGGGTCCTGCTCTTCCTGCAGGGGAGCCACGATGAAGCGCGGACCGGACGTCCGCGAACCCAGTGCGGACGAGACGTCCGTGCTCGAGGACGGTACTCAGTGCTGCTGCTGTCAGGCATCCCCTTGTTTATCGCCGTCCTGATCAAGCCCGTTGTTGCGGCCACGATCCTGGTCCTCGCGGCTTGGCTGGTCTTTTTTGCCGCGGGATCGCGAGTCCGGGCGCTCGGTGTCTTCGTGGCCGGTCTGGCGCTTCCGCTTGTTCTGTGGAGCGGAATCAGCCTTCACTTCTTCGGCCGGATTCTCGTTTCGGATCCGAGATCGCTCAGTTTTGTCAACAAGGCGGGCGCCACGACGATGGAAGAGGTGCATAAGGGGCGCCTGCAGCGAGCACTCGACGATCCTGGACGATTCCTGTCCGAGTACGCTTCTGAGTTCGTCGGCTTCTGGGGCATCTACCCGGAGCGAGTCACCATGAGCGACCAGCGGATGCGTGACGTTTTTCATCAGAAGAGCTCGAAAGTTGTGAAGAAGACGGTTTTCGGCGGCAACTCCCTGACGTTCTGGGCAAGCGTTCTGAGTATCGGTCCGGTGTTGTTCCTCGCCCTGATTGGCGCCGGATTGATGCTGTACGAGCGCCGACTGGCCGAGGTCACCCTGGTCGCCGGCGTCGTGCTGTCGTTTGCCGTCGCCTACTCATTTTTCTTCACCCAGTTGCGCTACCGAATACCAGTGGAGCCTTACATCATGGTTTTGACCGGCTATTGCATTAGTTGGATCGGGGAACGGCTGCTCGGCAGACGCCAGGCACGCGTTCGGACGGACGATGTAGTGGCGATCACGGCTGAATGACTTATCTATGAGACAACTTGCGCAGAACTATAAAGACGGGACTCTGAGTCTGGTTGAAGCCCCGGCTCCGCTTGCTTCGTCCGGCGGGGTGATCGTTCGCAACGCTTTTTCACTGATTTCCACCGGCACCGAGACGATGAAAGTCCGGGAGGGCGGTATGAGCCTCCTGGGTAAGGCGAAAGCTCGCCCGGACCAGGTGGAGCAGGTGATCCAATCGGTCCGCCAGGTGGGCATCAAGGCCACCTACCAGAAGGTGATGAGCCGGCTGGACAAGTTCACCCCGCTCGGATACAGCTCAGCCGGGTTCGTGACCGAAGTCGGGGCCGGCATCTCCGGGGTCAGCGCCGGCCATCGCGTCGCCTGCGGCGGTGCGGAGTACGCCAACCACGCCGAGTACGTCTTTGTTCCCCGGAACCTGTTCGCTCGCATCCCGGAGGGCGTCTCGCTTGAGCACGCAGCGTTTTCGACGGTCGGGGCGATCGCGATGCAGGGCGTCCGCCAGGCCGATGTCCGCGTCGGTGAGAACGTTGCGGTGATCGGACTTGGGCTGCTCGGACAACTGATCACGCAGATCCTGCTTGCGGCCGGTTGCCGGGTGATCGGCATGGATCTCTCCCCTTCGCGGTGCCTGCTGGCGCAGCAACGGGGTGCCTGGGCAACGACGGACCACGCGGACTTCATGGAGACCGCGGGGCAGGTGAGCCGCAATCGCGGCGTCGACCGCGTCATCCTGGCGGCCGGTAGCCTTCCGCCGGCGGTCTTTTCGCTCGCCGGTGAGATGTGCCGTGACCGGGGGACTGTCGTCGCCGTGGGCATGAACAAACTCGAGCTGCCGTGGAAGATCTTCTACGAAAAGGAGATCGACGTCCGGTATTCCCGCTCCTATGGACCCGGGAGATACGATCCGCAATACGAAGCACAGGGCGTTGACTACCCGATTGGCTATGTGCGGTGGACTGAAAACCGAAATATGGAGGGATTCCTTGACCTGCTGGCTTCCGGCAAGGTGGATTTGAGTCCTCTGATCACCGGGGTCTATCCGTTCTCCGACGCGGAAAAAGTCTACCGCGAGATGGTGGAAAAGCCCGGTGATTACCTGGCGGTGCTGTTCCAGTATCCGGAGGCTCCGGCTGAATCTCGAGCGATTCTGGAACTGCGGACGCCGACGATCCAGGGACGGTCGAATCCGGGGATTGGCTGCATCGGTGCCGGGAACTACGCTCGAAGCATGCTCCTCCCGGTCCTGCAGAAATCCCCCGACATCGAATTGCGGTCGGTAGTCACCCGGACGCCGTTGAACGCAGTGGACGCAGGGCGGAAGTTCGGCTTTGAACGGGCCGGCACCGATGCAGGGGATATCCTTCGCGACCCGTCAATTGCGGCGGTCCTGATCGCCACTCGTCACGATTCACATGCGCGTTACGTAATCGAAGCTCTCAAGGCCGGAAAGCACGTTTTTGTCGAAAAGCCGCTGACCATCCGTGCATCCGAGACCCGGGATGTGGTTCGGGCGCTGAAGGAAACGGGGAAAGGCCTCCAGGTGGGGTTTAACCGGCGGTTCTCACCGGTCCTGAGCGAGATGAAAGCGCTGTTGGGGGCAGGGAACGAACCGTTGGCCATGCACTATCGCGTGCATGCCGGTAAACCGACCGGAAGCAGTTGGTTCTTCGAGGAAGGGCAAGGTGGGCGCTTTGTCGGGGAAGCGGGCCATTTCATCGATGTCATGGCGTTCCTGACGGACTCTGTTCCGCAGTCGGTGTTCGCGCGTTCGCTTGGCGACGGGTCCAACGGGTTCCAGGACATCCTCGCTACCTTCCACTTCGCCGATGGTTCAGTCGGGACGCTGGCTTACGTTAGCAACGGAAGTAACCGGACGCCCAAAGAGTACCTCGAGGTTTTTGGGCGGGGCAGCACAGCGATCCTGGACAACTTCCGCGAGGCCGTTGTCCACAAAGGGAACAAAACAATCAGGTTAAAGGGAAAGAACGACAAGGGTCAGTCCGGAGAACTGCAGGCTTTCGTTCGGATGATCAGGGATGGAGGGTCACCGCCAATCCCGTACGATCAACTGATCGGTGTTACTCAGGCCACCATTGCCGTTATTGAGTCGCTTAAACGCGGGACTGAGGTTCGGCTGGATGACGAGTTATTCCTCCTTCAGGAACCGGCTCCAATGGATCAGCAACCGTCTTCGGACGATGGGGCCGGCAGAGATCGCATCCCGGTTGCGTGAATTCGGCAATCACCTCGTGCTCAGCGTGTCGCATCAGACAGTCGCGCGCCAGGTCGAGGATTTGCCAGTCCAAACGCAACCAATCGAGGGTGTGAACGGACACCTCAAGTGTGTCAATTGGGACACCCAGGATCGAATCGTCTGCATGGCAGCGCCTTGGCTGAACGGACATACGACTCTGTTCGGTCTGGAGGACCTCCGATTCGGCAAGGCGATCGACTGGCACAGAGACTACTCGACCGGAACCCAGGCACCGGTCAGATACAGCGGCTGGATCAACCACCGCGATCCTGCGGTCGCAGGCAACGTCAAATACATCTGGGAATTGAATCGCCTTCAGCACCTGGTCCCTCTTATGCTCGCCTCGCTCTGGACGGAGCGCCAGGCATACAGGCAGGAAGTCGAAAAGCAGATAGAATCGTGGTGCGACGACAACCCGTTCATGCAGGGCGTGAACTGGAAGAGTCCACTGGAGGCGGCCATCCGGCTCATTTCATGGTCGGTGCTCGCATTTCTGACAGAGGGCACGGTCATCAACGCATCCGGCTTTTCGCAGAAGCTGCAGCGGAACATCCTTTTACATCAGTACTTCATTCGGCACTTCCATTCCACGAACTCGTCGGCCAACAACCACTTGATCGGAGAAATGTCGGGACTTTACACCGCTTCGACTCTCTGGCCGGGGCCTCGCCACGGCAGGGAATGGCGCGAATACGCGCGGACGCGGCTGATCGAGGAGCTCGACAGGCAGGTGCACGCCGACGGGGTTACCGCGGAACAGGCGATCGACTACCAGCTCTTTGTCTTTGAGTTTTTCCTGCTCGCCGCGGCTCTGGGTACGAGCTCGGGCGATTCCTTCCCCGAAACCTACTGGAAGCGCCTGTCCTCAATGTTGGGATTTCTCGGGGCGATCACGGACAGAGCAGGTCATTTCCCCCTCTTCGGCGACGGCGATGACGGGCAGGTCATAAACCTTGGCGACGCGCGGGAGCGGCGCGCCAGATCGTTGCTTTCACTGCGGGCCGCTGCCACGACGAACAACTGCGACAACATGACGGGGGATCTCCGGACGACCTTGCTCCTTTGGGGACAGTCCCTTTTGTCCGTCCCGCTCCAGGTTTCACCCCCGGCCGATCAGGCGCTGATCTCGTTTCCCATGGGCGGCTATCACGTGCTCTCCAGTGACCGTGGTGGGGACAACGAGATAATGGTCATCTTCGATGTCGCGCCCTTCGGGCTCGCTCCGCTGTATGCGCATGCCCATGCGGACGCCCTCAGCTTCTGGCTGAGCTACGGAGGCCACGAGTTTCTCGTGGACCCCGGAACTTACTGCTACGACAATTCGCCGTGGCGTTCATACTTCCGTTCTACCGCCGCCCACAACACCATACGCGTTGACGGGCAGGATCAGGCCGTACAGGCGGGCGTGTTCCTTTGGCGTCATCCGGTGACGTGCAAACTGGAAATGGCCGGGGAGACCGATGGTTGCGTCGAGGTGGAAGGATGTCACGACGGGTACGCAAGGTTGCCTGATCCGGTGGTTCACCACCGTCGGATGCGCCTCTTCAGAAAATCCCGCACGCTGGCGATCATCGATCGTCTGGAGTGCCGCGAGAACCACCAGGTCGAAATGTTCTTTCACTTCGGCGACGGATGCCGGGTTTACCAACTGAGGCCCAACCTCTATATCGCGACTTGCGGAGACAAGTCGCTCGCGCTCCAGTTCGACTCCCGCCTGCAGATACAGCTTCACAGCGGATCGGAAGAGCCGATTTCCGGCTGGATTTCCCGTTCGTTCGGTGTCAAGGTGCCGTCCTGCACGCTGGTCGGGACAGCGAGTATCACAGGCTCCGTTCCGTTCTTCACCGAGATCACCCCCGCGTAGCAGAGAACCGGTCGAGTGGGATCGCAGCCCGGCACGACAATGGGTGTCGAAAAAGCGGGACCGACCGGCGGGACTTGGCAGGAATCGCGCCACATGCGAAATCGCAAGGAGCCGCGCACGAGAATAAGTTCTTAAGGCCTGAAAGGCCGGCACATAATAGCCCAGGGCGAAGCGTGCTTTTCGCGTAGCCCTGGGTCAACACGGCCTCGACCGCGAAGCCCTGTAAGGGCGTAAGGTCCTGATAATGTTGCCGTTCTTGCGCCTTTTCAGGGCTTGTCTCCGCCTCTACCTTAGACCCAGGGCTGCGCACAAAGCGCTTCGCCCTGGGCTAATATGTGCCGGCCTTTCAGGCCTTAAGAACTTTCTCGACAGCCTCGACAGCGAGCGAAGCGAGCGAGAGTAAGCGGACCACCTGCGTGCGCGGCTCCATTCGATCTCGCCCTCCGCACGACATCATCCTATAGGAAGTCCGTCAAAGACATTCCCCCTGAAAATGAATAGAATCTGCCAATTCCGGAGAAAAAATCACCGATGCCGAGAAAGAGAATAATGAGTGTCGTCGGCGCCCGGCCGAACTTCATGAAGGTGGCGCCCATCCTGCTCCAGTTGTCCAAGTATCCGGACGAGTTCGAGTCGGTTCTGGTCCACACCGGCCAGCACTATGACGAGGCCATGAGCGAAGTGTTTTTCAGGGATCTGGGTATCAAGAAGCCGGATTTCAACCTGAGTGTCGGCAGTGGCAGTCATGCATTTCAGACGGGCGAGATCATGAAACGCTTCGAAGAGGTTTGCATGAGTCATCGACCCGACCTGGTTCTTGTCGCCGGGGACGTGAATTCCACCGTTGCGTGCAGTCTGACTGCGACAAAACTGCTTATCCGCGTGGGTCACATCGAGTCGGGTTTGCGGAGTTTCGACCGAACCATGCCGGAAGAAATCAACAGGATAGTGACCGACCGCATTTCCGATTTGCTTTTTACGACCGAGGCGAGCGGGAACTGCAACCTCCAGGATGAGGGCGTCCCTGAGGAGAAGATCTTCTTCGTTGGCAATACGATGATCGATTCCCTGGTTCGCTGCTCGGAGGTTATCGCCCGCACCGGTCCCGGTGCCCGGGTGATCGGTGCGGGCAACGGCCCGTTCTCGCTCGCCACTATCCACAGGCCTTCGAACGTCGATGATCCTGACCAGCTCCAGAAGGTGCTGGACATCCTCCGAAGCGCGAGCCGGTACTCTCCGGTTCTGTTCGTCACCCATCCGCGGACGAGGGAACGGATGAGGAGCCTCGAGACGCAAATGGAATGCGTGGAGGTCGAAGGAGATTTGCAGGATCTGAAAGAGGGGGTCGTATATCTGCTTCCGCCCCTCTCTTACCTGGATTTTCTGTACCTGATGGCCCGCGCAACCGCGGTGCTGACCGATTCCGGCGGAATCCAGGAGGAGACCACTTTTCTTGGGGTCCCCTGCCTGACTCTCCGTGAGAATACAGAAAGACCGATTACGGTCCAGATCGGGAGCAACGAGCTCGTAGGCCTGGACAAGGAGCGAATCCTGACAGCGCTTGATCGCATCTTTCAGGGTAGCTGGAAGAACCCGAAAGTACCCCCCCTTTGGGATGGTAAAGCCGCCGAACGCATCGTTGAAGTACTGAGCACAATAAAATGCTGAGTGGAGGTAATTACAGGATGCAATGGGCTCATGTTCTTGGTTGTCCTATCAGTAAGTTGACCCTTGATCAGGTCGTCAGCGAATTGGAAGCTTACATACAGGCGAAAGATCCCCGCTACATCTCGGTTGTCAATGTCGCAAAAATCGTGAAGATGCGGTCAGACCGGGAGTTGAGTGCCAGCGTGCGATCCGCCTCGCTGATCGGAGCCGACGGTGTCCCCCTTGTCTGGGCGTCCAAACTGTTGGGCGATCCGCTCCCCGGGCGCGTCAACGGCACCGACCTGATGTACCGGCTCCTCGAGAAAGCAAATGAGCGGGCCTATCGGGTCTTTTTCTTTGGCGCCTCAGAAAAAGTCCTGGAGGACGTTATTCGTCGGGTGCGGCGCGACTACCCGGGCGTTGTCATCGCCGGAGCCCAAAACGGCTACTTCAAGCCTGAAGAAGAATGGAATGTAGCCAATAAGATCAGGGAGTCCCGCGCCGACATAATCTTCATTGCCTTCGGGACGCCGAAGAAAGAGATCTGGGTCAGGCGGTATCTTGACGTTATGGGGGTCCCGGTCGTTCACGGCGTCGGCGGTAGTTTCGACGTTTTCGCCGGTCTGATTCCACGGGCACCGGTCTGGATGCAGAAGTGGGGCCTGGAGTGGTTCTACCGACTGCTGCAGGAGCCTGGCCGCATGTGGAGTCGCTACCTCGTCACCAACTCCGTGTTCATCTTCCTCCTCTTTCGAGAGTTCATCCGGGTCCGCCTGGGCCTACACGGGAAAACCGCGTAACGATTTCGGATTGCGGGTTTCGGACTTAAGGACAAATACAGCGGCCAGTCGGGAGTCAGTTCGCTTCTGTTTTTGGCCTTGAATCCGAAATCGCAACTCCGCAATCCGAAATCCGCAGTCCGAAATAAGAAGATGCTTACACTATTCCTGATCCTCGCAGCGCTTGTCTGGGTGCCGATCGCCCTCGGCATCTTCAGGAAGCGACCTCTGACCGTCCTGCTCGTCTGGCTGGTGATTGGTCCGGTGGTGACCAACATCATCAGATGGCCGGGCGCGAATCCGTTTTTCTGGTCGGGCGGCAGCGAGAGGATAGCTCAGGGATACTACATGACCGAAGCTACCTCCGTAACGGTGAAGGAGCTTCTAGAGCCCACCCGAATGATCGTCCTCATGATGCTGGGCGTGTTCGTCCTCAAGCGCGTCTTCACGAAGAGGCGCACCACGCGGATGGATAGTCCGGAATGGCGGATGGTCCTCTTTTCTGGGTGGCTGATCGCCAGCGCGCTCCTTTTTTCCAACCGCGTCGCGTTCGGTCTGAGAATCGGTCTCGACGTGTTCATAGTGCCATTTCTCGCCTATTTCCTGATGCGCCGGCTGTCTCAACATGAGGCTGATTTCCGCAAGCTCACCCGCGTGGTGGGATACCTTGGGCTCTATGTGATTGCGGCCTGTTTCCTCGAACGGCTGGTCAATACTCCGCTGTTATACCGGCTGAAAGGTCCCTTCGTTCAAGGCGCGGCGCGTGGCTCGAGTATTCTCCATGTCGTACTGATCGTAATTTTCTTTGTCGCCCTGTTGGAGGTCCTCAGGCCGCGTGGAAGTCGCGACGAGAAGCCGGCCTTGAAACGCGAACTGCGGTGGTTTCTGATCCTCGGAAGCCCGGTCATGATCGCGCTGACGTGGGCACGAGGCAACTGGACGGGTCTGGTCCTGGCGCTTTGGTTCTTCCTGCTGCTTGGACGCCCGCTGGTCCAGCAATCCAGCCGGATGGTCGTCGTCGGTACGATGCTGGTGATTATCCCGCTGGCATTCATTGCCGCACAGGCTGTCGTTCCGAGCTCCTTGGTTGAGGAACGGATCGGAGAAATGGACAACGTGCTCGGGCGCTTTGAGACATGGAGAATCGCTCTTCGCCAGGGACTCGAACAGCCGATCACCGGCATCGGTTTGAACAACACGCGCGATCTCCTGGCCCAGAGCCGTACATCCATCGCGGAAGCATCTGGAACCGGCTTCACCTACACGACGGTGCACAACTCGTTTCTGACATTCTTCGCGGAACTGGGCGTTGTGGGGCTGGTTCTGTATCTCAGCATCATCGCTTCTATCATGCGCATTGGCTGGCAGCTCTATCGCAAGGGACGAACCAAGACATTGCAGTGGCGGGGCGTTGCGATTATGGCGACATTGCTCGGTTATCTGGCGCCCGGCTTCTTCGCGAATACCCTCCAGATGTTTGGTTTTGGTCACTTCCTTGTCTTCAGTTTCATCGGCGGCCTGATTGGGGTATCGTACAAAGCCGAGAACTTCGTGACAGCCGAGGACTTGGTCTCGGTCTCTGATCAAGATCGTGTCGTCGTCGAACCAGCGATGGCCGGGGTGGCGCAACTCCAACGGGACAAATACCGCACGGTGAAATGGTAGCCGTTCAGAGATCATGAATCAGCACAGCGGGCACACCTTGACCCAGAGGGCCGGACGCGCAGTCGGATTCCGCCTTGGGGGAAACCTGAGCTCCTCCCTTTTCGGACTCGTCCTCGGGGTGATCCTCGCCCGCCTTTTGCCCCCACACGAATTCGGCCTTTTCGGCGTCGGGCTCAGTATCGTCATCGTTGCCGACATCCTAAGCGCGGCCGGGATGTTTCAAGCCTTGCTGCAGCGCAAGGACCTCACCCCGGTAGATGAAGCTACAGGGTTTTTCCTGCAACTGGGCGGTGCGGTTCTTATGGGCGGGGCGCTGGTAGCGCTCGGGCCGTCAGTCGAACGGTTCTTCAGCATGCCTGGATTAGGGATACTGGTTCAATTCCAGGCACTTGCCCTCCTGCTGCGGACCCTGGGCCTGATTCCGGGGACGCGGCTCCAGCGGAAGCTCGCATTCGACCGCCTGGCCTTTGCCGAGGTTGCAAGCCGGTTCTTCGGAGGAGCAATCGGTGTCATTTTCGCCCTGCAGGGCCAGGGAGCGCTCGCACTGACAGCGGGGAGTCTTGCGACCGCGGCAGTCAAAACGGGAGTCTCCTGGGCCTTTGCCTCCGGAAAGATCCCGCTCACCTTCAGCGTCCAATCGGCCCGGAACCTGTTGGGCTTTGGGACAGGGATGCTGTTCATCCGGGTCTGCAACGATTTCGCACACCGCGTTGACGTGTTCGTAATTGGCCGCCAACTCGGCCCGGCCGTGGTCGGCTTGTATCAGCGAGCTTACCAGCTCATGACAATTCCTCTGTACCAGTTCACGAACACTATCAATCAGGTGCTCTTCCCGGCAATGGCCCTGGTCCAGCAGGACAACGAGAAATTTCGCAGAGGTTACCTGGGCTCCGTGGCGCTGTCAGGGATGGTTGCCTTCCCGATGCTGACTCTGCTCTGGGTTGCGGGGGATATTTTGATCCCTTTTCTGTATGGTCCGAAGTGGGGTGGGACGGTACCGGTGCTGACGGTCCTTTCTTTTGTCGGCTACCTTAGGGTCATCAACAATCCGAACGGATTGGTGACCCAGTCGCGGGCGTATGTAATGGCCGAGGCCTGGCGCCAGGCGTTGTTCACGGTCGTCACCGGTGTGGCCGTCTTTGTTGGGTCCTATTGGGGTCTGGTCGGCGCCGCCTTCGGAATTGTTGCGGCTGCGATCGTTTACCTGGCAGTCATGACGAGTCTCGCCCTCCGCATTGCTGATCTCTCTTTCAGAGAATGGTTATTGTCGCTTCGTACCGTCGTCCTCAGCACGGCGGTTATGTCGGTTGCCGGCATTTCGGTGAAATGGACGTTTGCTCGGTACCTGTCCCCTTTCCCTGCGCTGGTCATCATTACTGCCGCAAGTCTTGCGGCTTATCTTGTCGCTTTGCGATTTCTCCTTTCGCCCGACGAGCGACAAATCGTGAAGAGCGTTGCCAGCGCCTTGCCCGGAAAGACCGCGTGGCTCGTTGAGTTCATCATCCGGTCCGAGCCGGAACGTGAACCAACTGCCCCAGAAGAAGAAGCTGAACGTCCAGCGGCAACAGGGACATCGAGGACGACAACCAGGAAGATGATCAGTCGTTGAAGTCGTTGCGGTCCTTGATGTCGTTGCCGTTGCTTCGCGTTTGAGTTGTTTTAAGAGCCTGCCCATGAAGAAAAATCACCGTGTCGCTTTTCTAAATGATTCCGCGCGCATCGCCGGGGCGGAGAAGAGCTTGGCTCTGTTGGTCAAAAACCTGCCGGGGCGGATCGCGCCGTTGGTTGTTTGTCCTCCGGGCGAATATGCCGAATTCCTGGCCGCATCCGGTGTCCCCAACGTCAAAACGGCCCGGCTGTGGCACTACACCAGGGCCAACGGTTACCTGCGGTACATGGCGACGCTCGTCAGGCTTGCGCGCATTCTCCTGAATTTCCGGGTCGAGATCATCCACTGCAACTCATATCGGGCCGGACACTGGGGGATTCCCCTGGCCTACCTGCTCGGCGTGCAGACGGTTTGTCACGTAAGGGATTGTCACTACACGCGTTTCAGCTCAGCCCTGATGAAGCGGGCGGGACGCCGGGTTCAATTCATTGCCGTCTCGAATGCAGTCAAGGCCGCACTCGTTCGAGTTGGTGTTCCCGCCGAAAAAGTATCCGTGATCTACAACGGGACAGACGTCGGCAGCTTTCGGCCGGGACTTCCCGCGGCACGGTTTCTGCACGAAGGCGCAACCAGGGTCAATTTAGGCATCTTCGGGAGAATCGAAGCACGCAAGAGACACGTGGATGCGGTAGAGGCGCTTGCTGAGGTCAGGGAACACGTCGATGCGCACCTGTACGTCGTCGGGGATGCGTGGCGGGAATCAGGCAAGGCCGTCGAGAAATGGCTGCAGGAAAGGATCTCGCAGCTGGGATTGGCGCCGCATGTTTCCTTCACCGGCTACCGCACGGATATCCCGGAAATAATGGCGGGGATGGACGTCGTCCTGGTTCCGTCCGTCGACGAACCGTTTGCCAGGGTGATCCTGGAAGCCATGGCTTCGGAAAAACCAGTTATCGGGACGCTTTCGGGCGGGACGCCGGAAATGATTGAGGACGGGGTGAGTGGGCTGCTGGTCGCACCTGAGCGACCGGCCGAGCTGGCCGAAGCGATTCTGCGGCTTGCCCGCGACCCGGAACTCGCACGCCGTCTCGCCACCAATGGCCTTCAGCGCGCAACGGGTCTCTTTACGATTGAAGCTCACGTCTCGAAGGTCGTGGCGGTTTACGAACAGATCGTCAACCAGCCGTCTGCAGTGAATCCCGGGGTGAACGTCG